>OGPS01001297.1_pt1 | contig 19004 bp, 14 predicted proteins | sample 1552931 | NCBI WGS metagenome assembly OGPS01 (sample SAMEA2580252, study PRJEB22360) | human gut metagenome | biome: human gut; feature: human-associated habitat; material: faeces | place: Denmark | collected 2008/2010 | reverse complement strand
ATTCTATATAATTATATAAAGAGATTATAGCAATAGAATAATGATAACATAATCTTATATCATTTTTACCTTTATTAAATAACTCTAGTGCTTTATTATAGCTTTTGTCTTCCTTATATAATAATAAATAATTCTCTTTATTAACACTACCTAAGAGGTAATAAAGAAGAGTTATTTTTATTATGTAGTAACTAAAGTTTAAGATACTATAAAGATTTTGATATTCCATTATCTTAAATATTTTTGCTTCTTCTTCATAACCAATATTTTCTAAGTAGTCAATATATAATAATTCTTCAGTGTATGCAATTAATTCAGTTAGTATATCATTTACTTCATGTCTTTTTTCTTTAGGCTGATTTTTGTAGTGGCTTATTTCGTGAACCCATATTATAGAATCGATTAGTAAGCCATTGTTATAAACATTTATAGCTTTATGGTAGTTTCTTGAAATTATATTATCTTCTTTAGTTTTAAAATTAAAACTTCTTCTTTCATAAAAAATATAATTATTGTTACCATAAGTGAGTTGTGAAGTAGCATCTTTAGGCTCGTTTGTTTCTAAAATATTTAATGTTCCATTTTTTTCAATATCATTCACTTTAAAATTTATTCCTAGACTTTTATAAAAATCATTTATCAATTGTGTTTTTTCTACATAATCTTTTCTAGTCGTGTTTCTTAAATCTTTGGTATCAATATCTAGTTTTTCTAAATTATTATATAGAAAAGATATCAGTATGTAAATATTCTTTAAGTTATTTAGAAATATTTTATTTTCATTATAACTAGTATTAAAAAGATTTTTTAAGAATTGATTTATTTCTTTTTCAATTGTGTTTTCTTTATCCATATGAATCTCCTTTGTGTCATTGTAGCATACTTTATATGATAAGTAAATGTTTAAAAAAAGTTCTAATGCATTAAAACGCGTGAGCACCTAAGAAATGAAAGTAAATTTTCTTAAATTTAATATTATTAATTTACAACTTAATTTATACATGATACAATATTAAGGTAATTAAGGAGGAGAGTATGAATATAAATATTAGTGATTTAAGAGATTATGCTCATAAATTAATGTTTGATATGGATGATTTAGAGTATGAGACCTTGTTAAAGGAATTTGATGTTGTTTTGAAACAGATGGATATTATATCTAAATTTGATAATATTGATAAGATAGAACCTATGGTTTTGCCTTTTCCTATTGAGGTTAATTTAAGAAGTGATAATTTAGTCGAGGTATTAGCTAGAGAAGATGTTTTAAAAAATGCAAAGGAAATAGAAAATGATCAAGTAAAGGTACCAAAGGTGGTTTAAATGAAGTATGATAATTTAAGTGTATTGGAATTAAGAAAATTACTGGATAATAAGGAAGTTACTACTCTAGAATTATTTAATAATTCAAGAAGATTAGCAATGAAACTTAATGAGGATTATAATAATTTTGTAACTATTTTAGATAAGTTAGAATATAATCCTAATAAAAATAGTTTATTAAATGGTATTCCTTATGCTTTAAAGGATAATTTTTCTACTAAGGATATTTTAACTACGGGCTCTTCTAATATTTTAAAAGATTATATACCTATTTATAATTCTACTGTATATCAAAAATTAATTGATGCGGGATGTGTTTTGGTTGGAAAAACTACTTTGGATGAACTTGCGATGGGTGGAACTGGAACGACATGCCATACGGGAGTAGTTAGGAATATTTGGGATAAAAAGAGAATGGTAGGTGGTTCTTCATCTGGAAGTGCTAATGCCGTTGCCTCAGGTATTGTTCCTTTTGCTATCGGTTCTGATACAGGTGATTCGGTTAGAAAACCTGCTTCATACGTTGGAATAGTTGGTTTTAAACCAACATATGGCAGAATTTCAAGATATGGTTTATTTGCTTTTGCATCTTCTTTGGATCATGTGGGAATATTTGCTAGAAATGTTAAAGATGTAGCCATAGTTACTGATGTATTAAAGGGTAAAGATACAAATGATATGACTAGTTTGGAAGATGATAATATTAAATATGCAGATAATTTAGATAATGAGATAAAAGGAAGAAAATTATTTTATATTAAAGAGGTAATTAATGTTAAAACAAATAATAAGGAAACTGAAGAGATAATTAAGAAATTTATGGATAATATTGATAAATTAAGAGAATTAGGTTTTGTTATTGAGGAAGTTAGTATCGATAAGAAATTACTTGAGGCAGTATATCCTACTTATAATATTATTTCTTGTGCGGAGGCTACTTCTAATAATGCTAATTTAACTGGTATTTTATATGGTCCTAGAAGTGATAAGGATAATATTAATGATATGATATTTGATGCTAGGACTAAGGGTTTTAGTGAGTTAATAAAGAGAAGATTTGTTATTGGAAGTTATGTTTTACAAAAAGAAAACCAAGATAAGTTATTTTTAAATGCTTGTCGTGTAAGAAGGATAATTGTTGATAAGATAAATGATTTATTTAAGGAATATGATGGATATATTTTACCAACAAGTGGAACTGCCCCTTTATTAGAGGATGCTAGTGATAAGTTAACAGAAGAATATTTAATTTTAGAAAATCACCTACAAATAGGTAACTTTGGAGGATTTCCTTCGATTACTATTCCTTGTGGTTATGTTAATAATATGCCTATTTCGATTAATCTAACTGGTAGAGCAAAAGAAGATAGTTTGGTATTAAATATGGCTTATCATATTTCCAATAAGTTAGGTAATCATGATATTATTGCAAGGGGGGATAATGATGTATAAGACAGTAATTGGATTAGAAGTTCATTGTGAGTTGAAGAGTAAAAGTAAGGTGTTTTCTAAGGGAAGGAATGCTTATAGTGAAGAGGTTAATACTAATGTTAATGTTGTTGATTTAGGGATGCCAGGTATTCTTCCTAATTTAAATAAGTATTCGGTTTATGAAGCTTTATTACTTGCATCACATTTAAATTGTGAACTTGCTAGTAGGTTAGTTTTTGATAGAAAGAATTATTTTTATCCTGATTTACCTAAGGGTTATCAAATCACTCAAAGTCATATGCCTTTTGGAGTAAATGGTAAGTTTAAGATATATGTAGGTGAAGAAGAAAAAGAAATATTAATCCATGATATTCATTTGGAAGAGGATACGGCTAGTATAGACCACTACTCTAGTTTTTCATTACTTGATTATAATAGATGTGGGACACCACTTATTGAGATAGTAACTGAACCTTGTATGTATTCTAAGGAAGAGGCTTTAGCGTTTTTAGATTATTTGAGGCATTTATTCTTATATTTAGATGTCGCTGAGGCTAGAATTGACAAGGGGCAAATAAGATGTGATGTTAATGTTTCTTTAATGAAGGAAAATGATACTAAATTGGGTACTAAGGTTGAAGTTAAGAATGTTAATTCTATTACAGGAGTAAAAGAGACTATCGAATATGAAGTTAAGAGACAAACAGAATTATTGAATCAAAGTAAAAAGATAAAACAAGAAACAAGAAGGTATGATGATTCTACTAAGACTACTATATCTATGCGTAGTAAGGAAGATGCCCTTGATTATAAATATTTTATTGAGCCAAATATTCCTAATGTTAAGATAGATGAATCTTTAATTAATGAAGTTCTTGCTAATAAGGTAGAGTTACAATTTGATAGAATTAAGAAATATGTATCTAATTATAATATTTCATTTAAGGATGCTAATTTGCTTGCTAAGGATAAGGATATTTCTAATTATTTTGAGGAATTATTAACTTCTAGTGGAAATATCCAAAGTTTAGTTAATTTACTTAATAATATTATTTTATCTTATTTAAATAAGAGTGATAAGAGTATTTTAGAAATATCAGTTAAACCAGATATGTTAGTTAATCTTATTAAGAAGGTAGAGGAAGGTAATATTACTTCTAAACAAGCAAAAGAAGTATTAACTAAGGCTTTAGAAGAAGATAAGAATCCAATTGTTTTAATAAAGGAATTAAATATAACTAGTATGAATAATACTGAAGAGTTAATTGATATGGCTAATAAGATAATAGATAATAATCCTAATATGGTTTTAAAGTATAAAGAAGGAAGAAATGTTTTAGATTTCTTTATTGGACAAGTAATGAAAGAGACTAAAGGACGCGCTAATCCTAGTGCAACTTCTAAAATATTTAAAGATTTACTAGAAAAAAGATAATAACCTAGTATTATAAAAATATAATTAGATAGGTGAATATAATGATAAAGAGAAAACACTTATTAATAATTATATTTTTAGTATTAATTATATTGTTTTTGTTTGTATTTTGTTCTTTAATTAATAAGCATGATGTTATTAATAAGATAATAAAAAAAGAAGAAAACACTTATTCATATTTGATAAATTATCCTTATTTTAATAATGATAAGGTAGATAATTATGTAGATAATTATTTGAGTGAAAGAATTAATACTATTATTTTAGATAATGGTGATTTGTTTATTGATTATGATTATGACATTAAAGATAATAATATTTTTATTAAGTTTTATGAATATGTAACTAAGTTAAATACAATTAAGGAAAATATTTATGAGATTAATTATGATTATGAATTAGATCATATTATTAAAAAAAGAGTTTTTGAGGAAGATAATTATGATATTTTAAATTATACAAAGAGTGATAAGATGGTGGCTTTTACATTTGATGATGGTCCTAGTTATAATACGATTAAGATAGTTAATACTTTAGTTAAGTATGATTCTAAGGCTACTTTTTTCTTAGTGGGAAATCAGATAGAGAAATATGCTAAGACAATGGATGTTTTAGTTAAAAATGGTATGGATATAGGGAATCATACTTATTCACATAAGGAATTAACTAAATTACGTGATAAAGAGATATTAAAGGAAATAGATTTAACGAATGAAGTTATTTATAATAAAACAGGTATTAAGCCAATGTTTTTAAGACCCAGTTATGGGGCAATGAATAAAAGAATTAAGAAGCTTAGTACGATGCCTATTATTGTATGGAATATAGATACTTTGGATTGGAAATATCATAATTCTAATAAGATTAAGGATAAAATATTAAAATATGTTAGTGATGGTGATATAATTTTAATGCATGATACTTATGTGGCTACCTTAAATGCTGTAGAGATGGTGATACCTGAATTAAAGAAACAAGGTTATAAAATTGTAAGTGTCAGTGAGTTATTTAAGTATAAGGGGGTTAAACCTAAATTAGGGATAGGGTATGGTTACGTAGGAGGCCGTAATGAATAATAATTATTTAATATATGGGGTAGATAAATATTTAATAGATAAGGAAATAGATAAGATAATAAAAAAAAATAAGATAGATAATAATAGTATTATTAGGTATTCGTTGAATGAAGATAGTATTGATAATATTTTAGAGGATGCTAATACTTTTAATCTTTTTAGTGATACTAAGTTAATTATAGTAAATGATGCTAATATATTTACTTCTAGTAATGATATTTTAACAGATAAGATAATTAATTATTTAAATAATTATAATGATAAGTCTTATTTAGTATTTACTTTACTTAGTGATAAGATAGATAATAGGAAAAAGATTACTAAGGTAATGAGTGATAAGGGTAATGTTATTGATTTAAATAAAAAAGATGTTGATACTAATTATATAATATCTTATTTAAAGGAGAATGGTTATCAAATAAATATGAGCGATGCTAGGATGATTTTAAATAAGGTAGGGAATAATTTATTTTCTATAAATAATGAATTAGATAAGTTGATGTTATTTAAGTTAGAAGATAAGGTAATAGATAAAAATAGTATTGATTTACTTATTAATGAGAATATTGATAGTAGTTTATTTGCTTTAGTGGATTCTATTACGAATAAGGATAAGGATAAGATGTTAAAATTATATCATGAATGTTTACTTGAAAGTGATCCTATTATGATTATTAATATGCTAGCAAATAAATATATTTTGTTATATCAGGTTAAGAGACTAATAAGTGATGGTTATAGTGATGATAAAATTGCTAAGGAATTAGAAGTACATCCTTATCCTGTTAAGTTAGCTAGGAATATGTGTTATAGTTATAGTGTTAAGGAAATATTAGATATTATTTTAAAATTAGCTAATTTAGATAAAGATATTAAATTAGGTAATGTTAATGGTGAAGTAGGATTAGAATTTTTACTTTTAAGTATTTAAGTATGGCTATTGCTCTCGCGTTTTAGTGCCAAGAAAAAAATAATAAAATAGTTTGCCCAAAACAACTATAAGCGTTTAAGAAAAAATCATGTTATTTAAAAGGAGAAAATGTTATGAAAAGAGATGAAATAAAAAAGTTTTTTAAATCTAAGACTAAACTTTTATTATATGCATTTATTGCTTTTGTTATAGCAATAGTTATGATTTTGGTAGGAGATGGAATTGATAATAAAAAGATTACTGATATACCAAAAGATTATAATGAGTTAATTGCAAAGGGTGAAGATAAGAATAATACTTATGCGGAAGTAACAATAGTATATGCAATTAAGTTCGCGGTGAATGATGATAGTAATTTAGATTATTACTTTGTTCAGGATAAAGATGGTTATACTTTTGTAGCTAGGATTACTAAGGAAACATATCAAAAATTAAAAGAACTTGCAGATAAGGATCCAGATAATTTTGAATATAAGTTAAAGGGTTATATTTATAATATAGGAGAAGATGTTAAGAATGTTGCAATAAATAGTTTTAAGGAATGTTTTGGTACTAAGATAGATAAATCTAATTATGAAGATTATTTAGGAAAAACATACTTGGATGAGACAGTTAAGCCCAGTAGTAAAACAGTAGGTATTTTAATAGGAATTGGTGTTGGTTTATTAGTATTAAGTATTATTTTGATAATTTGTTATATTGTAGATACTATTTTTTATAAGAAAAATGTTAGAAAATATGATGTTAAATTATTAAAGGAAGAGATGTTAAAAGATAGTACTAAGTATTATAAAAAGGAAAACATTTATTTAACTGACAATAATATTATTAGTAGAGTAAATGGATTTAAGGTAATATCTTATGATAATATTCTTTGGGCATATCATAATACCTTAAAGACATATGGTTTTACAGTAAAAAATAGTATAGTAGTATATACTAAGAATCATAAGACATATGAAGTAGCCTCAAATACTAATGATAGTGATGGATTACTAGATATATTAAATGAGATACATAATAAGAATGAAAATATTTTAATAGGTTTTAGTAAAGAAAATCAAGATAAAATAAAGGAAATAAAAAAAGAGGATAAGAAAAGCAAAAAGTAATTTTTATATAACTTAAATAATTTCTTGTCTTTTTTTTGTTGACAATGAGTTAATGTAATGTTATTATGTTTATTGTAAGGAGAATAAGAAAATGGAAAGTAACGAAAATAATACAACAAAAGAGATAATAACAAATAAGAATAATGATACAACAACTGAGACAACAACAAATAAGAATAACGATACAGCAACTGAGACAACAACAAATAAGAATAACGATACAACAACTGAGACAACAACAAATAAGAATAATGATACAACAACTGATACAACAAATGTTAATAAAAATAAGAAAAATAAGAAAAAGAAAATTATAATAATTGCTATTGTTTTATTAATCGTGGCAACCCTTGGTTGTATTTATTTCTTTAAAATAAAAGATAATAATACAACAACTAGTAAAGTAGGGGGCAAAAAAGATGATAATTCATTAACCGATAAAGACAAAGACAAGGATTTATCTGATGAAAACTATAATAATAAATATAAATTATCTGGTAATTCTTTAGAAGATTTTGATTTATATTTTTTACAATTAGAAAATGAAAGAAAAAATAAAGTATATAGTCCTTTATCTATAAAATATGCTTTATCAATGCTTAATGAAGGTGCTAATGGCAAAACAAAGAAACAAATATCTAGTGTAATAGGGGATTATAATGCTAAAAAATACTCTAATAATTCTAATATGTCATTTGCTAATGCTTTATTTATAAGAGATTCTTTTAAAGATTCAATAAAAGATTCTTATATTAATACATTATCTAATAAATACAATGCTGAAGTTATTTTTGATTCATTTAAAACTCCTAATAAACTAAATTCATGGGTAAGTAATAAAACATTTAAATTAATTAATAATTTATTTGATGATGTTTCTCAAAATAATTTTATATTAGCTAACGCTTTAGCAATAGATATGGAATGGGTTAATGTTATTAATGATTTAGGTTATTTTGCAGTTTCTTATCAACATGAAAATTATTGGGAGACTCGCAATCATTACCATGAATCAACAGAATTTGATGGAAATCAAAGCGTTGATACATTAGAAATTATGGCAGTTGCTAATAAATATGATATTGTAAATACTTTAGGAGAACAAAATATAAGAGATAATATTAGAAAAAGGTATCAAAATTGGTTAAATAGTGAAGAATATGAAGAATATAAAAAATACCATGCACATGAAGAAAATATAGATGTAGAAACATATGTTAATAATTATATAAAAGAAATTAATGAAGGATATAAAGATCTTAAAAGTTCAACTGATTTTGAGTTTTATGTTGATGATGATATTAAAGTTTTTGCTAAAGATTTAAAGGAATATAATGGAATAACCCTACAATATGTAGGTATTATGCCTAAGAACGATAGTCTTGATAATTATATTAAAAATACAAATGCATTTAAAATTAATGCTATAATTAATAAATTAAAACCTATTAAATTAGAAAGCTTTAAAGAAGGGGTTATCACAGAAATACGTGGTAATATTCCAATGTTTAAATTTGATTATGAATTAAATGTAAAGGAAGATTTACAAAAGTTAGGAATAACTAATGTATTTGATTCTAATAAAGCAGATTTATCTAATATATCTTCAAGTAAAAACTATATTGAACAGGCAAAACAAAAAATAAATATTGAATTTGCTAATGAAGGAATAAAAGCGGCTGCAGTTACTTATGTAGGAGATTTTGGTATGGGCGTAGGTGGCTTTGATTATTTGTATGATGTGCCAGTAGAAAAGATAAATTTAGACTTTGACAAACCATATATGTTTATAATTAGAGATAAAAATTCTGGTGAGGTATGGTTTACTGGAACTGTATACAAACCAATAGAATATGTATTTGGACAATTTGAACGATAATAACGATTTATGAATAAAAATAGTTGCAAAAATCATGTAATCGTGGTATATTAGTTACACATAAGTGATTATGTTGTGCAGTTTATGCATATAATAATAATGCTACTTATGTAGCAACAAAAAAGTGAGTGAAGCCAGCTCTATAAATGGCAGCTAAAAAAGTGAGTGAAGCCAGCTCTATAAATGGCAGCTAAAAAAGTAGATTAGAGAGCAAACTCTAATCTTTTTTACTTAAAAGAATTCGAACAAATGTATAAAAAATTATTGACATTTTAAATTCTTTAGATTATAATGATAATAATTAAGCAGAAATTTTAGCGATGTTACTAATGCTATAATATGATTTTATTTATAAAGTATTATAACTATTAATAATATTGTTAAGAACTAAAACTCGGGTAGCGAAAAAAATATAAAAATGTCATAAAAAAGTACTTGTAAATTTATTATTTTAATAGTATACTTAATATATAAAAGGAGGTATGCAAATGGGCGGTTTATCAACAACAGCGACAGTTATTATTATCATATTTGCAGTTATTATTTTACTTGTTTTTTATGGAATTGGAGTTTATAACAAGTTAGTTAATTCAAGAAATAAAGTAAAAGATCAATGGGCTCAGATAGATGTTCAATTAAAAAGAAGAGCAGATTTAATTCCTAATCTAGTTGAAACAGTAAAAGGATATGCTAAACATGAAAAAAATACTTTAACTGAAGTAATCGAGGCTAGAAATAAGTTTGTCAGTGCTGGCTCAATTAATGAAGAAATCGAAGCTAATAATCAATTAACAGGTGCTTTAAATAAGTTATTTGCACTAAGTGAATCTTATCCTGAATTAAAGGCTAACCAAAACTTCATTAGTTTACAAAATGATTTAAAAGATACTGAAGATAAGATTAGCTATGCTAGACAATTCTATAATGATACTGTTTTAACTTATAACAATTTAGTGCAAATGTTTCCATCAAATATTATTGCTAATATGTTTAAGTTTGAAGTCTATGAGTTCTTTAAAATTGAAGAAAAAGAAAAAGAAGTACCAAAAGTATCATTTGAATAAGGCTTACAATGTAGGCCTTTTAATTATATATATTATAATTATATTTAGGAGTTGAGTGGAAATGAAAAAAAGATTAATATTTTTAATTATGTTACTGATAATACCTTCTTTGGTTTATGCCGATGGTACGAATAAATATTATATTGATGTAACTGTTAATGAGGATGGAAGTGCTACTTTTAGAGAATATATTGATTTATCTGGTAGTTATAATTATTTATATCGTAATCTTTATTTAAAGGGAAATAATAAAGAGTTTAAAGGGGATAATCCAAATGATTATTATAAGACTGATATTTATAATGCTTTTGATATAACAGATATTTGTGTTACAGAAGAAAAAAGAAGTATTACTGATTTTTCTTATGCCAATGATGATTATGCATGTTATGAATTAACTACAAATGGTGAAAATGGAATGTCTGGTTATTATGAATATTTTGATAATGGAGATAAGAAAGAGATAAAAATATATAATCATTCTTCAAATAATAAGGCATTTGTTATTGCTTATCGTGTAACTGATTTAGTAATAACTCACGAAGATATTGCCGAATTACTTTTTAACTTTGAATGGAGCGAGGATATCAGTGATATTAAATTAAGAGTAAATTTACCTAGTGATTCTAAGGAATTGAGAGTATTTACTCATGGTCCTGCGAATGGGATGAATAAAATATTAGATAAGCATACGGTATACGGTGAATGGGATTTTTTAAATGCTAATACAAAGATAGATATGCGTGTTGTTTTTGATAATGAATTAGTACCTGATAATAAGAAGAAAACTAATGTTATGGCTTTGGATAATATTTTAAAATTTGAAGAGGAACAGGCTATGATCCAAAATAATTTGAGAAAAAAAGCTAGAATTAAAATATTAATTGCTAATATAATTGAAGGAGCTTGGGTATTAGGCTTTATTCTTATTGGTTATAATTTTTATAAGAAATATGATAAAGAATATAAGGCTAAGTTTAATAATGAATATATGCGTGATATTCCCACTACATATGGTCCTGAGATACTAGGATATTTAATATCTACTTCAAATATTAAACCTGAATATTTATCGGCATCGGTGATGGAACTTATTAGGAAGAAGAATTTAAAGGTAGAAATAGATATAAATGATAAGAATAAGTTTACAATTACTATGAGTAATAAAGATAATCTTACAGATACAGAAGAGAACTTAATAGATTTTCTTATTAATGAAGTAGGAAATGGTGTGTCTGTAACGAGTGAAGATATTAAAAAGGCTAGTAAGAAAGAATATACTTCATTTATAAAGAAGTATACTGAATGGAAGAATAAAGTAATAGAAAAAGGGAAAGAAGAGAATTTTTATGAAAATATAGGTTCAAAACAAGCAATAGGAATTTTATATTCTTTACTTGGTCTTGGTATATTTTCTTTAGTACTCGGTTTAAATTTGAATAATGCATTGGTTTATTTTGTTTTAATTATATCTATTTTTGGAATAGTATACTTTGCCGTGGCTAAAAAAAGGACTATTAAAGGATGTGAAGATTATGCTAAGTGGATGGCCTTTAAAAAATTTTTACTTGATTTTGGTAGATTTAATGATAAAGAGATATTAGAAATACATCTTTGGGAAAAATATTTGGTTTTTGCTACTGTTTTTGGTATTGCTGATAAGGTAGAAAAAGCTATGAATATGAAAATAAAAGAACTTAATTATGATGAAGATACGATAAATACATCACCAATATTCTATACTTATCATATGGGATTTGGTAATAGTATTACGGGAAGTTTAACCAAGGCTATTACAACTGCTCAAACAGCTGCTTCTGCTAATTCAAATGGAAGTGGATTTGGTGGGGGTGCATCGTTTGGTGGAGGCGGAGGAGGCTTCGGTGGTGGTGGAGGCCGTGGATAAACTTACCATCGATAATAACCAATATAATATAATTATAAAAAAGAAGAGAATTAAGAATACTTATATAAGGATAGACGAGAATTTAGATATTATTGTAACTACGAATGCTTTAGTACCTAAAATATACATAAATAAATTAATAAATGATAATATCAAGTCTATTACGAAGATGTTAAATACGAGAATTAAAAAAAATAAGACAGAAAAACTAAATGAAAATGAGTATATAATATTTGGTACTAAAAACTATATTATTATCAATGATAGTATTAAAAAGATAGAGATAAAAGGTAATATTATCGAAGCCAAAAGTATAAAGGAAGTAAATATTTATTTAAATAAAATATTTAGAGAAAGAGTAGAAGAAAGAGTTAAATATTATATTAATATGTTTAAAGAAGAATTACCTGATACTAGGATAAGAGTAAGAAAAATGAAAACTAGATGGGGAGTATGTAATTATAAGGATAATATTATAACTTTAAATATTACTTTAATTAATTATCCATATGAGTGTTTAGATTATGTTATTGTTCATGAATTATCGCATTATATTTATCATGATCATTCTAAAAAGTTTTGGAGTTTGGTAGAAAAATATATGCCTGATTATAAAAAAATAAGGAAAAAGTTAAAAGGGAGTGATGAGGATGTTTAAAAAATATAAATATTTCTTATTGTTATTGATGGTATTATTGCCTTTTAAAGTAAATGCAGACCATATTTATGATATTAAAATGGAAGTATTTATTAATAAAGATGGGAATGCTAATATTAAAGAAACTTGGAAAGTAAAGGCAGATTCTGGGAGTGAATGGTATAAACAAATATTAAATCTTGGAGAGTCTAAATTAACCAATTATAAAGTTTTTATGGATAATAAGGAACTTTCATATAAAAGTGATTGGAATGTTAATGGTAGCATAGAAGAAAAAGCGGGTTATTATGGTATTAATTATATATCTAATGGATTAGAATTGTGTTTCGGTAAAAAGGATATGAAATCTCATACCTTTATTCTTACTTATGATATATCAAATTATATTTTTAATACCGAAGATGCTCAAGTTTTATATTTTACTTTATTTCCAAAGCTTACCGCGGATAGTTTTGAGGTAACTGTTAAAAGTTATTATGATTTTCCTGATAATTTAGATGTATGGGGATATGGTTATAAAGGATATGCTTATGTAAAAGATGGAACAATTCTTATGTCTAATGATGGTAGCTTAGATGATGAATATGTTGTTTTGTTAGCTAAATTTCCTTTAAATACTTTTAATACTGATTATAAAGTAGAATATTTTAGTAATTTTGAAGAAGTACTTGGAGATGCAAAGGAAGGTAGTTTTGATTATGACTATGATGATAGTTATAATAACCCATCACTTTTTGCTAGAATATTACCATATATAGTGATAATTTTTCAACTTCTTGTATTTGGAGGAATAACTACACTTATTTATAAGACAATAAGTTCTTCTAAATATGGATTTAAAAATAATAAAACTATCAGTTATAAAGATACTATGATGTTTAGAGAAATACCTTGTAATAAAGATATATATTATGCGAATACTTTAATTAATATAAATCATTTTGGTGGTTATGAAACAACGAATATATTCGGGGCAATTATATTAAAATGGGTAAAGAATGATAAGATAAAATTTACAAAAGAAAAGAAGGGATTACTAAAAAAAGAAGTAAGTATTATTGATTTAACAATGAATCCCACATTTGATAATGAGAATGAAAAGAAATTGTTTAATATGATGTATGAAGCTAGTAAGGATGGATATTTAGAAAGTAACGAACTAGAAAAATGGGCAAGGAAAAATTATAGTAAATTTCTTGGTATATTTAATAAAATATCTAATGATTATTTAGATAAACTAAAAAGTGAAGGACATATTTATAAAAGAACTAATAAAGAAGAATGTAAGTATAAAAATGTTATGGATGATACTATTTACGAAGAAACTAAAAAATTATATGGTTTAAAAAAGTTTTTAAACGAATTTTCTCAAATGAATACTAAAGAGGTATTGGAAGTTAAACTTTGGGATGAATATTTAATGTTTGCTTATCTTTTTGGTATTGCCTCAAAGGTTGCAAAACAACTTAAAAATATGTATCCTGAAGTAATAGAACAAATGGGTAATGGTCTTGATTATGATACTCTAATATTTATAAACAATATGTCTATTACCAGTACTTCGGTAGCTTCAAGTGCTAGAAGAGATGCTGAAAGTTATTCTTCTGGAGGAGGTGGATTTTCTTCAGGAGGCGGAGGAGGAGGTTCCTTCGGTGGAGGGGGCGGAGGCTCCATGGGTGGTAGATAACCACGAAAAGAAGCATATTTGACACAAAAAGTGTCTAATGTATTGAACTATTTAATTTACCGTGCTATAATTTAATCATAAGTAATAATAGCCCCAGGAGATAGGTGATAATAATGGTTCAAACTCAAACAATAGATTATTCTTTAGTTAGAAAAATTTTAAGTACTTGTCCTTATTATGATAATATTGTTAATTATGAATATGAGGAAGGAGATAGTTTGTCTCAAATACTAATCGATTGGTATCGTGATTTAATTTTTTCGGCTGATCCTAATGATGAGAGACAACTTAAAGTCATTAATGCTATTGATAAATCATTATATCTGTATGTAAAAGATAAAAGATATAAAAAAGGGCTAAGTAAATTACTTGATGCTGATGCAGTATCTTTAGATAATCAAAATAGTATCAAGAATGTGATTAAAACGATAATCTTATTTACAAATAGTTTTCAAAAAGAGGAAGTATTAGATGTAAGCAGTTCAAGGTGGATATAGGCCACCTTTTTAAAGGAAAAAATATCCAAACAAATGTTTAAAACAATCTTGACAATAATGACTAGCTATGATATATTTGAAATATCATATTTTCATTAAATAAAGAAAGGATGGTATCTATGTATGCAAGTGTTTTAATAGAAATAGGGGCCAAAAGTGTTGATAAATTATTTACCTATATTATTCCTAGTAATTTAATTAATGATGTAAAAATAGGTATTCGAGTAAAGGTACCTTTTGGATCTATGACTTTAGAGGGTTTTGTGCTAGAAATAAAAAGCGTGTGTGAAGAAAACTATGAACTTAAAGAAATAATATCTTTAGTAGATACTGATGCTATTCTTAATCCTGAGTTATTATATTTAGGAAAAAAAATAAAAGAAATGACCTTATGCAGTCTTATAAGTGCTTATCAAGCTATGTTACCAAAAGCTTTAAAGGCAAAAAATAAAGTCAATATTAATATAAAAAAAGATAGATATATTATTTTAAATAAAGAGAAAGATATAATAATAGAATATATAAATCAAACCAAATATAAAAAACAAAAGGAAATATTAGAAAGATTATTAAAAGAAGAAAGAATATTAATAACTAATTTAGATTCTACAATTAATACTTTATTAAAAAAAGAATTAATTCAAACTATATACGAAGAGAAGTACCGCTACAAATATAGAAGTGATAGTACTTATAAAAAAGTGGTATTGAATGAAGAACAGAAATGGGCTAGTAATGAAATAAAAAATAATTTAGATAAATGTTTAACATATTTATTATATGGAGTAACTGGGAGTGGAAAAACAGAAGTATATATTGATGTTATAAAAGAAGTATTAGAAAGAGGCAAAAGTGCTATTATTTTAGTACCTGAAATCAGTTTAACTCCCCAAATAATAGGAAGATTTACCAATATTTTTGGAGATAAGATAGCAGTCCTTCACAGTGGACTTACCGATTATGAAAAGTATGACGAGTACCGCAAAATAAGAGAAGGTCAAGTTAGTATTGTTATCGGTGCGAGAAGTGCTATATTTGCACCTTTGCCAAATCTTGGTATCATTATTATTGATGAAGAGCATTCTCAGAGTTATAAACAAGATTGTAATCCCAGATATAATGCTAAAGATGTCGCAACTTTAAGAAGTGAATACCATCAAATACCACTGATACTAGGAAGTGCAACACCTACTATTGAAAGTTATGCAAGAAGTTTAAAAGGAAATTATCATTTATTAAAATTATCTAAAAGAGCAAACCATAAAGCTTTACCTAAAGTAACTATCGTAGATATGAAAAAAGAAATTAAGAAAAACAATAGTTTTTTATCTAATCCATTAATAGCCAAAATCAAAGAAAAACTAGATAAAAAAGAACAAATAATATTACTTTTAAATAGAAGAGGTTATTCTTCTATGCTTACTTGCCAAAATTGTGGTTATACAGTAAAATGTCCTAATTGTGATATTACTTTAACATACCATAAAACAAGTGATACCCTAAGATGCCATTACTGCGGATATGGTAGTAAGAATATTAGTACTTGTCCAAATTGTCATGAAAGTGATATGCAAGACTATGGCGTAGGAACACAAAAACTAGAAGAAGAACTCAAAAAAATATTTGAAGATGCTAGAGTAATAAGAATGGATTTAGATACAACATCTAAAAAAGGAATGCATCAACAAATAATAGAAGATTTTGCTAATGATAAATATGATATTCTAGTAGGAACTCAAATGATTGCTAAAGGACTTGATTTTCCTAGAGTAACTCTAGTAGGAGTTGTTAATGCAGATACTTCATTAAATTTACCTGATTTTAGAAGCAGTGAATATACTTTTGATTTATTATCGCAAGTATCAGGACGAGCAGGAAGAGACGAATTAGAAGGAGAAGTAGTTATTCAAACATACAACGAAAACCACTATGCAATTACATTATCAAAGGAACATAATTATGAGGCATTCTTTAATATGGAAATGAATATTAGAAAAAAATTAAAATACCCTCCATATTATTATTTGGCCTTAGTGAAAATAGTATCTAAAGATTATAGCAGTGCTCAAGAATCGGCAAATAAAATAGGAAAGTATTTAAATACAAATAAAGATAGTCAATTAATTATATTAGGACCAAGTTTATCTAATCCATTTAAAGTAAATAATATCTATCATTTTCAAATAATTATCAAATATAAAGATAGTAAAATATTATTTCCAATGTTAAAAAATATAGACAATATTTACAAAACTAACAACAAAGTAAATATTGAATTAGATGTAAATCCAATAAAAATGTAATTTAAGGCAAATTACTTAACTTAAATTCAATATATTTAGATAAAATATTATTATGATATTTTTTCTTATTAGTAATCCTATAAGTAATAATAGTAGAAATAATTAAATCAATAATTACAATAGAAAGAATAAGATAACTATAATTAAAATTATAACTTAAAAATTTATCCATTATTTTAATGCAAATGCCCAGAATGCCAAAGTCAATGGATGTTGTTAAAGAAATTCTTCCGTTAATGTGATATTTCTTGTAAGAATAATCCCACCATCTAGTATGAAAGAGTTTCTCCATAAAATAACTAACACTATATTCAACTGTAATAGCAATTAAACCAGCAACAAAAAATACAAGCAAATAATTGCTAATGTTTGATATAGCAAGAGAAATAAACAAGCCACCAAGGCCATACATAGGACAAATTGGAGTATATAAAAAATGATTATTAGATAATTTATGCTTTGTACGAGAAATACATATAATTTCCAAAAACCAGCCAATAAAACCAAAAAGCAAAAACTTATTAATAAGAACATTCATATTATCCACCCAATTAAATATATGAATAATTTTTAATATTTATGTGAAAAAGTAGAGTAAATAATAATATCAATGTTATTTTTGCCCATTGCTACACTGTTAACACAACAAAAAAAATTTTAAAAAAATATCAAAATTACCAAAATTCAAAAACTACACGGGCGTTTGTTAAAAACTGACACAAAAACCATCCAAAATTAAAAAAACAACCGGGCGTTTTTTAATTTCTGCAGTTTGACTTTATTTTCCTTCTTGTAGTATAGTGGATATATCAAGAAAGGAGAGAATGACATGAATAAATTTTACTCGTTTAAACTAAATTTTGATGATCGTTAAATTAAATCAAAGAATTACAACAGCGTAGCAAAATTCAAAAGAGTTAAAAATTAAAAAAATAAAAATTCGGCAGCACATGTCGAAAACATCTGCTATAAATATAATCAAAAATTGTCTTTATATGCAGACAGCACCATATGTCGTGAGACGGTGCGAGTTTGGTATTAGTTGGTGTATCTTAAACTTTGATTGGACACGTTAAAAATAATTCCAACAAGTAGCATGTAACTGATTAGAGAAGAACCACCATAACTGATAAATGGTAAGGTAATTCCCATAATAGGCAGTAGTCCAATAGTCATGCCAATATTTTGAATTTGTTGAAAAACCAGCATTCCTATTATACCCGCGATGGCGTATTTATCTTTGCTATCATATGTTTTTGACGCACTAGAGATTAGATTCATGTCAAAAATAATAAGAAGAAGAATTAACATTATTGAGCCAAGAAAGCCAAAATTAGAAGCATAAACGCCAAAGATAAAATCGGTTTGTAGCTCAGGAAAATATAGTGGCGTATGATTGAACCCATGACCCAAAATACCAGAGGAACCAATAGCAATTAAGGATTTGTTGAGTTGGCCACCATCGCCTAAAGACCAATTTAGGATTCGGTCAATTCTATAGAAAAAAGAAGTCCCAAAAAATTTGATAAATAAATTTTTATTGAAGAAGAATATGATAAATAAAGAACCAACAAGAAAAATAAGTGTTCCTAATGCTAGTGCAAACCACCTTTTCCTGATTCCACCAATGAATAAGATGGCAAACATAATGACCAAATAAATTATTACAGCCCCAGTATCAGGTTCAATAAAGGTTAAAGCA
>OGPS01001296.1_pt1 | contig 19022 bp, 12 predicted proteins | sample 1552931 | NCBI WGS metagenome assembly OGPS01 (sample SAMEA2580252, study PRJEB22360) | human gut metagenome | biome: human gut; feature: human-associated habitat; material: faeces | place: Denmark | collected 2008/2010 | reverse complement strand
GGTACGAAAAAGTGAAATTGAAGGAACCATCTTCGTAGGTGATATCTCCTTGTTCTGAAGAATAACTAATATAGCTGTCCGGATTAAAATACGAAATAATATTGTACTCGGAGAACTTAGTCATTAAATAGTCGGAATCAACCTTCAAAACTTTATCCCTACTATTCTCGAAGATAGTAATTAGTTTGGCCACTGTGCTCTTTCCGGCTCCTTGTTCACCTATGAAGATATTGAAGTCTTTCAATGCAATATCTGCTGAAGCGATAGCTCCAAAATTACGAATGATAAGTTTGCGCTCCATAATTATCAAATAACTTGGTTCTGATTCGTACAATATAATTACTTCAAGAAGGCTATCAAAAAAGAGCAACTCTTTTGGAAATTGCTCTTTTAAAAAGTGGAGCGTATCGGACTCGAACCGATCACCTCGACACTGCCAGTGTCGCGCTCTAGCCAGATGAGCTAATGCCCCAAGAGTCAGATCAACCCTCAATTGAGGTCTCTCATGAACTATTGCAAAGGTAGTGAAAACTTTCCACTTAGCCCACTTTGCTCGATTTTAGTCAGCAGCGAGGAGAGGCCGATATTCCCTTTTTTCATTATCTTTGGGGAGTGAACGAGCTTAGCTCAATAATTTAATACAGATCAATCAATAACATCATACCATTATGAAGACTACTCCATTTACAGAGCGACACATAGCACTGGGTGCTAAGATGCACGACTTCGCAGGCTACAATATGCCTATCGAGTACCCTACGGGAATCCTTGAGGAGCACATGAATGTGATCAACGGCGTCGGCGTCTTTGACGTGTCACACATGGGAGAGTTTTGGGTCAAGGGACCGAAGGCTCTCGAATTCCTACAGAAAGTATCTAGTAACGATGCCTCCAAGCTGGAGGTGGGTCAGATACAGTACAGCTGCTTTACGACGGAGCAGGGCACACTCCTAGACGACTTCCTCGTCTATCGCTACGAGGAGGACAAGTATATGCTCGTTCCCAACGCGGCCAACGTGGTCAAGGACTGGGCGTGGTGCCTCAAGCAAAACGATATGGGTGCTGACCTCGAGGACGGCTCTGCCAAGATCGGACAGCTAGCCGTACAGGGTCCGAAGGCTACGCAAGTACTACAGCGTCTGACGGACATCAACCTGAGCGAGGTGCCCTACTACCACTTTAAGGTGGGTACCTTCGCAGACTGCCCCAACGTGATTATCTCCAACACGGGCTACACGGGCTGCGGAGGCTTCGAGCTCTACTTCTTCCCTCAGTATGCTGACAAGATTTGGGACGCTATCTTTGAGGCTGGCAAGCCCGAGGGCATCATGCCAGCTGGTCTGGGTGCGCGTGACACGCTCCGTCTAGAGGCCGGCTTCTGCCTCTACGGCAACGATATCGACGATCAGCACACGTCACTAGAGAGTGGCCTAGGCTGGATCACCAAGCTCACGGACAATAAGCCCGACCTCGTAGGTCGTGAGGCTCTGCTCAAGCAGAAGGCTGAGGGCTTGACGCGCAAGCTCGTCGCCTTCGAGATGGTCGACAAGGGCATCCCCCGTCAGCACTACGACATAGTCAACGAGGCTGGCGAGAAGATCGGCGTCGTCACCTCTGGTACCATGTCTCCCGCACTCAAGGTGGGCATCGGTATGGGCTACGTCTCTACGGAGTACAGCAAGCTGGACAGCAAGATCTACATCTCCGTCCGCAAGCGTAACCTAGAGGCTAAGGTAGTCAAGCCCCCCTTTCGCAAGTAATCTCACGCTGCGCTAAGCTACAAGCAGCACGTTAAGCAAAGCCCTCCACTGAGCATCTCTGCCTCACTCGTGGAGGGCTTTGACCATACGACCTACTCCCCTACCAATCCGCCATCCCATCCGATGAAGGCCTCAGATACTTCCATTTTTAATGCTCTTAGCCCCAACACCTCTCTATTCTTCATACCGCCCTACCAGAGAGCCTACTCTTGGCAGAAAGAGCAGATATATCGATTTTTCGATGATGTTATGCGACTAGTTCGCTCCGAGCTAGACCCCAAGCAGTTGGATAAGCAGGAGCACTTCTTCGGGACGCTCGTCTACAAGTCAGAGCCGACGGGCTCCTTTATCAATCTCAATGTCATCATTGACGGACAGCAACGACTCACCACATCGCTCATCTTCTGCATCGCTCTGCGCGACCTCTCCACAGATCCACAAGAGAGGGCGGACATAACCAATACACTACTAACTAGTAGCAATTCTTCGTTTGAAGATCATGTCAAGCTCAAGCAGGTCACGGCGGACTTCGATGCTTATCGGGCATTGGTAAGAGGCGACGAGGAGCGAGTCCCAGGTAAGGTAACAGACGCCTACAAGCTCTTTGTCAAGCTCTTGACACCTAAGCTGCAGATCGAAGGGCTGACCATACGGCACTTCATCACAGCTCTGCAGCGGATCAACGTGGTCACCATCCTGCTTGATGAGAGGCCCTACAAGGGCGAGGACCCACAGGTTATCTTTGAGACGCTTAATTCACTCGGCAAGCCCCTCACCCTATCGGACCTTATCCGCAACTACATCCTACTCGGTATGCCTAGCAAGGAGCAGACGAAAGCATACGATAAGGTGTGGCAGCCTAAGATAGAGCAGCCTCTCGGCGAAGCGTATATCTCTAAGTTCTTTCGCGACTACCTCCAGTGCCGGGACAAGAAGCCCTACAAGGTGGTCAACGACAACAACACCAAGGAGCTGTACTACCAGTTCAAAGAGTTTGTCGAGCAGACCTTCACCAGTCGCGACGCCTTTATAAAGGATATACAGTCCTATGTGCCGTGCTACCTAAGCATCATAGACCCATCGCACTACGAGGATGCAACCTCGGACAGCGAGGCCATCCGAGAGCTGCTGTGCAACATCTTCGAAGACATCACGAGCGAAGCCTTTAAGCCTGTAGTCCTAGAGCTACTGCATATGTATCAAGCCAAGGCTCCCGCGACCACCATCAGTGGTGCCTTGCTGATAGAAACTCTAAAGAGCATACGTACTTATCTGATTCGTCGACGTGTCCTAAGCTTGACCATCGGAGAGAATATGAACATCCCTCTACTGACCTCATATCTTCCAGCCATAGCAAGGCAAGAGACATCTATGATCAAGGTTTTGTCCAATCTCTTCTACCAGCTACGTCTTCCCAATGACAAGGAGGTGCGAGACACATTGGAGCGCATCGCTTTTTACAAAGGACTAAACAAATATAGCAAGTTCATACTGGGCAAGATGGAGGAGCAACACACTAAGGTTTCGGTTCCCTTTAAGAATAAGGCCATCACCATCGAGCACATTATGCCACAGACGCTTAACGAGGTGTGGATCTCCGAGTTGGGCGAAGAGAAGGCTGAGGAGGTGCATCAGCATTATCTGCACAATATCGGCAACCTCATACTCACGGAGTTCAATAGTGAGATGGGCAATAAGTCTTTTGCCGACAAGAAGGCAAAACTCTCCACTTCGACCATCCTATACAGCCACGACATCTGTCAGTATGAGCAGTGGTGTGAGGAGAGCATTCTTGACCATCAGAATCGTATGATCAGTCTCTTCCTAGACACCTTCGCACTGCCCGATGAATACAAACTGGCTAACAATTGGAGAGACGCTGACAAGCAAGCGACAGAGATGCTCTTCTACCCATTGGAGTCTGATCCGACAATCCTCACCAAGCGCAAGCCAAAAGCGATCGTGCTCTTTGGACAGTCCTTCCCAACCAAAACATGGAGAGAGGCATTGCTCACCTTCTTCAAGCAGATCTTAGAAAGTGACCCCCGAACGAGTACCCTACTCTTCAGTAATCAGCTTGAGACCTTTGGCAAGTCTAATGCGTTGATCCCTTGGAAGGAATTAAGAAAGGAAATACGAGAGCATTCAAATCCGGACTACAAGTGGTGGTTCAAGACATTAGACAACAAGTTTTGCGAGGAACTCAAAGAGATTGACGAGGAGTGCCTTTTTGTCTATGTCAATCACAGTCGTATAGCAATCATCGAACGCATCGCTAGAGTGATGCGACTGCTAGAATTGGACTCCGAGGAAGTCATCATTAAACTATAAACGAGCAGACACATTTATGAGAGAAGTGACTTTTGATATTTGTCCGTGCCCGGCGCTCTACCCTTACTATCATCAGGAGGACAGCGTGGTGGTCGTGGTGGACATACTGCGTGCTGGCACCTCGATGGTGGCAGCCTTTGACCATGGCGCTAAGGAGATCATTCCCGTGGCGACGACCGATGAAGCCGAGAGCTTTCTCGGCAAGGGTTACGTAGTGGCTGCCGAGCGCAATGCAATGCGTTGCCCGTGGGCTGACCTAGGCAACGATTCCTCCGAATTTACAGCTAAGCGGATCGGCGGGCGTAGCATCGTCTTCACGACGACCAACGGCACCCAAGCCATTTACGCAGCTCGGGAGGCTGGCGCAGCAGAGATTATCGTAGGCGCTTTTAGCAATCTCACCGCCGTGGCGCGCCACTGCCAAGCTTCGGGGCGTGCAGTGACGGTACTCGCTTCTGGTTGGCAAAACAGCTTCTGCATCGAGGACACGCTCTACGGCGCTGCGCTCCTAGACAAGCTTGAGGAGTTGGGCACAACCTACAGACTCACCGACAGCAGCCGCACGGCACTAGAGCTTTACCGCCAGCACCGGGCGCATCTTTACGACTACCTCTACAATTGCGATCACAACCAACGTCTGATACAGCGTGGTTACCCAGAGAGCTTACGTCTCTGCCTCGAGCAAGACAGCTCGACACACATTCCCACGCTCAACGAAGCTGGGCAACTATATGTCTAAACCGCTGTCCTCAACGCTAAATTCCGTACATTTGCAACGTAAGTAGTTTCAGACCCATTATACACAACCCGCTATGATTAGTTACTTTGTCCTTGGTGATACGATTTATGCCGTCTCACACACCTCAGCTCTCAGCGAGGAGACCTGCGAGCGTCTCTCGTGGCTCTTTGGCGGAGCGCAGCTGGCTCCCGAGTCTCATCTCGAGGGAACCTTTGTGGGACCTCGTCCTACGCAGGTGACTCCATGGAGTACCAACGCTGTGGAGATAACGCAAAACATGCGCATCTCTGGCATCGATCGTATCGAGCAGCTCACACGCACCCACGAAGCGAAGCCGCACTACGACCCGATGCTCCAAGCGATCTACAAGGGGCTGGGTCAGGATAGCTTCGCCATGACCGCTGAGCCTCAGCCGATCCGTGAGATCACGGACCTAGAGGCGTACAATGAGGAGGAGGGACTAGCCCTAAGCGAGGAGGAGATAGCCTATCTACAGAGCGTCTCGGCACGCATTGGTCGTCCGCTGACAGACTCTGAGGTCTTCGGCTTCTCACAGGTCAACTCAGAGCACTGTCGCCACAAGATATTCAATGGTACCTTCGTCATCGATGGTTTGCGACAAAACGATTCGCTCTTTGCGATGATCAAGCAAACCTCCAAGGAGAACCCCAACAGCATCGTCTCGGCTTACAAGGACAATGTGGCTTTTGTCAAGGGTCCCCGCGTCTGGCAGTTTGCGCCAACGAGCGCGACGGAGCCCTCGCTCTTTACACTACGGGAGCGCAATACGGTCTTGGCACTAAAGGCTGAGACGCACAACTTCCCCACGACGGTCGAGCCCTTCAACGGCGCAGCTACCGGCTCGGGCGGTGAGATACGCGACCGTATGTGCGGTGGCAAGGGGTCGCTACCACTCTCTGGTAGTGCCGTCTACATCACCTCCTACCCACGCTTAGAGAAGGATCAGAAGCTTAGCCCCGCCAAGCTAGCCCCACGTCCGTGGCTTTACCAGTCTCCACAAGAGATCCTGACGAAAGCGAGCGACGGCGCTAGTGACTTTGGCAATAAGTTTGGACAGCCACTGATCAATGGTTCGCTGCTCACCTTCGAGCATCAGGAGGGTGCCGACAGTACGCTCTACGGCTACGACAAGGTGATCATGCTAGCGGGCGGTATGGGCTACGCTCCCCAAGAGGATGCCAAGAAGGAGATACCACAGCCTGGCGAGACGGTCGTACTACTCGGTGGCGACAACTACCGCATCGGTATGGGTGGCGGTGCCGTCAGCTCTGTCGCTACGGGCGAGTACAGTAGCGGTATCGAGCTTAATGCGGTACAGCGTGCCAACCCAGAGATGCAGAAGCGTGTTCTCAACGTGGTCCGCGCCATCAGCGAGCAGGGCGACAACCCGATCGTGAGCATCCACGACCATGGTGCTGGCGGGCACCTGAACTGTCTCACCGAGCTGATCGAGGAGACCGGAGGACGCATCGACATTGACGCACTACCCGTGGGCGACCCGACGCTCTCCACTAGAGAGATCATCGGCAATGAGAGCCAAGAACGTGTCGGTCTGCTCATCCAGGAGCGTGAGTATGCGCAGATGGAGCAGATAGCACGTCGTGAGGGTAGTCCTATATATAAGGTAGGAGAGACGACCGACGATGAGCGTCTCCTCTTTAGCACAGAGCGGGAGGGACGCGCAGCCATCGACCTAGCCGTGTCCGACCTGCTGGGGCAGTCGCCCAAGACGGTTATGGAAGACGAGACGGTCGCTCACCAGTTTGCCCCAGTAAGCTATGACAAAAAGCTGTGGCGCGAATATCTAGACAAAGTCTTGACCCTCGAAGCGGTCGCCTCTAAAGATTGGCTGACCAACAAAGTGGACCGCTCCGTGACGGGTCGTGTGGCACAGCAGCAATGCGTTGGTGCGCTTCAGCTACCACTCTCCGATCTCGGTGCTATGGCACTAGACTACGACGGCAAGAGCGGTATGGCTACTGCTGTAGGGCATGCCCCTCAGGTGGCACTTATCGATGCTGGGGCTGGCTCTCGGATGGCTATCGCAGAGGCTCTGACGAACATTGTTTTTGCTCCCATCGAGGGCGGCATACGTGGCGTCTCGCTCAGTGCTAACTGGATGTGGCCTTGTCGCAACAAGGGCGAGGACGCACGTCTCTATCAGGCGGTGCAGGCTTGTAGTGAGTTTGCCATAGATTTAGGGATAAACATCCCGACGGGCAAGGACTCGCTCTCTATGACGCAGAAGTATCCCGACGGAAAGCAGGTGATGAGCCCAGGCACACTGATCATCACCGCAGCAGCTCCCGTGAGCAACGTCAGGGGCATTGTAACACCTGAGTTCAAAGCGGCTAAGCAGAGCCGCCTGCTTTACATAGACTTTAGCTTTGCTCCGATGGCGCTCGGTGGCTCAGCTTTGGCACAAGCCTTGGGACAGCTGGGCGACAGCTTCCCCACAGTCGGCGACACCGACTACTTCGCCACCGCCTTTGAGGCCGTTCAGGAGTTGATCCATAAGGGCTTAGTCCTAGCCGGTCACGACATCTCGGCAGGCGGTATGGTTACGACGCTCTTGGAGATGTGCTTCGCCAATACACATGGCGGTGCTGAGATCTGTCTCGATGAGCTCTCCCATGTGGACCTCGTCACGGCACTCTATAGCGAGAACCCGGGCGTCATCCTACAGGTCTCTAAGGCAGAGCAGGCGAAGCGTATCCTCGAGGAGTACGAGATCGCTTATGCCGACCTCGGTGCACCCACCGAATCTCGCCTACTGATGATCCATCAGGAGGGCAAGACGTACGAGATCGACATCGATGCTGCACGCAAGTGCTGGGCAAACAAGTCTTACCTGCTGGACTGCTTCCAGAGTGGCGAGGCACTTGCAAAGAGTCGCTACGAGAATCTGGGCAAGCAGCCCGTACAGTGGCGCTTCCCGCACGCTTTTGCTGGCACCTATGCAGGTCTCGGCCTAGAGCCTCATCGCACGAAGGTCTCAGGCATCAAGGCGGCTATCCTACGAGACAACGGGACCAACGGTGAACGTGAGATGGCTTACGCACTGCACCTCGCAGGCTTTGACGTGGAGGACATCCATCTGACCGACCTCATCGAGGGGCGCACCGACCTATCCGACATATGCATGCTCGTCTACTGCGGTGGCTTCTCGCACTCCGATGTCTTAGGCTCTGCCAAGGGCTGGGCTGCGGGTATCCTTTACAATGAGCGTGCTCGCAATGCTATCGAAGCTTTCTACGCTCGTCCCGACACACTCTCACTCGGCATCTGCAACGGCTGTCAGCTCATGGCTCAGCTCGGGCTCCTCGGCAAGGATGCTCAGGGCGAAAGCCTCTTCAAGCTGGAGCACAACGCCTCGCAAAAGTTTGAGTCCAACTTCCTAACCGTAGACATCGCCGACACGGGCGCTATCTTGACACAAGGTCTCGAGGGCTGTCAGCTCGGTGTCTGGGTGGCTCACGGCGAGGGTCGCTTCGTCTGCCCCACGATACCCGATGAGCAGATCGCAGCACGCTACCATTACGACACCTACCCCGGCAATCCTAATGGCTCCGAGCGTGGCATAGCAGCACTCTGCAGTAGCGATGGCCGTCACCTAGCTATGATGCCTCACCCAGAGCGTGCTACACTCACCTGGCAGTGTGGCTTCTATCCCGAGGAGCGTCGCCAGGAGGATCAGGTCTCTCCGTGGATACAGTTCTTCCGCAACGGCTACGAGTGGCTCGCTAAGCAGTAGTCCCCTCCGCCCAGCCTATGCCTGAGATAAGCCGTGAGCATCTCTGTATCTACGCCTTGACACAGCTCAAAGGCGTATCGCTACAGCTTGCTCGCCATCTGATAGAGTTTGCCGGATCAGCCACAGCACTATGGGCTGATCCACAAGCTCTGGCAAGGCTCAACGGGCACGTCTACACCCATCTCTACCCGCTCCTGCGGGATCGGGCTAAGCTTGAGGAAACGCAAGCGCAGCTACAGCGCACCGCCGATCTAGGCATTCGAATGGTCAGCATTTACGATGTCGACTACCCTCCCCTACTCCTCCAGTGTGCCGATGCACCGCTGATACTCTTTTACCTAGGAGACCTAGCGCCACTTCATGCGGAGCAGACGCTCAGCGTCGTCGGCACGCGCAAGCCTTCGCAGCATGGTGTCGAGGATCTGCAGGCGATCATCAGCCACCTGCCCAACGTGACCGACAGCGTGACCATCGTCAGCGGTCTGGCTCTCGGACTAGACGCTGTCGCACACAAGGCGGCACTTCAGGCGGGCTTGCCCACCGTTGCCGTGCTGGCTCACGGACTGCACATGATCTACCCGAGCAATCACCGCAACCTCGCTCGTAGCATCGTATCCCACAGCGGAGCGTTACTCTCCGAGTACCCAGCGGGTGTCAAGCCCCAGCGACATCAGTTTGTCTTGCGCAATCGTATCGTGGCGGGGCTTACGCAGGCGACCCTCGTCGGTCAGTCTGCCGAGCGTGGCGGGTCGCTCATCACGGCTCACCAAGCCTTTGACTACGACCGCTCCGTCTACGCCCTTCCAGGTCGCCCCTCAGATCGTGAAAACGAAGGGTGCAACAACCTTATCTACAACAATATCGCCAAGCTCATCTCCTCAGCTACTCACCTCTGCGAAGACCTCGAGTGGAAGAAGCCCGACCATGAGGCGCGCAGTGCCGGTAGCTCCATGTCTCACGAGAGCAAGCTCAATGCTCTGCGAGCTCGCCTAGAGCCGGAGACACGTCCCCTCCTCGATCTGATCGTAGAGAGCGGTGATGGCCTCTCCATCGACGCTATCTGCGACCAGACGCTCATGGGGGTCGACGAGGTAAGCTTCCGACTCTTCCTCCTCGAGAGCGAAGGCGCCGTCTCGCTCCAGCCCGATGGGCGCTACAAGCTACAGATCTAGTCACATTCCCCCTCACAGACAGCGATGCGTCTCGGTAAGAACTAGCCCTCTTGCCGAGACGCATCGTTATTTGTCATGCCATCTGACCTGAGACAGTCGTGAGGAGCAGCCCGAATAGAAAGAAAGGAGGTTTAACCGCTTTTTTATCAGCGATTGAGCCTCCTTTGTTGTGCCACTGCCTTAGACTTTCGTCAGGCGGCAATAGGTCCTAAATATTCGGTAAAGGAGTGCTTACTCCTCCTCAAAGTCTATGTACTCTCCTTGGTCCTTTTCAAATTTCTTTTTTGCTATATCCTTCATGTCCAGCTTACCCTGCTGTGACTGTGCGTCCGCTGAGCTTTGCTGTGAAGCAGCTGAATGCCACCCTTTGCGTGGTGCTTTTCGTGATTTAACGTGCGGATCAGCCTGCTGTATGTAGCGCTTTACCATCCACTGTAATATACGAGGGGCGAAGTATCTAAAGAGCAAGTATGTAAGCCCTATGACAACGATCAGACCAAGTAAGAATTCCATATCGGGGTTAGATTAAGGTGTTATTGTTGAGCCGCCGCATCAATAGCGTCCGAATTGCTCTTGATCTGCCGACCGATGGCGAGCGAGACGATGATATAGAGCAACATCACTAGGCGTAGGGTACTAGCCACAGAGCCCAGCCACATATAGAGACAGCCCGCAGGGACTAGGATGACGCCCCATGCGATGAGGATGATCGTACCGTGAGGCGCTTTCATCTGTGCGCTTAGGTGCTTCAGCGAGAGCATCGGCATACGACTCACCATCAGGATACAGGAGAGAAGCAGCAATCCGTAGCTAGTCACTAGCGAAAGCGTATCCACCGCACAGGCACAAGTGGAGAGCGAGATGCCGATCCACAAGAGCGCAGAGGCAGGCACCGGTAGCCCACGAAAGTAGTTGCTCGACCCCGTATCATTATTAAAGAGTGCCAAGCGGTAGGCTGCAAAAGGTAAGATCAGGAGAAAAGGTAGCGACATCATCAGAGCCGTAGACTCCGCATAGCCACTCGCCAAGAGTCTCTCCTCCATTGTGCAGAAAGCTAGGAGTGCCGGTGCTAAGCCAAAGGTGACCACATCTGAGAGCGAGTCTAGGTCAGCGCCTATCGGAGAGGTTGCATGCAGGAGCCGCGCCACCATACCATCGAGCAGGTCAAAGAAAGCACCCACAGCAATCCAAATGGCACCCATCTGGAACTCCTTATAATATAGGATCGAAATGACCGCTGCTGCACCTGAGAGGAGGTTGCACAGCGTCAGGAGATTCGGGATAAATTGTCTGATCTTCATCACAGCGTTGTTTTGATCATCATACAGCAAGAAGCGTGCCTATTGGGGCAGATAGCCCAGCGTAGTCTCACCGCCCACCACTTCATCGCCTATCTGGATCGCTATCTCCGTACCCAGTGGCAGGTAAAGGTCGATGCGTGAGCCAAACTTGATGAAGCCGAGGAAGTCCTCGACCGTCACCTCGTCGCCCACCTTCGGGTAAGTGACGATACGACGTGCCACAGCACCAGCGATCTGACGCTCTAGCACCTCATGGCCACCATCGGTACGAATGATCACCGCTGACCGCTCATTGAGCACACTACTCTTAGGGAGAAACGCCTTGTAGTAAGCACCGCTCTGATGCTCCACATGGGTGATCGTGCCATTGCAGGCGACCCAGTTAGCATGTACATTGTAGAGCGACATAAAGATCGAGAGCTTGAGACAGCGGCGTCCCAGTAGCTCAGGCTCCTCGACCTCCTCCATGACCACCACCTTGCCATCGGCAGGAGCTACGATGAGACGTCTATTGGCCGCCTCGCTGTTGCTACGCCGAGGGAAGCGAAAGAAGTTTAGCGCTAGCCCCATCACCGTGAGCGACACCAGCAGGGTCAAGATAAACACCCCCTTAAAAGGGACAAAGACAAAGGTTGCCCAGCAAGCCAACGTCAGTATAAGGAAGAAAGAGATGAGGAGTCCCACCCCCTCGCGATGTAGTCGTACCTTTTTCATTATAATAGGAATCGGCAGTCAGTATGATGGGCAAAGATACAAAATAGCCCCCAAAGCTCTACACCACTCCTCCATCCACAACTCCACAAATCTCCCGAGTAACGATCCATCGTGTAGCCCGCTACAGGGACGAGCCGACGAACAGCGCCGCTACAAGACGGGGCGATCGAGTGAGAGTGTCGCTGCGCTTTCGGTGCGTACGGGCTTAACTTGGTCACCAGCTGAGAAGGCATACGAGATGGTCAGCACCAGTCGCCGACGTGGCGAGAGGTTGAGACGAAGCTGCTCGGTCGTATCACCCATCCTCATCGTGAGCCGATCCCGACTGTGGAGGAGATTGCTCAGCGAGAGACTGAGTTGCAGCTGATCGTGCAGCAGTGAGGCATAGCAACCTAAGTCCAGCCCATAGCGACCGCCGAGCGTGTAGCCGAGTTGCTGACGAGCCGTCTCACCACTGAAGGCTACGCTCAGACCAACCATCTTGGTGATGGTAAATTGATGCGTTGAGGTGCCACCCACCGAGAAACTTTGCACTGACCGCCCAGGCATTTGCTCTTGATCATAGCGCAGGTAGAGGATATTATTCGTTCGCCAGAAGGGAAAGAGACTCTTATTGAACGTCCCCGATGCGTAGTGGCTCCAGCGACTCCCCACATTGCTCGGTTGCGTATAGTAAAGGTCGGGAGCTGTCTCGTCCTTATAGGTCATAATCTGAATGATGTTGCGACCATAGCGTACTCGGTAGGTGAACTGCCAGTCACGGTTGAGGAAGTAGTTGACCTCCGCCTCGTCAAAGGTCTCCTGCTTAAGTCGCTGATTACCGATGCTGTAGAGATTCTTCGTCAGGTAAGTCGCCACAGGCGAATAGTAACCGTAGTTGGGTAGCGAGAAGAAATGGCGGTATGCCACGCCTATCCCCGAAGCTTTCGCGGGGTTAAGCATATACTGCAGGAGCAGGTTAGGATAAAGCCCCCGATTTGGCACCGTGTAGTCGTTCTGCGCATTGAGTAGGTCTCGGTAGTGCATCACCGTCGTCTGGTAGCGCAAGCCCGCCTGCAGGTAGAGACGCTTAGTCAACATCTTGCTGTACTCTAGATAAGGCGATAGGTCAAAGCCGGAGATCGCAAACTGCCGATGAATGATCTGAGGCAACGTGCTACTGCTCACCCCGCCCGCATCGTTGTCGTCCAGCGCATAGCTATAAGAGACTCCACCTGCGAGCTGATTGCCTCCCGCAAAGACCAGTGTAGCTCTTGGGTGAAAGGTCAGGTAGTGCGTCCTGCTCTTGCTCTCAGCCAGCTCCCCCTCATTGGTCGAGTAGTAAGCCGAGCCGTCGCTCTGCGAGTGGCTATAGCTCAGTGTAGAGGAGATGCCCAGTCCCTCGCATACGGCCAGCCGTGCGGCATAGCTCACACCGCCATTGAGATTCAGAATGCGCTGGTCGTACCCTTGTGTCAGGAGCGTTTGCCTTGCGCCATCCTCTAGAAGCGTCTCCTCCTTGGGACGATCGTACATCACACCGCCAAAGACGCCCAGCGTGTGCTGCTTATTGATCTGATACTTAACGCCGAAGTTATCCTGCACGGCATACTCTCTCCTCTTGCTGTCACTCATCGTGGTGACGAGACTAGAGGCTTTGCCCTGGTACTTGTTTTGTCGCTCATACAGCGTAGTGTAGCGTCCCCCGCCACCACGTAGCGTGTTGTATAGCGAGACACCAGCCTTGGTGTACTGTAGGAAGAGCGAGGGCATCACATCTACAAAGCCTCTCTGGTCAAACTGCGTCGGCAAGCTCACCGAGCCGAGAAGTCCCGCCTCCGTCCTTAGCGTGATATAGATGATTCCCCCCTTGATCTGCTGCCCTAGCGATACACCTGGATTAGGTACCACCTCAATGTGGTCTATCATAGAGGTCGGTATCGAGTTCAGTTGCTGCAGCGTAATCTGCTGGTCTCCGATATAGATAAGGTTGTCCTCCTTACCGTTGAGTAGGAGCTGGTTGCCACTCACCTCAACGGAGGGAATAAAGCGTAAGGCTTCCGACATAGACTTCCCCTTAGTTACGGGGTTGCCCTTAAACTGTACACGGATATTGCCATTCGACTGCAGCTTCGTGTGCTTGGCGACCACCTGAACCTCAGAGAGCTCGATACTGTTTTCCTCTAGTGTGAAGTCCAACTGCATGGTAGGCTGAGCGATTGTCACCCTCTGCTGCTGCGTCTTGTAGCCAATACAGCGCACCTCTATGAGATAGGTTCCACAAGCGGGCAAGCGTAGCGCATAAGCTCCCTGCTCATTGCTCACCGCACCTGTCAGCGTCGTCGCTGTCGTGTCTCTCTGTAGCGTGATCGTAGCACCGATGATTGCCTCCCCGATACTGTCGGAGACGCTTCCCTTAACTTCGTAAGCGCCTTCCTGTGCGCTAAGCCATTGTCCTGCGATAACGAGCAGGAGGACGAAAACTACCTTCTTCATTTGAAAGCTTAACTTATTATTATCTACGAGTTGTTCACAATGATACTACTGCACACCTGTCCTCTGGTCTAGGTCGGAGGTGGCGAGAGACTCGTTGCGCGTCACCTTGCGGCTCTTGCCCGAGTTGAAGTTGTACGTGATCTTCAGACCGATAGCACGCGCTTGGATCATATTCCTTTGGTTATACTCGAAGTCATCACCCCACTGCTTCGTCTCGAAGCGTATGTATTTCGAGAAGGGGTGCTGAGCCGTCAAGGTTAGATCCAGCTTGTCGTCCCAGAAGCTCTTCTTCAGGTAGAAGGTGTACCCGTGGCTGTATGAGTAGGTCGTGCGGAGTGTCGGCGGATTGGCAAAGTAGTACCACGCAGCTCCTAGGTACCATGACTTGGGGAGCGTGACATCCACATTGGCGGAGAGCATATGCTCCCAGTTCCGCTGAGAGAGACCTTCACTAGGATAGTCGAAGAGGTGATACCTACAACTCCAAAAGAACGTAAGCGAGAGGGGCATGATAGGACGCCAGTTCATCCAAAGCGAAGCGTTCGGCACACGGTGCAAGCCTGCATTAGCAAAGGTGTGATACAGCATCTCTGGACTCTTGGGGTCTCTATACCTTACGGGCATAATCGCATTGTTGGTTTGCTCATAGCCCGTCGTTAGACTGAGGTAGAGTTGGTTCGAAAAGAATGTATAGGAGAGGTCTACATTGTGATGTAGCTCCGACTGCAAGTAAGGATTGCCAAAAGAGATGTCGTAGGTTGTCAGCTGACTTCGATAAGGATTGAGACGCCAAATGGAGGGGCGGATAGGACTCATCTTGTAAGAGAGGAAGAGCTGCTGGCGGTCTGTCAGCATATAGGAGAGCGTAGCCGTAGGGATCAGGTCTATGCCCGTCTTGTGAAAGTCTCCCTCACTGTTTTGCGAGAAAGTTATCTTGTCATAGACCAACGTGCCTCGTGCCCCAGCAGAGAGACTGAAGCGTTCACCCTGCCAAGCGTAGTTGGCATAAGCTGACGTAAGGCTCTGCAGCTGACTCATGTCTCCCTGACGGTAGAGCGGGTTATTCACCTCTTGCCAGTCGCCCTTGCCTTCGTTCCAAAGATGGTACTCAGGGCGAGAGCTACCCAGTCGTAGCACCTCCTTGACACCTACCTGCAGAGCGTGTCCTCCGCTCCAGATAAACTGATAGTCGCTCTGTAAGGCATGCTCGCTCAGACCTCCGCGTGAACGCTCCATACGTCGTGTCTCATCATAGGGAGAGCTCTCCCAGCTGGTGAAGCCATCTCGGTACTGACGCTCAGTCCACTCCTTGTACCTCAGGTCTGGGTTGTAAGCGTAGCGATAACCTATCGAGAAGCGGGGCTGCTTGTCCGCTGCATAGAGATTGCGATAAATAAGGTTACCCTCTACAGAGCCAGAGGTCAAGCGCATCTGATTGAGCGACGTGGCATATCGTGTAGGCTCATTAGGACGATCGAAAGTCTGCTGAGACAGCCCTGTGGTGTAGACCGATGAGACGAAGAGGTGCCCATCAGCATAGAGGCTATTCAGGCTATCTATGGCGTACTCTCCCATCAAGCTACCGACATGGTTTTGGAAGACACCATCATTGTTACTACCAGCTACCTCGGAGGACTTGAAGAGGCTGGTCGTCTTATCCCCTTGGAATGTACGTCTAGACACATCCACAGGCTGATCCTTATGACGCGTATAGTCATAGTTGTAGTTGAGCGCTACGCTAAGCTTACCCTTAGTGAGAGTCAGACTTGAGGTGCCATTGATATTGGGGATTGTAGAGCCCATCAGAGAGACTAGGCCGCTGTACCCATCTAGGCTCTTGCTCTCAGTGATGATATTGATGATAGCATCTCCAGCAGAGGCGTCGTAGCGAGCATCTACCTGTGTGATCACCTCTATACCCTTGACGCTACTGGCGGGGATGCCTCGCAAGACCTCCGTGGGGTTCATCGAGGCAACACGAGAGGGCGAGCCGTTTATGTAGACGGAGAAGTTTGACGACCCCTTGACACGTATATTTCCCTCTCCATCTACAGTGACGAGGGGCACCTTGCGCAGAGCAAAGAGGAGATTGTCCGTCTGAGCCAAGACGTCGTTTTTCATATCATAGGTCAAGCCTTTGGGAGAAAGCTTGATGAGCTTGCGACGCGCCACCACCTGCACCTCGTCTAGAGTCTGAGCATCAGGTGCTAGATAGATCGTGTCGAGACTGTTCTGTCCCGCCTGTGTTGTCACCCGCATCTCTTTAGTCTGAAAGCCAACCGACCTAATCGTCAACTGGTAGCTACCCGTACGAGGCAGTGCAATCTGGAAGTGTCCCTGCTCATCAGTCACCGCACCGCCTGTCAACTGCTCGTCTAATAGTTTGTACTCAATCGTAGCGTAGGCTATCGCCTCGTGACGTACGGAGTCCATAAGGACTCCACTGATCTGACAAGGAGCCTTCTGCGCCGAGGCTGTTAGTGCGATAAGCAATAGCCCCGTCACTAGGAGGGCTTTGCGGATAAGGGTTGATTTCATCATATTGTGTGAGTTTAATGTTTGCCCCATAGTTGTTTCTTCTCAGGAGTAAAGCAGAGATAACCTATCACCAAGGCAATCCCCCAAGAGAGGAGGTTTACCACATCTCTCAGAGCGAAGCTTGTAAGCTCCTCCACAGGTCGTATCGAAGCTAAGTATGTGAAGGTAGCAAAGGGAAGATAGGCCCCCGAAGGTTCGTTGGTTATAAAAACAGCAAAGGCGGTCAAGAAAAATCCCAGCAGGATAGGTAGCGTAAAACTACGCGTTAGCAAGCTAACAATAAGTCCCAATGCTCCAACGCTGAGCGATGCGAGTAGAATGCGTCCCAATAGCTGTATCGAGCCAATCCAAATAGAGTAGTCTGTAAACTTGTAAGCGGGTATCAAAAGCCCAAGTAAGTATCCTCCCAAGATGAAGCCAAGCCAAGTAACTAGGCACAAGATTACCGTGAGTAGCGAGAGCGAAAGGACTTTGGATAGATAGAGTTTCCATTTGACAATAGGGAGTGCAAAGAGAGTTCTGATATTATCGTTTTGAAACTCCAACTCGCATACCATATAAGATAGGATCACGATGGCTGGTGGTAGCACGAGGGATAGTAACGGGAGTGTATAGCGAGACCAAATCATCAGCCACGGATTACCATCATAGGCAAATGCCGTAGCATCTAAAAGACCCGTCCGCCCCTTGTAAATAGCATAGAGGAGTATCAGTAGATAGAAAACTAGTGGCGATAGCAAAAGCGTCACAATGCGTCTATTGCGCAGAGTCTTATAAACCTCTGCTTGTAGTATGTTGGATAGTGGTATGAGAGACTTCATAGTGGCGCTATTCGGTAAGGTGGATAAAAGCATTTTCAAGAGCCGAACCCCTATGCGTTACATTGTAGATAGAGATGCCGTCTTGACTGAGTGTGGCGAGTAGGCGAGCAAACTCCTCTTCGTCCTTTACCTCAAACTCGACATGATGCGTATCACATACCCGCAGCAGTGTGAATCTAGAGTCGTATCCTAGTTGCGTCATCAGTGCACTATCGCCCAGCTTGAGACATACGATATCGGGTTGCTTTTTGGTAAGTGCTTCGATGCCTCCTTGATAGAGTATCTTGCCCTCCTTAATGATTGCGACTTGATCAGCCAACTTCTCCAGCTCCTCTAGGATATGACTAGAGAGAAAGATGGTCACCCCCTCCTCTTGATTAAGTCTAGCCAAGATATTCCTAAGCTCATAGATCCCCTGAGGATCGAGTGCATTAAGAGGCTCATCGAGGATCAGCATCTCAGGACGCTTGAAGAGACACATCGCCAAGCCTAGACGTTGCTTCAGACCAGACGAGAGTGCTTGTGCCTTCTTGTCGGCATGCTCGCTGAGACTAAGGAGAGACAAGACTTCGTGCTTTCGCTCTCGTCCCATTCTAAAGATTTTGTCTAGATAGTCAAGGTTCTCAGAGACGGTGAGAAAAGGATAGTAAGAGGGGTGCTCAATCATGCCACTAGCACTGGAGCGTAGCAGTAAGGGAGAGTTCTTAAGGTTTACACCCTTAAAAAGTATCTCCCCCTCATCCAATGGGAGCAGTCCCAAGAGTAGCTTGATCGTCGTAGACTTGCCCGCTCCATTCTTACCCAAGTAGCCGAATATAGAGCCCGCAGGGATCTCTAGATCCACCCCTCGGAGTATTGGATTGCCTTGGTAACCAAAGCGCAAGCCTCTTATAGAGAGTATACTGTCCATAATCTATGTTGGTTATGTAGGTCCGATTAGCTGCATGCTTTAGCTGTCAAGCGCAACCTCGTTTGTTTCTACTGCTAAGAACAGCTTAGAGCTTTCCCTAGATATAGTTTCTTTTGGCATCTTCATGCGCCTTGTTGGTCAATACAGAATGTCGCTTCTTTTGTTCTGATGCAAAGGTTCCTACGGAACTTTACAGCAATGTTTTATGAATGGAGTTACCGATGCGGACTATATAGGTACCTCTTGACGGCATTGGAATGGAATGGGAGGAGGTGAAGCTTCCTTGCGCTATCAGCGTCCCATCTATGGCATAAACAGCATACGAACCAGGAGAGGAAAGGCTTTCCGTCACCTCAATGACCAGTCGGCCGTCTCTTCCATAGATCTTGTATTTCCCGGCATGGTCCACCTGAGGTGTCTCTATTCCTGTAGGGAACTTGTCAGTCTCAATGATATTGGTGAAGTAGTTCCACCCGAAAGCCTGAC
>OGPS01001290.1_pt1 | contig 19074 bp, 15 predicted proteins | sample 1552931 | NCBI WGS metagenome assembly OGPS01 (sample SAMEA2580252, study PRJEB22360) | human gut metagenome | biome: human gut; feature: human-associated habitat; material: faeces | place: Denmark | collected 2008/2010 | reverse complement strand
TTCTTCGGACTTATCATTTGATTCTTCCGAAGTATCGTTTGATTCTTCCGAAGAATTTTTTCTTTCCTCCGAGGAAATCGGAATTTCCTCGGAAGCTATTTGGGAAATTCTTCGGGAGAAATTCGAATCATAGAAAGATAGGCGTAATCAGAGAGGTTGCGTAGCCACTCTGTAGCAATACTCGAATCGTGTACCATATTTATCGTCATGTGCAGCTCCTAGCAGACTGGTTATAATGCGTTAGCCCTGAAACTTACATGACCATATAAAATATATGAGGCGTGGTACCACGAGGGCCTCCCTAGAGAGTTCCCCATTCAGTACCACGCCTCATATAAGTGCTAGCTTATTGTACGGCTATCGCTGAGCGAGCTTTGCATTGACGAGGTAGATACCCTTCTCACCAGCCATATGTAGCTGATCTATGATGCCGAGGACGGTGTTTTCCTCCTCTACTTGCTCATCAATATAACGCTTAAAGAACGAGCTGGTAGCGTAGTCATTCGCTTCTAGCGCCTCCTTGTAGATGTTGTGTATAAGCTCAGTAACGTGACACTCATGCTTGTACGCAGCCTCAAAGAGCTCAACGGGAGTGCCAAAGTGCTGTGGCATCTCAGCGATACCCTTGAGCTGTGGCTTCCCAGAGCGTAGCTGTAGGTAGTGTGCGATCTCAAGAGCATGCTCGATCTCTTCATGATACTGCTGGAGGAACCAATGAGCAAAGCCATCATAACCCTCTTCTTCCATCTGGAAGGACATAGCAAGGTAGAGGTATGCTGCGTGAAATTCCTCGTTGACTTGTGCACTGACCAAAGCGGCCATCTTTTCGTTTATCTTCATACTGTTTTGATTTTGAGTTTTACCTTTACTTTGCGGACTTCTTTCGTCCGACAGTGCAAATATAGCAATTATTCTTCAGCTGGAGACTATGGATTCTCACTTTGATTGGGCCACTCTTGATGATTGCTGCAATTGCGTTTTTGGGATGACAGATAGTTTTTTGTACCTTTGTCGAGCCGTAGCGGTAATCTGGGTAGAAAAGATCTGCTTTAAACCCTCCCAACACTGCGTCTAGCTTAAGATTGCCAGCTGCGGAGACACACTCTGTGAGGTGTGTGGGATACATAGGTCGAGTAGCTCAGCTGGATAGAGCAACTGCCTTCTAAGCAGTAGGTCTTGGGTTCGAATCCCAACTCGATCACAAAACACGTAACGTGTTTGTAGAGTGGCAATTGCCACTCTACTTTTTTATAAAGAAAGGGTCTCTCACGGGTAGGCATTTAGAGTATCTTCAGTAGGTACTCATGCTGCTCCCCGCTTTTGATACCTTTGCATCGAGTTTGTAAACGGGGCTGTCGCTCTATACGGTAGCCTTTATAAGAAGGTAGATGTGACCAAAACTGATAGCATAAACTTCACTCAAGGACCGATCCGTAAGCAGTTGCTGCGACTGGCGGCTCCGATCGTCGCCACCTCGTTTGTCCAGATGGCGTACAACTTCACCGACATGGCGTGGCTCGGACGTCTCGGCAGTCGTGAGGTGGCCGCCGTCGGCGTCATCGGGGTGCTTCTATGGATCGCCACCTCGATCGCTCAGCTCACCAAGATCAGTGCCGAGGTGTGCGTCTCACAGAGCCTCGGAGCGCGCGATAAACCACTGGCGATCAAGTACGCTCGCCACTGTACCACCTGGGCGCTCATCGTCGGGACACTCCTGGCACTCGTCTACCTGTTCTTTGGCTCTCCTATCGTGGGCGTCTACAATCTAGAGGCTGATGTGCACCAGATGGCACTGAACTATCTGCATATCGTATTGATTGGCTTACCGGGCTACTTCCTGACGCTTGCCATGAGTGGCATTTACAATGCGCATGGACGGAGCATGATCCCTTTCAAAATCAATTCGCTGGGGCTACTGCTCAATATGATTCTCGACCCACTACTCATCTTTGTCTTTCATCTCGGAGTCGTCGGAGCAGCTTTCGCCACACTCCTCTCTCAGCTAGCAGTCTGCGCTATCCTCTACTACCGCATGCAGCACCGCGACAAGATACTTGACGGGAGCTCTATCGTGATCAAGCTAGCAGGAGAGCAGAGTCGACGCATCTTCGCTATCGGCGTACCTGTAGTGCTGCTCAACTCGCTCTTTGCGCTGATCAGCATATTTATGGGTCGCTTAGCCTCTGAGCAGGGTGGCGCTATCGGTGTGGCGGTTATGACTACTGGCGGACAGCTAGAGGGTGTAACGTGGAATGCATGCCAAGGCTTTTGCACCGCTCTAGCAACTTTCGTGGGGCACAACTATGCTGCACGTCAGTTTGACCGTGTGTGGCGAGGCTACAAGACGACGATCCTCATGACGCTATCGATAGGTCTCTTCGGAACGCTACTCTTCCTCTTCCTTGGCGAAGCCTTTTTTGCGCTGATTGTGCCAGATCCTGAAACTTATATAGAGGGCGGACGATACCTTTACATCGCCAGCTTCTCCCAGCTCTTTATCATGGCAGAGATTACGACGCAGGGGCTATTTTATGGAGTAGGACGAAGCAATACGCCAGCCATAATCAGCATCGTGGGCAATCTGCTACGCATACCGCTAGCACTCCTACTGATATACCTGGGCTGGGGACTGCCAGCCGTCTGGTGGGCTATCTCCCTCTCATCCATCGGCAAGGGTATCACCGCCATCATCGTACTACTCATCAAGAGAAACAAACTAACCCCAACGAGCTTAGTCGCTTAGCACTTTTATGTATCACCACTACACCTTTACCACGGAGCAACTCAGCGAGACGGCATGGGCGATGCCTCTGCTAGCTCAGACGCTAGCCGACTGGGGCTTCGAAAGCTTTCAGGAGGAGCCTGACAGAGGGCTGCTTCACGCCTACATATCCGATGACGCTTGGCAGGAGAGCGAGGAGATCCCCACACAACTTGCCACAGATACCGAAGCCTTGACACTATATGATATAGCGTGGCACTATTGCCACGAGCTGGCGTCCTCTAGTGACTGGCTAGCAGCGTGGCGCAGCACGACCTTCGAGCCGATATCACTACGGGGGCGTATGCTGGTCACCACCCCCGAGCTGGCAGAGACCTCACCAACGCATGAGCTACAGCTACTCATCGAGGCGTACAATTCGTTTGGTTCGGGCGAGCACCACACAACTCGCATGATCCTAGAGCATCTACTCGACTACGACGTGACGGGCGCTCAAGTGATCGACATGGGGTGCGGAACGGGCATCCTCGGCATAGCGACTCTGTTACTCGGTGCCGACTCGCTCGTAGCGATAGACATTTCGTCCGAATGCGTGACCAATACGCTACACAACCTCCAGCTCAACGGCTTCGCACCCTCGGAGCGCATCAGCGTGCTACATGGAGATGCTGCGCAACTCTCCGACTACCCTAGCAAAACGGATCTGCTCTTTGCCAATATACACCGCAACATCATCCTAGAGGACCTGCCCCGCTACGTAACGGCTGTACGATCAGGTGGCGAAGTGTGGCTCAGTGGCTTTCTCCTCTCCGACCGCACGACCATCTATCAAGCCTTAGAGGCTGTGAAGTTAGAGGTCATTGACGAAGCGACCTCCGAGGAATGGCTTTTCGTGCGTAGCCGCAAAGGGTAGCGAGAGATTTCCTCCATCGGAAGTGACCTACAGACGCTGTAAAGTGAGACAAAAACAATAGCCGTGAAAAGTTTCAGAGTAAAGAATGAGAGTTTATACTCGCATTTTCTGTATCTTTGTACTATTCAAGACACATAGTGGAATGAGAAGCTAGCTCATTAGATAGCCCTTTTCACTACCACTGACGATAAGCCAATTACAATGAGCGAACAAGAGAAAGATATAATGACTGCACCACAGGAAAAAGGTGCTTATTCAGCCAGTAGTATACAGGTACTCGAAGGACTAGAGGCAGTGCGCAAGCGTCCCGCCATGTATATCGGGGACATCAGCGAGAAGGGACTACACCACCTTGTCTACGAGGTGGTCGACAACTCTATCGATGAGGCTCTGGCAGGCTACTGTACCGAGGTACTGGTGGAGATCCTACCAGACAACTCAATCCAAGTGACCGACAACGGTCGTGGTATCCCTGTCGATATGCACGCCAAAGAGGGTAAAAGTGCCCTCGAGGTGGTCATGACGGTACTGCACGCTGGTGGTAAGTTTGACAAGGGTTCTTACAAGGTGTCAGGAGGTCTCCACGGTGTGGGTGTCTCCTGCGTTAATGCGCTCTCCGAGTCACTCATTGCCGAGGTACATCGTGATGGTAAGATCTATCGTCAGGAGTACAGTCGTGGTAAGCCTCTGACGGGCGTTGAGGTAGTTGGTAAAGCCGACGACACAGGTACCCGCATCACCTTCAAGCCTGACGACACGATCTTTCGTGAGACAGTATATAGTAGCGAGACGCTCTCACACCGTTTGCGTGAGCTATCCTATCTAAATGCGGGTCTGCACCTTAAACTCATTGACCACAGAGTACACGATGAGGAGGAACAGCCTAAGTCGTGGGTCTTCTACTCGGAGAATGGGCTGAGCGAGTTCGTCCGTTACGTAGATGGTGCTAAGGAGTCGCTCATCCATGATGTGATCCATCACATTACGGAGAAGCAGGGCGTACCCGTCGAGGTGGCGCTTACCTACAACACCTCTTATCAGGAAAACGTCTACACCTACGTCAACGACATTCACACCATCGAGGGCGGAACGCACTTAACAGGCTTTCGCCGTGGATTGACCCGCACGCTCAAGAAGTATGCGACCGACTCGCACCTTCTCGACAAGATCAAGGAGGAGATCTCGGGCGATGACTTCCGTGAGGGCTTGACCGCTATCGTTAGTGTCAAGGTCGCTGAGCCACAGTTTGAGGGACAGACGAAGACGAAGCTCGGAAACAGCGAGATCGTTGGTGTCGTCGATGCAGCCGTCAGTGAGGCTCTAGAGATCTACCTGGAGGAGCACCCCACAGAGGCTAAGCTCATCGTAGACAAGGTCATCCTAGCAGCCCAAGCACGTCACGCAGCACGCCGAGCTCGTGAGCTGGTACAGCGTAAGTCTCCCCTCACAGGCGGTGGACTACCAGGCAAGCTAGCAGACTGCTCCAGCAAAGATCCTAGCGAATGCGAGCTATTCATCGTGGAGGGAGACTCCGCAGGTGGTACCGCCAAGCAGGGACGCGACAGCAAGTATCAGGCGATCCTCCCCTTGCGTGGTAAGATCCTCAACGTGGAGAAGGCTATGCAGCACCGTATCCTAGACAATGCGGAGATCAAGAACATCTACACAGCCCTTGGCGTGACGGTCGGCACAGAGGAAGACTCCAAGGCACTCAACCTCTCCAAGCTTCGCTACCACAAGATCATCATCATGACCGATGCCGATGTCGATGGTGCTCACATTGCGACGCTGATCCTCACCTTCTTCTTCCGTAATATGCGTCCGCTTATTGAGAACGGCTATGTCTACATTGCCAATCCGCCCCTCTACCTCTGCAAGAAAGACCGTATCGAGGAGTACTGCTGGACAGACGAGCAGAAGTCAGACTTCGTCACTAAATATGGTAATGGACAGGAGAACCGCATCAAGATACAGCGATACAAAGGTCTCGGTGAGATGAACGATGTACAGCTCTGGGATACGACGATGAATCCACAGACGCGTACCCTTCGCCAGGTGACCATAGACAACCTTGCGAGTGCCGACTCTGTCTTCTCCATGCTGATGAGCGAAGATGTCGAGCCACGACGCGAGTTCATCGAGGAGAACGCTACCTACGCCAACATTGACGCCTAGCACCTAGCTATGAAAACCAAGCGTGTCGCAGCCCTGACCATGGTGCGCAACGATGACTTCTACCTGCGCAAGTGGACAGCCTACTACGGCCGAGAGCTGGGCGAGGAGCATCTATACATCTATCTAGATGGCAAGGATCAGCCCCTACCCGACTGGTGTCCTCAAGCTACAGTCGTAGCGGTAGATAAGATTCAAGGACAGGTGGTCTCTGCTGAGAAAGAGCGACTAGCCTTCCTCTCCGAGCGTGCTAAGGAGCTACTCACCACTGGTGGCTACGACCTCGTCATCGGAGTCGATGCTGACGAAATACTTGTCGCCGACCCACTTGTTGGGATGGGACTTAAGGAGTACCTAAGCCAGCGTCATATAGGTGTCAGCGTCTCAGGACTGGGCGTCGATGTGGGGCAGCATCTTGAGCAGGAAGGAGACATTCGAGAGGATCTACCCTTCCTCCAGCAGCGTCACTATGCGCGGCTATCGACACGCTACACGAAGCCATGCGTCATCGCACAGCCAGTTGTCTGGGGTTCGGGCTTTCATCGCATCAAGGGACACAACTTCACCATTGACCCGCAGCTTTACCTCTTTCATTTTGGCTACTTCGATATGAAGCGTATCGAGTCGCGCTTTGCCGATCCTGACCGACGAGAGGCTGGCTGGACGAAGCATATCGCCAAGCGGTCGAAGACCATTCAGCAGGTGACCAACCACAAGGCTCGTCCGTGGAACTCCACAACACGCCTAGCACGCACACTCCAGACCTATATACGTCCTCCCTATGCGTGGAATAAGCCCGCCATGCTGGGGCTCTGTCTCATCGTTGAGATCCCTGAACGCTTTCGCAACATCGTCTGAACCATATAAATAGTCTGTCTCGTATGCCTAAGATCTCCGTCATCATCCCTATATATAATGTAGAGAAGTACCTGCGACGCTGTCTAGAAAGTGTCGTAGCGCAGACCTTCACCGACTGGGAGGCTATCTGCGTCAATGATGGGAGCCCTGACAATAGTGCGCAGATCCTAGCTGAGTACGCTGAGAGAGACTCGCGCTTTAAGATTGTGAATAAAGAGAATGGCGGACTCTCAGACGCTCGCAACGCCGGCATGGCTGTTGCTAAGGGTACTTACGTCAACTTCTTGGATTCGGACGATCTGATCCATCCACAGACCTTTGAGATCGCCTACGCTTTGATCCAGCAAGAGGATGCCGATATCGTCTCTTGGTACAAAGACCCGCTCTTTCGTCCTCGGCTCCTCGTGCGTCATGCGCTAGGGTTAAACATAGATAAGACGATGCCTCGTGGGCTCAAGCGACGCTTCACGTTAGACAAGGTGAAGTATCACACGACCGATGATGTTTTCGCTCACGTCACGGAGTACAGCCATACGAAGATCGAGAACCCGATCAAGCACTTTTATGTGTGGCGTCACTTGCTTCGCAGGAGTCTCGTGGAGGATGTCCTTTTTCTCAAAGGAGTTATCTTCGAAGACTTTCCCTGGTGGAGTGAGGTGATCCTCAAGAATCCCCGGACGGTCATCACAGATCTGCCCTTCTACTACTACTTTCCCAACATCGGATCGATAGACCGCTCCTCTAGTCGGACTAAGAAGGTCAAGAACTGGATCAAAGGCTTGGAGCACACCTATCAGCTCTATGAGGAGCGAGCTACGCTCTACCAGAAGGAGCATTGGCAGCGTGAGTGTATGTGGGCTATGATCAATAATCGTATCGCCTACAAGCTAGAGCAACGCATCACCGACCCTACTCATCGACAGGAGCTGGCGCAAGATCTAGATAGACTAAACAAGCTGGGGGTGTTTGACCACCCCTTTACGATCGAAGGAGTCAAGACTCGTCAGCGCATCTTGCGCTTTATCGATCAATACCAGTAGCCCCCTAGTCGCACCAAAGAGATGAACATAGCTTTCTTCAATTGGTATGCGATCGATCTGCTCTTTAGTGGCATCGAGAAGGTCTCTCATCGTGTAGCCACAGCTCTGGAGCAGCGAGGACATCGTCTTTGTTATGTATGTGTGGATAGTTGGGGTAAGACCGCTCTCAAGCAAAATACCCTCATACTACTCAATCCTTCTAAGATCAATTCTGAGGAAAATCGCATTGCCCTCAGAGACTTCCTGTGCGCTCACGAAGTCTCTATTTTAGTTTCACACTCTGCGTATAGTCGTAGACTGGCAGTTATGCTCCGAGAGGCGACCGATGAGGCAGGAGCCAAGCTCGTACAGGTACTACACACCACCCCCGACTCGTATCACTACCGATACTGGAGCCACAAAGTGGTCAACCGGATCGTCAGAGCCTTTATGAATCGCAAGTGGGGCAACTCTTGGCAAAAGATCTACGATCTCTCCGATGCTTTTGTTGTGCTGTGCCAGCCTAGTGCTGAGTTCATCACACAGATTGCTCACATCAAAGACACCTCGAAGTTTGCCGTCATACACAATGCCAATACGTATCTCCCTACAGAGCTAGCCCCCGCCTATGACAAGGAGCCTATCGTGCTCTATGTGGGGCGTCTCGTCAAGGGCAAAGGTATCGAGCACATCCCCGCCATCTGGCGACAAGTCTCAGCAGCGCATCCCGACTGGCGACTAGTCGTACTCGGCGATGGCCCCTATCGTGCTACGCTAGAGCAGGCACAGTTAGAGTGCTGTGATATCTTAGGCACGCAAGAGCCTAAGCCTTACTACGAGCGGGCTGCTATCTCTATCTTGACCAGCGATGCTGAGGGGTGGTCGATGGTACTCACAGAGGCTATGCAGCATGGGGTCGTACCCGTCGCTTTTGACTCCTTTTTAGCCACGGAGGTAGTTCTAGATGAAGGGCGTGCTGGCGTGCTGGTCCCTCCATTTGACCTTAATCTCTTTGCTCAGGAGGTCTCCTCCCTAATAGCAGATAGTGATAGACGCAGGGCTATGGCAGCACACGCCAAAGCGTATGTGCAGACCTTTGATATAGACCATATTATTACAGACTGGGAGAGACTCTTTGAGAGCTTATCATAATCGGTAGAGCTAGGAACACTCTACAAGTAAATCCAAACATAAAGCTTCTATTATATAGAATGATTACAACCAAATCACGTTGGGTAGCGATCGCCTGTCACACGCTCTGGGCTATTGTACTGATGCAGCTGTGCCGACTGCTCTACTTCTTCTACAACCAATCTTTCTTTCCCTCGGTAGATGGCTGGCAGTTGATCCGTCTCATGCAGGGTGGCTACATCCTAGACATGGTCGCCATCGCATACGGACTGCTACTCTACTACCTGATGATGATCGTAGGCGCTTACCTACCTAGACGGGTCGAGATGAGTAGCTGGTATCGCTGGATACGCCATATAGCATACATCTTGCCACTAGGATTCTTCATCTTCCTCAATGTCTCAGACACTGGCTACTATCCCTTCGTATTGAGGCGAGCAAATAGTGACATCTTCCGAGAGTTTCAGGGGAAGAGTATGTTTAGCTTCTACAAAGACTTCGTTGTAGAGTTTTGGCCACTCACCATAGCGTTCTTCGTCTTGCTAGCTCTAGCCATAGCGGGCTACTGGCTGGTGCAGTACCAGCGGGAGGCGCGCACCTCTCGTCGCTCTTATTGGGTAGACGGCACCTGCACACTAGGCATGGTCATCTTCCTCTTTTTCAGTATGCGTGGGCGTTGGGACTTCGTAGGCAAGCCAGTATCGACGATGCAGTTCTTTTCCTATACGACAGATCCACAGCAATTCCCCATACTGCAAAACACCCCCATCGCCGTAACCAAAGATGCCGCCTCACGGCAGCTCTTCACCTTCTACACAAACGAAGAGCTCCCTACCATCTTCACACCCTACTATCAGGCGGCTCCACTCTCAGAGCGCGATACGCTCTTTGGCTCTATGCAGGGACGCAACGTCGTCGTGATTATCTTAGAGAGTATGGCGCGCGAGTACACCGGCTACCTCAATCGGTATATCGATGGATACCCAAGCTACACACCCTACCTCGATAGCTTGATGCCACACACGCTCTATGCGCAGTACGGCTTTGCCTCTGGCAAGCGATCCGTTGAGTCCTTCCCCTCTATTTTCGTCTCGCTACCTTCGTTTGGTGGCACCTTCGATGAAGAGGCGTGGACTATGGACAACTACCAGCACTTCAACTCCTACGACACGGGCTTGCCCCTATCACTAGGAGATTACGGCTATTATCTCAAGTTTTACCACGGTGATGAGGCGGGGGCTATGGGCTTCTACTCATTTCTCAATCGCCTTGGTGTACAGGATCAATACACAGCTCAGGACTACCTGGCAGCATACCCTGAGGAGTCTGATGCAAAGGTCTGTACATGGGGTATCCACGACCTACCCTTCGAGCAGGCTATGGCTGAAGATATGAAGTCGCTCCGAGAGCCATTTGGAGCCTTCTTCTTCTCGCTCTCTAATCATAGCCCTTTTGACATGCCCAAAGACTATAAGGGTCACTTGAAGCGAGGTACGCTTCCGATCCATCAGACAGTTCAATATGCTGATGAAGCTCTCCGAGAGTTTTTCGAGCGGGTCAAAGAGGAGCCGTGGTATCGTAATACGCTCTTCATCATCACGGCCGATCATACGAGCCTTAGTGACCATCCTAAGTATGCTAACCTGGCGGGACAAGCTGCAGCGCCCATTCTCTTTTTCGATCCTCAAGGCAAGCTACAAGGAGAGATCAGCAACTATGTCGTGCAGCACATAGACATCCTCCCCACCCTCCTCTACCTGCTCGGTATCACGGAGCCAGTGCTGAGCTACGGGAGTAACATCTTCGACCAGCAGGCAGAGCACTATGCGATCAACTTCTACCACAACCAGTACCTCTTCTTCACGAAGGCACTCACGCTCACGATGACCACCGATGGTCAGGTCAGCGTCCAGAAGCCAGCGGCCTACCTGCAGACGGAGCCCGATCGCGTCATCGCCCCTACCTCGTCAGAGGTGTCGCACTACACAGCACTCTTTAAGGCGATCGTACAGGACTACAACTACCGCGTCCTCAAGAGCTCCTTCTCACTCAGAGATGTAACCCCCAAGTCGTCAGACTAGCCCGACGAAATCTCGCTTGCTGTAATTTGTAGTGTAGCTCGCACGACAATCAAACGACTCGCATACGATAGCCACGTGGAAAATCTCAATCCTCCACGTGGCTATTTTTTATTTTCCACGTGGCGGCGAAACATTTCCTCCGAAGTTTCATTTGATTCTTCCGAAGTTTTCTCCGTTTCTTCGGAAGTTTCATTTCACGCCCACGTGGAAAACATTTCATATCTCCGTGGGGATTTACGATTATCCACGTGAGGATAGAGGTACCATCCATCCGTACGTCCCTACAAAGGACTACTCGTGAGATTTGCAGCACTGAGACCAGGACAAATCTTCATCGGATAGAGATATTTTTCGTAACTTAGCCATCTGAAAGTAGAGGTCTCTCTCAGCTTTTAGCTCGATGAGTGACACCTGCTGGGTGAGGGTGGACAACTTGGAGAGGGCACTTCTCTCGGAGTCTCGTCTACCAGCCTCTACAACCAAGCGAATAAAACACAATTGACTCTATGGAAGATAGTATAGATAGGATTATCCCGGTGGATATTGAGGACGAAATGAAGACCTCTTACATTGACTACTCAATGTCTGTCATCGTATCTCGTGCACTACCCGATGTGCGTGATGGTCTCAAGCCTGTGCATCGACGTGTACTCTACTCGATGAATGAGAGTGGCAATACCTACAATAATCCTACCCGCAAGTGTGCACGCGCCGTCGGTGATATATTAGGTAAGTATCACCCCCATGGCGACAGCTCCGTATATAATACATTGGTACGTCTCGCACAGGGCTGGAATATGCGTTACCCGCTCGTACAGGGACAGGGTAACTTTGGCTCTATCGACGGGGACTCACCCGCTGCGATGCGTTACACTGAGTCGAGGCTCAATCAGTTTGCACAGGAGATGCTCCGTGATATTGACATGGAGACGGTGGACTTTCAGGACAACTTTGACGGAGACTTCCAGGAGCCTACTGTACTACCTTGTCGCATCCCGAACCTCCTGATCAATGGTGCTGCTGGTATCGCCGTCGGTATGGCGACCAATATGGCTCCGCACAATCTTACCGAGACGCTCAATGCTTGTATCGCTTACATCGATGCGCGTGGCGAGATCACGGTCGATGAACTGATGCAGTATGTCAAGGCGCCAGACTTCCCCACGGGCGGTGTCATCTACGGCTACGAGGGGGTCAAAGAGGCCTTCCACACGGGACGTGGACGTATCGTGATACGTGGCAAGGCAGACATAGAGGAGCACCATGGCCATGAGCAGATCATCATCCGTGAGATACCTTATCAGGTACGCAAGAGCGACATGGTCGCTAAGATCGCCCAGCTGGTCAACGAGAAGAAGATCGACGGCATCAGCGACATATCCGATGAGTCGAGCAATAAGGGTATCCGCATTGTCATCGATATAAAGAAGGATGCCAACGCTGGCGTCGTACTCAACTACCTATATAAGTACTCCGACCTGGAGAGCTACTTTAGTGTCAATAACATTGCGCTAGTTCACGGTCGCCCTCGCCTGCTCAACCTTAAGGACCTCATCGGACACTTCGTCGATCACCGCCACGAGGTGGTGACACGTCGTGCGCAGTATGAGCTTCGCAAGGCTCAGGAGCGTATCCACATCTTGGAGGGCTTGATCATTGCGGTAGACCACATTGACGAGGTCATACGCATCATACGCTCTAGTGAGGAGACTCGAGAGGCGATGAATCGACTGATGGAGGCGTTCAACCTCTCGGAGCTACAAGCCCGTGCTATCGTCGATATGCGTCTACGACAGCTCACGAAGCTCGATATTGACAAGTTGGAGCATGAGTACAATGAGCTTAAGGAGCGTATCGACTACCTGAATCTCTTCCTCAGTGACATCAATATGCGTATGGAGCTGATACAGGAGGAGTGCCGTGAGATCATCGACAAGTATGGCGATGAGCGTCGCTCGGAGATCGTATATGCTTCGGAAGACTTGAATCCCGAGGACTTCTACGCCGATGAAGATATGGTGATTACCATCTCTCACCTAGGATATATCAAGCGTACGCCCCTCTCGGAGTTCCGCACGCAGACGCGTGGCGGTGTCGGAGTCAAGGGTGCTGATAGTCGTGACGAAGACTTTGTCGAGTACATCTACTCGGCGACGATGCACGCCACGATGATGCTCTTTACCGCTACGGGACGTGTCTACTGGCTCAGAGTCTTTGAGATACCCGAGGGGTCCAAGAGCTCTAAGGGCAGACATATCCAGAACCTCCTAGACCTTGACGAGGAGAACCGTATCACAGCTTTCCTACGTATCAAGGACTTAACGACAGATGAGGAGTTTGTCAATACGCACTACCTTGTCTTCGCTACTGAGCAGGGCTTGATCAAGAAGACGCTTCTAGCGCACTACGCCAACCCACGCAAGACGGGTGTTCGCGCGATTAACCTACGTGACGATGATCAGGTCGTCTCGGTGGCTCTCTCGAATGGTAGCTGCGAGATATTCCTTGCCAACCGCAACGGACGCTGTGTTCGCTTTAACGAGCAGGAGGTACGTCCTATGGGACGCACAGCGACAGGCGTTCGTGGCATCCGTCTCGATGACGATCCCAACGACAAGGTCGTCGGTATGGTCGTACATCGCTTGAAAAACAGCGACGAGACCATTCTCGTCATCAGCGAGAAGGGCTATGGTAAGCGTTCGCTAATCGATGACTATCGCATCACCAAGCGTGGCGCCAAGGGTGTCAAGACGATCAATGTGACCGACAAGACGGGTCAGCTCATCGATATACGTGCCGTAGAGGATGATGACAACATCATGATCATCAATAAGAGTGGCGTCGCTATACGCCTCTCCATGGAGCAGGTACGTGTCATGGGACGTGCTACTCAGGGGGTCAAGATGATAGATCTCAATAAACGTTCGGACGAAATTGCATCTATATGTAATGTAGTGGCTGAGGAAGAGGAGCCAGAGCTTCTTGACGAGGCTGACCTGGACGACCCCTCGGAGTTTGTCCCTCAGGAGGAGGATCTGCAAGGATCAGACTCAGACGAGGAGCTAGAGGTCAACGATGATCAAGAGTAGGCTTCGCTAGCTAGACACTACAAGAGAACTAGAATACAAACCAGTAACATCTACTTGAAATATGAAAACAACACGCAAAGTAACCCTAGTGCTACTCGTGCTGATGAGTGCACTAACATTCGGATGCGCACAGACCTCAAACGTCAAAGGTGCTGACCGCCTATCCGATGCGAGCAAACCTGACTATCCTGGAGCGCGCGCTCTGATCCAGCAGGCTCTAGAGAATCCTGAGACCAAGGACGACGCCAAGACTTGGTACACAGCAGGACTCGTTGAGGAGCGTGCCTTCACAGGCGAAAACCAGAAGAGCCTCAAGGGTGAGCCACAGGACCTTCCCAACATGTACAAGGCTCTACTCGCTATGCACGAGTACTACACAAAGACCTACGAGATCGATCACCAGCCCAATGACAAGGGCAAGGTGCGCCCTAAGTTTGAGAAGAAGATCTCTAAAGCTTACGAGGACAACCTCCTCTACTACATCAACGCCGGAGGATACTACATGGAGCAAAAGGATTTCAAGAGTGCGCTCAAGGCATTTCAGGCATTTAGAGAGATCAAGCGCTCTCCTCTGTTCGAAGGTGAGAAGCTTGCACAGACCGACTCCAACTCGCTGATGGTTGACTTCTTTGCCATCATCACAGCTTATCAGGCTGGTGACAAGCAGCTCGCTATCAAGTATGGTGAGGAGCTTAAGGGCAACGGGTATCGTCAGAATGAGGTGTACCAGATCCTCGCTCAGACCTACATCGAGGAGGGCGACACGACCAACTATATCACGACGATGCGAGATGGTCTCAAGCTCTTCCCCAAGGAGCCATACTACTCTGTCAATCTGATCAATACTTACATTGCACAGAACAAGTATGATGAGGCGCGCACTTTCCTCGCTCAGGCTATCGAGCTCAACCCCGAGAACCCCCAGCTCTATGACGTGATGGGCAAGCTCTACGAGGAGAGCAATGAGGAGGAAGCTATCAAGTGGTTTAGCAAAGCACTAGAGGTAGATCCCAACTATGTCGAGTCGCTCTGTAACCTCGGACGTATCTACTACAACGAGGCTGTAGAGGTCTCTGACAAGGAGGAAGGCGGTATGGCTGCTGCTCAGGAAAAGCGCAAAGCACTACTCAACAAGGCTCTTCCCTACCTCCAGAAGGCTTACAGCATCAACCCAGATGCGTCTTACTACCTACTCGGTAATATCTACTACGCACTGGGCGACAACGCTAAGTACGAGGAGATTCAAGCTGCTCACGGCAACTAATCGCAAAGAGACACGCTAGCCTCGAGCTAAGCGAATAGACAAAAAGGAGACAGATACCCACGGCGGGTGTCTGTCTCCTTTTTATTTGCTTTCTGCCGGAGCGAAGTCAAAGAGAAAGGCATTCTTTCTTCGCCCGTATCGTACTGGATTAGTTATACATACGAGTTCCAAAAACAGTTCCTCTCTTGGAACTTTAAAGTTCCAAGGGGGGAACTCTTTAGTTCCAAGGCAGGAACTTTTTAGTTCCAGTGGAGGAACTTTTCGGTTCCAAGGGAGGAACCGTTTATCGGACAACGATAGATAAGTACTAACTGTATGATCGAAGACTCTTTGTCGTTCGGTCAAAGATCTGTAACTTTGGGACGATGAACAAGCTATGGACGCTTTGCTGGCTCCTCCTAGCCCTTGCAGGCTCACTCTCGGGAGGAGAGATATTCCCGCATCACATCTATACGGCAGAGGTACAGACTCTACAATGTCAGGTGTGGCGTGACGGGGAGCCGATCGCTATACCCTACCCGATCGCCCGCTTGGCTAGTGGCGATGAGGAGATTGTGGTGAGCTTTGACCTCGCAGACCCTGTTCCGCACCGCATCCACTACCAGCTGGAGCTGTGTGATGCCGACTGGCAGATCAATGACCGTATGGCTCTCAGCGAATACCTCGACGGCTGGATCGGAACGCGCTGGCAGACGGACGAGAGTACCCCTTCGGAAGCCACGAGCGTCGCCTATCGCCACTACGAGCTACGCCTCGGAGGTGCCTCCGTACTACAGCCGCTCCTCTCAGGCAATTACCGCCTCTCCGCCTGGTGCGAAGAGCTGCAAGAGGAGCCTATCTTCGTCACCAGCTTCGCCCTTTATGAGCCTCTAGCCGAGGTTGCTCAGCAGGTGGTGCCGACGACACCTCAGGGCAACTACTCCCGCTTTCAGCAAGTGGAGCTAGAGCTAACCTTTTCCCCCACACTGACTACCGATCCACTCACTGAGCTACTCGTGACGGTCGGACAAAACGGCTCCTCCACCCGCTACCAGCAACTCACTCGCCCCACCTCTCTTGCTCCTGGGCGCCTCACCTTCAGAGGGCATGACGGAGCCACCTTCGCTGCGGGCAATGAATGGCGTGCTTACGAGATATTGTCGCCCTACGAGGCGAATATGGGCGTGGAGCATCTGAATAGTCAGGAGTCCCCTACAGTAGCCACCCTTTATCTAGACCACCCGACGAATGGTAGCTACATAACCACCCCTGATGCCAATGGCTATCGCAAAGTTCGTCAGACAGACTACGACCCGTACTACGATGAGACCATGACAGACTACTACTTCATCACTTGGCGACTAGCTTTAGAGGATCCGCTCAGGTATGGCACTCCGTTTATCGAAGGCGCGGCCTTTGACGCACTGCCTAAGGAGCAGCGCACGCTGCGCTACAACCGCGAAACAGGCTACTTCGAGCTATCGCTCCTCGTCAAGGGGGGCTACGTCAGCTACCGATACAGTACCTCGCCATCGCCCGCTCCCCTAGCCAGCAACGCTATCGAGGGCGACTACTACCAAACAGAGAACCAATACACGACCCTCGTCTACCTCACCTCCCCCATGCTGCGCTATCAAAGACTGGTAGCCGTAAAGTAATCCCCAATACTATGGACAAAAAGACCGCAACCATCTATCGCCTCATGTACCTCCGGCTCAAGAGCATCGAGCAGTACGCTAAGCAGAGCGAAGCTATCCAAATGCGCCAGTTCAAGCGCATCATGCGTGTACTACGTGGCACCGCCTACGAGCAGTCCCTCACGAGCGAGCCTATCCGCTCCTACAGCGACTACCAGCGCATCGTCCCGATCGTCGAGTACGAGGAGCTACGCCCCTGGGTAGAGCGTATGCTACAGGGAGAGCGCAATCAGCTGATCAAGGGTAGTTGCCGTTGGTTCGCCACCTCTAGTGGCACCTCGGGAGGTCGCAGCAAGTACCTTCCCGTACCTGGATTGCATCTGCAGAGTTGCCACTATCAGGGTGCCAAAGATGCGCTCTGGCTTTACCTAGACACACGACCCGACAGTGAGTTCTTTGCGCACAAGAGCTTAGTCATCGGGGGAAGCCACAAGCCGACTGAGTTTGCCGCAGGCACCCACACGGGCGACCTCTCTGCCATATTGGTGGAAAACATGCCTGCCCTAGGACAGATGTACCGCGTTCCCTCCAAGCAGACTCTCCTCATGAGTGAATGGACCGCCAAGATGCGACAGATCGTCCAGGAGGTGGCGACAGCAGATGTGGGCAGTCTCTCGGGCGTGCCGAGCTGGATGCTCGAGACCATCATGGCAATCCTAGAGTATACAGGGCAGGAGAACCTTTCAGAGGTGTGGCCACACCTCGAAGTCTTCTTTCACGGGGGTATCAGCTTCGATCCGTATCGTGAGCGCTACCGTCAAGTCATTCCGGCCGAGCGGATGCAGTACCGTGAGACCTACAATGCGAGCGAGGGCTTCTTCGGTGTTCAAGACGACCTCACTTCCAGCTCTATGCTCCTGATGCAGGACTACGGCATCTTCTATGAGTTCATCCCAATGTCTCAGTTTGATGCACCCGACCGTCAAGCTATACCGCTAGCCGACGTACAGAAAGGGGTCAACTATGCGCTCGTCATCTCCACCCTCGGAGGGCTCTACCGCTACATCATCGGCGACACGGTCATGTTCACCGAGCTGCACCCCTATAAGTTCATCATCACGGGACGTACGCAGAGCTTTATCAATGCCTTCGGTGAGGAACTGATGGTCCACAACACGACCACAGCCATCTCGCGCGTCGCTCAGGAGATGGGCGTCACGGTGCGCGACTACACGGTGGCACCACGCTTCTGCCTAGAGACGGCCAATGGCTATCACGAGTGGATCGTAGAGTTTGAGACGCCGCCAGCCGATCCGGACCACTTCATCGAGCGCATCGACCAAGAGCTTCGCACGCTCAATAGTGACTACGAAGCAAAGCGTTATGCCGATATGGCACTCCTGATGCCCCGTCTGGTGGTCGCTCGGCGAGGGCTCTTCAACGACTGGCTCGAGGAGCAGGGCAAGCTGGGCGGTCAGCACAAGATTCCCCGCCTACGGAGCAATGCCGATCTCAACGACCGCCTCATCGAGCTCAACAAATAGCCACGACAACAGCCAGATAGAAGGAGTTTCCCCCTCGGGAAGCTCCTTTTTCTACGGAGCAGTGCCCCGTCCCTCCGCTGGGACTCAACCGTCCCTAGGGTGGCACTGGAGTTTCATATGGGAGAAACTAGAGTTTCATACAGGAAAGACGAAGAAAGCGTCAGCCTCGCTCGTACGAGACTGACGCTTTCTTCTGTGCTAGTGCTGTATCCGTTAGATCATATCGGTGACCTCCCAGGCGAAGGCTTTCAGACCTTGCTTCGGATTGTCTTGGTCGATCTGATGCAGTGCCGCAAGGAGTCGCTCGGCTCGCTCAGCATCCGAGATGACCATCATAGCACCATTGGTCGTCGGCCAGGCGTGGCTTCCGAGATGCGGATCGCCCGTTGCGGAGCCTCGTCCGTAGACTTCGCTCCACTCGGTATAGCCCTTGGCATTGTGCTGCTCGAGGGCGCGCAGGACGAGCCCATGCAGGGCGCTGTTGTAGACGATGAAGATTGCCTTTTGTCTATTCATAGCTTAGTGGTGGTTTTTGAGACTTTTCTTGCGCCGACGCCGTATCTGACGGCGAGAGACCAGCGCATAGACACAGGGGATCAGGAGGAGTGTGACCAGCGTTGAGATGGTCAGACCGAAGGCTACCGTGACACCCATCGGCTGCCACA
>OGPS01001282.1_pt1 | contig 19199 bp, 17 predicted proteins | sample 1552931 | NCBI WGS metagenome assembly OGPS01 (sample SAMEA2580252, study PRJEB22360) | human gut metagenome | biome: human gut; feature: human-associated habitat; material: faeces | place: Denmark | collected 2008/2010 | reverse complement strand
CAACGAATCATTTATCTTACGTAGAAGAATTTATTAATAAATATTTTGATACAACTTATCTTGATGATGTTATAATCTCTGCGAATATAAATAAAATAAAACCGAATGCTAACTTTTATAATTTTATATTAGAAAAATTTAATATAAAATCTAAAGAACTTTTATTTTTGGATGATAATGTAGAAAATATAGATGGTGCTAATAAATTAAATATAAGGACAATTAAAGTAGAAAAAAACATGAATTTATATGAAGAAGTATGTAAATTTATAAGTGAAGGAAGTGAAGATAATGAAACAAATAATATATAATAGAGATAATTTAAGTGATAATGATATTACAGAAACGGTGATAAGAACTAAGGTGCTTGTTATAAATCAAGGTAATTTATTAATAGGAAATGCTAATAATGTATTTCAGTTTCCGGGAGGACATTTGGAGGAAAATGAGACATTAGAAGAATGCTTAAAAAGAGAAGTTTTAGAGGAAACAGGTATTGAGATAGATATAAATAATATAGCACAACCATTTATGGAAATAATATATTGTAATAAGAATTGGCCAAGTCAAGGTAAAAATAGAAAGGCAGTAATATATTATTATGCTATTGAAACAGAGCAAAAACCAGATTTATCAAAGACCAAATATACTGAAAATGAACTTAAACATAATTTTAAAATAGAAGAATTACCTTTAAATGATGCAGTAAGAATTATTGAAAATAATATTCCAAATAATGAAGAAAATAAAGTAATTTCACCTGATATGATAAAAGCTATCAATGAGTATTTTAATAATAAGTAGGTTATTATGACTATAGAAGAATATCAAGAGTGTTATTTAGAAGATGTAAAAGATTTATTGGTGGAATTAGAAGAGTATATATTAAGTATTGATGAGGATGAATTAGATCAATTACATCCAGAGTATAAAGATAAAATGGCAATATTAGATTTAGAAGAAGTAAATAAGAATAATGGTAAGTGTTATTTGGCAGTAGAAAATAATAAAGTAATTGGTTTAATGATGGGATTTGTTAGAAGGTATGACGAGTATGATTATTTGGATTATAAATGTCCAAAATGTGGTGAAGTATTAGAACTTATTGTATCAAAAGATGTAAGGAATAGAGGTGTTGGTCAAAAGTTAATGCAAGTAATGGAAGATTATTTTAAAAGTATTGGATGTGAATATATTAATATAAATGTATTGGCTTACAACAAAAATGCTATTAAATTTTATGAAAGAGAAGGATATCATACAAGAGGTTTGATTAATATAAAGAAAATATAAAGAGAAATATAATGATATTTTTAATATGAATAAAGGCAATTGGGTTATAAAGGTTGTACCATTATCACTTATTGCATAATCTTTTTGGAAAAAACTGTAAATGATTATATTAAAGGTAAATTTAAAATAGAGTATACTGGAAAATATAACCGAGTAGAATTATATTTTAATAATCATTAATTATGATGGAACTAAGTTTATAAAAAATATTCTTTAGTACTAAACGTGATAGTAAACAATAAAAAAATATTTAAATTTATTGACAACTTATATTTTTAATAGTAAAATTAGTATATATTTTGACATTGAAATTATTATAGTAGTTAAATATAACCTTTAAAGAGAAGAATAGTCATGGCTGAAAACTATTTTAGTAGTGTATTTAATGAATTTCAAATAATGGAGTTAAAACGTAGATGAAGCGTTAATTCTAATAAAGAGCTAGGTAACTAGAAAAAAGGTGGTACCGCGGATATTACAGTAATTCGTCCTTTATGGATATTACTGTTTTTTTATGGAGGTATATTATGTTAGAAAAATTAGAGCAAATACGTAATTTGGGTCTACAAAAGATAGAGGAAGCTAAGTCTATCATAGAATTACAAGAGATAACTAAATCTTTAATGGGTAAGAAGAGTGAATTAACTGAGGTACTTAAAAATATTTCTTCTTTAACTAATGATGAAAAGAAGAATGTTGGTATTGTTATTACTGAGATTAAGGATGTTTTTAATAAAAGAATAAAGGAAAAGGAAGAAGTTTTAATTGCATCTAAGAGTGTTTTGGATGAACCTCTTGATTTTACAATACCAGGAAGTAAGGTTAGTGAAGGTGCATTACATCCTATTACTCAAATGTGTTATGATTTAAACGAAGCATTTTTATCTTTAGGATTTGAAGTTTATAGTGAAGATGATATTAGCAGTGAAAAATATGCTTTTGACAATTTAAATTTTGCACCTGATCATCCTGCTAGGCAGTCAATGGATACATATTGGTTAGAGGGTACTGAAGATAAAAATGGTAGTGAACGTTTGTGTTTGAGACCTCATTTAACTGGAGGTTCGGTTAGATATTTGTTAAAACATGGGGCTCCAGCAAGATTTGTTTATCCTGGTAGAGTATATAGAAATGAAACAACCGATGCTAGACATGAACGAGCATTTTATCAATATGAAGCTTTAATCGTTGATAAAAATATATCATTTTCTTCAGGAATGGTTATGATTCAAACGATATTAGAAAAAGTTTTTGGTAAAAAAATTAATGTTCGTATGCGTGAAGGTTTTTTTCCTTTTACAGAACCTGGTTATGAAATTGATATGGAATGTTTAGTATGTGGAGGTCATGGTTGTAGCGTTTGTCATCAAAGTGGTTGGATTGAAGTTATGCCAGGTGGGGTGATACATCCTAATGTTTTAAAATCATCAGGATTAGATCCTGAAATTTGGACAGGTTTCTATATCAATATTGGTGTAGACCGTTTAGTTATGATGAGATATGGAATCGATGATGTTAGACTTTTAAGAAGTACAGATTTAAGATTTTTGAAGCAATTTAAGTAGGAGGAAAATATGAGAGTATCTTTAAAATGGTTAAAAAAATATATTGATTTACCAAATGATTTAACTTATCAAAAAATAGCTTATGATTTAACAGAAAAAACTGTTGAAGTAGAAAAAATAGAGAATATTAAAGATAAGTATAATAATATTGTCGTGGGTAAGATATTAGAAGTGAAAAGGCATCCTAATGCTGATTTGCTTAGAATATGTATGGTTGATATAGGTGATAAGGTAGTACAGATTGTATGTGGTGGTTCTAATCTATATGAAAATGAACTTGTTGTTATATCACTTCCCGGTGCTTTGGTTCACTGGCATGGTGAAGCAGAACTTGTTAAAATAAAAGAAACTAAAATGCGTGGTGTTCAATCATATGGTATGATATGTGGGGCAAGTGAAGTATTTTTAGAAGAGTTATTTCCTCCTAGTGATGAACATGAAATCGTTGATTTAAAGGGAATCGATTGTAAACCAGGCGATCTTATTAGTGAGGTTTTGGGTTTTGATGATATTATTTTTGAAATAGATAATAAGTCATTATCTAATCGTCCTGATTTGTGGGGGCATCATGGTATTGCTAGGGAATTATCTGTTATTTATGATTTACCACTTAAAGAAATACCTAGTGTTAAAATAGATAAAAATTTGCCAAGCTTTGATATTGAAATAGAATGCAAAGATAAATGTCAAAGATATGTAGGTATTGCTATTAAGGGGGTAGATAATAGAAAATCACCTTTATGGATGCAAGCTTTATTAGTAGAATGTGGTTTGAGACCAATAAATGCTATCGTTGATATTACTAATTATGTTATGTTATCGACAGGGCAACCGATGCATGCTTTTGATAAGACACATGTTGAAGGTAATAAGATAATTGTAAGGAATGCTAAGAAGGATGAAAAGTTATTATTACTTGATAATAATGAGATAGAATTAACTACTGATGATCTTGTTATAAGTGATATAAAAAGTGTTTTAGCACTTGCGGGTATTCGTGGTGGTAAGAAGGATTCAGTATTAGATAGTACTAAAGAGATACTTTTAGAAGTAGCTAACTTTACTCCAAGTAGTATAAGAAAAACAGGGAAAAGGTTCTTGGAAAAAACAGATGCTTCAATTAGATATGAAAAGGGACTTGATACTAAGAGAGTTGATATGGGTGTAAATTTAGCACTTAGTTTGTTTAAGAGTATTTTTCCTCTTTGTGTTATTACAGCATATACTGATAATTATCCAGTTAAGGAAGATATTATTACGATAGATGTGAGTCAAGAATTTTTAAACGAGAGAATGGGTAAGGTAATTGATTCTAATGTTATAAGTAAATTGCTTACTGCTTTAGGTTATAATGTTCAATATAAAAGTGATATTTATCATGTAGAGGTTCCTTCGTGGAGGGCTACTGGTGATGTTAGTTTAAAAGATGATGTTATGGGTGATATTGTTAGGATACTTGGATTTTCTAGTTTTGAGGCAAAGCCTCTTCCAGTTAGTTTTGAACATGCTGTATTGCAAAATAAGGTTTTATTAGATAGAAGAATAAGGGAGTATTTAGCGGTAAGATGTGGTTTTAATGAGATAATAACTTATCCTTGGGTAAATGAAAAATATATAGATGCATCGGGATTAGATAAGGGTAGTTTAGTAAAATTAGCTACTCCACCTTCACCTGAACAAGCATATTTGAGGGGTTCACTTATTCCTGGAATTTTGGAATCTATTTCTAAAAATTTAAGATATTATAATGAATTTAAGATTTTTGAAGCTACTCAAGTATTTGAGAAAGGTGAGTATCATGAGTCTTCAATGGATGAGACACTTCCAATACATAAGAATTATGTAAGTGGGGCAATTGTTTCTAAGGATGCTAAGGAAATATTTTATCAAGTAAAAGGAGTTATTGAAAATATGAGTGTATATACTCATATGGAAGGATTATCGTTTGAAAAGAATGATAAACCAACGTGGGCTGATGTTAATGCTTATTTAGATATTATTTCTAATGGTAAAAAGGTAGGAACTATGGGACTTTTATCTATTAAAACGATGATGGATGCTAAAATAAAGAGATGTAATGTTTGTGTATTTGAGATTAATTTTGATGAATTAAATCCTTTAAGTTCAAGAACAAATAAGTTTGAACATTTACCTTTATTGCCTTTAATTACTAAGGATTTATCTTTAATTATGAATGAGGATGTTACGTGGAATGATATTTATGAGTTAATAAAAGGTAAAGTAAAAAAGGTAGAGTTTATCGAGGAATATCGTGGTGAACAGATACCTGAATCAAAAAAATCTATTGTGTTAAGGTTGTCTCTTGACAGTGGTGATGTTTCTTTGACGGCAGATGAGATTAATGAGAAAGTAAATAGTATTTTGAAATCTTTAGATAAAAAATTAGGAGTTACTTTAAGAACATTTTAAAGTAATTAAAAAGATATAGTTAATTTGTTATGCTATATTTTTTTCTTTTTTTGCTATGCTGTTATCAGTAGAAGATTTTGTAAGGAGATTATTTCATATAAAAGTCAAATTTCAGAAAAGTTTCCGCCTATTTTTTAATCTTGATTGTAATAATTATTCTATAGAATTATAACGACATAGTAAATGAAAAATAATAAAATAAGTTATTGCTAGAAACTTAATCCCATGGTACAATTTACTATATAAAAGGAAGTAATTATGAAAAAAATAGAATTATTATCTCCCGCAGGAGACTTTGAAACATTAAAAATGGCAATTAATGCTCAAGCAGATGCTGTTTATTTAAGTGGTAAGAACTATGGAGCAAGAAAATTTGCTAAAAACTTTACTAATGAAGAATTGGTGGATGCAGTTAAATATGCTCATTTATATGGAGTTAAAATCTATGTTACTATTAATACAATTATTTATGAAAGTGAAATAACTGATTTTTTAGATTATGTTTTATTTTTGCATGAAATTGGTGTAGATGCTGTGATTATGCAGGATATTGGAATGATTAAGTTAGTTAGAGAGATATTACCTAATTTGGAAATACATGCTTCAACGCAATGCCATGTTCATAATAATGAGGGATTAGAGTTGTTAAAATCGCTTGGAGTTAAAAGAGCAGTTTTAGCAAGAGAACTCAGTATTTGTGAAATAGAGAAGATGGAATGTGATATTGAAAAAGAAGTATTTATCCATGGTGCTTTATGCTTATCATATTCGGGGCAATGTTATTTTTCTAAATTTCATGGAGGTAGAAGTGGTAATCGTGGTGAATGTGCTGGTGTGTGTAGATTACCTTATCAATTATTAGAAAATAATAATATAGTTAAGACAGAGGGCAATTACTTACTTAGTATGAAGGATTTATGTACAATAGATTTAATAAAAGATTTAATAAAAATAGGAGTAACTTCATTAAAGATAGAAGGTAGAATGAAATCTCCAGCGTATGTTTATTATGTTACTAAGGTATATAGAACTATTATTGATAATTATTATCAAAATAAAGATACTTTAATAGATAAAACTAGAATATTTAATTTAAAGGTATTATTTAATCGTGAATTTACTAAAGGTTATTTAAATAATGAATATGGTAGAATGGTAATGAATATTAAATCGCCAAATCATCAAGGCACTCATTTAGGTGAGATAATTTCTTATAATAAAAGGAAGATAACAATTAAGTTAGATGATGATATATATCAAAATGATGGTGTTAGATTTAGTAATAAAGAGGGCATGATAATAAATTATTTATATGATGATAAAGATAATTTAATTAATCATGCTAAAAAGGGTAGTATTATTAAATTAGATAATAAAGTAAATATAAATAGTACGGGTTTGGTATTTAAAACTTTAGATAGTCATTTAATAAATGAAATAAATAATACTTCTAATAAGAAGATACCTATTTCTTTTAAAGTAAAGGCTAAGTTAGGTAATAAGTTAGAAATAGAGATAACTGATTATGTAAATAAAGTTAAAGATTCTCTTGATATTATTACTTCTTCTATAAATAAAGCAATCACCAAAAAAGATATTGAAGTTTCTTTATGCAGAGTTGGTAATACAGTATTTAAGGTAGATAATATAAGTATTGATATGGATGATAATATTTTTATTCCTATATCAAGATTAAATGAAATGAGAAGGCTTTTGTGTAATAGGTTAGAAGATATTAGAAGTAATAAGAAGAAAGAAATTATAAAGAAAGAAATTGTATATAATAGGAGTAAAACAGTTAAAACTAATTATTTAATTGTTGAAGTTAGAAATGAAGAACAGCTTATGTATTTAATAGATAAAGATGTAATTATTGTAACAGATTATTATTCATTATATAAAGAATATCAGTATCTAAATAATGTTTATTATAAAGTACCTAGAGTTACTAATAAATTATTAGACTATGGGAAACTAAATTATGTTGTTTCTAATTTAGGATGTTTATATAAATATAAGAGTGATTTTTTAATTAGTTCTATATATTTAAATATTACTAATTCATATGGAATCAAATATTTACATGAAATGGGTGTTAAGTTAATTGGAATATCTCCTGAAGTAGAAGATAACGAGTTGGAAAACACTATTTTGAATTATCAAAAAAATTATCAAGATATGCCTAATGTTTCAGTATTTGTATATGGTAGAATAGAGTTAATGGTTACTAAGTTTTGCCTTATGAATATGAATATTAATCATGATAAGAAACCTTGTTGTTTGTGTAAAGGTAATGTATATAAATTAAAGCGTGATAGGGATATTTATCCCATTATAACTAATAATTGTATTAGTTATATACTAGATTCTAAGAATATGAATAAATTGGATAAAATATCTTATTATAAAAAGATAGGAGTTAATAATTTTATTGTTAGTTTGTATGATGAGAAACCAGATGAAATAGATAACATATTAAATGATTTAAGGGAAAAGATGGGTTAGATATAATTTAGAACATGGTATGGGATCTTATTATAAGAAGAACAATAAAAAAAGGTTTTATTTTACTTAAAACCTTTTTTTAACATATATTTTTATATCTTCATGTACTATCTCATTATCATAATTATTTTGAATAGGAGAAATCATGTTTTTTTCTAGTTCAATTTCTTTTTCTACTTGTTTTAATTGTTCTTTGGACCATTTGTTAATATTAACTAAATGATTTCTTGCTTCATATAGTGAATTATTGTTTTTATTTAATCTATTGATATCAACATTTCTAAAGCCATTTCTTTTAACTAGATAAATAAATTTAGGTAATGTAATTCCCACTAATGATAAACTTCCTAATGTTAGAAATGGTATTTTAAATATAGTTTGGTTAATAAAAGTTATCAGTTCGGTACTGAGTGCTAATCCAAAAAAGCAAGAACTTAAAATAACACCAAAAATAAATCCCTTTTTTTTATCTTTACAGTCGTTGTAATCTTTTATTTTTTTATAATTATCTTTAATAGTTTTATCGATGTGTTCAATTTCTTTGTTATTATTATTAATAGACATCATAATATTATATCTTTTTAAATCGTTGCTCATGGTAGTATCCCTCATTTCTTATTTTGTATTTTATCATATAATTATTAAATTAAAAAGTAAATAACTAAAAATAGTTACAGTTTGACAAAAAATGTTTGCAAAATAATAAAATTATTATATAATAATACTTGTGTTAAGGGTGGTTTTTATGGACAACATTACTAATATACAAAAATTATATGAATTTTTAAGTCCTGCTTTAAATGTAAAACTAAGATTACTTAGAAATAGAAATTATTTTTATATAAAAAAAGAAGATATATGGTTATATTTAAAAGAAACAAAATGGCCTTATTCAAAAGGTTTAACAATCGCAGATATGGTTAACGATATAATTCATTGTGATAACCAAGAAATTGATTTATATTTAAAAGAAAAAATTAGTAAATTAGATCGAAGTATTTTAAAGGAGATTAATGTATGAAAAAAAATTATCTAAAATTAATTATTTTAACAATTATTACTATTATAATTACTTGCTTTTGTGTTATTGATTTTAATCCTTTATTTAATAAGATAAATAAAGGATTAGATTTAAAAGGAGGTTTTGAAGTTTTATATGAAGTAAATCCTATTGATAAAGATGTTAAAGTTACAAGTGATATGGTATATCAAACATATAAGACAATATTAAAAAGAATAGATGTTTTAGGAGTAAGTGAACCAGAGATTACTATTGAAGGAGAGAATCATATTCGTGTTCGTTTAGCGGGAATTACGAACGAAGATGACGCTAGAGACATCTTATCTAAAACCGCTAGTCTGACATTTCGTGATACCAATGATAATTTATTAATGACATCAAATGTATTAAAAAGTGGTGTTAAAGTAACAATGGATCAAACTGGAAGACCAGCCGTGGCACTTCCTATTAAAGATGTAGAAACTTTTTATGCAGTTACTGATAAAGTAAAAGATATGGTTAATAATCAAATTGTTATATGGTTAGATTTTGATGAGACAGAAGATGCATATTATAAAGAAAAAGATAAATGTGGTTCTTTAGGAAATTCAAAATGCTTATCCGCGGCGACTGTAAACCAAGCATTTGCTAGTGATGTTATAATTCAAGGCAATTTTACTGAAGAAGAGGCAAAGAATTTAGTTGATTTAATCAATTCAGGAGCAATGCCTACTAAATTAAATGAAATATCTTCAAGAACTGTCGAAGCTACCTATGGAGGAAATTCTTTAGATAAGACCATGAATGCAGCTTATATAGGAGTTGCTTTAGTATTTGTTTTAATAATCATCATATATCGTTTTTCTGGATTTGTTTCTTCAGTAACCTTACTTATCTATACATATTTATCATTTTTAATCTTTTATTTAATTAATGGAGTATTAACCTTACCTGGAATCGCGGCAATGATACTAGGAGTAGGCATGGCAGTAGATTCTTCAGTTATTAGTTATGAGAGAATTAAAGAACAATTAAAAATGGGTAAGAGTTTAAAAGAAGCATTCAAATTGGGAAGTAGAGAGTCATTATCAAGTATTATAGATGCTAATATTACGACTATCATTGTAGCAATAATCTTATTTATTTTTGGAGAAAGTTCTATCAAAGGATTTGCAACCATGTTAATCATTAATATTATTGTAACTATTTTAATCATGGTATTTTTAAATAAATATATATTATCACTCTTTGTTTCTACTAATTACTTTAATGATAAATTAAATTTATTTATAGGTATGACTAATAAGAAAATGAATAAAACTAGAAAAGAGTTTGATTTTGTTAAAAAAAGAAAGTATATCTTACTTGGAACATTATCTATTATAGTAATAGGATTAACTTTTGGAATATTTAGAGGTATGAATCTAGGAGTGGATTTTAGTGGAGGAAGTGATATCACAATACCTAGTAATATTAAAATTGATGATATAAAAGATTATTTAAATAAAAATAAATATACTATATCTAAAATAGAAAAATATGAGGATAAGACAAATATTTTAATTAATGAAGTTTTAAGTAAAGAAGAAAGTAATAAGTTAAAAGAATATTTTAAGAATGAATATAATACAGATACTACTATATATACAGTATCAAATGTAGTAAAAAAAGAATTAATTAAAAATGGAATATATTCACTTATTATTGCATCACTTGGAATAATTATATATGTAAGTTTAAGATTTAAATTTAACTATGCAATATCAGGTATTATTGCTTTAGTTCACGATGTATTAATAACATTAATATTCTTTATAATATTTCGATTGGAAATAAATTCGATGTTTATCGCAGCGATTCTAACTATAATAGGATATTCTATTAATGATACTATAGTAACGTTTGATAGAATAAGAAGTAATTATAATAAAGATAAGATAAATAAAAAGAATATTAATGAATTAGAAAAAGTAGTAAATAAAAGTGTTAATGAAACTTTGTTTAGAAGTATACTAACAACAGTAACAACAATTATACCAGTAATTATATTGATAATATATGGGGCAAGTGAAATAATAAATTTAAATATTGCTATGTTAGTAGGATTTATTGCTGGTGTATATTCTTCAGTATTTATTTCAAATGAATTATGGTTAATATTTGAAACAAAAAGCATTTTAAAAGGACCTAAAAAGAAAAAAGTATATGATGAGATTGATGAACTTAATGTAAAAGGAATAAATTCATAATTAGTTTATTCCTTTTTTTGACTTTTGCTACGCGTTTTAGTTTGCCTGCAAAAGATAATATCTTAGATGGATCGGGCTACAAGAATATCCATATTTAAAATTTTTCTTCTATTTTTGTCCTTCTAATGAATTAAAACCGCAAGAGCAAACATAAAAAATCAAAAAATCTATAAAAATGAAAAAAAAATAAAAAAATTAGCACTTACTATTGACAAGTGCTAAGAAAGTGGTATAATGATAATCGAAAGGTGATGATAAGTATGAATTTAGTACCAAAACGTATTTTCTTTGATGATTTATTAGACGACTTTTTACCAAGTGTAAAAGAAAACAACATGAAATGTGATATCTATGAGAAAGAAGGTAATTACTTTATTGAAATGGATTTACCAGGCTACAATAAAAAAGATATTACCATTGATGTTGAAAACGAATACTTAACAATTACAGCTTCTAAAGAAGAGCACGAAGATGAAAAAAATAAAAACTACATTAGAAAAGAAAGAAGTTATAGCAAAACATCTCGTAGTTTCTATATAGGTGGGGCTACTGAAGAAAATGTTAAAGCTGAATTTAAAGATGGTATTCTAAAAGTTGTCGTACCTAAAATCGAAGAAAAAAATACTAAAAAAACTATTGAAATAGAATAGAATTCGTAGTAAAAGTAAGAAAAGGGCAAGTAATTCACAAGAATGAAAACTCTTTTTTTTTATCATTCATAACCTATTTCGTCGTACAAAAGGTAAAATGCTATAAAAGACCCACCAAAGCGACACTTCGCAAACCCTTATTTTACCGTTTAAAATATGTCCAAAATTTAAAAATAGAAAAACAATTTCCCAAAATTAAAAAATGACATATGTACGATTTTTCTTGACAAAATAATTCTCATATTTTATAATGAAAATATAAAGGAGATGGTATTTATGTGAAGGAAAAGGTAATTTGATTTATATATACATTAACAAGATATTAATTATTAAAATGATATTAGATATTAGATATTAGATAATTTATTATAGAAAAAGAAAGCATGATAGCACTTAATTATATGTTTTTAAATATTTAATGCGGTGGCACCCATCGTTTATGCCCTCTAGTATCTATGAGGGAAAGTGCTCTACAAAGAAAAGACCTTTAATTTTCTTACTATTCACAAATACTCATATTTTTTCTAAAAAATAGTAAAATTATATTGCCATTAAGACATAAATATGATATCATAGTCATGGCTTTTCAAAAAAAACACACAAGTGGGGATTTGAGTCTCTAGTGCAATATAATTTGTGATGACTCAAAGTTGAACCATTTGGAGGAAAAAAACAAAGGAGGAATTTAAATGGCAGTAGTATCAATGAGCTACTTATTAGAAGCTGGAGTTCACTTTGGTCATCAAACCAAAAGATGGAACCCAAAAATGAAGGAGTATATTTTTTCAACAAGGGATGATATCTATATAATAGATTTACAAAAGACTGTATCCAAAATTGAAGAAGCATACGAAAAATTAAATGAAATAGCAAAAAATGGAGGAAAGGTTTTATTTGTAGGCACTAAGAAACAAGCCCAGGATGTTTGCAAGGAAGAAGCAGAAAGATCTGGGATGTACTTCGTTACTGAACGTTGGCTAGGTGGAACTCTTACAAACTTCAAAACAATTAGACAAAGAGTTTATCGTTTAGAACAAATAGAAAAAATGGAAGCGGATGGAACATTTGACTTATTACCAAAGAAAGAAGTAATTGGTTTAAAGAAAGAATATGAAAAGTTAAACAAGAACTTATGTGGTATTCGTGAAATGAAAAAAATGCCAGATGCAATGATTATTGTTGATTCAACTAAAGAATACAACGCAATTCGTGAAGCTCGCAAATTAGGTATTCCAGTATTTGGAATTGTAGACACAAACTGTGATCCAGATGATGTTGATTATGTAATTCCAGGTAATGATGATGCAGTAAGAAGCGTTAAAGTAATTTTAGGAGTTTTAACCAATGCTATTATCGAAGCTAACGGAGGCACAATCGTTGATTATGTTACCGAAGAAGATAAGAAAGGTACGAAGAAAGAAAGTGCTGAGACTAAAAAAGAAACAGTTAAAGAAAGTCATGAAGAAAAGCCAATGACCACAAAAGAAAACATGAAGAAAGAACCAAAATTAGACTTAAATATTTTAACTGTTACCGAGTTAAAGGAATTAGCTAAGAAAAAAGAAGTTAAAGGCTATTCTAAAATGAAAAAAGAAGAATTAATCGAGAATTTAAAATAACAAATAGAAATAAAAAAATAAAAAAACAAAGGAGATACATTATGATAAGTGCTAGTATGGTAAAAGAATTAAGAGAAACAACTGGAGCTGGAATGCTTGATTGCAAAAAAGCTTTAGAAGCCACAAATGGCAATTTAGAAGAAGCTATCACTTGGTTAAGAGAAAAAGGCATTTCTAAAGCCGCTAAAAAACAATCACGTATCGCGGCTGAAGGACTTGCTTATGCCAAAGTTCAAGATAACAAAGCGGTTATCGTTGAAGTTAATGCAGAAACTGACTTTGTGGCAAAAAATGATGAGTTTGTCAATTTAGTTAATATTATTGCAGATACAATTTTAAATAGTAATGTTAAAACTGTAGAAGAAGCACTAGAATTAACTCATGAAAGTAAAACTTTGAATGATTTAATTATCGAAAAGACAGCAACAATTGGAGAAAAAATAAGTTTTAGAAGATTTATTTTACTTACTAAAAATGATAATGAAGTATTTGGCAACTATGCCCATATGGGAGGAAAAATCGTTACTTTAGTTAAATTAGAAGGAAACAACGCTGAACTTGCTAAGGACATTGCTATGCACATCGCGGCAATGAGACCACTTTACTTAGATAAAACTAATGTTCCTAGTGAAGTAGTAGATAAAGAAAAAGAAATATTAACTGAACAAGCTAAAACAGAAGGCTTAAAAGAAGATAAAATTGCTATGGTTGTAAACGGTAGAATTAACAAATTCTATGAAGAAGTATGTTTAAATGATCAAAACTTTATTAAAGAAAATAAAATGAAAGTAAGTACATACGTTAAGAATAATGGTAGCAATATACTAGAATTTGTACGCTACGAAGTAGGCGAAGGCATGGAAAAGAAAAACGAAAACTTTGCAGACGAAGTAATGAAACAAATAAATGGATAGAACTATTTAGTTCTTTTCTTTTAATTGAGATGCCAATGAGTAAGATAATTGCATGTCCTAATTCTAAAGAAGAATTAAATAAAATTGTTTCCATCGATATCGATGCTATACTTCTTAGTATTGAAAATCTATCAGTTAATAGCCATTATTACATTGACATAAATACATTACAAGATGTTTTACCAAAACTAAATAATAAAGAAGTCTTTGTTTCTTTAAATAAATTAATGAAAAACAAAGATATTAATTATCTAAAAGAAACTTTAATAAAGTTAGACAAATTAAATATACAAGGTGTCCTTTTCTATGACCTTGCCGTATTAGAACTCGCAAAAGAAATAAATTTTACAAAGAATTTAGTTGTTGCTCAAAATCACTCTAATTGTAGTCTTTATAGCAATAATTACTTTAATAATTTAGGAGTAACTTATGCTTTACTATCTAGTGAAATAACTTTAGAAGAAGTATATGAGATTAAAAAAGGTACAAATATGAATATAATTATACCTGCTTATGGTCATATTCCTATGGCATACTCTAATAGACATTTGCTAACAAGTTACTTTGATTATATAAAAAAGGATAAAGATAATGATTATTATTATATTAAAGATAATGATAACTATCATATCGTAAAGGAAGAGAAAGAAGGCACAAGTATCTACAATTCACATATACTAGATTTAGACTGTGAAATAAAAGCAATAAATGAAAACAACATAGATTATGTCTTATTATATCATGAGTTTATTAGTGAAGAGAATTATGCTAAGGCACTTCAAAAATATATTGATATTAGAAATTTAAAGGAATTCGAATTTAAAGATAACTACAAGGGATTTTCTTATACAAAAACAATATACAAGGTAGGTAATAACAATGATAAGTAAAAGAAGTAGAATTGAAAAAATAAAATATAATAATAGATACAAAATAATATATAGCACTCCTTACCGACAGATATATAAGTATTTAAATAGATTATCCCCTAGTTATGCTAAAAATTTTATGATAAATATCAAATATATTGAAATTGATTATGACAAAGAAACTTGTGAGATGCTTAATAGTCAAGGCATTTACACTTCTTTATACAATGCTATTTTATATAAAGATAGTTATGAAGGTATTCTTACCCATGAACTAACACATATGGCATCAACTAATATTTCTTCTACAACAAATTATAGTACAGGAATTATTGCCATTCCTAATCATCATTGTAAGAAAAGAAATAAAGGTACTATCCTAGATGAAGGCATTACTCAAGATATAACTAATCATGCAAGAAAAATCGTAGATTGTAGTGTATATCCCTTTTCAACATTCATTGCATCATTATTATATTTTAGTTATGGCATTAGAATATATAAACCATACTTTCAATGCGATTATTCTAAATTTGTAAATCAGTTCGATGATAGATTAACTATAAAAAAACTAATTAACAATATGGAAAAAATGAATGAATACGAAAATAGGAACAAGCATAAAAGAGACAATCAAACTATGCTTTACTACATGAAAAAAACTTTAGAAAATGCTATAGATTTGGTTTACCATAATGAAATCAAAAAGAAAAATTATAATTTAAATACTTTAATTTATGAAATTTACTATATAGTTGAAAACAAGAAATTAGATATGTTTTATGATACGAAATTTATCTATGAAGTGATATTAGAAAGGTTAAACAAACTAGAAAAACAAAATAAGCAAAAATCACAAGCAACAAAAATTATCGGTAAGAGGCGAGTATTATGCAAAAAATAGAATTATTGGCTCCAGCAGGTAATTTAGAAAAGTTAAAGTATGCTTATTTATATGGCGCTGATGCTTGCTATATTGGTGGTACAGACTTTAGTTTAAGGGCAAATGCCAAAAACTTTAGTTTAGAAGATATTCTAGAGAAGAGGAAATTAGATTATATGGTAAGCCTCTTCTAAAACATAAGATATATAAATTAAAGAATAAATATAAACGAAATAAAAAAGTCTATGTTACAGTCAATATTATATTTCATAATGAAGATTATAAAGGTTTAGAAGAATACTTACAAAGATTAGATAAAATAGGAGTAGATGCAATAATTATAGCCGACTTATTTATCATTGACTTAGTAAAAAAACTAAATTTAAAATTAAAAATACATATTTCCACTCAAAATTCTACTTTAAATTACAAAGCTGTAGAATTTCTATCAAAATATGAAAATGTAGAAAGAATTGTTTTGGCTAGAGAGTGTAATAAAGAAGAAATTAAGGAAATAATTAGTAAAACAAAATTAGGTATTGAATGCTTTTTGCATGGTGCAATGTGTTCTTCTTATTCGGGTCGTTGTACATTATCAAACTATTTTACTAATCGTGATGCTAATCGTGGAGGATGTGCTCAAATATGTAGATGGGAATTTCCTTTATATGATAAAGATTATAAACTAATTTCTACAGATACATTATTTACTATGTCATCCAAAGATTTATCAATGATAAATAATTTAAAAGAAATGATAGACTTAGGTATTTGTTCACTTAAAGTAGAAGGTAGAATGCGAAGCAATTATTATGTTGCTACGGTTATTAATACTTATAGATGTGCTATAGATGACTATTATAATCATAAATTAGATATAAATAAAATAAACTATTATAAACACATCTTAGATAGAGTGGCTAATAGAGAGAGTGTATGCCAGTTCTTTGATAAAATGGTTGATGTAGAGAGTCAATACTATTTAGGACGAAATGAAGTATCTAATCAAGATTTCTTAGGTATTGTCTTAGATTATGACCAAAAGACAAATATGTTAACATTAACCCAAAGAAATTATTTTAAAAAAGGAGACACTGTAGAGATATTTGGTCCAAATATAGAAACATTTAGTTTTAAAATATCTGATATTTATGATAATGATGGTAATCTATTAGAGGTAGCTAACCATCCTGAACAAATCGTTAAATTTAAATTAGATAAACAAGTATATCCAAATGATATTATGCGAATCAAAATAAATTAAGAAAAAAAATTAAATATATCAAAAGTGTTTACTATATAAGGATAAAATTCTAAACAACTAAAATAACAATAAAAATTACTTGACAAAACTCTTAAATGATAGTAAAATTTTGAGATAGATTAAAAAAACAAAAATGAGGTGAATAAAAATGTCAAATACAAGTGTGTATTTAACGAATGAAGGATTTTTAGAAATTGAAGAAGAATTAAATGAGCTTAAAAATGTTAAGCGTCCTGAAGTAATTAAAGCTTTAAAAGATGCTCGTGCATTAGGTGATTTGTCAGAAAATGCTGATTATGATGCAGCTCGTGCTGAACAAGCTCAAATAGAAGGAAGAATCGTAGAACTAGAAAAAATCATGGAGAATGCGATTATTATTGAATCTAAGAGAACTGATAAAGTGGCTCTTGGTACTACTGTTAAAATTAAATATGTTGCAGATGATGATATCGAAGAATATAAAATTGTTGGTAGTAAAGAAGCTGATCCATCCAATGATAAAATTAGTAACGAAAGTCCTATCGCTAAGGCAATAATGAATGCTAAAGTTGGTGAAATTCGTTCAGTTGAAAGTCCAAACGGTAAATACGAAGTAGAAATATTAGAAATAAGTTAGGAGAAAGAATATGAGTAAAATTGTTGTAAATTACAAAGTAAATGGAGAAGAATGGAAAAAAGCGGTTGAAGAAGCATTTGATAAATTAAATCAAAAAGTAACAATAGATGGTTTTCGTAAGGGGCATGCTCCAAGAAAAGTATTTGAGCAAAAATATGGTCAAGGTGAAATACTAATCGAGGCATCAGACAAACTAATTCAAAATCATTTTTATGATATATTAAATGAGAAGAATTTAGAACTTGCGGCTGAACCAAAAGTAGATTTAGTAAAATTAAGTAATGAAGATTTAGAAGTAAATTACACATTCTTTGTTAATCCTGAAGTTAAATTAGGAGAATATAAGAATTTAAAAGTTAAAAAAGAAAAAGTAAAGGTAACTAAAGAAGAAGTTGACCATCAAATTCATCATTTATTAGAAGATTATGCTGAGTTAATATCAGTAGATCGTGTTGTTAAAACTGGAGATTATGCTATTATTGATTATGAAGGTTTTAAAGATGGTGTTGCTTTTGATGGTGGAAAAGCAGAAAACTATTCACTTGAAATTGGAAGTGGTACGTTTATTCCTGGTTTTGAAGACCAAGTTGTTGGCATGAAAAAAGGAGAAACTAAAGATATTAATGTTACATTCCCAGAAGATTATCATGCAGAGAATTTAAAGGGAGCAAAAGTAGTATTTAAAGTAACATTACATGATGTTAAGGAAAGAAGTGTTCCAAAATTAGATAAAGATTTCTTTGAGGATTTAGGTATTGAAGGAGTTGATTCTAAGGAAAAATTAGAAGAAACAGTAGAGAAAGAAATTAAAGAACGTAAGGAACATGAAGCTGAAGATAAATATATAGACGAATTACTTAAGAAGGCATCAAATAATATTGAGGCTGAAATAGAAGATGAAATTTATGAAGCTGAAATAGATAGAATATATAATCAATTTATTGAAAGAATGAAGATGCAAGGTATTGATGAAGATATGTACTTCAAGTATACTAATAGTAGTAAAGATGTTTTAAGAGAGCAAATGAAAGAAGAGGCTCAAACTAGAGTAAAAGAAAGATATTTACTAATGGCTATTGCTAAAGAACAAAAATTTGAAGTAACTATGAAAGATGCTGAAGCTAGAGTTAAAGAAATGGCTGAGTCATATAAAGTTAGTGAAAATGAAATAATCGATGCTTTTGGTGGCATTGAAAATATTAAGTTTGATATTGAAATGAAAAAGGCTATTGAATATTTAAAAGAATGTAATAAATAACTTACTTAAGTAAGTTATTTTTTCTTTTATCTTTTGCTACGCTGTTGTAGTTCTTTAAAAAATATATTAAAAAAGTATTGTAAT
>OGPS01001267.1_pt1 | contig 19444 bp, 9 predicted proteins | sample 1552931 | NCBI WGS metagenome assembly OGPS01 (sample SAMEA2580252, study PRJEB22360) | human gut metagenome | biome: human gut; feature: human-associated habitat; material: faeces | place: Denmark | collected 2008/2010 | reverse complement strand
TGAGTTATAAACTGAATATCGACCGTGCCGAACTGAACCGGGATAATATCAGTGAAATTCTCCAGTCGAAAGGAGTAGAGGAAGACAGAATCAAGGAATTTATCGCTGTATTGGATACTTGTGAATATGCCCGTTATGCTCCCGGAAGTAATTCCGATCAGGAAATGGGGAAAGTATATACAGATAGTATTGATGTGATTACAAAGCTGGATAAAGCCATCCGGTGATTAAAGATTAGAAACTATGAAAAAGATATTGTTGATATTGCCGGTTTTACTGATAAGTTTGTGTGCCTTAGCCGCTATCGATCCGCAATCGGAGAAACAGGCAGAGGAATTTTACCGGGAGGGAAAATACAATGAAGCAGCTGAAATATACCGGAAATTGAGGGCCGGTGGCATGGAATCGGCTATCTTATATTATAATCTGGGTAATTGTTATTATAAACTGGGAGAGAATACGCAGGCCATATTGAATTATGAACGGGCCTTATTATTAGACCCCTCGGATGCTTCTGCCCGCTACAACCTGAAAATGGCCCAGCAAGCTATCGTAGACAAAATCGAAGTGTTGCCCGAATTGTTTCTGGTGAGGTGGTACAAAGGGTTTGTCGGTTATTTTTCCGCCGATCAGTGGGGATATATCTCGGTTACTCTCTTTATCCTCTTTTTGGTAATGGCAGGTTTATTTTTCTATTCTTCCTGTTCTCCGACAGAAAAAGCGGAAACAAAAGATTATACCCGATACGTTAATACATTCATCGGTGCGGCCGATAATGGGCATACCTTTCCGGGGGCTTGTTATCCTTTCGGAATGATCCAGAGCAGCCCTGTGACGGGTGCAGTCGGCTGGCGCTATTGTTCCGAGTATACCTATCAGGATTCTCTGATTTGGGGATTCACGCAGACGCATCTGAATGGAACAGGATGTATGGACTTGGGTGATATTCTGGTAATGCCTGTTACCGGTACACGTACCCGTGCCTGGGACGCTTATCGCAGTCATTTCCCGAAAGATAAAGAAGCGGCTGCGCCGGGTTACTATACTGTGGAACTTTCCGATCCGCAGGTGAAAGCGGAACTGACGGCTTCTATTCATGCTGCCCTACATCGATATACCTACAACAAAGCAGACTCCGCTTCTCTGCTGATAGATCTTCAGCATGGTCCTGCCTGGAGGGAAGAACAATATCATTCACACGTGAAGAGTTGTGAGGTGAATTGGGAAGACGCCCAAACGCTGACCGGACATGTCAATAATGCCGTATGGGTGAATCAGGATTATTTCTTTGTGATAAAATTTAATCGTCCTGTTGCAGACTCGCTTTACCTTCCGATGGGAGAGACGGAGAAAGGGAAACGCATTGTTGCTACTTTCGACATACAGCCGGGAGACGAGTTGATGATGAAAGTGGCCCTTTCCACTACGAGCGTAGCCGGAGCCAAGAAGAACTTGGAAGCGGAAATTCCTGCCTGGGACTTTGACGGAGTGAGAGACGCTGCGCATAATGAATGGAATAGTTATCTGAGCCGTATCGAAATAGAGGGTACCGATGATGAAAAGACAAACTTCTATACCAGTTTCTATCATGCTTTGATTCAACCGAATGAGATTTCGGATGTCGATGGTATGTATCGTAACGCTGCCGACTCCGTTGTGAAAGCGGGAACGGGGACTTTTTATTCTACGTTCTCTTTGTGGGATACTTATCGTGCCGCTCATCCTTTCTATACATTGATAATTCCCGAACGTGTCGACGGTTTTGTTAATTCGTTGATAGAACAAGGTGAAGTGCAGGGATTCCTGCCTATCTGGGCATTATGGGGAAAGGAGAACTACTGTATGATAGGTAATCATGGGGTTTCTGTGATTGCCGAGGCCTATCGTAAGGGATTCCGTGGCTTTGACGCGGAGCGTGCTTTCAATATTATAAAGAAGACGCAGACTGTTTCACATCCGTTGAAGTCAAACTGGGAAGTATATACGAAATACGGCTATTTCCCGACCGACCTGATAAAAGCCGAATCGGTGTCTTCCACATTAGAGTCGGTATATGACGATTATGCTGCTGCCGACATGGCACGCCGTATGGGAAAAGAAGAAGATGCGGCGTACTTTGCAAAACGTGCCGATTATTATAAGAACCTCTTTGATACTGAAACCCAGTTTATGCGTCCGCGCAAAGCAGATGGAACATGGAAGGCTCCGTTTAATCCGAGTGCTTTGGGACATTCGGAAAGTATAGGGGGAGATTATACGGAGGGAAATGCATGGCAATATACCTGGCACGTGCAACATGACGTCCCGGGATTAATCCGGCTCTTTGGTGGTGAAAAACCTTTCCTGAATAAATTGGATTCTTTGTTTACCGTTACTTTGGAAGGTGAAGGTCTGGCTGATGTAACAGGATTGATCGGACAATATGCTCACGGCAACGAACCGAGTCATCACGTAACTTATTTATATGCATTAGCCGGTCGTCCGGAGCGTACACAAGAGTTAATCCGTGAGATTTTCGATACTCAATACCGAAACAAACCTGACGGACTTTGCGGAAATGACGATTGTGGTCAGATGTCTGCATGGTATATGTTGAGTGCAATGGGATTTTATCCGGTGAATCCGGTGAGTGGCGAGTATGTATTCGGGGCGCCCCAGTTGCCTGAAATGGTATTGCATTTGGCTGGTGGCAAGACTTTTACTATTATCGCAGAGAACCTGTCGAAAGAGCATAAGTATGTGGATAGCATTACTTTGAATGGTGAACCTTATACGAAGAATACTATCTCTCATGAAGATATTGTCAAGGGAGGAACATTGGTTTATAAGATGAAATAATTCTCAAAGTATTCTCACCGTGATGAGAAAAAATTCTCATTATGGTGAGAACTTTTTCTCATAGCGATAAGAATTTATTCTCACTGTGGTGAGAATAATCCCTTTATTTCTTTAGAAAATTTGTAATTTTTCATATAATTGTTTTTTATTGAATAACGATCTCATTAAGTAGAAACCAACCTTTTTTTTCTTGCTTGTCTTTGATTGCCAGTTTAATTCCCGGCTGTTGGTCTTTTGTTTGGTCGATGATAGCTATAGCCCATTGATAAGTACCTTTCGGAATATCCGTGAAAGTAACCGGATAAGTATAAGAATGCACTGTGTTATGCAACCAGTCCGAAGGTTCTGCGTTGTCGTCTACCCATGTTTGCACTAGATTCCCTTGTAGGTCAAACAATGCAAAAGCCGGTTTATATTTATAATTCCAGTTGGGTATATTGTTAGGTAGATAACCATTTCCTGTATTTTTCCATTCGTGTGAAATGAGGACTGTCGATTTGGCTTTGGCACGGACTGGCAATGATACGCTGCATGGATATATCCGGTATCCTCCTTGGATAATAAACTTTTCTACCAGGTCATTTGCCCGTTCGGTCCACCCTTTTGTTTCGGGGAGCTCTCTTAAATCCAACGTATTGAAATGTCCTTCAATGGCGTGTTGGAAGGTCTGTTTGTATACATCTCTCCATGTATTCATCCGATAACGTGTATCCGAGGTGAATGGAGTGCAATCATCGGTGGAACATCCCCAGTAACAGGATTCTCCGACAAGAAGTGTCTTTCCATACATATCCGCGACGATCCTCCTTTCTTCATCACTGAACCACATGCTTCCCAATCCGTCTCGTCTCATGCCATATCCTTTTCCGTCAATTGCAATTCGTTTTTCGGTGTCGAAACCGATTTGGCTGCCGAAGGGGAGCGTAAGAAGCACATTTTTGAAGTGAGTGGAATAGAGGGTTGTGAACCAGTCGAACACTTGCTCGAATTTGTTTTGGTCTTGCAGGATCACATGGTGACATTCTCCCCACCAACCAAGACTATATCCGTCTACAAAGTCTACAATATCCGGATTATCATATTCCTTGGCAAAGGCTTCGACAAACTTTTCCAGTTTTTCCTGAAAAATCGGATCATCCGGATAAGGTGTCCAAAGATCACCTTTCAATCCTTTTACGGTATATCCTTTTGCTCCGGCACGGCGTACGTAGTCAGGAGTTCCGGTACGCAGGTTATCCTGTCCGTTGTTGTAAATACGGAAACAGAGTTTCAATCCACGGTCTAAGGCACCCTGTATCAGTTTTTTGTAATTTTCATCATACAGCCAGGCGTATTTGCCTTCTTCCGGTTCCATGTCCGACCACCTCCAACGTACATAAAAGAAAGAAGCATATTGACGGGCTGCCTCGTCTTGGGCAGCCCAGTAAATATTCGCGTTTTGTACTTCATCATTAGCGTCATCATATACTCCCCAACCCATACAAGGGTTGCGAAGCAATGATACGGTGTCTTCCTGCAACTCTACCTTTTGACAGGCGTGTGAGCAACTTGCAAGGATCACGGAGATAAGTGCAAATAGATATAAATGTATATGTTTCATGCTTTATCGGTTCATTTATTTAATTGTCATCTCACTGATAAACGTCCACCCATCCTTCTTCTCCTTATCTTTGATACCGATATTGATACCCGGTTGGTTATCTTTGGTCTTGTCGACAATAGCTACCGCCCATTGGTAATTGCCTCTGGAAATACCGTCGAGGGAAACCTCGTAAGTATAGTTTTTCCGTTGGTTAGACAACCATTGCGAAGGTTCGGCATCCTCGTCAATCCATGATTTTACCAGTTTGCCGCTCTCGTCGAACAAGGCAAAGGCCGGTTTGTACTTATAGTTCCAATTCTTCATGTTATTCGGCAAGTAACCATATCCGGTGTTTCTCCATGAGTGGGAGATAGATACGGTTTGGCCTGCTGAGGCTTCATAAGGCATGATTACATAAGTAGGATATACCCTGTATCCGCCGTTCAGAACAAATTTGCGGACAAGTTCCGGTGCCAGTCCCGTCCAGCCCTTTGTTTCGGTAATCGTCCTTAGGTCGAGTGTATTGAAATGATAAGTCTGGGCATGGTCGAAACTCTGATTATATACATCCTTCCATGATTTGAAGGAATATTTTGTGTCATTTTTGAAAGGTTCGTAAGCAGCCGTATATCCTCCCCAGTAAGCACATTCGCCCACCATTAAAACTTTTCCATACATCTCGTTCGCTACTTTCTCGTCATTTTCAGTAAACCACATACTTCCCAGACCGTCTCTGCGCAATCCATACCCTTTTTGGTCGATAGCGATTTCTTTTTCCGTATTGAATCCGATTTCGCTATTATAAGGTAATACCAGAATGATATTCTTGAAGTTCTTGGAATACATCGTTGTAAACCAGTCGAAAGTCTCTTTCTTCTTGTCAGAATTCAGGTACTTGATATGTGAGCCTTCGCCCCACCAGCCTAAAGAGTGCCCGTCGATAAAATCTACGATATCCGGGTTATCATACTCTTTGGCGAATGCTGCGACAAACTTTTCATATTTCTGCTGAAAGATAGGGTCGTCGGCATAAGGAGTCCATAGTTTGGCGTTATTTTGTCCTTCGACTTCATATCCTTGGGCACCTGCGGCACGGACATATTCGGGAGTACCTTGGCGGATGTTGTCCTGTCCGTTGTCATAGATACGGAAACATAACTTCAATCCCCGGTCGAGCGCTCCTTGAATCAGCTTTTTATAGTTCTCGTCGTAGATCCAGGCATATTTTCCTTCCTCCGGTTCCATTTCCGACCAACGCCAGCGTATATAGAAGAAAGATGCATAGTTACGTGCAGCTTCATCTTGTGCAGCCCAATACTCTTCTGCGTTGGCTACATTGCCGACTGCATCGTCATAAAGTCCCCAACCCATGCAGGGATTACGTAGCAGACCACTTCTGTCTTGTTGCAGGTCAATAGCTTTTGAACCTTTGGGTATGCCGTTCTGACCGGATTCCGAATCGGAATCGGAACATCCGGCAAATAGCGTCAGACAACACGCCAGTAATATTTGAAAGTAATATCTTTTCATAATGATTCATGTTTTATTAGTTATTCTGCATAGATATAGCGCATGACGGTTCCTTTAGCCCAGGATACCCATAATGTTTCGCTGTTGTCATGGATTAAAGCTCGCCAGGGATCGTTCCAGGTTGCAGGATCGCCCAAGTCGGCGGCCATAAAGTAGAATTTTTCCTGAGCCAGTTCGATTGCGTTCCTATCCAAGTTCCATGTACCTGCTGAAGTAAAGCTCAGTCCCCATTCATTCAAATGTTCCTGACCGGTAGGATCTTTATAATAATAGACAGGATCTTTAAGAACATTATACCCGCCATTCTTTCCGGCTTCAGAGAATAAATAATTCCATTCCGCTTCGGTCGGTATTCTCCAGCCTTTCGGGATAATCCGGTCGCGAATCACAAAACTGTAATAGGTACCGATTGCTTTGATCCAGTCTTCTCCAAGGGATTCGGGAGCATATCTGTAATATTCGGCTTCGATTTCCGTTCCATCCGGGTATTTGGTAGTATTCAGATTTTGGGCTGTCCACACTTGCGAAGTTCCGTCGGAGAATGTCACGCGGACTACGGGATAAGTGATCGTCTCATCTCCACGTTTGTCAACCAAACGCATCATGTCGTTTGTGTATAATGTGTTGGCGACACGCGAAATAAGTGACTGATCTGCATTGTTACGTACATTCCAATAAATAGTATTGGTCCGGTAACGCTTGATAGACAGTTTTTCGATTGTCTGTTCCATTTCTTCGTGGGTGATCGATATATTTCCTGTTCCTTTGGTCGGCAGTTCTACGAAGTTGTCCATTTCCGGATCTAAAGAAAGAAGTACCGTACACTCTGTATCATTACCGATTCCTGAAGCATCCCATTCAAATTTTATTTTGGTTTGTGTAGCGTCTGCCAACAAAGTGGCTGTCGACATATCTTCAGGAGCAAGCAAGATACTTTTCATTCGTCTGGCTTGTAGCGTACGAACTTCTGATGCGGCGGCAGTCTGGTTATTTTTATCTTTTACAGTCCAGTAAATGAGTCTTTCATTTCCGGATTTAATATCTAACTTGGAAAGTAATTGGTTGATAACCAGTGCTGATATATTGCAATTTTTTCCTGTCCCTGCTTCTACGGTAACTTGTTTCACAAGGTCCTTGGTAGTGCTGAATATCAGTACGGAACCTTGTTCCGAAGCCTTATCCCAAGTAAACTCGTATGAATCTTTACTTTCATCATTTAAGTCCATAGTTGCTCCTTCGGCGGGAGAACTCAGATATATGCCCGACATTGGAATTGTGATGTCGGTCTTATAATCATCTTCGCAACCGGCGAACATTAGTAGTCCGATGATGCTATAAATTAACTTTTTCATGTTTTTTTCTTTTCAGTGATTAATAACCGGGGTTCTGTTTGATTATTCCCTGACCTTCGTCAATAATATCTTGTGGAATAGGGAAGCGGTAACGGTCTTCATCCACAAGCGTTTGTTTACCCATTGATTGAGCCTTCTTCTTGATAGCTTCCACAAATAATCCATAGCGGATCAGGTCTTGGCGGCGGTTTCCTTCGAAATATAACTCCCAACCTCTTTCGTCCAATACAGCTTTCAGAAATTTGTCCACACTGTTCAAATCTTGCAGGCTGTATCCTTTGCCCGGAAGCGAGCGGGTACGCACTTCATTAAGCAAATCAACAGCTTCCTGCGTTACGGCATTCTTGTTGCGTACAATAGCCTCTGCTGTCAAAGTGAGCACATCGGCATACCGGTAGATAATCCAGTCTATTTGTGAATCTTCTCCCGTACAATCCGGATCAAATTCATATTTCAATGGAACTGCTCCTAAATATAATTGAGCGGAAGGATCCGGTCTGTCATTCTTTTCATTATGTACCACTCCGTCTTTGCTGGTATATTCGTATGCAATCGTCAGCAAACGTCTGTCTGCCGGATCAAAGGTCTGCATAAAATCCCATGAGATTTTATATCCGTTCCATTTGGTCATTTTATCCAGATAAGAAGTGAAATTATAGTCGTTGGGTAATACATGAGGTTGCCATTTGTGTTCCTGATATCCTTTGGCACATTGGCAAGCCCAGATAATTTCCGGGTTCTTCTCATTTGCCAGCGTGAATATATCTTTGTATTCGGGCACAAGTTCGAAACCGTATTCAGGTTTCATCAGTTCGCGTCCCTCTGCTTCCGCCTTGTCCCATTGCTTGGTAAGCATATAGAGTTTTAACAAAACGGTATGTGCCAATCCGGCTGTAAAACGACCATAGTTCTTATCACCCTTTTTGTAGTTGGCAGGCAGTACTTTGCTTGCTTCTGTAAGTTCAGTCTCAATATAGGTTTGCATTTCTTCTTCACTGAGTCGGGGGAGAATTTTCTCAGCCATAGGATTCTTGAGTGTTTCCAGGTCGGCAATGGGGATTGGTCCGTAGAAATCGTAGAGAAGGTATGCCAGCCATCCCCTGCCCATACGGAGTTCAGCGATATATTGCTGTTTGAGGGCATCGTCCATTTCAATATCGTTCAACCGGTCGATAGTCAGAGTCATTTTACTGATATCGTTTACATAAGCGTAGCTCTCGACGGTCAGCCAGCTACCGGAGCCGGATATCTTGAGGGTGTTCCAGTTGGCATAGTTGATATGGTCCCAGCCCCAGTTACACATTCCGTAATCACCTGCCTCGTCGCTGACGATTTGTATGCCCGTTGCTATATTGAACAGACCACCATAGCCACTATTTTTAAAGGTGGCGTATGCGGCAGACGTTGTGATAGCGTCAGCGTCTTCTGCCGTTTTTGGGAAGATACTGGTATTGATATCACCATAGTTCTCGGAGACGAGTTCGCACGAAGCGTTCAGTCCTGCGATGAGGCAGCTTCCGAGAGCAAGATATATAAGTTTTGTAATTCTTTTCATGTTCAATTCTTTTTAGGTTTATTTAGAATGAAATATCTACTCCGATACTAAAACTAGTGACGTTGGGATATGCATTCGTGTTACTGTCCGTTTCCGGGTCTTGACCTTTCCAGTTGGTCCATACGCATGGATTGTTGACGTCAGCATATACTCGCAGTCGGTTACAGATACTTTTACTGACTGGCACGGTGTAGCCTAATGTGATATTTCTGATACGCAGGAATGAAATTTTCTGGAGAAACAGATCACCGGTACCATAAGCCGACTCGATGAAGCTGGGGCGTGTACTTGTCTGGTTGTCCGAACTCCAGGCATCCTTGAAAGAGACAGGTACATTCTGTCCCAGTTTGATGCGGTTTCCGTAAGATCCCCAGGCGTCGTAATAACTGTTTGCTCCGGCAATTTTTCCTACCTGTCCATACATATATATATTAAGGTCGAAATTCTTATAAGAAAAATTGTTGTTGAAACCGAAAATGAATTTGGGGTCATTGCGTCCGATTAAGACCATATCTTCCTCATTCAGTTTATCGTCTCCATTTATATTCTTGAGTTTCACTTGTCCGGGAAGAAGTTGCGGCTGGTGGGCGGGGGCTTCCTCACCGGGTTGCAACAGCCCGTCGGCTATGTAGGCAAAGACTCCGCGAATCGGGTCCTGTTCTTTCTGGTAGGCGGCAGGTTTCCAGTTCGGGTCGCGTTCTTTCCAACGGTCGTTATACGTTGAGAATGTTAAGTCGGTGCTCCATGCAAACTGTGCAGTCTGTATATTCTGCGTATTCAGGGTCAGTTCCACACCGTTACTTTGAGTCGAACCGATGTTGGCTGCAATGGTTTTCACTTCATTGTAGTGGGGGATTGTTTTATCTTTTACCAGCAAGTCGGAGATTGTACGCTGAAAATATTCGGCGGTCAGGTTGATCCGGTTGTTGAAGAATCCCAGGTCCAGACCGATATTAAATTCGGTTGTCGTCTCCCATGTCAGGTTTGGGTTACCTAATTGTGACACATAGATACCTACGTGCTGTGAATCACCAAATTGGCTGCCATACCACGGATCTGCTCCATAGTAGTCGAGAGCTCCGTTGCCTACATTATAATTACCGGTTTGTCCCCAACTTAAGCGCAGTTTACCATTCGAAAGGAAGTCAGAGGAAAAACTCTTGATGAATTTTTCTTCGGAGAAGCGCCAGCCGGCGGATACAGAAGGAAAATAGCCCCATTGATGTCCTTTGGCAAAGTTGGAAGCGCCGTCGGCACGAAGAGTAGCGGTGAGCAGGTATTTTTCCTTCCACGAATAATTAAAACGTCCGAAGTAAGAACTCAAACTGCTGACTGAAGCGTACGAACCTACCGGCGGGCGGCTGTAATTTCCTGCTCCCAGATTATTGTACAGGAATGAATCATTGATAAAATCCTGATTGCCCGCACTCATTCCTTCGGTGTTGAACTTCTGATAGGAATAACCGAAAAGAACATTGAAACTATGTTCGCCGAATGTCTTTTGATAATTGGCTGTCAGGTCCATTAAATAGTCGTTGTTATCTTCCTGAGCTAAATATGCCTGGCCGTTGACTGCCGCCCCGTATTGAGTAGTTTTCGGGAGATAAGTTTTACGTTTCTGATATTTTCGGTCGATACCCAAATTGGCTTTTAGTTTCAGTCCCTTGATAGGTTCCACTTCTATATAAGCCGAACCCAACAATCGTTCCTTGACGGTTTTATCATTAATCTCCAAGAGAGAAACCGGATTAGGAAGTTGAGGCATCAGAGGATTAGCCGAGTAGTTCCCTTCTTCATCTCTGACGGGAACAGTCGGATTAAAGGCAACGGCAGCAGTAATGATACCAGATTTTTCATTCTCACCGTTTCCCAAAGGCACATTGTCGTAGTTATTACGGCTGATGTTGAAAGACAATCCGGCCTTTACGTACTTGGAAATCTGCTGATCCAAGTTTATTTTTGCGGTGAAGCGCTCCATTTCATTATTCTTCACTACGCCGGAGTGGTTGAGGTAGTTGATAGAAGCCATATATTTTGTCTTTTCCGTTCCACCGTTTATAGAAACATTATGCTGGTGCATAAGTCCGGTACGTGTGATTTCGTCAAACCAGGGAACTGTCGGCGCGTTGAGTATCTGGTCGTTCGAGTATCTGGGTTTAAAGTCCGCCGCATCATCATTCGGAATCATATAATCCTCGTAAATGCCTTCTCCTTTTTCTTTCAGCCATAGCTCGTGATAATATCGGTTGGTCTGATACATATAGTCCTGCCCGTTCAACATCTTGAATGAGTTTTTCATTCTTTGCACAGAGACATTGGCGGAGTAGTTGACGCTCGCTTTTCCTTCTTTTCCCCGTTTGGTAGTAACGATAATCACACCGTGTCCGGCTCTTGCACCGTAGATAGCGGTAGAGCTGGCGTCTTTCAGAACCTCTATCGACTCAATGTCATTCGGATTGATAGATTCGAGAATATTATCGGTTTGCCCCGCTTCGTAACGATTGCCCGAACCAAGCGTGGAACTGGAAGAAACGGGAAAACCGTCAATGATGATAAGCGGATCGTTCCCGGCGCCGACAGAGGCTGCTCCACGTATATTGAAACTACTGCCGCCGCCTACCTGTGCACTCGTCTGCACTACTTGCAGACCTGCTGCTTTTCCGGCTAACGCATGGCTGACCGTCGTGAAGGTCTGCACGGGAGTTTCATCCATTTTGATAGAAGAAATGGCACCGGTCAGGTCTCTTTTCTTCATCGTTCCGTACCCTACAACGACAACTTCATCCAACGCCTGCGCGTCTTCTTTCATTGAGATAGCCAGATGCGTTTTGTTCCTGGTATTCACTTCCTGCGTCAGATATCCCAGGTAAGATATTTGTACGCTGCTACCTTCGTCAACAGTGAGCTGAAACTTTCCGTCAATATCGGAGATAGTCCCATTTGTACCATTTTTTTCTTTGATATTGGCACCGATGATCGGTTCCCCGTAATTGTCTGTGATGATTCCGCTGATTGTACTTTTTTTCTTCTGTTGTGTGGCTTGGTTACTTTTCTTTTTTATAATGATGTCTTTACCTTGAACTGTATAACTAACATTTTGTCCTATTAAAATCTGTTCCACTACCTTCTCTATGGGTAGGTTCCTTGCTGTTACCGTAATAATCTTCTGGGTATTCAGATCGCTTGCCGCAAATGTAAATGAATATCCATTTTGCTTCTGTATGGTTTCAATGGCCTGTTTTACAGTCACGTTCTTCAACTGCATACTGATATGCTGTGCAAATGAGTTCAGATGAAGACATAACATGAGCAGGACCATGAAAAAAAACTTTTTCTTAGTTTTCATAAGTCAATGAATAAATAATTGATAAATAGGATGAGAAGTTTAGGATTTTATTTATATTTGCCTAAGCTTTCATCGATAAAGTCACTGAGGCTTTTAAGACAGAAAGTTAAAAGGAGGTCAGGGGTGGAAAGGAACCTGACCTTTTTTATTTCTGTCGGGGAAAGGAAAGTCATGTTTTTTCAAAGTTGCTTTTCATATTCTTTTTAAGTTTTAAAAGGTTTAACATTCTGTTTCATTCAGGAAGTGTGATCACAATATTTTTTCCCTCAATGATATAAGTCATTTTATCGGTAGATGATAGTACATCCATAATTTCCCGGATACTCTGTTCCCTTCTGCGGAAATTACCATAGAAACGGACGGAGTTTAGAGCAGCGTCTGCAATAGTGATTTTTATGTTGTAGCTTCTTTCTAGTTCCTTCACAATATCGGGGAGCAGCGCTTCGTCGAAATAGAGACGGTCGTTTGTCCATTCGGCACTGTAAGCAGCTTTAGTATTTGAAATCAATAATTTTCCGGTCTTCTTGTCTAATAGGGCTTGCTGATCCGGGTGAAGTATCGTTTCCTTTTGTTGGGTGCTGAGAGCCACTTTACCTTCGAGCAAACAAACTTTCGCTTCCAGATCATCCTGATAATTTCTGAAATTGAATTTGGTTCCTAATACCTTTACGTCCAGTTCATCAGTATGTACTTTAAAAGGAATATGTTTATTCTTGGTTACTTCGAAATAAGCTTCTCCGGTAAGATTCAGTGCCCGTTCGTTGATACCGAAGTCTTGCGCATAACTCATCTTCGAACCGGCATTGAGCCAGACCAGCGTCCCGTCCGGAAGATATAATTTGGTTTTTGAGCCGTATGGGGCTTCAATGGAAATTTGGGTTAACTGCTTGCGGATAACACTCTTTCCTATCTGGAAAGCAATCGTTCCGCAAATAAAGACAATGATAGTCATCGCGGCAGCATACATCCATGGGCGAAGTTGGAAAGTCTTGCGTTTATTGATACCTTGTTGGGTAGTTTCTCCGGTTCGTCTCAGGAATAGTTGATAAGCTCTGTCTTTGTTGAAGCTATGAACATCGTCTGCCTCATTCGAGGCGGCTATCCATACCTCCTGTATATCGGAGAAATATTTTCTGTTTTCTTCCGAGGCATTCAGCCATTCTTGAAATGATTGCATTTCTTCCGGTGTCAGGCTATTGGTCAGATATCCGGTAATCCAATCGTGGACTGTGTCTGTATGTAGTGATTGTTCATCCATAAATAATGATTGCCTTTATATATACTACAGTTTTTTAGAATAAGAGGGTAGGGTAAAAAGCGAGAAAAATGCATAAAAAAGTTCCAAATTCTTTCTTGAGTACTACTAATGCGTTCTTTATGTGATATTTAACCGTATTGACGGAGATGCCAAGTTCCTGAGAAATTTCTTCGTAGCTCATCTCTCGGAAGCGGCTCATCATAAATACCTGCTTGCAGACAGGGGGAAGTTTTTGAATCACTTCCTGAATTTTATGTTCCAGTTCTTTCTTTATTAGCGTCCCTAGAGGTTGCTGATTGTCTGGGATGATATTTTGCAGTTGGATTCCTGCCCGTTCCATAACAGAAAAACGGATTTCCACTTCTTGTTGTTTGAGAGCCAGATAATTCAGGCATTTATTACGTACGGCTATAATTAAGTAATTACGTAGAGGAGGAACAAGTTCCAGATTCTCCCTAATCTCCCATAAGTGAAAAATAACATCACTGACTATACTTTCTGCTTGTATTTTATCCTTCAGCATATAATAACTAAGTTTGCAGAGAGCAACATAATGATAGTCATACAAATACTTGTATGCCTCGTTGTCTCCTGCCTTTAGCTTTTTTATTATGATTTTTTCATCAACTGGATTCATAGTGTGCTTTTTCATCTCTGCAATATTCGGATAATATATTGAAAGATGCAAATTAATTGGAGGAAAAATACTCTCTCCCCATTTTCATTTATGATATATTCTTCCACAAACTAAAAACTGAGGATATGAAAAATTAATGATGATTACTGATTGAAATATAAATACATTTATATCTTGTATTTTAATTAATTTTTTCATATTTTTGCAGGGTATTTTTGAATATTTGTGAAAGACATGAATGGTTTTGTAAAAATGGGAAGATGTTTGTTTTTTGTGCTTCTTCTCATAAGTAGTACTGTAAGTAAAGGGCAGATTTATAAGTATATAGGTCTGGAGGACGGTTTGAATAACCAAAAAATATACCATATCCAAAAGGACCAACGGGGGTATATGTGGTTTCTGACTCAGGAGGGGATAGACCGTTATGATGGCAAACATATCAAGCATTACAACTTTTCAGACGACAGTATGAAACTGGATTCACGTATTGCCTTAAACTGGCTCTACATGGACAGCGAAAATGTATTATGGGTAATCGGTCAGAAAGGTCGTATTTTCAGGTACGATTTGCAACATGATAAATTCGAACTGGCTTATGTGCATCCGGAGTTGATTAGAAATAAGTCGCAGGCATTTCTGAATTACGGTTATTTGGACAAGAGTGACCGTATATGGTTATGCTGTAAAGATAGTATTATCTGGTATAATATTCGTACCGGAACAACGACACATATGCCGGCGCCGGCTATTGGTGAAATAACTACCATTGAACAGGCGGATGGTAACCATTTTTTTATTGGTACGGGAAGCGGTCTGTTTCGTGCCGGAATAGGAGATGGGAGATTGAAACTGCTATCCGATGAAACGGTGGAAAGTATCAGTACACCAGTGCATGAACTCTATTATCATGTCGTCTCAAAACAACTGTTTATAGGAAGCTACAAAGAGGGTGTACTTATATATGACATGGAGGGGACAGGGAAAATCATTCCTTGTCAATCACCCAATAATGTAGAGATAAACCAGATAGTTGCTTTGAACGCTCATGAGCTTTTGGTAGCTACGGGTGGAAAAGGTGTATATAAACTGGATGTGAATACCTATATGAGTGAGCCCTATATAACTGCCAATTATAGTAGTTATAACGGGATGAACGGAAACAATATCAATGATATCTATGTAGATGAAGAAGAACGTATCTGGCTTGCCAATTATCCTACCGGTATTACCGTTCGTAACAACCGTTATGGAAGTTATGACTTGATAAGGCATTCTCTTGGCAATAGCCGCTCACTGGTGAACGATCAGGTTCATGATGTATTGGAGGACAGTGATGGCGACCTTTGGTTTGCAACCAGTAACGGTATCAGTATCTATCAGACTGATACAAAAGAATGGCGTTCTTTTTTCAGTTCTTTTGATCCGGTACCTGATGATGAAAATCACATTTTCTTAGCGTTGTGTGAAGTCTCTCCCGGTGTGATATGGGCGGGCGGTTTTACATCAGGTATTTACAAGATAGAAAAGAAGAAGGGGTTTAAGATAAGTTACCTTTCTCCTGCTGCTATTGCAGGGGTACGGCCCGATCAATATATTTTTGACATAAAAAAAGACTCGGGCGGTGATATATGGTCCGGAGGGTATTATCATTTGAAACGCATCAATCTTGAGACTAAAAGTGTGCGTTTATATCCGGGAGTAAACTCTATCACTACCATTCAGGAGAAGGATTCCCGGCAGATGTGGATTGGTACCCGAATGGGGCTCTATCTGCTTGACAAACAATCCGGAGTTTACAGGTATATTGACCTGCCTGTTGAATCTCTCTATATATGCGCATTATACCAAAGAGAAGACGGAATTTTGTATATTGGTACCCGTGGAGCCGGACTTCTTGTTTATGACATTAATAAGAAGAACTTTATTCATCAGTACCGAAGTGACAACTGTGCGCTGATCTCCGATAATATTTATACAATTCTTCCGCGTCAGGACGGGAGTCTCCTGATGGGTACGGAAAATGGCATAACGATTTATTCACCTGAGGAGCACTTCTTTCGTAACTGGACACGGGAACAAGGATTGATGAGTGTTAATTTTAATGCAGGCTCTGCTACGACCTATAACAAAAGTGCGCTTGTTTTCGGGGGAAATGACGGTGCTGTCAAATTTCCAACAGACATACAGATACCGGAGCCACATTATTCGCGTTTGCTATTGCGTGATTTTATGATAGCTTATCATCCTGTTTACCCGGGTGATGAAGGATCACCTTTGGAAAAGGATATTGACGAAACTGACCGGCTGGAACTAGCTTACGGACAAAACACGTTTTCTCTTGATGTAGCTTCTATCAACTATGATTATCCTTCCAATATTCTTTTTTCATGGAAAATCGATGGTTATCATAAAGAGTGGAGCCGTCCGAGTCAGGATAACCGGATTATCATCAGAAATCTGCCTCCCGGCAGTTATACATTACAAATTCGTGCCGTATCCAATGAAGAAAAATATAAGACTTATGAGACAAGAAGTATTCAGATTATTATAACGCCTCCTGTATGGGCCAGTGTATGGGCTATGGTGGGATATGTAATTCTGTTGGTGTTGGTTATGGGTATTATATTCCGTATCATCATGTTGCATAAACAGAAGAAGGTGTCGGACGAAAAAACACGGTTCTTCATTAATACGGCACACGACATACGTACACCGTTAACATTGATAAAAGCTCCATTGGAGGAAGTCTTGGAAAATCGCATGGGGGCTGAACAGGCACTACCTCATATAAATATGGCTCTTAAAAATGTGAATACATTACTTCAGTTGACAACCAACCTGATAAATTTCGAACGGATAGATGTCTACTCTTCCACTCTTTATGTTTCTGAGTATGAGTTGAATACTTATATGAATGATGTTTGCGCCACTTTCCGCAAATATGCCGAGATGAAGCATGTAAGGTTTGTTTATGAAAGCAATTTTGACTATTTGAGTGTGTGGTTTGATAGTGACAAAATGGGCTCTATTCTGAAGAATATTCTCTCAAATGCATTGAAATATACACCTGAAGACGGTAGTGTGTGTATTTACGCTTCCGAGGAAGGAAATAGTTGGAGTATTGAGGTGAAAGATACGGGAATCGGTATTCCAACGTGTGAACAGAAGAAATTGTTCAGAAACTATTTTCGGGGTAGTAATGTCGTTAATCTGAAGGTGACAGGTGGCGGAATCGGACTGATGCTGGTATACAAACTGGTTAAGTTACATAAAGGTAAGATTCAGATTCAGAGTGCTGAAAATCAAGGAACTTGTGTACGGATTACTTTTCCGAAAGGAAATAGCCATTTCCATAAAGCAAAATTTATCTCTCCCAAAACACCGGATGAACGTTTGGAGACTATTGTAACAGGTGATACGCCGGGATTGCCGGATATGGAGATATCCCGGATCAACAGTTCCTTGCAGCGTATTTTGATAGTGGAGGATAATGATGATTTGCGTAATTATCTGGTGGATATGCTTCGGACGGGTTATAATATCCAGTCCTGTCCGAATGGAAAGGAGGCTCTTATTATAATCCGGGAATTTAATCCGGATCTCGTCATATCCGATATAATGATGCCTGAGATGGGTGGAGATGAACTTTGTGCAACTATAAAGGGGGATCTTGAGATGTCTCATATTCCGGTTGTTTTGCTGACTGCGCTGGGGGATGAGAAACATATGCTCGAAGGATTGGAAATCGGAGCGGATGCTTATATTACCAAACCTTTTAGTGTGGGGATACTCAAAGCAACGATTAAGAACATACTAACAAATCGTGCTTTGCTCCGCCGGGTTTATAATAGTATCGAAGATGAAGAACCGAATTTTCCGGTTAATTGCACTAATACCTTAGACTGGAAATTCATTGCTTCTGTCAAGGAATGTATAGAGAAGAACATGGGGGATTCGGACTTTAATGTGGAAATGCTCAGCAACCTGCATTATATGAGTCGTACGAGCTTCTTCAACAAACTCAAGGCATTGACCGGCTATGCTCCGGCTGATTATATCCGGCTGATACGTTTGCAACATGCTGCACAGTTGCTGAAGCAGGGTGAATATACAATAACGGAGATTGCCGACAAGGTCGGATTCTCGGATGCGAAATATTTCCGTGAGGTATTTAAAAAGTATTATGGAGTAAGTCCGAGTAAGTATGTAGAGGCGGAGAAGATACATTCTCAGTCTTCAGAGCAAGACTGACTAGTAAAAAGCCCTGTAAGAATGATTGGTTCTCACAGGGCTTTTTCTATGTCTTAATTTTATGGAAAAGGGGTACTTAAATTTATAACATCTTATTAGAACCAAGTATAATCAACATGGTATATCCAAGTATCAGTCCGATAATTCCCATGATTATACCGACTTTCTCCATATCCTTTTGTTGAATCATGCCTGTGGCATGTGCCAAAGCGTTGGGCGGAGTACTGATAGGCAATATCATTGCTAATGATGAACCGATTGCCACTCCGATCAATAAAGTTTCTACACCTCCCAGCGAAGACAGGTTCTCACGCATACTGCTTCCCGCAATGGCAAGAATGGGAACGAGCAATGCGGCAGTCGCCGTGTGTGAGATGAAGTTTGCCATGGCGTAACAAATCAGTCCGGAGCCGACAATCATTAATACAGGAGGCCATGTGTTGAATGGGATTGCTTCGATCATGTGTTTGGCGAGTCCGGTTTCCTGTAAGGCAACCCCTAGTGCGAAGCCGCCGGCTACCATCCAGAGTACGCTCCAGCTGATTTCTTCCAGGTCGCGTTTGGTGATAACTCCTGTTATACAGAATACGGCTACCGGAATCATGGCTACCACGTTGGAGTTAACTCCTGTCACCTTGTCGAACATCCATAATACGACCGTGATGGCGAAAGTAATATAAACTACGATCGAACGCCAGTCCTTTTTTGCTTCGCCTTCAATTTGTAATTCAATATTCTTTTGTTTGAAAGGGAACAACCGCAAAAGAATAAACCATGCAATAAACAGTACGATAATGGTGTAAGGCAGCATAAAACTCATCCATTCTCCGAAGCCGATATTCAAGTTCAACCCTTCCGGATCATTCAGGTATTTTAGTGCAATGGCGTTGGGTGGCGTACCGATAGGAGTTCCCATACCGCCTACATTAGCAGCTACGGGAATGGCCATGGCCAGACCGATTTTTCCTTTGCCGTCTGCCGGAAGTGCCTTTAATACAGGGGTGAGGAAAGTGAGCATCATGGCAGCTGTAGCCGTGTTGCTGAGGAACATTGAAAATGCAGCCGTAACAAGAATGAATCCTAATAATACATAGC
>OGPS01001262.1_pt1 | contig 19511 bp, 15 predicted proteins | sample 1552931 | NCBI WGS metagenome assembly OGPS01 (sample SAMEA2580252, study PRJEB22360) | human gut metagenome | biome: human gut; feature: human-associated habitat; material: faeces | place: Denmark | collected 2008/2010 | reverse complement strand
ATATATCCTCGGACTTGTCGTATGGGAGGAACTGGGATCTCTCTCTTACAACCCACTCGTCTCCGTTGTGGAGAACTTCACCGAATACATAGCAGTTGTTGTGCTTGGCATCCTCACATGCCTTGAATATTGCGTCCTCACGTACATATACCTTTTCGGTATGCTTACATTTGATCAGTGCAAATACGTTGTCCACCTCTGCCAGGCATTGCTTGTGAAGGTTGCCGTTGTAGATGTAGAGGAAGAGGATGATTCGTCCAACGTTCTCACCTCTGTCGAGGTAGATGCGCATCTCCTCGTCGATACCTTCCTTCTGTCCTGTTCTGTCATCGCCCTTCAGGACTACAGAATCGCTTCTGCTGTACTTGTGACCCCAGAATACCAGTTCGGGATCAGAGCCGTCATTGTGCTCAACGATCGCTGCAAGGTTGAGGTCATATGTGTCCTCGGATGTAGCGCTCATGATATTGTCTATGGCAATCTTAATCTTTTTCTTGAGGTCGACTTTCTTGGCATCCCAGCCAATGCCGACCGTAAGTTTATTATCACCTTTTACAACATATTCGTTCATATTAAAAACCCCCTTAGATTACAAGAAGAATAATAATGTGTCTATGAAGAATGTAGGTACAAGAATAGAAACTGACCATACAAGGTAGCCTACAAATGAAGGCATCTTGATACCATTTTCTTCGGCTATTGAACGTACCATAAAGTTAGGTGCGTTTCCTATATAAGTGTTGGCTCCCATGAATACGGCACCGCAGGAGATAGCCATCAGCATGACCTGAGGAACTACACCCATAGCAGTGCTTATACCCTCTGTAAATCCACTTGAAGCAGCGGTGGTGAAGAATACAAGGTAGGTAGGTGTATTGTCAAGGAAGCTTGATAAAAGTCCTGTCGTCCAGAAGAACTGTGCCGGATGTGTAAGTCCGAGCTCAGAACCACGTGCCTTGAGGATCAGGAGTGCAGGGATCATAGTGATGAATATACCTATGAACAGTATGGCAACCTCCTGTATAGCATCCCATGTAAAGTTGTTGGCCTTACGGACTTTCTTGCTCGTTGTCTTGAATGAGAGGAAAGCCGCTGCTAGCATGATCACAATCTCGATGATAGCAGCCCATGAGAGTGTTACGCCCTCACAGAAATTGATACCCTTTGCAAATGCAGGGAACTTCATAGGAAGAACTCCGCTGAGTATAACTGCACCTACGATCATTATAAGGAATATAATGTTGTGAGCACCTTTAAGTTTGACTGGCTTTTTCGTATCTGCATCGAATACCGGCTTCTGTCTGCCGTCTGCGATATCCTTCTTGTATGCTCTTGTGTCGAGAAAGAAGAATACAGTCAGCAGGATGATGAGATTGACAACCATGACCTTTGCAAGTCTGAGACTCCAGAAGAAGTCAACACCATTCATGAATCCCATCAGAAGTGGAGGATCACCGACAGGGGTGAGACAGCCACCAATATTTGAAACGAGGAAGATGAAGAATACAATGATCTGAACCTTTCTTCGTCTCCATTTATTTGCCTTTATGATAGGTCTGATCATCAGCATACTTGCACCGGTAGTACCGATCCAGCTTGACAGCAGAGTACCTATCAGTAGAAGCAGAACATTGAGTTTCGGTGTTCCCACCAGGTCGCCTTCAAGAGATATATTGCCTGCCACACAGAACAGGGCAAAAAGCAATACAATGAAGGTGAGATAGTCACCGATCATTACCTCGAGCAACTGCTCGCCCATCGTACCAAAGCCATGGAATATGGCAAATGGAATTAAAAATAAAAGAGACCAGCCTGCAACAGCCCACTGTTTGTGCTTTTCCCACCACTCACCGGCGATAAGGGGCATAACAGCTATGCACAGAAGCATACACACAAATGGTATACACCATGTAAGTGGAAGCGTAGCACCGAGTGTTTCAGTACCGGATTCGCTGTCTGCCGCCAGGGCACTTACCTGTGACAGCCCAAGAACTGAGATGACTGTGCCGAGACCTAGAAATAACCTGTTTTTCATCGTTTTTGCCTCCTATTAATTATAATTGAAAAACCTTATCTATGCTAACAAATATATGGTAAAAATTCAACGAAAAAAATCGAAACTTAACCATTTATTTTCCAGAACAAAAAAATAATAAGTATAGCCCAAATGATGGATCTGTGATAGAATGAAAAAGGTTGAAAAATGCAATACTATGGCCTTAGGGCAGAACAGAGGTAATTGATATATTATGGAACATCAATGGTCAAAGGCATACAAACCAAAGAGAAAACTTTACGTGCTGAGGTCCAGAGAGTCAGAGGGATTTGACGATTTTTGTCAGGAGAATGGCTATGACTGGTACAAGTGCTTTAGCAACATATACAGGCCGCTGGCAAACAGGGCTTTGTTTTATATGCCTGAGAAGATGATGGACGCCGGATATTCGCGTTTGTGTGGAGGAGTGGAGATAGGATACAGTGATATGGAGGTGGTTCCTCAGAACTGTGTGAGCATCACGGTTCCGGGATTCGACGTTGTGGATATAAAGGGATTTGATATATCTCTGATAGAGGATATACCGAGGCTCATGACCATGGCGTATTCATATGCCAAGTTGTATATAGAGACGGAGAAGCTGCACATTGTTTCTAACCACAAGCTTCCATATATATGTTACATGGAGAGCGCAGACAGTCTGTGCGTGGAGATTCCGGTATGGTCCAAGAAGACCAAGACGGAGGAGATGTTGACTCTTGACAACATGAGTAAGAGAGATCTCTATGAGATAGCATACAGGGAGCCTGCCACCGGACATTACAACTGGACATGGCTCAAGGAGAAGCTTGAGCAGTGTGAATATATAGGACTGGATCAGTTTATATTTGCCAGATTCGACATAAAGGGCTTCAGGCTTATCAACAACGTTATGGGCCGTGAGGTGGCGAAGGAACTGTTCAGATATATATGTGACGCTATGACCAAGCAGGACTGGATATTGTACTCTGCAAAGTGTGAGAGTGACGATTTTGCCATGATTATAAAGTATATGCCGGAGGATGAGATAATGAACCGGCTATATACATTCTTTGAGGAGATAGGACAGCTTCCGTCGAACAGGAAGTATAAGATATTCTATAGCTGTGGTATCGTATTCTATGATGAATTCGAGAAACTCAGCATGTCAATGCGCATTGAGGACATGGCGCAGATGGCACACCTCCAGTGTATCAAGACCAATGTAAATGAGATCAAGATATACACATCGGAGATGAAGAAGGAATACATCATGGCACAGCAGTACAAGCTGGAGCTTCCGGATGCCATAGAGAATGAGGATCTCATGGTATATCTTCAGCCGAAGTACAATCCACAGAACGACACCCTGACCGGTGCTGAGGCTCTGATAAGATGGTTCTACAAGGGCGGAGATATTCTCTCGCCGAAGTATTTCGTGCCGCAGTTTGAGACTGACGGAACTATAGACATCATAGACAGATATGTGCTGAGACAGGTGTGCAAGAAGTTCAAGGAGTGGAAGGAGCTTGGCTACCCGCTCTACCCGATATCCTGTAACCTCTCGAGACACCAGATATCGAGACCGGATCTTATATATATACTGTGTGATATAGTCGATGAATACGGAGTGGATCACTCGCTTATAGACTTTGAGATAACTGAGAGTGCAGATTTCGCTGACGTGCAGTATCTGATAAAGGTACTCAAGGATCTGAAGGCTGAGGGCTTCAAGATATCCATGGACGATTTTGGAACAGGATACTCCAGTATGGCACTTCTTAAGGATATGCCGCTGGATATAATCAAGATAGACAAGAGCTTTATTGACGGAATAGCCACCGGCGAGCCGAACAACAAGGACATGCTCATGACACAGGATATCCTTGCCATGTCAAGGCATCTGGGAATCAGAAGTCTTGCGGAGGGTGTTGAGACATTTGAGCAGAAGGAATACCTGAGAGAGTGGGGATGCCACTACATTCAGGGTTATTACTACAGCAAGCCTATACCTATCACGGGATATGAATATCTTCTCAAGAAGATAATGCTGGGACAGAGCTAGCCGGATAATGATGCTATATAGCGACATATAGAGAATATATAGAATATATAGAAGAGTATAAGAGGATTGATATATGAATGTATCGATCCTCTTTTTCTATTTATATTGGATCTTAACAGGATGTAATCCCAATAATGTAATGTATATAATTTACAAGTCTTGTATATATAATCAACAACCTACTAAAAAAATAATTAAGAATCATTCCCAATAGGGGGTTGACTTTGATCAAAAAATAGGTATAATAAGACATAGTTGATAAATAAACATCAACAAAGAAGACAGAATATATTTTAACGATCAATGATGGATATTGATTAGATTATTTAAAAGAGAAAAGGAGAATTAAGTTATGGCAAAGTTTGTATGTACAGTATGCGGTTATATCTATGAGGGAGAGCAGGCACCAGCAGAGTGTCCTATCTGTCACGCAGGAGCAGATAAGTTCAAGAAGGTAGAGGGAGAGCTCACACTTGCAGCAGAGCATGAGTTTGGCGTATATGCTGAGACAGTTAAGAACAATCCAGAGATAAGCGATGAGGACAAGAAGTATATCTACGAGCAGCTCAAGGCTAACTTCGAGGGAGAGTGCTCAGAGGTTGGAATGTATCTCTGCATGGCTCGTGTAGCACATCGCGAGGGCTATCCTGAGATCGGTCTCTACTGGGAGAAGGCAGCGTACGAGGAGGCTGAGCATGCAGCTAAGTTCGCAGAGATGCTTGGATCAGACCTTGAGCAGAACATGACAGCTTCAACAGAGAAGAATCTTGCATGGAGAGTTGACTGCGAGTTCGGTGCAACAGCAGGAAAGGTAGATCTTGCAAAGTGCGCTAAGAAGAACAATCTGGATGCGATCCATGATACAGTTCATGAGATGGCAAGAGACGAGGCAAGACACGGCAAGGCTCTCAAGGGACTTCTTGACAGATACTTCGGTAAGTAAGAAGAAGGTAAAGATTATTCATAAGGATAGTCAGTCTTACACATAAATCTAAAAAAGGTATATGCGGAAAGCAGTCAGGCTGCGATCCGTATATACCTTTTTTAGATTTATGTGTGCTATTTAATTGTTACTCATCTTTCTTGAGACTGAAGGAAGAGGAAGATGTAGTTGAGCTTGTTGTTGTATAAGGATTAGATGCGTGGGCATCCTGCTCTGAAGCTGCCGGCTGCTGTGAGTAGAACGGATCACTGTAAGACGTCTGCGGTGCCTGTGTCTGTTCTGCAGTGCCGTAGCTGCCACTGTTTGTAGTGCCGTACTGCTGTGTATAGCTGCCACTGTCTGTACTGCCATACTGCTGTGTATAGTTGCCGTTATTTGGGCTGCCTGTGCTGCCCGGAGTGTACACGCCGTTGAAATCGCCTGTACCGTCATAGTAACCTGTGCCTGCTGGCTGTGCAGATGCGCTGATGGTGTTCTTGCTTCTTGTTGCCTTCAGGATCATGATCACTGCTGCCAGTAGGAATACAGCTCCGAGGACAAGCTTGAATATGTAATCTGAAGAGTCAACCATCTCTATATAGTAAGGAAAAGCTTATGCCTTTGCGGTCGCATAGTCCTCACTTGTAGGAGTGTATCCATAATATTGTGCGTATGCGTCGACATACTTGGTGATGTAGTCGTCAAGGAAGCCCTGCACCTTGTCGCTGTTCTTGCGGATGACTCCTGTTATGTAGACTGGTTCTGCATCGTCAGCAGATGAGATCGCGTCAAATTTGGCGTCATCACTCTTGGAGATCGATATTCCGATCCACTTGGATGTGTCTCTTTTTGAGCCGTCTTCATTCTTGTCGCAGATATCAACGAGATAGTAGTATCCGTCGGTCTTGGTGACCACGTGATTGTACGTTGTAGTCTTCTCAATGTAAGCTCCGTATCCGTAGGTGAGTGTTCCCTCCACATACACTCCCGGTTTAACTTCCGATTCGTCACATGTAGTAACGTTTAGAAGCTTTCCGTGTAAACCGATAAATGTTCGTATACCCAGGAATAAAAGAACTATTCCGAATATACCGAAAACAACTGCTGATACGATGGGATTCCCCTTTTTTCTTGTTCTTGCCATAATGTTACCTCACTTTTTTTATTTGTTATGAATTATACATAACCACTTAAATACCTCACTTTTCTACAGTACAGGTAAAAAACTAATATTTCAAGTAAAAAAGGCAAAATCAAAAAAAATTAGACATTTTTTATGGTATACTCATTCATGGTGGTGATTTTATGGCAAAGAAAACAAAAAAGAATGAGAAAAAGTACATATATATAATTCCGGCAGTGCTGTGGATGATATTCATATTTTACATGTCGTCCAGAACAGGAGATGACTCGTCGGCGGTGAGCAACCCCATGACAGACTTTATAGTGGGTTTGTTCCAGAAGGTGAGAAATGATTCCGCGCCCGTGGTTGACAGGATGACGGGAGTGGTGGAGATCATGGTCAGAAAGGGTGCACACATGACGGAATATGGAATCCTTCTGGCTCTGCTGGCCCTGGCGGTCAGAAAGGCCGGCGGAAGGATGACTTCGGCTGGCGTGTATATATGGTCAGTTGTGATAACATTTGTCTATGCGTGCTCCGATGAGATTCATCAGCTCTTTGTCGCTGACAGGGCAGGCAGGGGCACGGATGTGCTTATAGATATATGCGGCGCATTGGCAGCTCTTCTTATTATATGGGGATCAAAGAGCACAAGGGGAAGGATAATAATGGGCTTTGTGATAGGGATAGTGCTGGTGGCAGCGGTTATGTTCCTTTTCCTGTGGCCTTTTTAGAGCGCATTTAGTATTGGCAGCCTTGAATTAGAGTGGGGCAGATGGTATATTAAAAAAGACTATGAGCATCACATTACCGATGCTGACTGGAGGATGCAGAATGACATTAGCAGATGTTAGAAAGAACATAGATCGGGTCGACAAGGAGATCAAGCAGCTCTTCAAGGAGAGAATGGTTCTTGCGGACAATGTTGCTCAGGTCAAGGCAGAGACCGAGGATGACATATATAAGCCAGACCGCGAGGAGACCATCATATCCAATCTCACAGGGGATGTGGATGATAACATCAAGATGGAGTACACGGCGCTTATCAAGAGAATCATGGAGATAAGCAGAAAGTACCAGTATGGAAGGACTCTGGAGCTCAGGAACTGCCTAGATGTGGAGTATGATGTGAAGGAGCCTGACATAGATGCGGTGGCGATGATAAAGCCGGAGCTGTACATTTGTCAGGGATGCTCGAGGGACAAGGTCATTGCGGTGGACTCATACGATGAGGTGTATGAGCTCATAAAGACTGGCAAGGTAGACGCCGGAATGGGAATACTTGAGGACATAAGCTACGGAGTTTCGGATGCACTTCACGAGGTGCTCACCAACAACAAGCTGTATATATACAGATGTAACATTGTAAATGAGAATGGACACAACAAGAAGGTTGTCACATTTTCAGACCACCTCATAGTGGAGGAGAACCACAACAGGCTGAAGGTGATGTTCGTATGTAAGAATAAGAGCGGAAGTCTCAGCAGCATACTGTCCATGATCTCTGATTACGGGGTGAACCTCACAGAGATACACTCGGCACCAAACAGGCAGGAGCATTGGAATTACAGATTCTATGTGGAGCTGTCTGCCAATTTACTGAAGAAGGATATACAGGCTTTAGTGTTCCAGCTCATGAACGAGACGGAGGAGTTTACGATCCTCGGAAGCTATGCCTGTGACGAGGAACAGTTTTAGAGAAAAAATAATTTTTAAGGAGAAAATATCATGATAGACAAGTTAGTAAAGAATATCCAGAAGACAAATGCACCTATAGTAGTTGGACTTGATCCAATGCTCAACTATGTACCGGAGCATATCCAGAAAGCTGCATTTGCAGAGTATGGCGAGACACTTGAGGGTGCTGGTGAGGCTATATGGCAGTTCAACAAGGGAATAGTTGACGCTACATATGATCTTATACCTGCAGTTAAGCCACAGATAGCCATGTATGAGCAGTTCGGAATCGAGGGACTCAAGGCATTCAAGAAGACAGTTGACTATTGCAAGGAGAAGGGACTTGTCGTTATCGGAGATATAAAAAGAGGCGATATAGGTTCAACATCAACAGCATATGCGGTTGGTCATATCGGAAAGGTACAGGTGGGAAGCAAGACATATGCTGGATTTGATGAGGATTTCATCACAGTAAACCCGTATCTTGGAACAGACGGAATCAAGCCATTTGTGGATGTGTGCAAGGAGGAGAACAAGGGTATATTCGTTCTCGTCAAGACATCCAATCCATCATCAGGTGAGTTCCAGGACAGACTTGTGGATGGACGTCCACTCTATGAGATAGTCGGAGATATGGTTGACAAGTGGGGCAGTGATGTCATAGGCGAGTCCGGTTACTCAGCAGTTGGAGCTGTTGTCGGTGCCACATACCCTGAGATGGGCAAGGTGCTCAGAAAGGTCATGCCAAAGTCCTTTATTCTTGTTCCGGGTTACGGAGCACAGGGCGGTAAGGCTGCAGACCTTGTACACTACTTCAATGAGGACAGACTCGGTGCGATCGTCAACTCATCAAGAGGAATCATAGCTGCTTACAAGCAGGACAAGTATGCACAGTTTGGAGCTGAGAACTACGCTGACGCTTCAAGACAGGCGGTTGTAGACATGATCGAGGATATCAACGGCGCACTTGACGCATAATTAAGCAGAAAGGTGTCCGGTGGACGAGGCTTGTCCCCGGACACTGATAATAGAATGATGATGGAGGAAGACTATGGGCAAACTTAAGATGACAGCAAAGGTGGTCAGCCAGGAGACTCTTGCCACTGACGTATACAATCTGGTGCTTGAAGCTCCAGAGATAGCTTCACAGGCTATAGCAGGACAGTTCGTGTCTGTATATACTCATGATGGCAGCAAGATGCTCCCGAGACCTATCAGCCTCTGCGGGATAGACAGGGAGGCGGGAACACTCCGCCTTGTATACAGAGTGGTTGGATTTGGAACAAAGGAATTTTCACAGCTTGCGGCTGGAGATACGGTCGATATATTGGGGCCTCTCGGCAACGGCTTCATGAAGTCGGATAAGAAGGCAATACTTATAGGCGGTGGAATAGGAATCCCACCTATGTTACAGCTTGCAAAGGAGCTGGACTGTGAGAAGTCAGTCGTGCTCGGCTACAGGGATGAGATATTCCTGAACGAGGAATTTGAGCCATACGCACAGGTGTATATGTCATCTGAGGATGGACAGCACGGTGTGAAGGGCAACGTAATAGATGCCATAAAGGAATACGGCGTGGACGGCGCTGTCATATATGCGTGTGGCCCTACTCCTATGCTTCGGGGAATCAAGGCATACGCCATGGAGAAGGGCATCGAGTGCCAGATATCCATGGAGGAGAAGATGGCGTGCGGCGTGGGCGCATGTCTTGCCTGCGTATGCAAGACAAAGGAGATAGATGAGCACTCACAGGTGCACAATAGGAGAATATGCAAGGATGGCCCTGTATTCTATGCTGAGGAGGTGGAGCTGTAATGTCAGATAAGATCAATATGTCAGTTGATATAGCGGGAGTTACCCTCAAGAATCCTATAACGGTGGCGTCAGGAACATTTGGATCAGGTATGGAGTACAGTGAGTTCGTGGATCTGTCACAGCTCGGAGCAGTGACCACCAAGGGGGTGGCAAATATTCCATGGCCGGGCAATCCAACTCCACGTATAGCTGAGACTTACGGCGGCATGATGAACGCCATAGGACTTCAGAATCCTGGAATCGATGTGTTCAAGAAGAGAGATATACCATTCCTCAGGGATTATGATACAAAGATCATCGTAAACGTGTGTGGAAAGTCCAAGGAGGACTATGTTACATCGCGGCTGCGGAGGCGCTTGATGTAACGAACGTCGACATGATAGAGCTGAACATCTCCTGCCCGAACGTAAAAGAGGGCGGAATCGCATTTGGCCAGCAGCCGGATGCGCTCTACGATATAACAAAGGCAGTCAAGGCAGCGGCAAAGCAGCCTATCATCATGAAGCTGAGTCCGAATGTCACAGACATAACAGAGATGGCCAGAGCTGCAGAGGCTGGCGGTGCTGATGCGGTATCACTCATCAATACACTGACAGGTATGAAGATAGATGTTAACAGAAGAACATTTGCAGTGGCGAATAAGACTGCAGGTGTGTCAGGCCCTGCTATCCATCCGATAGCAGTCAGAATGGTATACCAGGTGGCAAATGCAATAAAGCTTCCTATCATCGGAATGGGCGGTGTGGCTACCACGGAGGATGCCCTTGAGATGATCATGGTCGGCGCAAGTGCGGTGGCAGTTGGAACGGCGAACTTCCACAATCCTTATGCGACAGTGGAGATCATAAAGGGTATTGAGGAGTATATGAAGAAGAATTCCATCAGCGATATCCATGAGCTGATAGGCTGTGTAAAATAGAACGATATAAGTCTTCTGTAAGAGTTTTAAGGGGTGTTGGGTTATGGAAGATAACATAGATATTGAAAAATATGCACAAAAACTCCGCATGGAACTGGATGAGGCACTTGGCAGAAATGAAGAGCTCAGCGAGGAGATATCTGACCATGCAAGGATGCTGGAGAAGGCTCTGGACAATCTGGCAGGCGGCGTGGGTATATTTGAACTTCACGGGAATAAGCCGGCTGTCAGGTACATGAGCAAAAGCTTTTACAAGCTGTTCAATGTGACCGAGGATCAGATGAGTGGATATGCCAGTGACTACGTGATGCTGGCCATTCCAGAGGATCGGTCTGTGCTTAAGAAGCAGATCCTGGAGACCATAACGAGTAACAAGACCACGGTGCGTGACATCCGCTTTACGGACGTGAATACCGGTGGATATTTCTGGATACAGGTCTGTCTTTCTGTCATGTCCATAAAAAATGGAATCATCGCATTGTGTGCGGTGTTTATCGATGTGACAAGCAAGATGGAGGCGGAGCTGGAGAACAAGGCGCAGTCTGAGATGCTCAGGCTGATACTTCAGGGAAGCGGAGAGTCCATAATCGTGTACGATGTCCTGACGGATACTCTGATAAATGAGAAGGTCGTGGATGGTGAGATGGTCACCACCATGAAATATGAGAATTTTTATAAGGATATCGATACGAACAGGATAGTACACTCTGACGACAGAGATGCCGTGACAGGCATGTTCAGAAAGCTTCTTGACAAGGATGGAACCAACTGTGACAGGCTGATGGGTGATCTGCGCCTTGATATGAATGGAGGAGGCAAATGTGAGTGGTACAGAGTGCTCTTTGTTCCTCTCAGGGATTCCAAGAAGAAGGTCCGCAAGATATTCGGCAAATATTACTCCATAAACGATGAGAAGATAAGAAGTCAGGAGCTTCAGCTCAGGGCGGAGAGGGATTCTCTGACGGGACTTTACAATCATGTCACATTTCAGCACAAGATTACGGATATGCTAGAGTCTTTCTCGGGTGAACTGTGCGCTTTTTATATTATGGATATAGATGACTTTAAGCATATAAATGACGCATTTGGACATTATGCGGGAGATGATCTTCTGTGTGATGTTGCAGTGACGCTGGAGGAGGTTGCGTCGGCAGCCGGAGGATTCTCAGGACGACTGGGCGGCGATGAATTTGCACTGTTTATCCCGATAGTCGACAGAAGAGAGGACGTGTATAAGCTGGCTGAGAATATACAGACCAGACTCACCACGATCAATTGCAGTCTGCCGCATACTATGTCGATGGGAATAAGTATCCACAGGATAGAGGGTGGTATAGATTTTGACCTTCTATACAGTGAGTCGGATCAGGCGTTGTACGCAGCAAAGAGGGGCGGCAAGAACCGTTACTGTGACTATGCCGACTCAGCGGATATGCATTCATGTGATTCGCATCACAGCGGATATGCCTACAATGATGACGAAGGTCTTATGCTGGATGAGATATCTCATATAGCATATGTTGCGGACATGAAGACCCACGAGATGTATTTCCTCAACAAGGCGGCGAAGAGAAGCCTTGGAATTGCGGAGAACGACGATTCTTACAAGGGTAAAAAGTGCTTTGAGATAACCCAGGGCGGTGATGACCAGTGCCCATTTTGTTCTAATGAGATACTGGTTCCCGGACAGAGTTATGTATGGAATCACTACAACAGCAAGGCAAAGGGACTGTATGTGGTGAAGGATAAGATAGTTGACTGGCACGGAAGAAAGAGCCGGCTTGAGATTGCAGTTGACGTGTCTGACATAGATAAGACAACACAGGTTCTGGCGGACAGCTATGACATAGAGGATGCCCTTGTCAATTTCATGGCGAATATAACTTCAAAGCAGAGCAGTGAGGAGAAATATACCAGTCTGCTCGAGGTGATGGGAACTTTCTACAATTCCAAGAACGCCTGCCTTGTGGAGTATGGACAGGATGGCACAGGGGAGCTTTATTACTGGAAATCATCAGATGAGGAGTCGATAGAGGATGGTCTGAAGGCTCTTGTCACACAGAAAATGAGGGATGAACTGGAGAAGGAAGTCCTCAGGGACGAGGTTCTCATAGTGGACTGTTCCCATCCATTAAGGAATCCTGAAACAGAATTTGCACGGATGCTGAGTGACAGCAGGATATGGTCACTGTATGCGGTTCCGATCATAGTGGACGATGAACTGCTCGGCAGGGTATTTGTGTTCAATCCGGAGAAGCACAATGGAAACATAAGACTCATGAAGAACTTCGCTGCTTTTATCGGAAGTGAGATATATCAGAGACATCTGAAGGAGGACCAGCAGTTTGAGTTCACCCACGATAAGCAGACAAAATGCTTTAACAGGAACAGTTACATAGACTATATAAGAGGCAGAAAGAATCTGAGCAGTATTGGACTTGTGGCTGTGGATATCAATGAGATAAGGGGCATCGCGGAGATGTTCGGTCCGGATTATGCGGACGATGTGATCCTGCAGCTTGTCGGCAGGATAAGGAAGACGTTTCCGGACGAAAGGGTGTTCCGCATGGGTTATGACAGCTTTATCATCATATGCGAGAACATTGAGCAGTTGAAGTTTAACGTATATGCATCAAGACTGCGGGAAAACCTGCTCTACGGTGAGTTCACGGCATGTTGCGGGTATGTCTGGACAGACTATAACATTGACGTCCGCAGGATGGAGGATCATGCGGCAAATCTCCTGTATTCTGAGAAACAGCGTTGGTATGAACAGCAGGACTGTCATTCGGTGAAGTGGAATACGCTGAAAAAGGATATGGTGAAGAAGGAACTTGAGGAAGGACTGTTCTATGTCCTTTATCAGCCGAAGATGCTGTATCCGTCAGGAAAGATATGTGGGGCAGAGGCCCTTGTAAGATATTCCGGAAATGATGACTTAGCGGATGTTATCGACAGGCTTGAGAAGAGCAGGACTGTAGAATATGTGGATTTTTACGTGCTTGAGAATGTGTGCAGAGATCTGGCAAAATGGCATGAAGAGGGAATGCCATACATCCCGGTATCCTGTAACTTTTCCAGAATGTCGCTTATAGAGAGCAATGTGGCCAAGCAGATAGCAGCAGTGGTTGACAGGTACGGAATACCGCATGATGTGGTCGAGATAGAGATAACCGAATCGGTCAGCGAGCAGGAGCATGATACACTGGTGAACATATCAAACAATATACATGAGCTTGGATTCCGCATAGCGATGGACGATTTTGGAACAAAATACTCAAATGTCGCCATGCTTGCCCATATGGGATTTGACATTATCAAGTTCGACAAGAGCATGATAAATGACGTAACTGTCAATCCGGTGGATCGCACGGTTATGTGTCATCTCATAAACATGTGCAATGAACTGGGAATGTTCTGTATAGCTGAGGGTGTGGAGACCGAGGATCAGGCGGATGCGCTCAGCAGCATGGGACTGGCTTGTATACAGGGGTATCTGTGCAGCAGGCCGCTGGAGAAAGAAAAGTATGTGGAGATATGCAGGGAAAGAGGCATATCACAGCCGTACACCAATAAATAATTGAATCTTTATATGGATTATGGTAGTATGTGTAGGAAAAAGGGCAAAAAAGCCTGAAAACAGGAGGATTCGCAGAGACATGGAACAGTACAAGAAGGAATTTATCGAATTTATGATTGACTGTAACGTACTCAAGTTTGGAGATTTCGTTACAAAGAGTGGAAGAAAGACACCATTTTTTGTCAATACAGGCTTTTACAGAACAGGTGCTCAGCTCAAGAGACTTGGCGAGTATTATGCTGAGGCTATAAATGCAGAGTTTGGTCTGGACTTTGATGTGTTATTTGGTCCTGCATACAAGGGAATACCTCTCACAGTTGCGACAACTATGTCCATAGCAGAGATGTACGATGAGGACATCAAGTATTGCTCAAACAGAAAAGAGGTAAAGGATCACGGCGACAAGGGAATACTCCTTGGAAGTCCTATAGAGGATGGCGATAAGGTTGTCATCATCGAGGATGTCACAACAGCCGGAACATCTATTCAGGAGACACTTCCTATCATCAAGGCACAGGGCGACGTGGATGTCATGGGTCTTGTGGTTTCAGTAGACAGAATGGAGAGAGGCCAGGGCGAGAAGAGTGCGCTGACAGAGATCGAGGAGAACTACGGAATCAAGACAACAGCTATCGTAACAATGGCAGAGGTAGTGGAGCATCTTTACAACAGAGAGTATAAGGGAAGAGTTATCATAGATGACACCCTTAAGGCCGCTATCGACGCTTACTACGATCAGTACGGTGTAAAGTAGATATAATATATCTTAAAATATTGTAAAAAGTCTTAAAATATTATATAAAATAAAGATATGGAGTTAAGGGCCATATCTTTATTTTTTTTTGTTTATATGGGAGATTTCAACGTATGATAAAGTTTTTTAAGGCGATGTTTGGGGATGTAAGGGAATATTTCAGAAAATGGTCGGGGTGGATACTGTTCACTGTGTTGATCCTGTATTATGAATTGCTGTTTCACGGCATGAATTTCAGCCTGGATGATGGAAACATAGCCGCTATAATAGCATTTGCGGTGGTGGCTGGAGGTGTGTTCGGCGTGCTGACAGGATTTTTTCCGCCGGTCATCAATAAGATACTTGCAACGCTGTTCACGTTGTTTACGGGTGTGATCTTCATCGCCCAGTACGTATATCATTCGGTCTTCAACAACTATCTGTCTGTTATTGGAACCATAAAATTCGGCAATCAGGCTGTGGACAATGCGGACACGGTCATATCCAATATAAAGGCACAGATAGTGGACGTTATTCTTCTGGCTGTCCCGGTGCTCATAATGATCGTGTGCATATGGACATTTATGGCATTTGACAGGAGAAGGTGGTGGGTGAACCTCATAGGTGCCGCCGGAACAGCTCTGGTGTATGCCACAACACTGTTTGTGATGTGGGCTGTGGACTCGGATGTGTACAGTCCGTACAATTTATACAAGGAATATACATCGGTTGATCTCTCTATTGAAAAGCTCGGCGTCATGGAGAGTTTTGTGGTGGATGTCAGAGAGGGTATCGCAGGCAAGAGCTCAGCACAGAGCAGGATAAACTTTGCCTCGGGTGGTGAGGTCGATATCGACTCACTTGCCTCCACAGAGAGCACAACGATGCAGGAGATTACCACCGAGACGGTGGATGTCGCGGAAGCGACCACAGAGGAGGTTGTGATCGACACATCCCCGAATGTCCTGGATCTGGATTTTGATGCCATAAATGACCTTGCGGGAAATGATGCGGTTTCATCGCTCAGCGAATATTTTGCAAATATACCCCCGACAAATAAGAATGAATATACAGGTATGTTCGAGGGCTATAATGTCATATGGATAACTGCGGAGGGGTTCTCAGGCTATGCGCTTGATTCCGGTCTGTTCCCTACACTGTCAAAACTTGCGGACGAGGGCTTTGTCTTTGAAAATTACTATCAGCCGCTATGGTACGGTTCAACATTAGGCGGAGAGTATGCAAACCTGATGGGAAGCCCGACTAAGAACGGTTCATACCTCAGTATGTGCAGGGCTGCCGACAATGAGAATGGCATGCTGTTTTCCATGGCGAATACGCTCAAGAGACTCGGCTATAGCTGTTACGGATTCCATGACAACGACTATACATATTATGACAGGAATATCACCCATCCGGCGCTGGGATACGAGTGGATAGCCAGCGGTAATGGGCTTGAGTACCAGACTGACGAGAACGGGCAGGACATGTGGCCTCAGTCGGATCTTGTCATGATGGAGGAGACATTTGACAAGTATACAGAGACGCAGCCGTTCCATCTGTACTACCTGACGGTCAGCGGTCATGTGCCATATGGATACGGTGCGGCAAATGCCATGGCGGATAAGAACAAGGCTGTGGTCAGTGATCTTAACTATGTCCTGGATACTACAAAGGCATATCTGGCATCCCAGTACGAAATGGAAAAGATGCTTGAATATATGATGAAGAGACTTGAGAAGAAGGGGCTGCTGGACAATACTGTTATCGTCCTGGCGGGGGATCATGTACCGTATGACAATATGGACGTTGTGGATGAACTGGCAGGGGAGAACTTTGGAAACAGTCTTGAGGCGTACAGGAGCAGACTTGTCATATGGTCGGCGTCGATGGAGAAGCCGGTGAGAGTTGACAAGGTGTGCAGCAGTATAGATATCCTGCCGACCATGCTCAATCTCATGGGAGTGGATTATGATTCGAGGCTCATCATAGGAAGGGATATCCTGTCAGACAGTACAGGACTGGTGCTGTTCCCGGACAGAAGCTTTATAACGGATGCATTTGAATATAACGCAGTCACGGACACGCTGACATCCCACACGGGTGCGGAGGTATCGGATGACAGTTTCATTGCGATGCAGCTATATGTCGCGGATAAATTTACAGCAGCTGACAACATAACAGAGTCGGGGTATTATACATATGTTGCCAGGTATCTGGGGATAGACGAGGATAATTGACAATATTTATCATATTAAAATGTGGAATTATTCTCAAAAACGTATTATAGTATTTGTGGCTAATACCATAGGTATGTAATGAAAATATTATGCAATAAAGAAAGAGGTTAATTATGAAACTTGGTAGAAATGATATGTGCTGGTGCGGAAGTGGTAAGAAATACAAGACCTGTCACCTGGCTCTTGACGATAAGCTTGAGGATATGAAGAACAGAGGATTCAAGATCCCTACACATGCGATGATCAAGAACGCAGAGCAGATCGAGGGAATCAGGGAGGCTTCAAAGGTCAACACATCTGTGCTCGACTACATAACTCCATTTGTCAAGATAGGAGTGTCTACCAGAGAGCTGGATGACCTTATCTATAACTATACAAAGTCCATAGACGCTATTCCTGCATGTCTTGGATATGAGGGATATCCTAAGAGTGTGTGTATATCGGTAAATGATGTGGTATGCCACGGCATTCCAAGTGATGACATTATTCTCCAGGATGGAGATATAGTTAATATCGACTGTACAACAGAGTACAAGGGATATTTCGGAGACTCATCAAGAATGTTCATGCTGGGAAATGTTGATCCCGCATGGAAGAAGCTTGTAGAGGATACAAAGAAGGCTCTTGATATAGGTGTTGAGGTGTGCAGCAAGCCATATGTGACCATAGGAGATATAGGATATGCCATCAACAAATTTGCACAGGAGCAGGGCTATTCGGTTGTCCGTGAGATAGGCGGCCATGGAGTAGGTCTTGCAATTCATGAGGAGCCTTATGTAAGTCATATAGGACAGCCTGGCAAGGATTATGTGCTTGCTCCGGGAATGGTGTTTACCATTGAGCCTATGATCAACATGGGCGGCCCTGATGTATATCAGGATGCAGATGACGGCTGGACTATCTACACAGAGGATGGCTCACCGTCAGCACAGTGGGAGTACACACTGGTTATGACAGAGCATGGAGTGGAGATACTTGCCCACTAGGGAGTGGAATAGAATAAAAGAGCAGCAGCCTGATATGCTATCAAAGACATATCGGGCTGCTGCTTTTTGTTGTGTTAGTTATCCATTAGGATCTGCTGCCGTAAACCGGCAGACAGATTATATTACTTTGTAAGTATTCCAAGGATCTCGTTGCTTCTTGCGATGAACTTGGTCATTGCCTCTGCTGACAGTGGACGGTTGGCAAGTACGGCCAGATCATATAACTGGCAGCAGATCGTAGCTGTGTTGTCGCTGTCAGGGTTGTCCAGAACGTATTTAACAAGCTTGTTGTTGCTGTTCAGGATGAGTGTCTCTCCCTCGCCCTGACCGAACATTGATGGATCCATACCGGCCATGCCGTACATCTTCATCATTTCCTGCATACGTCTTGTCTCCTCAGGCTGGGTGAGGATAGAAGATGTATTCTCATCCTTCAGGGATTCAACCTTTACATTCAGGTTCTTCATGTCGAGAGCCTTCTCAAATGTAGCTGTGAGCTTATCCTTGTATTCCTTTGCAGTCTCCTCGGAGAGCTCCTCGCCGACAAAGTTGTCAGAGAGCTCAGCGTCTATTCTGTAGAAGTGAACATTCTCATTCTTCTGCTCAAGCAGTGTGATGAATGGGCTGTCGATGGTCTGTGTCATGATCAGCGCGTCCATGCCCTCAGCCTTGAACATATTGATGTACTGTGACTGAGCCTGCTCATCGGTTACATAGAATACCTTGTTCTCATACTTTTCCTTTCCAGCCTCAAGATACTCAGGGAGAGTTATATATTTGCCCGCGAGATTCTTGTATATACAGAAGTCCTTCATCTTGTCGAGGAACTTGAGATCCTTCAGACAACCAAACTTGATAAATGGGTTGATGTCATCCCAGTACTTCTCGTAGTCCTCTCTGTGTGTCTTGTACATGCCGGACAGCTTGTCTGCAACCTTCTTGGTGATGTAGTCTGAGATCTTCTTGACAAATCCGTCATTCTGAAGCGCACTACGTGATACGTTCAGTGGAAGATCAGGACAGTCGATACATCCCTTTAAGAGCATGAGGAACTCAGGAATTACTTCCTTGATATTGTCGGCGACGAATACCTGGTTGTTGTACAGCTTGATCGTTCCCTCAAGGTTGTCATACTGTGTATTGATCTTAGGGAAGTACAGGATACCTTTCAGGTTGAATGGGTAGTCCATGTTCAGGTGGATCCAGAACAGAGGCTCCTTGTAGTCGTGGAATACCTTTCTGTAGAACTCCTTGTATTCCTCGTCGGTGCAGTCGTTTGGATGCTTTGCCCACAGTGGGGTAGTGGTGTTGAGTGGCTTAGGAGCTTCAGGCTTCTTCTCCTCGGTCTTTGTATCGTCTGCGTCTGGGCCCTTGCTGTCCTCAGCATTATCTGCTGTGTCGCTGACTTCCTTTGCATCCACGTCTACAGTAGCATC
>OGPS01001243.1_pt1 | contig 19666 bp, 20 predicted proteins | sample 1552931 | NCBI WGS metagenome assembly OGPS01 (sample SAMEA2580252, study PRJEB22360) | human gut metagenome | biome: human gut; feature: human-associated habitat; material: faeces | place: Denmark | collected 2008/2010 | reverse complement strand
ATTTTATGCTTATAACGTCACTTTTCTTGAACATGCGACTGCAAGGGCACCATAACCGATATGGCAGGCAACACTTAAGGAAAGGGGATCCATATGTATCTCCATTCCCGGAAATACCTCCTGGATCTCTTTTTTAAATTCTTCTGCTTCTTCCAGATTTCCTGTATAAGCAGCCTGAAGACACATCTCACCGTCAGATGCGTATTCCTTAAAACGTGTTTCCCAATCATTCTTCATTGCCTTCAGCATGGCACGTTTGGCCTGCTTCTTGCCACGGACCTTGGCGTAGGCATCCAGCTTCTCTCCCTGGATCTGAAGTACAGGCTTCAGGTTCAGAACCGTTCCGATAGCTGCTGCTGCCGGTGTGATCCTGCCACCTTTTTTCAGATATTTCAGGGTGTCAAGTGTGATATAAATACTGGAATCGAGTTTCTGATCTGTAAGGATCTTCTTGATCTCTGCAGCACTTTTTCCTGCCTCGGCAAGCATCTTAGCATCCATTACAGACTGTCTCTGTGTTACGGAAATCCGCTGATTGTCCACTACCTGAACACGACCATTATAATCAATAGCAAGTCCCATTGCAGTAGAACAGGATGCACTCAGTCCGCTTGACATCGGAATATGAACGATTTCCTCATAATCTCTCAGAAGCTTGTCCCACAGATCACAGAGATCAGCCGGACTTGGCTGAGATGTGGAGATCGGTTCATCCTTCTTAAGCTTCTCATAAAACTCTTCCTGTGTGAGAGTTACACCTTCAAGATACATTTTTTCATTAATATAAAACGGCATCGGTATCACATAAACGCCAAGCTCTTCGGCCTGGGCCTGTGTGATACCGCTGTTGCTGTCTGTTACAATGGCAATTTTGCCCATTCTTTTCTCTCCTCCTGGTCTGTTATCTCACAGTTCAAAGAATTAATGCATCAGCCCCTGATGAACTAATTCTTTGAACTGCTGTAGAAAGCCATGATGTTAGTGTATCATATTTTTTTCTATATCACAATTGGAAATTTTCTGTGACCTTCGCTCACAAAAAACACCTCGCGGAATATTACCAGTGAACAGTAACGAAAGGACTACCATGTTGCTCTGGCAGTCCTTTCTCATCTCTTTGTGGTCATATTTAATATATTTCTATTCTGCCAGCTTCATCAGAAGTTCCACGCATTCTTCCTCTGATAAAACCGAAGTATTCAGGCAGATATCATAATTTTCCATTTTTCCCCATTCATGTCCTGTATAAAAGTTATAATAATCTCTTCTCTGACGGTCTTTATATGCAATTCTGTCAAGTGCCTCCTTCTGAGAAATATGCTTATTTTTCTTAATCCGTTTAATACGGTCTTCCATATCAGATGCATAAATATACACGCGAAGCAGCTGATTATCATCCTTCAGGATTTGGTCTGCACATCTTCCCACAAAAATGCATGGACCTTCCTCTGCCAGGCGCTTCACTGTCTCTTTCTGCGCATGAAACATCTTCTCCGGAATCGTCAGGCGTTTTTTATCCTGCGATTCTTCTGACATCATTACTCCGATTGCATAAAGAAGACTGGTCTTGCCTTTAAATTCATTGATGATTTCCTGACTGATTCCATGCCTCTCTGCTTCCTTCAGCAAAAGTTTACTGTCGTAACAGGGAACTCCCATTTTTTCTGAAAGCAAAGCTGCAATATATCTTCCACCGCTTCCATACTGTCTGCTGATTGGGATTGTTTTCATAGGGCACCACTCCTTTCAGCTCATCTGCCTGAAAATGAATTGTTATTTTTTTATCTATATGATAGATTATAAGAATTTTCGAATATTTTTGCAATATCCATTAATTTTTTCATAACATTTCACAATTTTGAGCCAAAGGATTTAGTAATATTATCAATATAGATTCTTAACCTTAAATTCACGCTCTGCTTCTCTTCTCTGGTCTTTCTTTGCGATATCCTGTCTCTTGTCATAAAGTTTCTTGCCTGGAGCCATTCCAATTTCCACTTTTACCAGACTGTCTTTGAAATAAACTTTCAGGGGTACTAAAGTTAACCCTTTTTCTTTGAGCTTTGCTTCAATCTTATTGATCTCATATCTGTGAAGCAGAAGCTTACGGATTCTCAGCGGGTCTTTGTTGAAAATATTGCCTTTTTCATAAGGGCTGATATGCATTCCGTAGATGTAAACCTCTCCGTTCTCTACACGGATAAAGGATTCCTTGATGCTGCATTTGCCCATACGCAGGGATTTTACTTCTGTTCCTGCAAGGGCAATACCGGCTTCATAAGTATCTTCTATAAAATAATCATGAAATGCCTTTTTATTATTGGCAATCAGCTTCATTCCTTTTTTCTTTGCCATAATATCCTCCAAGCCATTTTTATTTAATTCTCTTCTTCATCATTCCAGATATCAGCAACCAGCTCAAAATCTACTGTTTTGAGCATTTTATCTGCATCTGCCACACGGACACAGACTTTATCTCCCAATTTGTAGACTTTCTTTGTCATCTCTCCGCGGAGTTCGTAGGTTTCCTGGTCGAAGATATAGTAGTCATCCCGCAGAGTGTTGACATGTACCAGACCTTCTACTGTATTTGGGAGTTCTACGTAAAGCCCCCATCCGGTAACGCCTGAGATAATTCCCTCGAATTCCTCTCCCAGATGGTAGGACATATATTCTGCTTTCTTCAGCTTGTCTGATTCACGTTCTGCCTCATCTGCACGGCGTTCACATACACTGGACTGTCTCGCAACTTCATCAAGGATTTCAGCATAGTGTTCGGTTCTGCCTTCACGCATCAGTCTGCCTCGTAAGTTATCCTTAATGATCCTGTGGATCTGCAGATCAGGGTATCTTCTGATCGGAGATGTAAAATGGCAGTAATATTTCGCCGCCAGTCCGAAGTGACCGCTGCATTCTGTGGTATATTTTGCCTGTTTCATGGAACGCAATACCAGGCGGCTGATCATTGCTTCATTCGGAAGCCCTTCGATACTTTCGATGATTTGCTGAATTTCTTTTGGAGTGATCTCTTCTTTTGCTTTCTGAATCTTCACACCCTGATTGTGAAGTAATGTCAGAAGACTCTCCACTTTCTCCGGATCCGGGTTATCATGGGTTCTGTATACAAACGGAATCTCTTCTGTGCAGTATTCCTGTGCCACAGTCTCATTTGCCATCAGCATGAAATCTTCAATGATTTTGGTTGCCACATTTGCTTCATATGGCTTAACATCGATTGCTTTTCCTGCTGCATTAAGAATAATCTTGCTCTCCGGAAAATCAAAGTCAATGGAACCCCTGTGATGGCGGCTGTTTCGTAAGATTCCGGACAGTTCTTTCATCATAAAGAACATCGGGATAAGTGCCTCATACCGTTTCTTTGCTTCTTCGTCTGTGTCCTCAAGAATGTTCTTTACATCAGTATAGCACATTCTCTCATTTACGTTAATCACTGTTTCCGCGATCTGATGGGAAACTACCTTACCCTTTTCGTTAATGTCCATCAGGCAGCTCAACGCCAGTCTGTCCTCTCCCTGATTCAGAGAACAGATTCCATTGGAAAGACGTTCCGGCAACATTGGCACAACGCGGTCTGCCAGATAAACACTGGTTCCACGTTTCAGTGCTTCCCTGTCCAGAGCACTGTTGTACTGTACATAGTTGCTTACATCTGCGATATGGACTCCCAGATGGTAAATGTCCCCCTCTTTTGTCAGGGAAATCGCATCATCCAGGTCTTTGGCATCTTCGCCATCAATAGTGACTGTCTGCAGATGTCTCAGATCCAGTCTTCCATCTCTGTCTGCATCCAGCACATGATCCGGAACACGCTGAGCCTGCTTCATTACTTTCTCAGGAAATTCACTTGGGATTCCGAAGCTCTTGACGATTGCCAGGATATCTGTACCCGGTGTTCGGATATTTCCCAGATTCTCCTTAATTTTTCCTTCAGGATTCTTATTTCCGGAGCCATAATCTGTAATCACCACGATTACTTTATCACCATTTTTTATTCCTGCCGCTTCTTTTCTCGGAATGAAGATATCTTTGGAAAATTTCGGATTATCACTGATCACAAAACCGAAATCCCGATTTAACTGATAAGTTCCTACAATTTCAGGCATACCACGCTCCAGAACCTTCACAACTACGCCTTCCTGGCGTTTTCCCTCTTTTTTGTCATTTCTGATGATGATCCTTACTTTATCCTGATGCATAGCTGTTCCTGTATCACTTTCAGGAATAAAGATATCCTCATCCTGCCCTTCAATTTCTACGAAGCCGAAACCTTTGGGATGTCCGATGAATGTTCCCTCAGCCTGGATTCCCTCCGGCTGCTCTTTTTTATTTTTATCTTTCTTCTTTCTGCCATACTCTAATCCGTATTCTTCTCTCCGGTCATCGTAATAACGGTCATCTTTTTTCTTTTTCCATTTTCCTTTGACCTTTTCATATCTGCCCTTGCGGTCTACAGATACCTTTCCTTCCTCGCAAAGTTCGTCCAGAACATCATACAGCTCTCTTTTCTCTTCTTTTGAAAGTCTCAGAAGAGAAGAAATCTCGCGGAGTCTCATTGGCTGATAAATAGGATCTCCCATCAGTTCCAGGATAAACTTTTTTCTTCTGTCCATATCTTTTTTACTCATATTACTCCTCACAGCCTCCGCAGAGGACTTTTATCTGATTCAGCTCTTTATGACACAAAAAACACTCTTGCACATAACAAGAGTGTTTCAAATTTCTTTTCTGATTAACCAAGCATATTTAATGCTACAGAAATTACAAAAAATAAAATTCCCATAATAGTGGTTGCCTTAACAAGTCCGCCCTCCATGGAACGACCTTTGTTCTTACCCCAGTATGTTTCTGCTGCTCCGGCGATAGCACCAAGTCCCTGCTGCTTACCTTCCTGCATAAGAACTACTACTGTAAGAGCGATGCAATCTATTATGAAAATGACACTCAGAATAATCTTAATAATCTGCACTTCGTTACACCTCCTAATCAACTGAGTTTCATTGTAACATAGCCGGATGGGGATTTCAACCACAATTCAGAGTTTTTGTCAGGTTTCTTAACAATTTTTTTCATTTTCTTTAAAAGGATTTTCATACACTGCCAGTTCTCCCAATGCCTCATGGATACGAAGAAGCTGATTATATTTGGCATTTCGGTCCGAACGGCAGGGTGCACCTGTCTTAATCTGGCCGGCACCTGTGGCAACTGCCAGATCTGCGATAAATGAATCTTCCGATTCTCCGGATCTGTGAGAAATTACTGCTTTGTACCCCGCTTTCTGTGCCATTTCCACTGCATCCAATGCTTCTGAAAGTGTTCCTATCTGGTTTAATTTTATCAGAATGGCATTTGCCGCTCCCAGTTTGATACCACATGCAAGACGTTTGATATTCGTGACAAACAGATCATCACCTACAAGCTGTATTTTATCTCCCAGTCTTTTTGTCATCTGTTTCCAGCCTTCCCAGTCATCTTCCTCAAGTCCATCTTCAATGGAAACAATCGGGAACTTCTCTGTAAGTTTTTCATAATATTCTATCATCTCGCCGGAATCCCTGAGAACTTCTTCCCCTTTCATTTTTCCTTCTCCGGGGAAAACATAAACGCCTCTTTCTTCATCGTACAGTTCACTTGCCGCAGCATCAATTGCAATGCTGATATCCTTTCCGGGTTCATACCCTGCCTTTTTTACTGCTTCCAGAATCACTTCCAGGACGCTTTCTGAATCGGAAAGATCCGGTGCGAAACCTCCCTCATCCCCGACTGCTGTTGACAGACCTTTTTGTTTCAGGATAATTCTGAGAAACTGGTATACTTCCGCACACATTCGGATCGCCTGCTCCATATTTTCCGCTCCCGTCGGCATGATCATGAATTCCTGTAAATCCACCGTATTGTCAGCGTGACGTCCCCCTTGTGTCAAGCTAATGACACAAAATTTTTGTAATTTGTCCATCATCACTTCAACTGCAGATTTTCTGCACCTGCTCTACATACTTCACCAGCTCATCAGCAAAATTCCATTCAATTTCTATTCGCTTATCATTATATACCTTGATACCACGAATAAAAGTTACTGCTATCTCTCTGGTTAATTGCTTATTTCCTTCGATCAGGTCTGTCAGGCACTGTCTGCCATCGGGCGGAAGTTCAAATAAACGTTCAGCCGCTTCACTCTGTTCTGTCTCCATTTGCGCTATCGCTAAGGTTTCTTTCTCAATTTGTTTATCCAGCTTGTCATTTTTTCTGGTGAACTCTTCTTCTGAGATTTCTTCCATTGCATATCGCATATATAGTTCAGTCTTCTGGTGCTTGTATCTGCTAATACTGTCTTTGGCATCCCGAATCTTTTTTGCAGCTCCATTCACTTTTGATTTTAATTCTGCTTTCTGTAATTCGAGTACCGGTTCAGCATCATCACTGATCTTTGCAAACAGCTTTATTGCCCTGAAAATCATCTCATTGAACTCGTCATCATATAAATTGTCTGTTACACAATCTTGATTTGCCGCATTAAATTTCCTTGGGCACTTAAAGTGCGGATTGCATCTGGTTACATGCTGTAGATTCTGACCGCATCCCCCACATTTTACCAATCCTTTCAGCGGATAATTATTATTGTGGGTTTTGCTCCTCTTTCTGGAATTTAATTCCAACTTTTCCTGTACAGCATCAAACACCTCTTTAGAAACAATCGCTTCATGCGTACCTTCAACCACAATCCAGTCTTCTTCTTTTGTTTTCAAATGCTTATTACTTCCTACCGAAGCAACTTTCCACTTGCCGCCAATCGTAGTTCCCGTATACGTTTCTGTCATCAGTATCAGTCTTACAGTTACTGGATACCAGATATATTTTTCTGTTGTTTTCTTCACACCAGTTTTCAGAACTTCTCTTTTATATTGACCTGGACTCATAATTTTCTGCTCATTCAGGTAACGTGCCAGCTGAGTAATATTCATTCCATCAAGATATTTCTGAAATATCATCTTCACAACAGGCGCTGTCTCCGGATTAATCACGAGGCTGGTCACATCTTCATCAGGCTTCAAATATCCATACGGTGCTCTCGCTCCCATATATTTTCCAGCTTTCTGACGCTGTATCAAAGTTCTTTTTACTTTAACGGAAGTATCAATGCTATGATGTTCGTTAATAATATTTCTGAAACCAACATCTATTCCCGGCATACCAGATTCATATTTCATACTATCAACATTATCATTGATCGCTATGAATCTCACATTCATAAATGGAAAAATTTGTTCCAGATATGTGTCAACCTCTATATGATTCCTGCCGAATCGAGAAAGGTCTTTCACTATAATTGTGCTGACTTTTCCATCTCTTACTAATTCCATCATACTTTGGAATCCTGGGCGATCGAAATTCGTTCCACTATAGCCATCATCTTTGAATTCTAACACTTCCGTATTTTTGAACTCATTTTTACTGGCTATGTATTGCCCAATCACAATTCTCTGATTGGTAATACTATTGGATTCATCCAGCATATCCTCATCTTCCAGCGACAATCTTAAATACTTTACTATGCATTTACCATCTGACATCTGATCACCCCCTCCTCTAAAATTTCTGATAACGCCTGTATTTCATCTTGAAATTTAAATTCGATCTCTATACGTTTGTCTTCATATAAAGAGATTTTCTTTATATAAGAACGGACAACATCTTTTGTAAGGAATTCCAAATTCTTTCCTTTACTGAATTCAGCAAGCCACGAGAAGTTCTTTTTACACAATTTTTCTGTAATTTTTCTACTCTTCTCAATTTCTTTCTGTCTTGTAACCAGGTCTTTTTCGACCACGGTTATTCTTTCTGTCATACGATTATATGCATCCGTATCAATCTCGCCCGAAACATATTGCTCATATAATTCAAATCGTCTTGCTTCGTTCCTTTTATTGAGCTGAACAATCTTACTCTGTTCCCTGTTCAAATATTTTTGGAATGTTTCAAAATATTCATCATTAAAGCGTTTCAGTTGCGTTTTTAATTCACATACTGTTTTTAGCTGCATGATGAGTGCCCGATACACCAGTTCATCAATTACTTCTTCTTTCCAGCGATTACAGTTATATTTTTCCTTGGAAATTTTTGCATAATTACCACAAATGAAATAGTAATTGTAATACAAAACACCATTCTTTTCGCTGTAATAGTATCTCCGAACCATATTAGCGCCACAGTCACCACAGTATATCAATCCAACATACTTATTATCCTGTTTTCCATGAGTCTGCATATTCGATAAATCTTTTTGGGGCAATGCTTTCTCCTGCTTTAATTTGATTACATTTTGTACTTTTTCAAATAATTCAGCACTCACTATAGCCTTATGGGTATTCACATGTTCAATCCATTCTTCTTTATCCAACATTACATTTTTTTCTTTTGTAAGAAGTGAAGTTCTTGTTTTATGTGAATAAGTATTTCCCAAATAGTGCCTATTTTCCGCAATCTGTTTAATTACAGATGATTGCCAATGCATATCCGTTTCGTCAATTCTATCCAAGAATAACTTCCCAGTTCTTGCGTATACCCTTGGCGAAGCCAGCAGCATGGTATTAAACTCTCTCGAAATTTTCAAATATGACTGCCCTGCAGCAAGTTTTTCAAATATTTCTACTACATACGGTGCAGTTAAAGGATCGGGAACAGTAGTAGATTTTCCTTTTTCATCTCTAGCTCTCTTATACCCATAAGGAGCATCTCCACCACAATATTCACCTGACTCCATCTTAATTTTCATGGCACTTGTCATTTTTACAGATGCATCTTTTGCATACATATCATTTGCCAGATTCGATATCATGATTCCCAGCATCTGATTGTCACATTCTGGACTGATACTGTCATAGTTATCATTGACTGATATAAAGCGCACTTGCATAAATGGAAATATTTTTTCCAGATATTTTGATACTTCTTCCAAATCTCGACCAAATCGTGATAAATCCTTTACTATGACCGTATTTATTTCTTTTGTTTTGATGTCACCAAGCATTCTCACAAAGTCATCTCGATCAAATTTCGTACCTGATATACCGTCATCCTTATAAAACTTTACAACTTCAATATCCGGATGAGATTCTGCGTAAGAAAGAGCGATCAGTTTCTGTGTCTCCAGCGATTCTCTCTTCTCACCATTGATATCTACAGATATTCTGGTATAAATACCGGCTTTCCAGATTTTCTTCGGTGATGCCTGCACAAATGCTTCAGCTTGTTTCATCTGGCGATTTCTTGTTCTTGCCATTATACAGCCACCTCCTGTTTTGTTTTTCCAATCTGTTCTGCCAGTCTTGCAGCTGTTACCAACTCATCTTGGAATCGGTAAACAATCTCTATTTTTTTTCCTTCAAAGACATTTATTTTTTCCACATACTGAAGAAGCATATCTCTGTCAAGATCTCCCAGCGACGGTTTCTCAAGAAATGTGTTTACCCATTCTTCGCACAGCAGTTTATTTTCAAGGAGATCTTCCATATACTCTTCCTGCTTTTCAATATTGCTTTCCAGACTTTTAATTTCTGTCTGATACCGTTCTCTAAGCAAAGCGTAATCATCCCTAGAAATAACTCCTGACGCAAGATTTCCCGATAATGAATGTAACAACTTATAATATTTATTGACTTTGTTTCGTAACTCAAGTATCTGGTCATCATGCTGTATCAATGTCTGTGTATCCAAAGAATTCTCTTTCAAATACTCCACTGCACTCCGTATGGCATCCGTCATCTTACTGTATATTTTCAAAGAATCCATTACCAGCTGAATCAGCACATCTTCTCTGATACTATGTCTGGAACATTGATCCTTCTTTTTATTGTAAGAAGAACAGATATAAAAAACTGTCTTTTCTCCTTTATAACTGTTAGTTCGCCGGATCAGATTACTTCCACAGTCTCCACAGGATAATAACCCACCAAACAAATAAAGTCTGTTTTCTCCGGGTGCTATCCTGGTATCCTTCGCAAGCAACATCTGAACTGTTTCATATTCTTCTTTTGTAACGATACCTTCATGATGATTTTCAAAAATCACCCATTCTTCCTTTGGTAATGCCCTCTGCACCTTAACTTTATAGTTAATTCTTTGGGATTTTCCCTGTTGAAGCATTCCATAGTAGATTGGATTCTTTAAGATACGGATAATTGCTACTGCTGACCACCTGGATGTCAGATGTGTCTGAAATGACGATTTGAAGTTTACTCCGGTCGCACGTTTGTAATCAGCCGGTGCAAGAACTCCCAGTTCATTCAGTTTATCTGCAATCAGCTGATTGCTCATGCCCTCCATCTTCCAGTTAAAAATATCTCTTACATGCTTTGCAGCAACCGGATCAATTTCTATCTGACTTTTATCAGCATCACACTTTTTATATCCATATGACACGTAATTTCCCACATATTCTCCAATATTTCTTTTTGCACTCAAGTGGCTTCTTACTTTTTGAGAATTCTGTCTGCAATACGTGTCATTAACAAAGGATTTCACCGGTAATACAAGATGCGTATCGGTAATGTTTGCTGTTTCAGAATCATAATTATCATTGATTGCTATAAATCGTACTCCCAGTTGTGGAAATACTTTTTGAATATACCGATCAACATCTATATGCTCTCTACCGAATCGAGACAAGTCTTTTACAATGATACAGTTGATTTCCTTATTTTCGATTGCCTTGAGCATTGCCTGAAAACCAGGACGCTTAAAATCAGTACCTGAAAAACCATCATCTTTAAATGTCTCAACAATAGTAATATCAGATGTCGATTTCATATAGTTATCAATCAAAATTGACTGATTTACAATAGATTCACTTTCAGCCTTATCTCCGTCCTCAATACTGAGACGAAGGTACTTGGCTGCTATCCAGATATTTTTTTGCATAAAAAACACTCCTATCCAAAGATTCTGCCAAAACAGAACCCTTAAATAGAAGTGCTCTATTCAAATTTAGTCCTGTTAGCATTATAGCACACTTCGTCTTCTGTGTGAATATGAAATTTTGTTGTTCCAGTTATTCCCTTATGCCAATCCAGCTTTCTTTGCTACAAGCTGTTTTGTACAGTCTATATAGGAAAGGGAAGCTGCTGCATTAAAAACACTTTTTACGACATAGCCCATATCTTCATATACATACGGGTTATCAGAGTGATTAAGCAGCACTTCCATCTTATTGCTTTTCCTGCTATCCAGCTCTGAAATCAAATCCTTGTACTTGGGCAAACTATCTCGGTCAATCTCTTTGATATCAACCGTTTTCAACGCTTCTAATCTTTCAACTGCTGTCATGGACATCGCCTCCTTTTCCTATAGTTACCATTATCGAAAATAAATATTCGTAACAGCTATGTAGTCTTCTCTTCCATTCCCATCTGAATCCGTACTGCTTTCAGTACCCGATCTAGGCTCCACTTGTTCACTCTTCCGCATTTCTCAATAATACATTTCGTAGAAATGCTCATAACCTGTTCAGCCAGTGCCAGGCTTCCTTTTCGGATTCCCGTCATATCATATTTGCTGATAAATACATGTGTTGGCAAATACCGTTTCTTATAAATTCTTGATGTCAGCGGAACTACCGTTATGACTGAACTGTATGTATTGGCTTTATTATTACTCACTACGATCACCGGTCTTACTCCACCCTGAACAGATGTTGTAGGAAACATACCGAGATCTGCCCATAAAATATCTCCTCTGCGGATTGTCATTTGTCCTCTCTCCAATCTATTATTTTTATTTGTAAAGCATCCATAGCGCTATATTGGCTCCACAGGAATACGGCAGAGTTTCTTTCCCATAGGGAAAGCTCTGCCGCATAACCTCTATAGCCAATTTGATTATTAAACAGTGCTCGCTCGATTCTATTTATCCTCGATACCCCGAATCGTTACTCCCGCATATGCAGGAAGGGAATAATAACCTGCCCGGATGCACGCTCCGGACCACAACCCGGAAACTCTCGTTTCCAGGCTCCAGCAGTTCATAGGTTTACCAGTTACAGACTTCTCAGGATCTGCAAGTGTATCGCATCTCATACATATCATCGCATCACCAGCCTGCCAGCTGGCTTCGGTCAGTGCTTTTTCGCAGCATTACAGACTGAACTAAAAATCTTTGTTTTGTCTTATAATCCTATAGCGGCATCTTCCTCGTGCTCTTTGCATGAAATGTCACGTCAGTTATTATTGGATATTCAGTTATCATGGTTCATTTTAGGAAGTCCTTTAACTTCCTCTAATTACTAAAGTCAAATGACTTTGGCAAATGCAAAAGATTTTGAAAAATTTTTTAAAAAAATTTATTCATATACATTTCACGCATCTTATTAAGAGTGGATTTCAGCTTGTATGACAGCATCTGTCTGGAAATCCCCATAATCTCCGCCATCTGTGTCTGTGTCTTGTTTTCAAAGAAAATGCCATAAATAATCATGCGTTCCTCTGAGTTCAGCTGATTGATCACTTTGTGAATATCCTGCTGTTCCATTTTTGTCAGTACACAGTGCTCCACATCACAGTTCAGATCTGGAAAATCCTCAATCATGAAGCCTTCTCCATCAATGGACTGACCGCTGTAAGGTACTTCTCTCAGCATCTTATCCACAACCTCACCCAGTTCATTCTTAATCTCAACTTTTTTTGCCTTGCTGCTTCTGTAAAAATTATTCATCGCATACGCAACTTCTTTTGTAATCTCGATCATTTCTCCATCAATATTTGCGTAATACTTTCCTTCGTAAAAATATGGGTGTTCAATATACATATCCGTTCCTCCTGAATTTGAAATCTTGTTGCTCGTTTCAAATCCAGAAGGCGGACCTCTGTTTAGGATCATGCCTGCTCCGCCTTTATCCTGCCGGGATACGCCCGCAGTTATTGGCTGAGAAATTCAGGCACGAAAAAAAGCCCCAGTAGTTTTTTCTTAACTACTGAGGCTTTCGTCTCTTTCTTGTATTCAGTTATCTATGCCTTCTTTCATCAGCATAATCATTGTATCAGGATAAAGTTCACAAAGTATCCGCAATACGTTCCCATAAGTTCATGTCATTATTGAAATCGTACATATTTCAGTATAAAAAGTTCACTATTCAAATTCTGATTATTATTTCTCCATATACTCTTCTGCCATATGTACTGCCATAGCACCATCTGCCACTGCTGTTACTATCTGACGAAGTAACTTTGTTCTGACATCTCCTACAGCATAAACACCCGGAATACTCGTTTCAGTGTTTTCACCTGCCACAATATATCCTTTATTATCCAGTTCTATCTGATTATCTAAAAAACCTGTTGTCGGTTTTCTTCCTATACTCACAAACAGGCCGTCACATTCTATAATGTTTTCTTCTCCTGTAACTGTATCTTTCAACCGCACACCAGTCAATCGTTCTCCATAAATCAGTTCATTTACTGTATTGTTCCATCGAAACTCTATATTTTCAGTTTTCATCAGCTGGTCATGGTAGATTTTCGTTGCACGTAATGTATCTCTTCGATGAACAATGATGACTTTCTTAGCAATTCGACTTAAAAGAGCAGCATCTGATACAGCAGAATTTCCACCACCAACAACCACCACGATCTTATCTTTATAAAACATACCATCACAGGAGGCACAATAAGCAACCCCATGACCTATCAATTCTTTTTCTTTAGCGAGACCAAGTTCTCTTGGATTTGCTCCAGTAGCAATCACTACTGTTTTCCCAATATAAATTCCCGAACTAGTTTCTACTCTCTTAAGCTTTCCTGTTAAATCCATATTAAAAACTTCAGCATATTCACTTTTAGCGCCAAATTTTTCCGCCTGTTTTTGCATTTTCTCTGCCAATGAAAATCCGTCAATTCCATTTTCAAAACCAGGATAGTTATCAATCTGCCAGGTCAATGACATCTGACCACCTGCAGATAATTTTTCTAAAACAATTGTATCAAATCCTGCTCTGGCTGCGTATAATGCTGAAGTATACCCTCCAGGTCCTCCCCCCACGATAATCATATCGTAAACATGATTTTCATTCATACAGCAGTCCTCCTTTTATTTTTCCAATGCTTCATTAATAAAATTCTCTATCATTATTTTTGATTCAGGTGCAACAATAGAATCTATTGCCTTTCCATTTCGATATAAAACCAGCGTAGGAATCACCTCAATCTTTTCAGCTTCTGCAATCTGTGGTTCTTCATCAATATTTACTTTTCCAGCAATAAGAATATCGCTGTATTCTTCACTTATTTTTTCATAAGCCGCTCCAATTCTACGGCAATAACCACACCAAGGTGCCCAGAAATCAACCAAAACCGGTTTTTCCTTATGAATTAATTGTCCAAACTTTTCTTTATTTATATTTATAGATGTCATATTTTTCAACTCCTTCTCCTATTTGAACTTAATATACCCCAAATAAGTGCTTGCTTCCGTGATGATATCACAGAAAAGATAATTTACTTTATTACACTTCTTTTTATTTCTATTTATGGCATATGCCAGTTATATAATTGACGCATCTAAAAAAAGCAAGTATACTATGTTCGTAAAGGAGATAACGGTTATGAACTTCGAAAATTGTTTTCCACTATGGAATGACTTAAATACAACACAGAAAAAAATAATTTCAGACAATTTAATCACACAGTATGTAAAAAAAGGGACAATCATTCACAATGGAAACCTGGATTGTACTGGATTATTACTGGTTAAATCCGGGCAGCTTCGAACTTACATACTTTCAGATGAAGGACGAGAGATTACACTTTACCGTCTGTTCGATATGGATATGTGTCTTTTATCCGCCTCATGTATCATACGCTCCATTCAATTTGAAGTAACCATTGAAGCAGAAAAAGATACTGATCTTTGGATCATCCCTGCTGAAATCTATAAGGACATCATGAAGGAATCTGCTCCCGTCGCAAACTATACCAATGAGTTAATGGCCACCCGTTTTTCTGATGTCATGTGGCTGATTGAACAAATCATGTGGAAGAGTTTGGATAAGCGTGTTGCTTCATTTCTTTTAGAAGAGACCTCTATCGAAGGAACAAACGAGCTGAAAATCACTCATGAGACGATTGCTAATCATCTTGGTTCCCACAGGGAAGTTATCACTCGAATGCTTCGATACTTTCAAGGCGAGGGTCTCGTCAAACTCTCCCGCGGCAAAATCACAATCCTTGATCCAAAAAGACTGGAAACACTCCAAAGGTCATAAAATTGTTTTTCTGTAACATATAAAGAAGAATCCTCCATTTATCAGAATTATGAAAGTCATTCTAATAAATGGGGGATCTTTTTATATTACGAGAAAATTATAAAAATATTATGATTATTTTTAATAATCCATACCACATGCATATGCCTTTTCAATCAGCGCACGGTCATTGACAACTGCATCATAGAAGCGGAATCCGCCGGAGAAGTTGTATGTTTCATATCCATTTCCTTCCAGAATACGACTGGCAATATAACTTCGCAGCCCACTCTGGCATATCAGGTAAACAGGCTTTCCCTTCTCAATTTCATTGATACGTTCCCTTAGTTCATCTACAGGAATGTTTTTGAATCCATCCATATGCCCCCTGTTAAATTCACCTACAGTTCTCACATCCAGCAACACAACACTTTTATCTCTAGAAATCTTATCCATATCTTCCAGATGCCATTGTTTTAAGGTACCTTTTGCTATATTGTCTATCATGAATCCTGCCATATTTACAGGATCCTTGGCAGAGGAATAAGGCGGTGCATATGCGAGATCCAAATCCTTCAGCTGGGTTGCCTTCAGCCCTGCATGAATTGCTGTTGCCAGCACATCAATACGTTTATCAACTCCTTCATATCCAATAATCTGAGCACCAAGCAAACGATAAGTCTCTTTTTCAAAAACCACCTTCATGGTCATCACTTTTCCACCAGGATAGTAACCGGCATGACTCATAGGAGAAAGAATTACTGTATCTACCTCTAATCCTGACTTTTTGGCATTGGTTTCATTGATACCTGTAGTGGCTGCTGTCATATCAAACACTTTTATAACGGAGCTTCCCTGACTGCCCAGGTAACGACTATCACCGCCACAAATATTATCAGCGATGATTCTGCCCTGTTTATTGGCTGGTCCTGCCAAAGAAATCAGCGCATCATTACCCGTAACATAATGTTTTACCTGAACTGCATCACCTGCAGCATAAATATCCGGTACAGAGGTTTCCATTCTGTCATTCACTACAATACTTTCCTTGATGCCAAGTTCCAGACCGGCTTCTTTTGCTAATACTGTGTCTGGTGTGACTCCGATTGCCAGAACTACCATATCAGCCTGAAGGGATGGATTATCTTTCAACAGGACCTCCACTCCGTTGTCTTTTTCTTTAAATCCTTCTACTGTATAGCCCAGTACCAGTTTTATCCCATGCTTTCTCATTTCATTATGGATCATGGATGCCATATCCGGGTCAAAAGGGTTCATCAGCTGCTTAGGCCGCTGGACAATCGTAACATCCATGCCAAGCTCCCTCAAATTTTCTGCCAGTTCCAGACCAATAAAACCGCCACCTGCCAATACAGCCGATTTTGGATGATTCTTATTTATATATTCCTTTATCCGAAAAGTGTCTTCTACAGTACGAAGTGTAAAAAGTTTATCAATACCTACTCCGGGAAGTCTCGGCTGTGTTGGCTTTGCACCTGGAGAGAGGATCAGCTTATCATATTTTTCTTCAAATATCTCACCATTCTCTAAATTTTTCACTGAAACCGTTTTACGTTCCGGATGTATGGAGATAACTTCATGATGAATTTTCATGTTAATACGGAAGCGTTTAAAAAAACTCTCTGGTGTCTGTAGTGTAAGTTCTTCCGGGTCTGTGATCACGTCTCCAATATAATATGGAAGTCCACAATTTGCATAGGATATGTATCCGGATCTTTCAAACACAGTAATTTCAGCATGCTCATTCAGTCTGCGTATTCTTGCTGCGGCTGTAGCTCCTCCGGCTACACCTCCTACAATTATTACCTTCATCTTATTTTTCCACCTTTCCTGAGTAAGCTGCAATGCCACCGATATTATTTACTTTAGAATATCCCATTCGTTGCAGTATCCCAGTTGCCTGGCGGCTTCGTGAACCGGAATAACAGTATACAAACAGTGGGATATCCTTATTCTTCGCTACAGAAGCAATATTGTCAAGTTGCTGCAACGGCACATTTTTACTTTCTGGTATATGTCCTTCCTGATATTCCTGCGGTGTACGTACATCCAGCAGAACTGCATCATCAGTCCTTTTATATTCTTCTATGCCTTGATTAATATTCGACTGTTTAAAGAGATCAAAAAATCCCATTAGCACACCTCCCTAAAGCATTTCTAAAATCGCATTCTTAGGTCTCGCCCCTGAAACCTGCTGTACAATCTTCCCATTCTTCATAACCACTAAAGTCGGAATGCTCATAATACTGAACTTATTTGCCAGTTCAGGCTCTTCATCTACATTAATCTTTCCAACTTTAATATCTCTACGCTCACTTGCAATCTCCTCTACAATAGGTACTACCATGCGGCAAGGCGCACACCAAGATGCCCAAAAATCTAAAAGAACGGGTTTATCGGAATTCAGTACTTCGTTCTGAAAATTATTTTTATTGATATTAATAGCAGACATTTTACAGTCCTCCTTATCTTTTTCTTTTTGTAGATTTATTATAGTCTTAATTTCATTTATTTTCCGTGATTACATCACCATACCTCATTAACTTAACTTCTTGCCATACCATCTACACTTAATATAACACCTGTAATGTAACTCGCCTCATCTGAAGCAAGAAACACAAACGCATTGGCAATATCTTCTGGCTGTCCAAGACGACGCAATGGAATTCTTTCAATCATAGGTTCGATAACTTCCTTTGGCACGGCCTTCATCATATCAGTTTCTGTAATCCCAGGTGCAACAGCATTAACACGAATACCTTTAGGTCCTAGTTCTCTTGCTAATGATACAGTCAATCCGTTTACTGCAAACTTCGATGCCGGATAAGCAAACCCACTTGGCTGTCCCGAAATACTCACCATGGAAGAAGTTGAGAGAATGACCCCCTTGCCTCTTGCCACCATACATTCTGCTGCTACACGAGTAGTATTAAATACTCCTTTTACATTTAGATCCATGACTTTATCAAAAGTCTCCTCTGTATAATCCATAAATGAGGTGTTTTCTGAAATCCCTGCATTATTTACCAGTATGTCGACACATCCATATTTTTCAGTTGCCTCTTTAAAAGCCTTTCTGACAGACTCCATGCTTGCCAGATTTGGACTAATTCCAGCAACTATTGCATTGGGATATTTTTCTTTTAATTTATCTACAGCAACATCTGCCGATTCCTGTGAACTTGCTGCCAACACAACTGAAGCACCTTCCTTCAAGAATTTATCAGCTGTAGCAAATCCTATACCACGGCTTCCACCCGTAATGATTGCAACTTTATCTTTTAATCTCATTTAGACTACCTCCTTACTTTGTTTGTAGTTACATTATAAGCAAAAGGTAAATCATTTTCTGTGATATCATCACAAACGATCGCAATAAAAAACCCTGTTGCTCACACGCACCAGGGTTTTTGTTTATCTATCCGTATTTAAATAATCAGAATTTTATTCAACTTCTGAAAACTGATCTTTTCCAACATTACATAATGGGCATTCAAAATCTTCTGGAACGTCCTCCCACTTTGTTCCTGGTGCAATACCACCTTCAGGATAACCTTCCTCTTCATCATATTCCCATCCGCAAACGTCACATACATATTTCATTAGTTTGTTCCTCCTTATAAATATATTAATACACAGCATATATTACTGTTGTATCTGAATTATTTTGTAATCTTAGCACGAAAGTCAAGTGTTTTTAGCATTTCCAGAGTCCATGAAGATTGCAGTATGCGTATACTTCTTCTACATATTCTCCATCACAGAGGCAGAAATCCGCAATAGGTTCCTGTCCTGGAATTAGCTGTTTTCTATAAATACCCTGATTTGTATTTAGTGTAATCCATTCAATGAAATGATTATCAAGCATTGGATGTTTTGTTTCACCGACCACAACATGTACATGCTGTTTGTCCACTGTATATACAGGTACATGCTTCTCAACAGCAGCATCTGTCACTCCAGCTTTTAACTCATGCATAGCCTCTCCGCAACACATTACTGGTACGCCTTGATCCTTTAACATTTCAATAATGTTTCCACAATGATTGCATACATAATATTTTACTTCCATCTTTTTTATCTTCCTATGTTTAAAATTTAAAATCCAATTGTTTCTATAACTTTTTTCAAAGCATCCGCCGATTTCTTAAACTTTAATGCTTCTTTACCAACTGATGCGGAACCAACAAAGCCACAGCCTATCATTACTGCTTTTTTTAATAATCACTTTCTTCTTTGTAATAATCTCCTTCTCTTTAATAGTTCTCTTCACGTACTTCGAAATAACTCTGTGGATGGTTACATACTGGACATATCTCAGGTGCCTTTGTTCCTACCACAACATGTCCACAGTTACGGCATTCCCATACCTTAACTTCGCTCTTTTCAAATACCTGT
>OGPS01001240.1_pt1 | contig 19672 bp, 18 predicted proteins | sample 1552931 | NCBI WGS metagenome assembly OGPS01 (sample SAMEA2580252, study PRJEB22360) | human gut metagenome | biome: human gut; feature: human-associated habitat; material: faeces | place: Denmark | collected 2008/2010 | reverse complement strand
CTGTGTCACGTGTGATTTCTGTTTCAAGGGCGGTCTTAGTGTAAGAACTTTGCAGGATAAATGTGTACAGTGCTATTACAAAAATTATCAAAAGCCCCATAAGCACAAGGATACTACCTGTATTCTTCAGTCTAAGGAATTTCTTTTTCTTCAAATTAACTCCTTCTTTTGTTTTCTTCATGTCGTTCACTCATATCCTCTCTTCATTCTCTTCCAAATATTCCGAACATTTTATTATATCACAGCAACATATTGTTCCGCTATCATTTTTTCAAGACATGTGTCTATGACAAATACATTACTAAAAAATGGTACAATGCCAATAGCTGTCATCTCTCTTCTCTATTTTTTAGCTGCTTCAGCAATAATCCGCACATCCAAAATAAACATTTCTTTGATTTTTTGTATTTAATACCTGAGAGCTAAGAATAGCAGGGACAGGCAGTGTATATACACTGCCGGGCATTCGCCTCAAAAGCGGGACCCTCCCCACTTTTGGAATCTTCGCTTCGCTCGATTTTATAAAAACATAAAGGAGATTTTTATATGGCAAACAGAAAAAGAGAAGTTTACAAACATAAGCGCAAAATAATTCGACGGATTGCAATCAATGAGTTTAACATAGAGGGTCGTATGAAGTCGATAAGTTACAGACTGCTTGGATTCAGCGAGGAACTGCTGGAAACAGGCATTTCGCTGCTCAGTCATATGAGAAGTTCCATGCCGGCTGCCTGGCTTAAAACAGTCATGCGGTATATATACAATTCCGGAAATGCACTTGAGGTTTTCTACTGATTTTTTGTTTTACCGACTTTGAATTAACTGACCGGCATTCTGGCTGTATGATGTTTTCAGAAAGGAGACATACAGTCATGAATACAAGCAGAACTTTAATGAAAAAGCAGAACAGCGATGAAAAGCTCTTCAAAGCGTTTCTGTAAACCACACAGGATGATGCTGATACAGGGAGATATCAAGTATGGTCCGAAACTTCCCATCGGAAAAAACGGGACCATGGTGCAGACATATCTTTCATCTGCCATTGACGACCACTCGAGATTTATACTTGCTTCTGAGTTTTATGATAATCAGGAAGAATCAATCGTGGAAGATACCTTTCGGAAAGCGATCCTGAAGTTTGGACATTTTGATCAGTGTTATTTTGACAATGGATCACAGTATACTGCGAAACAGATCAAACGGTCTCTGGCGAAGCTGTCCATTAAAGTTTCCCATGCACCTGTCCGAAGTGGAAAATCCAAAGGAAAAATCGAAAAATTCCATCAGGTGGCAGATGATTTCATTGCAGAAGCAAAAGCAAAGAAGATACAGACACTCAAAGATCTGAACCATTACTGGGAGATCTTTCTGGAAGAATACTATCATAACCGGGCACATGAAGGGATCCGTGAGTATTATGAAAGCATTGGAACGACTGTTCCGAAAGAAGGCATCTCACCATTACAGGAATTCAATCGTGACACAAGACCGCTGACATTTCTTGATACAACGGTTGTCGGGGAAGCCTTCCGTCATCATGAGATCCGTAAAGTTGATAAAGGTGGCTGCATCAGCTTCCAGGGACGTAAATATGAAACGAAAACCCAGCTGATCGGAAGAAATGTTGAGATATCCTATGATCCAGCTGAGCCACAGATCATAACAGTCAGTCAGGAAGGGATCGAACCATTTCAGGCAGAGCCTCTTCAGATCCGGGATTATTGCAATGCTCCACGGATCCTTCCAGATCATATGCAGGAAACGATACCAGAAACATCCCGATTTCTGGATGCACTGGAGAAAAGATATGCAGAATCCGTAAAACGCTGGGCAGATGCGATCTCTTTTGGCGGTTACAAAAAGGAGGTGTCTGATCATGTATAGAGAATTCTATGGTATGAAACACCAGCCTTTTTCCAGAAATGTACCATCAGAAGCCCTTTATGAATCAAAAGCAATGACAGAAGCACTCGGAAGACTTGCATATGTTGCAGACCGTCAGCTGTTTGCTGTTGTGACAGCGGATGCCGGATGTGGAAAATCAACCCTGATCCGTAAGTTTGCATCAAGTCTGCCGAAAGAAAAATATATCTTTTTATATCTGTCTGATTCAAAGCTGACACCAAGATGGTGTTATAAAGGAATGCTTGATCAGTTGGGATTAGAAGCAAGATTTTATCGAGGGGATGCCAAAAGACAGCTGCAAAAAGAGATCGAGATCATACGTGGAGTTCATGAACAACGCGTGGTATGTGTGCTGGATGAAGCACATCTGTTAGAAAAAGAAACGATCGAAGAATTCCGGTTTCTGCTGAACTATCGCTTTGATTCCGTAAGTCCGATGGCACTGATCCTTGTCGGACAGACAGAATTATGGGAAGACAAACTTCGATTGAAAAGATATGATGCAGTAAGACAGAGGATCGATATCAACTGTGTTCTACCCCCATCTGGACAGAACTGAAACAGAAAGATATATCAAGTCTCATTTGAAATATGCAGGTGTTGGAGAAAAGGAACTGTTCAGCCGCAGAACAATGGATGAGATCTCCCGAATATCATCAGGGATCCCGAGACTTGTTAACAGGATCTGTGAAAAGGCACTGATGTATGGATACCAGCAGGGGCTGAGGATCATAGATGATCAGGATGTTCTTTATGTCAGTGATCATAAAATGCTGAATGGTGGTGAACAGTTATGATATTCTCTTATAAATATCCGGTTGTGAAATTTTTTGGAGATGACCCGGAAGATACAGAAGTCACAGAAAAAGCTGGAAGTATTAAAACGATAAACACAGATCAGGAACCATATGAAGCTGTCATATCTGCGGAAGGATCACAGTTTCATATCATCTTTGGAAGCCATCAAAACGGATCATTCTTATGTATACCCGGATGGCATACAGGATGTAAACTTTCCTATCTGGATGATGTATTTTGGAATCATGAATCCATTTTTGGGAGTGATGAACAGTTCGGATATGAAAATGCCACAGCGATAGCTTATGCATTGAAAGAATTAAAGTTGATTATTAAGTAAAAATATTTCTGGGGCTAAAAGCCCCAGAAAATCAAAGACTTATATGGACAATGAAATGATCAATCCTTGGACACAAGTAAAATCATATCATGGACATTTTGAGATATCACAAACAGCTGTAAGTCTCTCTTTCTTTTTTACTGCCAAACAAAAAGTTAAATATTATGTGATGGATAATTATTGTTTAGATATTAAAGAGCAAACAAATAAGCTTAGACTTATAAATGACGATAAAGCTAGATTTTCATAATCTTCTTAGTTGACTTTGGAAGTAAATGTAAATGCACCAAATGGAATTCCGTCTACTACAGTTCGAACAGTATCAGAGAATTGTAGAACTTTAAAGGTAACAGACTTTGGATTTGGAGAATAGAGTTCTTTATGGATTTAATAATTGAAAGCTTAAGCTCCTTGGACCTTACAAAATCAGACACGAAGACAAAAGTAAGTATGATGCTGTGATGCGTGCATTGTCGGTAGTGATTTACAGGGAAATGTGTTCAAAAAAACTGTGGATTATCGAAAAATTGAGAGAGATGAGCAAGTGCAAATGGTAGCGGAAGAATCAGTTAAATATGGAAAAATAAGGAAAATATGATGATATAAAATTTTCTAGTGATCAGAGGGTAAGGGAGTAGATTGAAAGTAATGGACCATTCACAAAGATTGATGGGAAAAAGTACACATTTAATAATTTGATAAAAATATATGAATTAGTTGCTCGATATTATAACGAACCAGATATTATTAAGATTGTTCATGATAATTTTCGAGATATTCTTTTAAAATAGTGTTCAATTGTAAAGTTAGAGGCTTCAACTTCATAACAACAGCTCATAAAATGAGAAGAAATGAATTTAAGAAAGTCATTGCATTTTAGATACAAATAGTATCTGATTGGCAATGGCTTTTTCGTTGTCATATGAATTATAGTGTGATAAAATAATAAATATCTTAAATAGTTTAATTGAATATTTTTTAAAGAGATGGACTATGAATTTCGATAAAAATTAGTATTTCTGTAATTCACAAGAAATATAAAATTAAGATTGAATAAAATCTACGATATTTTAAAGACATGTGGTATTGAATTATTTGGGCATTTAGATAGCGATTAATAACATATGGAATATTATGGGAAAAAATAAGGAGAACAGTATATGAAGCATGTTTTTTTCTATGACGAAACAGAACATAGTAGAAAAATTAATTATGAGACTGTCACGGCGACAAATTATCATGATAATTTTATAACCGGAATTGTAGGATGGAAAATAGAAGAAAATAAATATGTTTCTGATAGATATGTTGCATTTGAATCGAAGTATGATTATAGAAAAAAGGATGGAGAATTAAAGAGCCAGACTATGAAGACAAAAGATTTTCGACTTGGTTTTGCATCACTTAATTCTCATACTATTGGATTTTATGAAGATCTTATATCGTTATTTGACAAGAAAGTTATTATATATTTCTCTGTGTCTAGTAAAATAGAATATATTATTAGTCAATTGTTTATAAATTACCATAATTCTGTATTGGTGAATATCGATTTTATGAAATATTCTATCATCAAGGCTATAAATGTATATCAGCCAAAAAAAGTAATAGAAGCAATTTATAAAGAACCGAAATTATTTGTAAAAGAATTATGCTCTTTTCTTAAAGAGAGAATTATTATAAACCAATCTAATAATATTCTAAAAGAAAAGGAGAATACAGCATTTCAACAAATACTGATATTGCTTAATGATACGGAAGTACCAAAAAAATTAGATTGGTCGTATTTTGCATCTTTTGATGACTTTGAAAAACTGTTAACAGAAATGAATATAGAAGATTATAAATTGATAATTGATAGAGAAGGAAAAAAATCACATACTTTGAATTCTGCAATAGAAGTAGGTTTAAAAAATGTTATTGAAGAAGATTCTAAAAATTGTATTGGAATCCGAATGGCTGATATGCTTATTGGGTTAATATCGAGATTAATGCAATCGTTAAAGGTTTCATTAAGAGGAGATTATAAGACAGGGAGAGTAAAGAAGATTCTTTTAGATTCTGGATGGTTTGCATTGAATCAGCGACAGATTGATTTATATAAAAAATTTTATCGGGTAATTTGTGTAAATAATAATTATTGGTATAAAGCATATGCGGGAATTTATTCAGATGATTTGATTGCTTTTATTGGTTTTCTGCAGTTTATGAATCGATTTAAAAATATTGATGATATTAAAAATACTAACTTGAAAATGCAACCAGAGTATTATAATGCTTTTGTTTGTGAATAGGAGAAAAATTATGCAAGAAGTATCAATTACTACGGAAGGTATACAGAAAAATTTGAAAAATTTTAAACCATTGGATGCGTTATGTGAATATATATGGAATGGATTTGATGCTCAAGCAAATAAAATAGAAATAAAATTGCATACAAATCAATTAAGATTAATTGATAAAATTTCGATTATAGATAATGGTACAGGGATTGCTTATGAAGAACTTGGTAATAAATTTAAACCATTTAATGATTCAAAGAAAGCTGGGAATTCAAAAAAAGCTAACCATACACTACCGCATGGGCGACAAGGAATAGGAAGATTGACTTTTTTTGCATTTGCACAGAGTGCAAGGTGGAATACGGTATATGAAAAAGTTGGAAATAACTATGAATATTATATTGAAATGGAAAAGGAATCTTTAAATAAATATGATGATAATGGAGGACAAAAACCAGAAATTACAAATAAGCGGTCAGGAACAGAAGTTGTTTTTACGCAGCTTCAGGAATTCTCAAAAGAAGAGATTGTGACAAAAATTAAAGAAGAATTTTTTTGGTTTTTGGAGTTAAATAAAAATAGAAAATTTAAAATTTTAATTGATGGGGAAAAAGTTTCATATGAAGATATTATAGAGAAAAGAATAGAATTTTTTCCAGACATAAAATTAGCTAATGAATATGAAATCACAATTGTGCAGTGGAATAAGAAACTTGGAAAAGAATTTTCAAAATTTTATTACATAGATTCAAATGATATGGAAAAATATAAAGAACCAACGAAGCTTAATAAAAAATCAGATGAATTTTTTCATAGTGTATATATAAAAAGTAAATATTTTGATGATTTTTATTTTGAAAAGGAAATGGATGGTCAGTTAAATCTTTTTTCAAGCAGAGGTCAAAAAGAGTATAAGAATTTGATGAAAGCAATTAATGATTATTTATATAAGTTTAGAAGAAAATATTTAAAAGAAGCGTCAGATGAGTTTATTAATAAATTAGTGGATTCAAAAATTTATCCAGAATTTCAAGAAAATAATGTTATTGATACTTATCGAAAAAAAGAATTGGACAATTTAGTTAGTACTTTATATACTGTACAACCTAAAATTTTTACTAATTTAAGTAATGATAATAAGAAAATTACAATTGGTTTATTAAAACTCATAATGGATGCGGAAGATAAAGATAATTTATTTCAGGTATTAAAACAAGTAATTGATTTAGATAGCGAAGAAATAAAAGAACTTTCAGATGTATTAAAAGATACTTCATTGTCAAATGTTACTAAATTGATAAAGATGATTGAAGATCGTCAAGAAGTAATTCAAGGGTTAAAGGAGTTGGTTTTTAACAAAGGACTTTATGCAAAAGAAGTGCCACATATTCAAGAAATTGTAGAAAATCATTATTGGTTATTTGGAGAACAGTATAATTTGATTACAGCAGCAGAACCTGATTTTGAATTAGCACTTAAAGGATTAATATTAGAAACTACAGGAAAAGAAGAGGATGTTAATATTGATCATGAAGATAAAAATAAAGAAATGGATCTTTATATGATTAGACAGGACAGAAAAGGGAAGCTAACAGAAAATGTAGTGGTTGAACTAAAAAGGCCTACAGTATCGCTAGGCGAAAAGCAATTATCACAAGTAAAAAAATACTTGCAAGTAATTCGAAAAGATGATCGTTTTAATATGGGAAATGCAAAATGGACATTTTATTTAGTTGGAAACCATTTTAATACAAGTGGATTCCTTGAGGGAGAATTGGAAAATAATAAAAATCATGGGGAAGAACATCTTGTTTATTGGGTTGATAATGGAAAGACAAAAATATATGTACTAAAGTGGAGTGAAATATTTGATGAATTTTCTAAACGACATGAATTTTTGTTAGATAGATTAAAACTTCAAGAGCAATTATGGATGAAGAAACATAATAGTGCAGATGATGTAGTAGAGGATATCATAGATAATTCAGCTACATTGAAAAAACCATTAATCCCTAAAAGACGAGAAAAATAGAGAAATATATATTTATGATAGTATTGATTTTCACAGCCTCAAAAATCGGAGAATAGACGAAATAAGCTTAACGAAGAAATAGTTTGGTATTATGAGGATCGTAGTATTTAAAGTAGGTTATAGACTGTTGAAAATATAGATTTAATAAAGACTAAGGTAAAGAATGGAAAAATTTATAAAAAGATTTAATGATTATAGTTGCATAAAGAAAAACGATACAGAGGATATTATTAATTTGAGTCATTACACATCAAATTTAAATGCGTTAAGTAATATCTGTAATGGTGAATTTTGGGCTACCGATATAAGAGATTTTGGAGATAAATGTGAAGGAAGATTGATATTGCAACGCATAAATGAAATTATTTCAGCGATAGATTGTTTTTCTAACGAGCAAAAACAATGTGTATGTAATTTGATTGGGAGTGATAGTAAAATTGAAGAATTTATTAGTAATCATAGAACAGCTGTTTTGTCAATGTGTTTAAATACTGATTCGGAATATCTTTGGGATAATTATGCAAGAGAAAATGGATATAATATTATTTTTGATAAAAAAGCATTTGTGAATAGTTTGTTCTTTTATACTGCCAGTGGAGAAAGAAAAGATGAAAGTTATATTAAACATTCAAAAATTATATATGATACAGATGTGCAGATCGAAATAATAAAAAATGAGATCAAAGATTTAATAATGGCAAATGAAACGGAAATTAATGATAGTGTTAAAATGGAATATATACTTCAACATTTGATGTATATTGGAAATTTTTATAAACAAGCAGATAATGTGGGTAATCAGTATAAAGATGAGCAAGAATATAGATTTTTGATTACTACAGTTGCTCCAACGGAAAGATATCCAGATATTAAAGAAATGCTACCTGAGTATCATTATAATGAAAAAAATAATTGCCATTATAATATCTTTAAGTTTGATAGAAAATCTATAAAAACAATAGTATGCAATTCAGAGAGGGCTAAAGATGCTATTGGCGGTAATCTTAGAGATATACCTATTGAAATCAGAAATAAATGATAAGCTTGTGTTTTTGCTTTGTAGAGATTTTTACTCTTTATGGAATAAACTTAAGCATTCCTGTAATTCATAAATAATGTCAATAGACAAAAACAAAAACATCACAGTATAATTAAAATATCATCTCGGCGGATGAAAAATATCTTAATTATCGGAGGTCCCTATAATGAATTATCCATAGGATGAAAAGATTGAATAAGTCATAAAATCAACTTTAGTACTCGGAGTTGATATCGGAAGTTCTGAACACTATGTCAGAGCATTCGATTACTGGGGAAGAAAGCTGAAAAGAAAAGTATTCAGATTTTTAACTGATATCAATTGGTTCAACAGTTTTTATGATTGGATTACACAAATATGCATAAAGCATGGAAAAAATGAAGCAATGATAGGATGTGAATCTACAGGCCATTACTGGTATACCTTTTATCAGTTTGTAAAAGATCATGGGATGAAACCCTTATTGCATCAAGAGATAAGCTCGGTAATATAGAAATAGGAAAAATCCGCAAGCAAATGGAACAGTTGATTAAGCGATAGAGTAATTTTATCAAACCATTTATTGAAAATATAGATACAGTGAATAGATTAAACAATGATCCAGTTCAACTTTTGATAGATAAGGATAATCTTTATATTGGAGTACAAAGTGAGGAATAACAATGTTCAAAATTATAGAAGGCGACTTTAAAAATAATATCTATGGCAATGAAGAATATCTTGATAATTGGCCAATGTTATATCTTCTTGAAAATGGAAAACAAATATATATTGGAGAGTCAAATCATGTCAAAACCAGGATGACACAACATAGTTCAAATATAGAAAAAAAGATTTTTGACAAAGTCCATTTTATTTATTCCAAAATATTTAATCAGTCAGTAACATTTGACTATGAATCAAAATTAATACAATATATTGTTGCAGACGAGCTTTTTCAAGTGACAAATAAAAATTCTGGAATTGCCGATAAACAATATTATAAAAAACAGGAATATGATAAGAAATTTGAATTACTTTGGAGAAAACTGCAAAGGGAGAAATTGGTAAAACATTCTTTAGAGGAGATTGAGAACTCTGATTTATTTAAATACTCCCCGTATAAAGAATTAAATGACAATCAGCGAAATGCAGTAGAAACAATTATTCAGAGGATCAGGGAAGAGGATACAAATCGAATTGTAATAAATGGAATGCCAGGAAGTGGAAAAACGATAGTAGCAGTTTACTTAATGAAATATCTAACGGACTGTGAAGAATTTCAAAACAAGCAAATAGGATTTGTCGTTCCACAGACATCTCTTAGAAAAACTATGAAAATTATTTTCAAAAGTATTTATGGATTAAGACCATCACAGGTATTATCACCATCAGATATTACAAAGAAAAAATATGATATATTATTGGTGGATGAAGCACATCGTTTGCATCAATATAAAAATATATCTTATATGGGTTCGTTTAAGAAAAATTGTGAAAAACTTGGATTGACGACAGAAGCCGATGAATTAGATTGGATTATAAAACAATCAGATTGTACTATTTTATTCTATGATGCAATGCAGGTAGTGGGTCCATCAGGAATAGATTATCAGCGATTTGACCAAAAGATGCAGAATTCATTGGAACAACGTATGACTTCTTATTTTACATTATTAACACAGATGAGAGTACAAGGTGGAAATGCATATATAGATTTTGTGAAAAGTATATTTGAAGAATCATGTACTGGAAAATATAAATCGGATAAATATGATCTTAAAATATATCTTGATTTTTCAAAATTTGAAAAGGATATGTATCGAAAAGAAACAGAAGTAGGATTATCCAGAATGGTTGCAGGATATGCCTGGCCATGGATCAGTAAAAAAGATCAAACGAAAAAAGACATCGAAATTCAAGGAATCAAGCGCAAGTGGAATCATTGTACAGAAGGATGGGTGCATACACCGGAGGCGATTGATGAAGTTGGATGTATTCATTCGATACAAGGGTATGATTTAAATTATGCATTTGTTATCTTAGGTAAAGATATAGGATACGATAAAAATACGAAACAGATCATTGTTCGTAAAGAGTTATATTTTGATCAAAATGGTAAACGGTCAACAACATATGAACAATTATTAGAATATATTAAAAATATCTATTATGTATTAATGACAAGAGGTATTAAAGGAACGTTTCTTTATGTATGTGATGATGATCTAAGAGAATATTTGAGTCAGTACATAGAAGTGGAGAATTAAGATGAGAGAAGAGACGATAAATAAAATTTTAAAATTTAGAGATGACAGGGATTGGAAACAATTTCATAATCCGAAAGATCTTGCAATATCAATTTCGCTGGAAGCAGCTGAACTTCTTGAAGTATTTCAATGGAGCGGTGCAGATGTGTCAAATGAAGGAAAACAGGATAAAATCAAGGAGGAATTAGCAGATGTAGTGAATTATTGTGTATTGATGGCAGATGCTTGTGAACTTGATCTAGATGAAATTGTACAAGAGAAGATTAAGATCAATGAGCGGAAATATCCTGTTGAGAAGGCTAAGGGAAGAAGAGATAAGTATGATAAACTTTAAACTTAGAAATGAAGCTCTTGCTCACGCGTTTGCTTACATGAATATGATTTAGCATTGGGGAAGCGGCATTCCGAGAATTATAGATAAAGTAAAAGCTGCTGGACTGCAGGAGCCGGAGTTTATTGGCGGCGAAGTTGATTTACGTATCAATATTTATTGAGGTCAAGTTGATACCAATAACGTCATGATTAATGTCAATGGCACTAATGGCGCTGAAATGCCTTTTAATAAGAAACAGATGCAGATAGAAAAATTGTTGCAGATTATAGAGAACAATTTGATGTGTTTGAGGTAAGAAGTATTCCAGAAAGGATAAGATTATGAAAAAATTCAAAAAGAACCTAAAAAAATTATTTGCAATATCAGTATGTACTACATTATTAACATCCTTAATATTTGTAAATACAAATGCAGCAGAAAATAATAAATCTTCGAAGATTGCAAAATCTGAAACAATAAAATCTACAACTCATTTGCAAAATCGATCTATAAAATATAGAAAAGGTAAGAGGTTATCAATTTCAGGAGAATCTTCAAATTCTGACATTGCTACTTATAGTACAGAAGCTAATGGAACGTGTGGCGATAATGTTACATGGGAATTAAAAGATGGTATTTTAACGATTTCTGGAAATGGAACAATGGATGATTTTGTAATAGTTAAAGATGGCAACACCGGGCAAATCATAGAATCAGAATCTCATCCTTGTCCATGGGAGAATGATAAAGGTAAAATCAAAGAAGTTTATATTAAAGATGGAGTAACTAAAGTAGGTGCAAGAGCATTTTCAGATTGCTATTCATTAACAAAAGTAGTTATCGGAAATTCCGTAAAATCAATTGGCGAATATGCATTTACAAATGATGACAGTTTAACTGATCTAACTCTTGGAAATTCCGTAGAAACAATAGAAATGGATGCGTTATACGGAATTAGTATTAAAACATTAGTACTTCCTGCAAGTATTAAAAATCTGACAAATTATAGTCTTTTAGCACTTTGGGATTTAGAGAATATTGAAATTTCTGGAAGTAATTTATATCAATCAAAAGATGGTATCCTTTATGCCGATGGTGGAAAGACGTTATTTTTATATCCGGCAAAGAGGAAAGGAGAATATACGATTCCATCTAATGTAACCAAAATTGCAGAAGATGCATTTGCGTATTCAAATTTAACAAAAATTGTAGTTCCTGATACAGTAACAGAATTAGGAGACGGAGCTTTTGAATATAACGAAAGTTTGGAGACACTGATTTTCGGAAAGGGAGCAACATCAATTCCGTATTGCTGTTGTTATTATGATCGAGGGTTAAAGAATGTTACAATTCCTGAAGGAATTACGACCATCGAAGATGCAGCATTTTGGTGGTGTACTTCCTTAGAATCTGTTACATTACCAACAAGTATAACAAAGATTACTCGCCCATTTGAAAAAGATACAAAAGTAATTACACAAAATAAAAATCTGATACGTTTAGAAGATGGATCTTTTACAATTGGATTTTATGTAAATGTGGCAGCAAAAGAAATGTATAAAAATACTTTTAAAGTATTAGAACTTGTAAATAAAGAAAGAAGAAAAGAAGGCCTATCTGATCTTGTCATGGATCAAAGTCTACTTGAAACAGCAATGCTGAGAGGATTTGAAAATGTTATTTATTGGTCACATACAAGACCGGATGGTGAAGAATGTTTTAGTGCGAATAGCAGAATGATGGGTGAAAATATTGCAACCGGTCAGACTTCACCAGAACAAGTTATGAATGCTTGGATGAATTCTTCTGGACATCGGGCAAATATCCTTGGCTCAACTTATAAAAGTATTGGTATTGGTTGTGTTTATATTCAGGGAACTTATTATTGGGTACAGTGTTTCGGAACAGATGTAGACACGTCTGTTTCATCAAGTACTTATACGGATAAAGATAATACAAGAAGTGTTTTAGTTAAAAAAGATAAAGAATATTATAATGTGGAGATTGAGCTTTCATCTAATAATTTGAATGTTGGAGAAACTGCTGACATTTCTGTTATATGGAATAGAAGCTGTATAAAAGATTCTGGATTGATCATTCAATCATCCAATCCTTCAGTTTGTGAAGTGAATGGAGAAAGACTGATTGCAAAAAATCCAGGAACAGCAGATATTATCATGTATTATAATGGCTACCCTGAAGCAGCGATAACAAAGCATGTCACAGTAAGGGCAAAAATAAATGATACAAACAGTCTTAAAACAACACAAAAAACTAAAACATCTAAAACTAATAAGACAACGCAGAAGAAGATAGCAAAGGCATCTATTAAAAAGCTGAAAAATAAAAAAAGCAAAAAAGTGATAGTTCAGATAAATAAAATAAAAAATGTAAATGGTTATCAGATTGTGTATGCAAACAATAAAAACTTTAAAAAGGCATCTACAGTTATGACAACAAAAACAAATTGCACAATTAAAAAGTTAAAGAAAAAGAAAACATATTATATAAAAGTAAGAGCATATAAAAAGACTGCTTCTGGAAAGAAAACTTTTGGAGCTTATAGTAAAGTGGTGAAAATTAAAATATCCAAATAAATCCAATAAAAATGACTGATATTATTAAAGAGAATATTTTGGTGTATGGATTGAAATGGAGGATTTTAAGTATGATAAAATTTAAACTAAAAAAAGAGCAAATTGAATTTCTTAAAAAGATGTATCCTGATAATAAGCTGATTCAGAGAGTTTTGAGCTTTGAGAAAGAAGGAATTTTCGAAATGGATGATGAGAATACATATATTGATTTCATGGATTATTTGGACGATGAGTCTGTAGCTTGGATGGATGAAAATTATGATGCTACACCACAAACAATTATGTTAGAATCAATAAGAGATGATATTTTTTGTCAGACTAATTAGAAGAGAAAATGGAAATTGAAAAATTACTTTCGGAAAAATAAAACAAGACCTTATAGTCATAACAGGCCATAAGATCTTATTACGGGAGAAAATGGATGACGACTTAATCATCATCACGAGGTAAAAACGGTGGTCGGAAGTGGTACAATTCTTCGTAAGATTCAAGCTCGGCTTCTGTTCTTGGAACAACCTGAATCAATCCAGTACAATCTGTGGTAGAACAAATATTGCACATTTCGAAGATATTTTCATCAATTTCTTCGTTCGTAAGTTCTCGTTTCTTTTTCTTATCATTCATGCATTGAAACCTCCTCGTTTCTTAGTATGTGATAATTTAAGAAAAATATTTTGTAAAATAAATCCAATAAAAGATATTATACGAGGAGATAGGAACAATGTATTTTGTACCAGAAGAAAGCAGAGAAAAGGCTGTCCATCCTAGACAGAATGGAAGCCTTTTCCGATAATCTCACTTGTATTAGAAATTAAAAGAAAAGCTTTTGGATCATGTTCTTTGATAAAGTTTCGAAGTTTCACTGCTTGTGAAGGACTAAGAACCGTCAGGATAATATATTTATCATCCCCTGTAAAGGCTCCGGTCGCATTTACAATGGTTGCTCCGCGCTGTAGATCATTTTGGATAAAATCACAAATACATGTTGCATTGGAAGTTACAACATGAAAATATTTAGAACGGTTAAAACTTTCAATAAAGTTATCGATCAACGCAGAACGCATAATCAGACCAAGCAAAGAATAAAGTCCTGTTTTGACGTTAAACACTAGGAATCCTGCGAGAGTAAAGATAAGATCAGAGATCATTAAGCCCTTTCCGATATCTACATTCGTATATTTTTTAAGAATCATGGCGATAACATCTGTACCACCACTAGAAGCTCCAATATTAAATAAGATTGCTGAACCAAGCGCTGGCAATAAGATTGCAAATATCAACTCTAATAATGGCTCATTGGTTAGTGGATGACTCATAGGATAAATTCGCTCTAAAAGAGATAAACTTACAGATAAAAGAATCGTGCTGTAAGCTGTTTTTTCAGCAAAGCTTTTACCTAAGACGATCCATCCAATGATTAGCAATAAAATATTCACAACAAAAGAAAAATCACTGGAAGAAATAGGAAGGAATTTTGTAACTAAAACGGCAATACCTGTGATACCACCAAATGTGAAATTGTTTGCAAATTTAAAGAAGTAAATTCCGACAGCCATAATGAGTGTGCTGATTGTAAGTAAGGAAAAATTTTTAGGTTTTGATTTCATAATACTACCTTCTTTGACGATTGTTTCATTTATAATGATTTCTTAATTCAATTATTTATTTTAGCATGAATATTCTATTTTTCAAGAAATTCGGTGGAAATAGTGAGTATTGGACGATTAGTAAGATTAGTAAATAGAAAGAAAAAGTTAAATGAAAAAATAACGGGAGTATACACTATGGAAGATGCCAAAATACAACTGACATATAAGATCGACAAAGTATTAAACTATGCGGTGATCTACAACGGATTTCCAATCATTCACGACATTTGTATAAAAAATACCTCGGACATGAATTACCCCTCCCATGCGGTGCAATGGCTCCTATGGAAGTGCTTTCTAACAGTCGTGACAGTTACCCATTTCTGACCAAAAAATCTGGCTGTCCGTACCAATTAAGGCATATTCATTTATGCCACTATCCTTTTGACAGGAATACTTTTAGGGTTCAGTTCGTGGAATCCATACACTTTTGGGGATGAAAGGAATGTATAATCACTGGTATCCTTCCAGATATCAGGGATTGCTTTCCTCATAATGTTTGCGGCTGCATTGCAGTCTGCATTCAAGAGCGTCCCATCCGCACAACGATAAAGCCCACGTGTAATACGTGCACCGGAAAAAGTTGCGTTATTGTCGTCTTTTCCGTAAGTAGGAAGATAATCATTCATGGTGATATCCGCTTTTGATGTATAGCTTTCTTCCTGCTCGATGATGCGGATACCTGCGTTCAATGCCTTATAGGAGATCATGGTACGCAGGATGCTGATCGGCATAGCTACAAACTTCTGATTGCTTGCAGTACCCATGTTGGTGCGCTGCTTCCAAAGTGGATTTACTCCAAGGATTAAAGTCCCAGCCTGATGCTCCAGACAGAAGTCGATAATGTTTCGGCTAATCTTATGGCACTGGTCTTTGGTAAAATTCGCATGATGAAAAGAAAGATCTTTCAATCTTGCAGAAGTTGCATTCATCTGACTATGACCTTTTGTAATGATGGAAATGTACTTTGCCCGCTGTTTATGAAACCATTGGGTATTGGATAAGACAGCTCCGCCTTTGTAAATAGCTGATGAATGATCATCACATACGATGGCTGCGAAGTTATCCGTACCAAAATCAATGGCGCAGACATGGGGCATCGAAAGTGTTTCTGTTATATCTGGTTCTTCCATAGTCAGACAAAGAAGGAAGCGCCCATAATATGGTTTGATCTTAATCTCCTTCAGCGTAGACCTGCCGGAAATGTTAGATAACAGAATACGCTCCTTGATGAGCGGTAGTTTTAAGGAGACCCCGGACTCTTCTGGATATAAAACAGCATCCTGGTTTGTGACCGTGACAGTAGTAAGGCTGTCCTTTTTGTAATGTGGCATCTTCGGTCTGCCAAGAAAATCCTCTGGATGTTTCGCATAAGCCTTCAATGATTTCAGCCAGTTGTTGAAATCTGTGACTGCCTGTTTCACGATCGCCTGGGCTGTCTGCATAGGGAGTCCGGCAAAGAAATCAGGATTCTCTGTCACGCGCATCAGCTTCTCCAGATGCTTGTAGCATATTACTTTTTGGACATGGATGCCCGGATAAGATTCATGCAGCAATTTTACTTCCCCGAATACTTCGGCTTCGTTGGAAGTGAGATGTTCTTTTTCATATCCGGTAAAAATATTCCGGATACGAAAGAGGGAAGCGTTATACAGCAGCTTTGATTTTCTGCTGAGATCATCACAATAATCGTAAATGCTGTCTTTTTTTGAAATGACACGTTGTGCTACAGAATAAGCCATTGGCTGTCTCCTTTCTAATGCATTGCAATACATTGTATTTTATAATATAATTATACCAAACATATATTTGGGTGTAAAGAAGAACCGTTATGAGGAAGAAAGAAAATACAGATTATTATGTGCACAGACACAGTTGCTTTTTGTTATAGTATCATATTGTGCTTGTCACAAAATACAGGCATCCGGTACTTACCAGGGACGTGAAGGATACTGTTTATGAACGTATCCACTACATTGCCGAACAGCGTGGATTCCGTATCCTGGAGATTAATGGTGAGCCAGATCATATCCATATCCTCATGGAAGTGGATGCAATAACTTCTCTTGCAGAGTTGGCAAATGTTTTAAAGACACAGACAGCAAGGCGGGCAAGGAAACTTTATGGCGAAACACTTTTAAAGAAGTATTATTGGAAACCTTATTTCTGGTCAGACAGTTATTTTATCACGACCGTTAGCGAAAACAGTCTGAAAGTAGTAAAACAGTATATTCAAAATCAAGGCAAACGGTAGGTTATGGGCATTCACCCACGCCCATGCGGTACAGCAACTCCTATGGACGTGGTACTCTGCCTATGAAGATACAAGATACGCAAAAAATAAAGGATATTCCTGTCCAAGAACCTAAGATAACAAAGCATTTTGCAGGACAAGATCATGTTATAAAATCTAATATGAATCTTACAAAGCCAAACCAGGATGTGGAGTCATTGTATCATAAAGAATCATACATATCTGCGGATTTGATAATGACAGATATATCTACAGATGAATATGTACAAAGTAAAAATAAGAAAATGATCACTGAAAAAATACAACAGATCATTGATACAGAGGCACCAGTTTCTTATGATACTTTGGTAAAGAAAACATTACGATCTTTCAATATTGCAAGATCAAGCCCAAAGACATTAGAAGCAACGCAAAAGGCGTTAAAGATTGCAAATACCCAAATGAACAAACAGCAGGGAGTAAAATTTTATTGGCGCAAAGATCAAGATCCGTCTGCTTATTACAGTTTCAGAGAAGATAAGAATGCTAATATCAGAAGATCAGTAAATGATATTTGTCAGCAGGAATTAAAGAATGCAGTTTGTATGACACTCCTTGAAAAAGGCAGAATGAAAAAGGAAGACTTAATAAAAGCGACAATCCGAACGATGGGATATGCTCGAAGCAGTAATGTGCTTATATCAGCAGTAGAGCGAGGATTAAAATATGCACAGAAGACAGGTGAGATTGTAGAGGCTGAGGAGAAGAATGTATTTGAGATAAGTAGATAGATTCAAAGGTGAAAAGATCAAACAAGACCTTATAGTCATAACAGGCCATAAGATCTTGTCACAGGAGAAAATGGATGACGACTTAATCATCATCACGAGGTAAAAACGGTGGTCGGAAGTGGTACAATTCTTCGTAAGATTCAAGCTCGGCTTCTGTTCTTGGAACAACCTGAATCAATCCAGTACAATCTGTGGTAGAACAAATATTGCACATTTCGAAGATATTTTCATCAATTTCTTCGTTCGTAAGTTCTCGTTTCTTTTTCTTATCATTCATGCATTGAAACCTCCTCGTTTCTTAGTATGTGATGATTTAAGAAAAATATTTTGTAAAATAAATCCAATTGCCAAACCAACTGCTGGCAATAAGATTGGAAAGGGATTGTGATATGACAAAGGATAAAAAACAAATATAGCGGTAACAAAAAAACTAAGACAACAGACCAGATTAGATGTATAATATGAGATAATAAAGCAAAAAAGGAGATACGAACAATGTATTATGTACCAGATGGAACAAAAAAATGTGGATATTATGAATGCAAAAAATGTGGGAATAGATTCCTCTCATTACAGACGATGGAGAAGATTCCATGTCCAGACTGTGAGGCAGAGATTGACTATGAGATTGGACCAGATGAAAATATGGAAGATATTTTAGATACTGCGCAGTTACTTCAGAAAATCGAGGGTGAAGAAGAAGTCGAAAAGATGGATGCTTTACTAAGCCTTGCTATCACGGGTGGAGACTGCAATTGGATTTAAAAATATATTTTCTAAAAGACTCAGGGAACATGGATTTGATACCAATATTAGAAAATTTATATATTTCTACAGAAGAATTTATAAAGGAAATAAAGGAGTTAAAAATAAAATGATAAAAGACATAATGAAAGATCCACTGTTTCTAGCACAGAAATCAACAGATGCAACAAAAGCAGATCAACAGGTAGTAGTTGATTTGTTAGATACCCTAAGAGCTAATTTGGATCATTGTGTTGGAATGGCAGCAAATATGATCGGCGTTAAAAAGAACATTATCGTAGTAGCAGTTGGGCCATTTCAGTTTGCAATGATCAATCCGAAGATCACAAAGAAATCAGGCGTATTTGAGACAGCGGAAGGATGTTTATCTTTGGATGGAGTGAGACCTTGTAAGAGATATAAGGAGATAGAAGTAGATTATCTGGATCAGGATTTTAACATAATATAGCAAGAATTCTCCTTCCTCTGCAGGTGGAAGATGAATTGCGAAAAAGTGAAAGAACACTTGTTCGATAGTGCGATCTATGGTATAATAGAATCATGACATTGATCATGTGCATGTAATATTCCGTGCGCAGCCGAGGACAGAATTTAGTAAATTTATCAATGCTTATAAAAGTGCCGGTAGCAGGCACTCCAGTAGAAGTGATCCGTCAATACATTGAAACCCAGGGAGAGA
>OGPS01001236.1_pt1 | contig 19754 bp, 17 predicted proteins | sample 1552931 | NCBI WGS metagenome assembly OGPS01 (sample SAMEA2580252, study PRJEB22360) | human gut metagenome | biome: human gut; feature: human-associated habitat; material: faeces | place: Denmark | collected 2008/2010 | reverse complement strand
TTATCGTTGCGGTGGTGTCCGTTGTTATGGGCGGTTTCTTTTTCATCCGCTCGATAAATCGTATGGCGATGCCCGAACCTGTGTATTACGGCTTGCAAAGCATGGTGCTTATCAGCGTTTGCTTGCCTATAAAACTCGGTATGGGGCTTATGTATTATTTTGCCAACAAAAAGATTCGTTCGCAAGCGATAAGGGCGGTTATGCTGGACAGCTTTCTCGATCTCGGCATCACGGCGACGAGCGTCGTTGCGTTTGCGGTTACTACGAGAGTGGACTATGCCGTCGATGCAATCGTCGGAATCGTCATGAGCATCGTTATTATCGCAATCGCCATAAAAATGGTTGTCGAAAACGTGCGCGCAATCGTCGTGGGCGACGGCGCAAAGGAAGAGAAAAAAGCCGTCGAACAGGTATGTCAAGACAACGGCGTCACGCTTGAAAAAACGGATATACACGACTACGGCTACGGCGCAAAGGTCGGCAATGCGTATATAAGCGCAAACGACGGCGTCGATACTCAAAAACTGCACGACGACGTGCTTGCCGCCTCAAATGCGGATATAACTTTCGTCCTGTCTTCGAAATCGAACGCAGAGGACGAAAACGACGAAAATAACAGAGATAAAAACAAAGAAAGGTTTTCTTCTCTTGAAAATACTGAAAAATAATATATAATATACGTATCGTATGTAGCAAAACAAGGAGGGATTTATGAGAGACGAAATCAAAGATGTGCAAAACGCACAAGAAGAATCGCAACAAATCGACGAGCAAACACGGGACGAAAAAGAGGGAATACTCAAAGACCTCGACGGCAAAAAAGCCAAAAAGAAAAGAGAAAAAAAGAATCTCACTCCCGAACAAAAGAAAAGAAAAACAATCAAGGCGTTGATCATCACCGGTAGTGTGGTGCTTGCGCTTGCAATATTCTTCAGCGGTTGTGCGATTGCGTCCACGGTCAACACCAACGCACATCTTTCGTTTGCTTCAAGCTTTGAAAAAGTCGAGTACACCGAGCACGAGCAACTTGCGCCGACTTTTGACGACGAACTCGGCTATTGGACGTTCACAAAGGATGCGGACAGAGAATTCAAAGTGCTTCAATTCACCGACGTGCATATCGGCGGCGGCGCGTTTTCGCACAAAAAGGACGCGTGGGCAATGAACGCCGTCGCGACGATGATACAAAAGGAAAAACCCGACTTTGTCGTGGTCACGGGCGACATCGCGTATCCCGTACCTTTCCAGTCGGGCACGTTCAACAACAAAAACGCCACGATGATTTTCGCGGAAATGATGGAAACCCTCGGCGTGTACTGGACGTTTGCGTTCGGCAACCACGACACCGAGTATTACAGCCGTTATTCGCGCGTGGATATCTGCAACTATTATAAGGAAAGAAACTTTAAGTACTGCTTGTTCGACGCGGGCGTTTGCGACGAAAAGGATTATATCGGCGACGACGCAATGGGCTTCGGCAATAATATGTTCGTGGTCAAAAATTCGGACGGCAGCATCAATCAGGCGCTCGTAACGTTCGACAGCCACAGCTACATCGACGGCGACTACTTCGGCGCGGCGTGGAAATACGACAATATCCATCAGTGCCAGGTCGATTGGTATACCGGCGAAATGGCGAAGTTGAGAAAAGCAAACGGCAATAAAGCCGTCAACAACCTTGTGTTCTTCCACATTCCGCTGCGCGAATACCGCGACGCTTGGGCGAACGTAATCGACAAAATCGGCGATGATAAAACACCGAAAGCCGGCGATATTTTTGAGTCCGAACGCGGCACGACCGAGTTTATCTACGGCACGATGGGCGAGTCCGACAAAAACAAAAACGGTCAGCGCACATACGGCGTCTTCTGCGGAATGCGTACGGACGAACTGTTCGAGGCAGGGCTTGAAAACGATATGCAGGGCGTCTTCTGCGGTCACGACCACTACAACAACTTCTCCGTAAACTACACGCCGAAGGGCGCGGATCGCTCGATACGCTTGACGTACGGCATGTCCATCGACTACCTCGCCTACGTCAGCGTCAGGGATCACGCACAACGCGGCTGCACGCAAATCTTGCTGAAAGCCGATAACTCCTTTGACTGCGCCCCCAAAAACTACTATTCGGACTACAACGTGACGCCCGAAAAACCCGAAAGGAAGAAATAACTTTTTCCTCAATTCCAGACTACAAAAAGGCTTGCCACGCAAGCCTTTTTCATTGCGTTGTTCGGCGTGCCGATGTCATAAAACCGTTTGTTTTTGTCTGGTATACAACAAAAACAGAAAATTTTTCATAAGCTCGTTGACAAACGGAACGGGTGCCGATTTATAATTTATAATATACTACTACGCGCGAAGATTTTCGTCTGGGGGCGATATTTTAACAAACGAAAAAACAATCGTGGAGTGTTTGATAACAAGTCGCGCGTTTTCGCGACATCGTTTCGGGAAAGGCAAGGGGGTATTATGCACAAAGAAAGCAAACTCGCAAAAAACAAGGCGTTCGGAATCTTTCTGATGATTCTCGGCGTGTTCGGGTTTTTGATTATCATACACAGGCTGTGCTGTTACAAGTTCGAATATGACGAAAAATTCAGCCCTGTCGATTACGGAAAATTTAATATCCTGTCTTTCTTCACGATTCAATCCAACGTGTTCGTATACGTGTATCTTATTTGCGCGGGGCTTGCGTCTCTCGGCGTCGAGGGGGCAAAGAAGGTTGCGTACAATCCGCTTGTCGGCGCAATGGCAACGACGTATATCCTTGTTACCGGGCTCGTATACACCGCGGGCATTCCCATGGGATTTACTCCGCCGTTCAAGTGGGGCGATTCCTACCACGCGATGAGCAGTTTCATTCAGGTGTATTTCCATATGATTATCCCGCCGATTATGCTGATAATGTGGTTTTTCCCGTTCACGGACAGGCGCACGAATCATAAGACGGTATGGGCGTTTGCTATATATCCGTTTGTGTATTCGCTCTTTTCCATATCCGGGGCGCGGTGGGAAAAATGCACTTTTATCCTTATCCGTTTTATCGTCCCGAATTTATATGGTCGATATTCTCAAAAGGCGACGTCAATTATCCGCTTGCGTATTTTCTGATGTTCATCGTGCTTATGGCGGGAATGTTGCTGTTTGTCGGCATAGGCAGGCTTATGATGTTCATAAACGATAAAATGATAAGCAAAACGTTTTGCCGTGGCAACGAGTGCACGGTGAGCGAACAAAGCGACGCGGACGCCGGTTAAGTATTCTGGTATTCGGTTGTTGACTTTGGGGCGAAATGGTGATATTATATCGTTGCAAAAAAGGAGAGAATATGAAAGCGGCAATTATAGGACTGGGCGTTATCGGAAAGGTTCATTACGACGTTTTGAAAAGGCAGGGTGAAGACATAGTTGCACTTTGCGACATAGATGCGGCGAAGTTGAACGGCTACGACAACGTCAAAAAATATTTCGACTACAAGAAGATGCTGGATGAAGAGAAAATCGACGTCGTGCATATTTGCACGCCGCACTATCTGCACGCCGATATGACGATATACGCGCTTGAAAGAAACGTGAACGTTTTATGCGAAAAACCGCTGTGTATAAGGAAAGAAGACGTCGCGCGGATTATCGACGCGGAAAATAAGTCCGAGGCGATGCTCGGCGTATGCCTGCAAAACAGATATAATAAATCCAGTCAATTTGTCAAAAGATATTTTCAAGACAAAAAAGTCGATTTCGCTTTCGGCAACGTGTTGTGGCATCGCGACAAGGCGTATTATGCGTCGGGAGAATGGCGGGGTAAGAAAGAAACCGAAGGAGGCGGAGTGCTTATCAATCAGGCAATACATACGCTTGATCTGATGCAATGGATTTGCGGTGAGCCGACGAGCGTTTGCGCCAACACGTACAATTATTCGCTTAAAGACGTCATCGAGGTGGAAGACACCGCCGTCGCGCTGTTCAAAGGCGACACGGATTTTGAGTTTTTTGCCACTAATACCGCAAAAACAGATTTACCGGTCGAAATACGTTTCATTGCAGGCGGCGATATCGTTACGCTTTATCCCGATAAGGTGCTTATCAACGGCGACGTCGCCGATATCGAAAATGAAATCGAATGGAACGGGAAACGCTCCTACGGCAACGGACACGAGAAACTTATCGGTCATTTTTACGATTGCGTCGCGAAAAAAGAAAAATTTCCGATTGACGGCAGCGAAGCGGCAAAATGCGCGAAGGAAGTCCTTTCCGCGTATGAAAGCGACGGAAAATTCGTTGAAATATAAAAGAAAAATCGTTATTCAGGAAAAAACCGTAAAAACAGCCCGAGCGGGCTGTTTTTTATTGCAAATTTTGGCAATTAAGGTTGTAAACTTATCGATGCGTAAAATTGCTTCGGCGTTATGCCGAACTCGTTTTTGAACGCGCGGAAAAAGTGTGTATAATCCGAGAAACCGCATTTTGCAAACACTTCGGTTATCGGGAAGCCTTCTTCGATAAATTGTTTTGACAAGACCAGCCGTTTTTTAAGGATATATCGGTGGGGGGAAGTGTTGGTGTATTCCTTGAAAATGTGCGCGAAGTAGTATTTGTCCACGAACAACGCAGACGCGATTGCATCCAGGGAAAGATCTTGCGAGATATGTTCGGAAATATAATCAATGGCTTTTGTCACGCAGGGATTTGCTTTTCCCAATATGGTGAAATCGTCGCGGTTTTGCAAGAAATACTGTCCCAGCAACACAAGCAAAGCCTTTATGCGCTCCTCGTTTTCGATGTCCGCGCCGAAGTCGCCGGTTTGTGAAACGGAAAAACCGTCCAGAATATGGCGGATTTTGTCCGAAACCGCACTGTTGCGGATAAGAAAAGCGTTGTGTTCGTGCGCCTGCAAAAAACAGGTGTTCAGGTCGGTTTTTGAGGTTGAGATGCGTTTCAAATATCGTTGATTAAGCCACACAACAAAGCGTTCGTACGTCATGGCGGAGTCTTTGATGTCAAGCTGATGAAGTTTGTTGGGAGGAATCAACAGCACGTCGCCCGGGCGCAGGGAATACTTGCAATCTTCCACGATGTACGACGCAGAACCCTGCAAAAAGAAATAGATTTCCGAAAAATCGTGAGAATGCATTTCCACCGTTTTGAAATCCTTGTCCTTTTTGTGATGCACCTCGTAAGTCGAGTTGCTCATTTGTTGATTTTCGTATTTTGTTCCGCTCATATCTTAACAATACTCCAAAACCGCAAGATATGCAAGTAAAAAAGCAAAAAATAAAATTTACTATGCAAAAGTTGTGTGATAAAATATTTTCAATAAGGAGAAAGGAAAATGGGATTTTTTGATGAAAATCTTTTGCTGACCGGTGACACCGCGCGCGGAATTTACACAAGCATTGCGGATTTGCCGATTATCGACTATCACTGTCATCTCAACGAAGCGGATATTAAAAACGACAAGAAGTTTTCCGACATAGGGGAACTGTGGCTTTCGGGCGACCATTACAAGTGGCGCGCGATGCGTCTTTCAGGCATTGACGAAAGTTATATCACGGGCGACCGCTCTTACGAAGAAAAGTTTTTGAAATACGCAAAGATTATGCCAAAACTTTTCGGCAATCCGCTTTATTACTGGACGCATATGGAGCTTAAACAAATTTTCGGCATTACGGAGCCTTTGAACGAAGACAGCGCAAGTCGTATTTACGAAAAAGCAAACAAAATTTTGCAAGGGCTCAGCGTGCAAAAACTGCTTGAAAAATTCAGGGTGGAGTATATCGCAACCACCGACGATCCGTTTTCCGATTTATCTTGCCACGGCGACATAAACGGGGTGAAGGTGCGCCCGACGTTCCGTCCCGACAGATGTTTTTCGGAAGGCGTCGACAAGGTGCAACTTGAAAAGAGATTGGATTATTTCGTTTCCAAAGGCTGCAAAATCGCAGACCACGGATTCGATGATTTTTCCGACACGCAAAATATCGAATGGCTGATTGAAAAATGCTTTGAAAAGGGAGTCGTTTTGCAGCTGCATTTCGGCACTTTCCGAAACGTCAATACCGCGGCGTTTAACAAAATCGGGAAAGACAGCGGGTTTGACGTTTTCAGGGCAAGCGTTGACACCGACGCGCTTGCACGACTTCTTGACAAAATGTACACAAAACTTGGGGCTTTGCCAAAAATCATACTTTATCCGCTCAACGACGAATGTTTAAGGGCTGTTTGTGCGATTTCTGGCGCATTTCCCAACGTTATTGTCGGTGCTGCATGGTGGTTTAACGACACCGTGTCGGGCATAAAAAGACAACTTGAAACCGTGTCGGAATATGCGGTTCTCGGCACGAATCTCGGCATGCTTACCGACAGCAGATCGTTCAGTTCGTACGTGCGGTTTGATTTTTACCGAAGGATTCTTTCATCGTTTATCGCAGATAAGGTCGACCACGGCGAGTATGACGAAAAGTCCGCGCTCGCGCTTGCAAAAGATATTGCATACAACAACGTAAAGGAGGTTTTGGGACTGTGAAAATGACCTTCCGCTGGTATGGAGAAAACGATTGCATACCGCTAAATTACATAAAACAAATACAGGGAATGAGCGGGGTTGTGACCGCCGTTTACGACACGCCCGTCGGAGAAGTCTGGAAAGAAGAAAAACTTGAAAGGCTCAAAAATCTTGCAAACGACGCGGGGCTTGATATGGAAGTTATCGAGTCCGTCCCCGTGCACGAAGACATAAAACTCGGCAAACCTACGAGAGACAAGTATATCGAAGCGTACAAGCAAAATATCATCAACTGCGGAAAAGTCGGCGTCAGGTGCATTTGTTATAATTTTATGCCCGTGTTCGACTGGCTAAGGACAGACCTTTATTTCAAGCATAAAGACGGCTCGACGTCGCTTGCTTACGATCACGAAAAATTGCTTGCGCTCGATCCCAAAAACCTGCATTTGCCTGGCTGGGACGAAAGTTATTCATTGGTAGAACTCAATAAACTTCTGGACGAATACAAGGGAATCACGCACGAGAAACTGTTTGAAAACCTTGTGTATTTTCTGAATGCGATTATGCCTGCCTGCGACGAAGCGGGCGTCGATATGGCGATACATCCCGACGATCCGCCGTGGGATATGTTCGGTTTGCCCAGAATTATTTGCAAAGAAGAAGACTACGATAAGTTGTTTAAGGCGGTACCGAATAAGCACAACGGAATAACGTTCTGCACGGGAAGCCTGGGTGCGGGCAGGTTCAACGATCTTCCGAAAATGGCGGCAAAATATGCAAACAGGATTTATTTCGCGCATCTTCGTCAGCTGAGATACGACGGAGAAATAAATTTTTACGAAAACGGACATCAGACCGACTGCGGAAACGTCGACGTGTACGCGATAGTCAAAGCGCTTGTCGAAAACGGGTTTGACGGATACGTTCGTCCCGACCACGGCAGAAACGTGTGGGGCGAAGACGCAAAGCCCGGATACGGACTGTTTGACAGAGCGATGGGCGCGTGTTATCTCACGGGACTGTTCGAGGCGGTTGAAAAGGATATAAAAGGAGAGAAAAAATGAAAGTTCCTTTCAAAGTAGATTTAAGTGACAAAATTGTTGCAATAACGGGCGCGGGCGGCGTGATTTGCTCGGAATTTGCCCGTGCGCTTGCGGAGTGCGGCGCAAAAGTCGCGCTTCTGGACGTAAACTTCGACGCGGCGAAAAAAGTCGCGGACGAGATTGGCGAAAACGCGTTTGCCGTCAGGTGCAACTGCCTTGACAAAGACGAAATCCGAAAAGCCAAAGAAGAAGTTGTCAAAAAGTTCGGACAAGTCAACTTTCTTATCAACGGCGCAGGCGGAAATAATCCCAAAGCGACCACCGACAACGAAGTTATGACGGCGGATCTTGAAGGCGCGAAAGACTTTTTCGCCCTTGAAGAAAGCGGGCTTAAATTCGTGTTTGACCTTAATATTACGTCGGCGTTTCTGGTGACGCAGGTGTTTGCAAAAGACATGGTCAAAACAGGCGGGAATATCATCAATATTTCGTCGATGAATGCGTTCAGACCGCTCACCAAAATCCCTGCATACAGCGCGGCGAAAGCGGGCGTATCCAATTTTACCGAATGGCTTTCCGTGCATTTTGCGCCGTGTAATATTCGTTGCAACGCAATCGCGCCGGGATTTTTCGTGACAAATCAGAACAGGGCGCTTTTGTTCAATGCGGACGGCACGCCGACGGCAAGAACGGGCAAGATTCTGAACGCAACGCCGATGAAAAAATTCGGCGAAATAAGCGACCTTATCGGTTGTCTGTTGTGGCTTGCCGACGACAAAGCAAGCGGATTCGTAACGGGTGCGGTTATCCCCGTTGACGGCGGATTTTCGGCATACAGCGGAGTGTAATATGAAACAAGTAATTCCCGTTGTCGTCATAAACGACGAAAAAGAAACGATAGAAATTCTCTCGAAATTGAGAGAAGGCGGCATAAACTGTGCGGAAATCACCTTCCGTACGGCGTGCGCGAAAGAAGCAATCGCAATCGGCACGAAAGCCTTTGAAGATATGAATATCGGCGCGGGTACGGTTATCAACGCCGAGCAGGCAAAAAGCGCGGTACAGGCGGGCGCAAAGTTCATCGTGTCCCCGGGGTTTTCCGACGAAGTGGCTCGCTATTGTACAGACGAGAAGATTCCGTATTATCCGGGGTGTGTGACTCCCACCGAGATTATGCGCGCGCTCTCGTACGGGCTGAACGTCGTTAAGTTTTTCCCGGCGGGCGTATATGGCGGTCTGAAAGCGATGAAAGCATTGTCGGCGCCGTTCCCGCAGGTCAGATTTATACCGACGGGCGGTGTGGATTTGAGCAATTTGAAAGAATACCTTGATTTCGATAAGGTGTACGCCGTCGGCGGCTCTTTTATGATGAAAGGCGATATCGTAAAAAATTGTAAGGAGATTGTAAAGATATGCGAGTTGTGACGTTTGGAGAAATAATGCTTCGTCTGGCACCAGAAAACTATTTGCGGTTCGTACAGGCGGACAGGCTTGAAGCGACTTTCGGCGGTGCGGAAGCGAACGTTGCCGTGTCGCTTGCAAATTTCGGCGACGACGTTTCGTTTGTGAGCAAACTTCCGTCCCACGAGATAGGACAAAGCGCGATAAATTCCCTTCGCAAATTCGGCGTCGGCACGTCGTTTGTCGCAAGGGGCGGCGAGCGAGTCGGCATTTATTACTGCGAAAAGGGCGCGAGCCAACGCCCGAGCAAAGTCATATACGACAGGGCGGGCAGTGCAATCGCAACCGCAACCGACGACGACTTCGACTGGGACAAAATTTTCGACGGCGCAAAATGGTTTCACTTTACGGGAATCACGCCCGCGCTTTCCGACACGCTTGCAGGCATTGTCTTGAAGGCTGTCAGAATCGCAAAAGAAAAAGGAATAACCGTGTCGTGCGACCTGAATTTCCGTAAAAAACTTTGGAGCAAGGAAAAAGCGAAAGAAGTTATGAGCGAGATTTGCAAGTATGTCGACGTGTGTATAGCAAACGAAGAAGACGCAAAAGACGTGTTCGGAATCGAGGCGGAAAACACCGATATCGAAAGCGGCAAACTTAACGAACAAGGTTACGTTTCGGTTGCGAGACAACTTGTCGATAAGTTCGGCTTTAAGGCGGTTGCAATCACGTTAAGAGAAAGCATAAGCGCAAACGACAATAATTGGTCGGGAATGCTGTACACGGACGGCAAAGCGGTGTTTAGCAGAAAATACGCAATGCATATCGTGGACAGAGTCGGCGGCGGAGACAGTTTTGGCGCAGGGCTCATTCATTCGTTGCTGGCAGGTAAAAACGCGCGCGACGCGATTGAATTTGCAGTTGCCGCAAGTTGTCTGAAACACTCGATCGAGGGCGATTACAACATGGTCTCAAAAGAAGAAGTCGAAGCACTCGCAAACGGAAACGCAAGCGGAAGAGTGCAAAGATAAAAAGGATACTATTATGAATGAAATTACAATATCAGGGTTTTATGATGAAATAAGCAGTGCGTTAAGCACTCAAATCGCTGTTTTGCACGAACTCGGCGAAACTTATATGTGCCCGAGAAACGTGGACGGCAAGAACATTGCGGACTATACGTTTGAAGAATTCAAGGAAAAGATTTTCCCCGTGTTGAAAAAGGAAGGCGTGAAGTTTTCGTCCATCGGTTCGCCGATAGGAAAAGTCGGCATAGACGACGAAGAAGGCTTTGAAAAACAAAAGAAACAACTTGCGGAACTCGTGAAAATCGCAAAACTTACGGGGTGCGAATACATCAGGGTATTCTCCTTCTTTTACGGCGACAAAAATCCGAAAGATTGCACGGAGAAAGTAATTGCCCGCCTCAAAGAAATGCTGAAAATCGTCAAAGGCAGCGGCGTGAAACTTCTGCACGAAAACGAGAAAAAAGTTTACGGCGACGTGCCCGAAAGAGTTCTGGAAATTTACAACGCGATTAACGACGAAGATTTCGTTTTGTGCTTTGACGCAAGCAACTACGTCCAGTGCGACGTCAATCCGAAAACGGCGTTCGATATGCTGAAAGATTACGTCGTTTATTATCATATCAAAGATTGCTCGAAATACAAGGTCGAAGTCCCCGTCGGCACGGGCGAAGGGTGCTATCCGTACATTCTGGGCGAACTGAAAAAGCGGGGCTATCACGGCTTTATGACGCTTGAACCGCATACTTTCAAATACGCGATATTCAAGCCGATTGTCAATTTCGTCCCGTTTGCAGCACTTGCGATGAAAGATTATTTCAAGGCGTTCAGGCTTATCGACAAGAAAATGCACAGAAACTATTTTGCGTGCGCGTCAAGAAAACAAGTTTTCATGTGGCAATACTATAATTTGAAAAAACTACTTAAAGAGGTGGAATAATGGATAAGAAAGAAATCAGATACGGCATTGTAGGAATTGGTAAACAAGGCACGTTATACACAAAGATATTTACCAAACTCAGCGGACTCGTAAAAGGTGCAAAGCTTACGGCGGTGTGCGACATTTTACCTGAACGTCGCAAGTACGCCGAAGAAAACCTCAAAGGCGTTAAAGTCTTTGATAACTATCATGATATGTTTGCGTCGGGACTTATCGACGTCGTTATGGTCGAAACCCCGCACTATTTCCACCCGCAAATCGCAATCGACGCGATGAAAGCAGGGCTGAACGTGCTCTGCGACAAGCCTGCGGGCGTTTACACAAAACAAGTCAGAGAAATGAACGAAGAAGCGAAAAAGCATCCGGAACTGCTCTTTGGAATGATGTTCAATCAGCGCACGAATCCGTTGTACATAAAAGCCAAAGAGATTATCGACAGCGGACGTCTCGGAAAACTCACGCGTATCGTATGGATAATAACAAACTGGTATCGTCCGCGTGCGTATTATGCACAAGGCGGCTGGCGCGGCACGTGGTGGGGTGAAGGCGGCGGCGTACTTCTCAATCAATGTCCTCACCAGCTCGATTTATTCACCTGGCTTGCGGGGCTTTCCGTCAGCGTAACGGCAACGGCGTCGACCGTCGGTCGCGATATCAGCGTTGAAAACGACGTGACGGCTTATTGCAAGTTCGCAAACGGCGCAACGGGTGTGTTTATTACCTCAACTCACGACGCGCCCGGCACGAATCGCCTTGAAATCACCGGGGAAGGCGGAAAAATCGTCATTGAAAACGGCAAACTCGTCTTCACCGAAAACGAAGAAATGGAGCCGGCTTTTTCGGAACATAACACCGTGTTTATGGGCAAGCCGAAAACAAAAAAATACAAGTATCGCGGAATCGGGCATTATCTTGCCGTCACGAAATATCCGCCTCAGCACGTCGGCATAATCAAAAACTATACCGATTATCTTCTCAAAAAGACGGACAAATTCACGGCTCCCGGCGAACAGGGCATCGTCGGACTTACTTTCTCCAATGCAATCCACCTTGCAAGCTGGACGCATAAGGAAGTACAGATTCCGTTTGATGAAGATCTGTATATCAGCGAGCTTGAAAAACGCAAGGAAGCCGAAAAAGAAAACGGCAAAAAATAATCAAAATACACAAAAAAGGGAGTTATTATGAGCGATATTTCAAACGTCGCACAGGCGACGGAACAAAGTTTCATTTCGCGCACGAGCGGGCTCAAAAGCAAGGATTATATCGGGTACGCGATGGGCGATACGGCGTGTTGTCTCGTTTTCGGGCTGGTCACGTCGTTCTTGCAAAAATTTTACACCGACATTTTCAGTTTAAGCCCGTTGTTCATCATGCTTATGTTCATCGGCGCGAGAGTCTGGGACGCAATCAACGATCCCGTTATGGGAAGATTGTGCGACACAATCAAACTTTCCAAATGGGGAAGATATCGTCCGTGGTTCTTATGGGCAGCGGGTCCGTTGATTATTTCGACGGTGCTGATGTTCATCAAATGGCCGGGGCTTACGGGCGAAGAAAACTACGTCGGCACCTGCATTTATGCAACGGTTACATACGTGATGTTCGGCATGAGTTACACGATGCTCCAGATTCCGTACGGCGGACTTGCGTCGGTCGTTACGACAGACGAGAAAGAGCGCACGAAACTTTCGGTGTTCCGTTCAATCGGGGCGGGCGTCGGAAGTATCCCTGCGGTGCTTATCGCGTCGTTTTGTTACAAAAAAATCGGCGTCAACGAACAGACGGGCAGAGTTATTTCCGAGATGCAGTACAAGCCGGTAATAATCGGCGTCGTAATCGTGTCACTGGTTGCGCTTGTTATGCTTATCCTTGCTTTTATGATGAACAAGGAAAGAGTCATCGCTCAGCCCAAAGAAAAAGTCGCAAAAGGCGAGACGAAACAAATCGTAAAAGGCCTGTTCAAAAACAGGGCGTTTCTGGCGGTCAGCGTGGCAAGTATGCTGTTGCTTGCAGGACAAATGTTCACGCAAAGTTTTTATTTGTACCTGTTCGACGACTATTTCGGAAAGCCTTGGATGAACCTTGTTTCTACTGCCTGCACGTACGCACCCATGGTCATATTCATGTTCTTCACCCCGAAACTCGTCAGAAAATTCGGCAAAAAAGAACTTTGCGGAATAGGTATGATTATCGCGGCGGTTGCAAACCTCGGAATGTTTGCTTTGCGCTCGGTTAACCCGAACATTTTGGCGTATCTGTTCCTGGTGCTTTGCTTTGCAAGCGGATGCGGACTTACTTTCATCATTTTGCAGGTCTGGTCAATGGCAACCGACGCAATCGACGATATCGAGGTCAAAACGGGACGTCGTGACGACGGCACCGCCTATGCGTTCTTTATGTTTTTCAGAAAGCTCGGGCAGGTCATCGCGGCAATCGCCGTAAACGGCGCGCTTCTCGGCATGCATTACGACTATACGAAAGGTGCGGTTCAAACCACGAAAAACCTTGAAATAATGTACGATATGGCAACCATTATCCCGGCGGTGCTTTTTGGAATTATGGCTGTCGTGTTGCTTGTATGGTATCCGCTTTCCAAAAAGAAAGTTGCCGATCTTCAAATTGCAAAAGAAGAACATCTCAAAAACGCATTCGAAAGCAACGCGATTGCAATCGACAATACAAGAGGCATAGAAACCCTTGGAGAATCGTGCGCGCAACTTGAAGAAGAAGCCGAAGAAACGACTGATACAAAAATAGATTAAATTGCACAAAACGGCATTTACAATGATAATAGCGAGGAATAAAGTATGAAATACGGCATACAATTGTTTTCTTTAAGAAAGTATCTGAAAGACGAAAAAGGATACGAGCAAGTGTTTAAGCGCACGAAAGAAACGGGCGCGCAAGTGGTGCAGCTGTCCGGCGGAAAACCCGTCGCACCCGAATATATCAGGTCGCTTTCGGACAAGTACGACCTGCCGGTCTGCATAACTCACGATAACTTCGACAGGCTTGAAAACGACCTTGACGCACTTATCGCCGAGCACAGGATTTACGGTTGCAATCGTATGGGCGTCGGCATGATGCCCAAAAAGTTCCGCACCGGAAAACTTGAAGATCTGGACAAATTTATCTCCTTTCTTAATTCCGCCGCGCAGAAGCTTGCGGGAGAGGGTATGACGATTGCTTATCATAATCACTGGTTTGAATTCGACGAAATCGACGGCAAGGTTATATACGACTATATGATTGAGCATACCGATCCGCGCGTGGAGTTTATTCCCGATACGTACTGGATAAGATTTGCAGGAAAGGACATTGAAGAGTATCTTGAAAAGTTGAAAGGCAGGGTGAATACGCTCCATCTCAAAGACTACAAAAACAAAATTTTCAGAGCGGTGGGGAAGGGCACGCTCGATTTTAAGAGCATACTCGAAACAGCCGAAAAATGCGGGGTTCAGAATGCCGTCGTAGAGCTTGATTTTTCGCCGAATCCGTATAAGAGCGTCGAGTTTTCGATGAATACGTTAAAGAGGATTGCAAATGCAAACTAAAACGATAGCAACGCCTTGCGGCAACGTTATCGGCGAAATTACATCGTACGGATTGCGGTTCAGAGGTATAAAATACGCAACAGCCGGACGCTTTGAAATGCCCGCCGAAGTCAGGTCTTTCGGCGGTGATTTCGACGCGACAAAACAAGGCGTATGCTGTCCGCAAATGCGCGCGTTCTGGAACGAAGAACACAGATTTTATTATCAGGAGTTCAGGAAAGGAAAAGAGTTTACTTACAGCGAAGATTGCCTTATCCTTGACGTTCATGCGCCCGACAACGCCAATAACTGTCCCGTGATCGTGTTTATTCACGGCGGAAGTTTCACGGGCGGCAGCATAAATGAGATGCAGTTCAACGGCTCGGCGTACACGAAGCGTGGCGTGATTTTCATTGCGATAAACTATCGTCTCAACGTGTTCGGTTTTTTTGCCGATGGTGTGCATTGCAAAGGCAATCTCGGATTGTACGATCAATACACCGCTATCGAGTGGATCAGACACAACGTCAGTGCTTTCGGCGGCGATCCCGACAACATAACGCTTATGGGGCAAAGCGCAGGCGCGATGAGCATACAAACGTTGATTTGCTCGGACTATCTCAAAGGCAAAGTCAAGGGCGCAATTATGTTGTCCGGCGGCGGAAAACGCACGGCGATACTCCCGTTGTCAAAGCCGAACGCGCGATATTGGAAAAAACTCGTGAAAGCAAGCGGAGCAAGCTCTTTTGACGAGTTCAAAACACTGCCCGTAGAGCAGGTCTGGACGGCGTGGAAAACAAAACATACGCTCGGGAAAGCGCTTTGTACAAAGCCCGTGATCGACAACGAATTGGTCAAAAACGCAAAGTACGACACAGACGTCCCGATAATCTTCGGAACAGTCAAAAAGGACTTATTACCGCCCGTGCTCAATCATATGGCAAGAACGTTTGCAAGAAAACAAAAAAGAAAAAATACGCCGTGTTACGTTTTTTCGCTCACGCGGCTGTTGCCACCCGATAACGCCTCATTCCATTCCTGCGATCTTTGGTATGCACTCGGCTCGCTCGGGGATTCTTTGCGACCTTTTACGCAAGCCGATTACGACTTGTCCGACGAAATGGTTGACAGATTTTCCGCTTTTGCCAAATCGCAAAATCCCAACGTCGACGGCAAATCGCAATGGAACGTCTATTCATCAAAACCCGATATCAAAGTTTTCAAATAAATTAAAATAAGCATTTCAAGTGCGAACGCCAACCATTCGGTTGGGTTCTCGCCCATAAATTGTCCCATACAACAAAAACAGCACATCATCTTGATGTGCTTTTTTTAAAATATGGGGACCCCAAAAGATACTTTGTACTTTTGGGGATAAGGAGTATGCAAGCAAAAGAGTGAGCATTATCGCGAGCGATAATGTGACTTCAAAAGCGAAGTTAACGGGGACCCCGCGGGATACTGTGTACTCGCGGGGAAAAGGAATAAACAAGCATAAGACAAACAAACAAATAAAATGCGTTTGTTTGGTCAAAAGCGCAGTTTATGACGCGGTGGGATTGAGTATATTCGTACTGATGACCGATGCGCTTACACGAGCGAATGCGAAGTATAAGCGTACGAGGTCGGCGTTCGGCGGCTGTTTACAGACGCTTGCGTTTTCTTTCAATAGTTTTGACGCATTCAACTATTTTTCGGAATTTTTATTGAAAATTTATGTATATTGATATAGAATAAGATTAAAGAATAAACATATACACTTGGAAAAAGGACAAGTTATGAATAAAAAATTCAAAAAAATATTGGCGGTTGCTTTGACGTTGACGATACTTCTTGTGTCGGTCGTCACCCTTTCGGGCTGCAACATTTTCAGAAAAAATAATATAAACGACTTTGCAAACGAATTGTTCCCGTCGCTGTTCTCAAACGACGCGATGAGCGCGAACTTCTTCTTTGAGGACGCGGACACCGCGCTCGGTCTCACGCCAAAGGCTGCGCTTCCCCGCCCGTCGTCGAAGGAAGATTACGACGCGGCGTATTCGTCATACAAAATGCAAGCCGCCCTTATGGCGTACACCTATCGTTACAGCAAAATGAACGACTCCGACAAGGATTTGTTCACGTTTTTGCAATACTTTTTCATTCAGGAATCGAAACTTGCTGGCTCGTACTATATGCAGGACAGTTACATCGGCGGATATTCGGGCATGCAGGCGAGTCTCCCGGTATACCTTACCGAATACAAACTCCGCGACGAACAGGACGTAAAGGACTATATCTTCCTGATGAACGACACGGCGTCGGCGTTTCCCGAATACGTGAATTACGAAATCGAGTGCATTAAAAACGGGTTCTCGAAGCACCGCATAAATCTCTTTTACGCGGTTGAACAAACGGGCAATTTCACGGGCGCGCACATTCTTAACACAAGGGAAGAAATTATCGCAAGCGGCGTTTCGGAAGACAACATTTCGATTTACGACTATATGAACTGCGCGGACACAAATCCCGACGAATACGCAACCGACGATAACGTAAAGAAGAACTTCGTTTACAAAAATATGATTCAAAAAATCGACGGCTGCTCTTTCTTGTCGGACGACCAGAAAACCGCATATAAAACGCAGGCGACCGAAGGTATCCGTACGATGATTAAGGCGTACGTCAGGCTCGGCAACGACCTGAAACATATCTTCTCCGATCCTGCCCTTGGCACGCTTATCGAAAGGGTTTCGGGCGGATACGCGTCCTACGGCGAAACGGGCAAAAACTATTACGCCGCCCTGTTCCAGTCATCGACAGGCACGCGCGATACGATTGCGTCCGCCGCACAAAGACTTATGACCGAGTTCAACAAAACGACTGCGGAAATCGAAGAAATCCGCACAAAACTTGTCGAGCGCGGCATTAAGGAAGAAGACATCGACAAGGAAGTCGTGAACGCCTTTAACAACGACGATTGGTCGGAAAACGCACTTTATAATACGATTGACACGCTTAAAGGCTTGCTTTCGCCGACATTCCCCGCATTTTCAACTACGACGGGAAACGTAACGCTCAAAGTCGTGGACGAAAGTATGAAGGATAACTTCGCGCCCGCCGCGTACTTCGTGTCGCCCCTTGACAACAAGTCGTCGGACGAAACGATTATCATCAACAACTGGGACAGCACGGGTTATCTGTCATACGATTTGCTGTCGCACGAAGGAATCCCCGGCCACCTTTATCAGTACAATTACCTGAAAAACAGCAATCAGCACAACATCGTGAAAGTGCTTTGCCCCACCGCATACAAGGAAGGCTGGGCAACCTACGCCGAACATTACGCCGCAAACCTTTACGGCACGACGGACAGCAAAGACAACCTTATCATGCGCTACCGCGTGAAAAAAGTTCTGGCGCAAGGATACCTTCGCGTGCTTGTCGATATGAAAGTCAATTACGACGGCGTTTCCGCGAAAGACATCGAAACCTGGCTCACCGACACCGTGAAGCTTAATGAACACGCATACTTTCTGAATTCTTCCGCACAGGATCCGTCCGACAGCAAAAAACTCGTTTACAAGGAAAGCACGATTTCCGACTTCGCGACAAACCTTTATTTCGACGCGATTATGCAGCCCGCAAACGCCGCGACCTATTACTACGGCTACATTCAGGTTACCGACGTCATAAACGGGCTGACGAACAAAGGCTACTCCTTATACGACGCGCACAAAGCGTTTCTCGACGCACCCTATACTTTTACGCAGATAAAGGAAAAGTACGGCCTGTAAATAATTGACAAAAAAAGTCATAAATGCTAAAATTCCTTACGAAAAAGTTACTTTGAAATAATTTTTTGTATATAGGAGACAATATGAAATCAGTTACCTTAAATCTCGGTACAGCAGAGAGCGTCAAACATTTCGTAAACGTCACGAATAAGTTTGACTACGATATGGATTTGAGAAGCGGCCGTCACGTTGTGGATGCAAAGTCGATACTCGGCATATTCAGCCTTGACCTGTCCACCCCGGTGGTGCTGGAAGTATTCAGCGACAACTGCGCGGACCTTATCGAAGCACTCGGACCCTTTATCGAATAATCAATTGTCACACAAAAAAGACGCCGACCACGGCGTCTTTTTTTATGTCGAATTGTTACCAAACAAGGATTATTTTTGCTCTTTTTATGTCATCGCGAGCGTAAATCAAGGGACCCCAAAAGATACTTTTGTACTTTTGGGGAAAAGGAATAAACAAGCAAAAGACAAGCATTTTCGCTTTTAGCGTAAAATGATTGGTCAAAAGCGCAGTTTATGACGTATCGCCCGGAAGGGTTACCGTTTTATAAAAAGCGAAAAATCGTTATCGAAATAAAGATTTTTATCATAGTATTTCTATCCGCAAGAAATTGCGGATATTTTTGTTTTTTCGAAAAATGTTTTGAAAAGGGTGGAAGTTTCTTAAAAATTACTTTAATATTCGGCTTAAATTCATTTATCTTTTGTATTCGTTTGACGGATTGAGTATTTAATTATATAATATTTGAGTAACTTTTATTATTTTAGGAGGCCACGACCTTTGAATAAGAAAAAATCAATTGCGATTTTTACTATTGCGTGCATTTTGTTGGTCCTCGGAATGGTGTTTGCATTCGTGCCCACGTTCCCCATCGGCAAATCGATGTACGATTACACCGGCTATGCGCGTTCAATAAAACTCGGACTTGACCTTGCGGGCGGCGTTTCTGCCGTATTCGACGTGAAAGCACCCGACGGAGAAACTCTCACCGCGGACGAATTGAAAATCCGTCTTGACGGCGTCAAAGCAAGTATGGAAGACTTGCTCACGTCAAAAGGTTATACCGAATCCGTAGTAACTTACAACACGACGGGCAACCCCACGATCACCGTTGAAATTCCCGACGTCGACGATCCCGAGCGCGTATTCGACCTTATCGGTCGTCCCGCGTCGCTGAAAATCACGAAACAAGACGACGAAAAAACCGTTTATATCGTAGGCAGCAAGCACTTGAAAAACGTCGGCGTTGCAGCCGATACCGAAAAGAACAACGGCACTTACGTCATTTCGTTGCAATTCAATGCGGAAGGCACGAAGGCGTTTGCATCCGCAACAAAGGAAAACATCGGTAAATCCTTGGATATTTACATCAACGGCGAAAAACTTATGACTGTTTCCGTCAGTTCCGAAATTTCAAACGGACAAGCCGTCATCAAACAGGGCAGCAGTTCCACGACCGGCATAAATTCCGCGCCGAACGACAGAACGGCACGGTAAAACGCTTCGTCCTCATTTCCCGG
>OGPS01001223.1_pt1 | contig 19892 bp, 13 predicted proteins | sample 1552931 | NCBI WGS metagenome assembly OGPS01 (sample SAMEA2580252, study PRJEB22360) | human gut metagenome | biome: human gut; feature: human-associated habitat; material: faeces | place: Denmark | collected 2008/2010 | reverse complement strand
ACCAGCCGTTCCGATACCTTCCAGACCAAGGTAAATTCCATCGCTCTGGCAGCGGTTGTAGCAGAAGGCTTAAAGAAAAACAAATAATTTCGCAGCATAACTGGAAGCTGCAAAAAGGAGACAGATATGGCAATCAAGAGTCTGATTATCAATCCCGGTTCCACTTCAACAAAGATCGCTGTTTATGAAAATGAAACTCCTTTGTTGGTACGCAACATCCGCCATACGGTGGAAGAGTTGTCTGCCTTCCCCCGGGTGATCGATCAGTTCGAATTTCGTAAATCGCTTGTTCTCCGAGAGTTGGAGGTAAACGATATTCCTTTCCAGTTCGATGCTGTCATTGGACGCGGAGGCTTGGTGAAGCCTATTCCCGGTGGAGTTTATGAGGTTAACGAAGCCATGAAGCGGGATACCCTTCACGCTATGCGTACACATGCCTGCAATCTGGGAGGTTTGATAGCCGATGAATTGGCCGCAGCTTTACCCGGATGCCGGGCGTTTATTGCAGATCCGGGTGTGGTGGACGAACTGGAAGAGGTTGCCCGTATTACCGGTTCGCCTTTGATGCCGCGTATCACTATCTGGCATGCACTGAATCAGAAAGCTATTGCCCGTCGTTATGCTGCCGAACATGGCACTCGTTATGAAGATCTTGATTTGATCGTCTGCCATTTGGGAGGAGGCATTTCCGTTGCAGTCCATCGTCATGGGCGTGCAGTCGATGCCAATAATGCATTGGATGGCGAAGGGCCTTTCTCACCCGAAAGAGCCGGAACTCTTCCTGCCGGACAACTGATAGACCTTTGTTTCAGCGGGAAATTCACCAAAGATGAATTGAAGAAACGAATTTCGGGTCGTGCCGGGCTTACCGCCCATTTGGGAACTACTGATATTCCTGCCATTATTCAGTTCATTGAGGCAGGTGATGACCATGCCCGGTTGGTGCTCGATGCCATGATCTACAATGTGGCCAAAAGTATCGGTGCTGCCTCTACTGTTTTATGTGGAAAGGTAGACGCCATCCTGCTGACCGGAGGCATTGCCTATTCCGATTATGTAATTTCCCGTTTAAGGGAACGTATCTCTTTCCTTGCTCCCGTTTTCGTGTATCCGGGAGAAGATGAGATGGAGGCTTTGGCATTGAATGCTTTGGGGGCTTTAAGGGGAGAACTTCCGGTACAGGTTTATCAGTGATTTTAGAGCTTGGTTGCATTGCCGCATTGTGCAGGGGTGCACCGGCACCTTGTGCAGAACTGCACAAGATATCGATGCACCCCTGCATAAGGGAAGTGATGCGGTATGATTTATGCTGTCGGGTCGTCCACAATATCTCCGTCGCCCTCGGTTGTATTGCCTATTACGATGGTTTGGCTGATGACATGTGGTGTCTTCAGTTGCCGGTTGCCACTGGTATATTGTGTGGTCAGTCGCAGTTTGTATATTCCGTCTGTCAGGTCTGCCGGTAAGAGTACCAGTACTTCCGAAGGGTTGTTTACTGCTATCATATCCATCGGTAGCTTCGTTTCCGTGCCTTTTTCATCAATCAAGACGATACCTACGGCAGGATCTGTACCTGCTACTTTGATGTTCTTGCCTTGTAGGCGATAGTTACGTCCTGCAGTCGCACTACCGTCCGTAGCACGGGTGGCGGCGTCTTCACCACCGATGAAATAGGCCGAATCGCCTTTGGCTCCCAGAATTTTCACGCCGGTTCGTGCGATAGCTTCACGTAAATCCTTATCCTGATTGAAGGAAACATAGATAGAATTTCTCTCAGGATTCCATACTCCACCGTCTATAACACCGCGAAACTGGGGTACGGCACGAAAAAGCCCCGTATTGACAGAGTATCCGTTCAGTACCAATTCCGATACTGTACGCTGAAAAAGATCGACGGCATGCTTTAAAGTCTCTGCCCGTAAGCCGGTATCTTCTTTCTTCATTTCATCCAGTACATCGGATAGTGTCAGGTTTCCGGCGCTCTCCCATACTAGGATTTTGTCTTCTTTGTTGTCGGTGGTCACGGTATTGTCCGCAAGCCAGCCTTTAAGTTCGGTTTTCATGATTTGTTAAGTTTAAAAGTGAATATTATTGTTTGGTACCTTTTACGCAACGGACAGTCATTCCGGCAGATGTGGCGCCTATGTCATGCACGCGAATAAATCCCAAGTCAATATCTAACACCCAGCCTGCTGTTTCAGAGTGATAATCGCCAAAAGTACCGGGCCAGGTTGTTGCGGATGTTCCTGCACCAGAGTCACGCCAACCGGCTAATTGCATAAATACTCCCTTTGTTGAGTTCAAGAACCACACTCCATTTGCACTTCCAATAGTTACTTTGGCGTTTAAATTACAGCATCTTGCAAATTTTGTCCATTCGTTTTTTGTTGGCAGTCGCCACCCTGAACCATACGTCGTAGGGTTAAGTCTTGCGCATGGATCTATATTGTTTCCATTATAATCTTGATGCCATCGATAAAAATATCCGTATTCTGAATTGGTTCCCCACACATAATTATTACTCGCTCCTGTACTTTTCAGATTCCCGTCCGCCCATATCAATTTGGCCAGGTCTTTCTTATCCTGAGCCGTACATCCGTTACCTGTAAGGTTTATATCACTCTCCAACACATTGATTCCGGGTCCCTTTTTAAACTGTATTTTTAGTGTATAGCTTTTCCCTTCCTTCAACTGTACGCTTTGGGTGGACGTGATTTCGGTGTTGTTGTTCACAATCCGTCCGCCTACCGTCAGTGTATTGAAATGCACTGTTATCGTTCTGGCCCCTGCAAACGGAACCATGCGTATGGTTGTACTTAGGGTCGTGCTCGGACTGAATGCCGCCGTATTATTCGTGTTGGCGGCCACCACATTGGTCGAAGGGCCGATCTTCCATGATGTGGAGTTTCCCCCTTGCTTTACATATACACCCGTGCAATTGGTGATTGTATTGCTTGGAAATCCGGTAGGACTGATGGTAATTGTCAGTTTGCACAACTTCTGATTGAAACTCACCGGAAGATTGTGGCTGAGGCTATTTACATTCGTTATATCTCCGGAATCGAAGGTCATGAAGTCCTTGCTCATGTTAGGGATAGACACTGTGCTGCTGTTGTAGGCATACGTGGAAGGCATAGTTCCCAAGTCGGCAGCTGTAGTGGTATTAAAGGAGTAACCCACCACACGTATCGTTCCGGAGCGTGTCAGCAATTTCCCTTGTTTGAGTACAGGAGTGCCCGTACCATTGGAGGTGTAATCGGCAGCCGACTGGAAGACATAGTCACTTCCGGACTTCCGGAAAACAATCAGCCGGAAATAGACTCCCGCAGGCACGGTTGCACGGGTACTTACACGGGGCAGGGTATCTTCCGTCAGTTCCATTGCGGCTATCCGGGGACCGTCATAGTCCGGTTGCTCTCCTGTGCGTGTAGGTGAGAAAGCTTTTACTCCCACCCATTCGGCGATCAGGGGAGAGTGGCTACGGGTCGAAGCGTCATTAAAAGAGGAAGAATGATAGTCGTTGTCACCTGTCAGACTGATATGGATAGGAATTAACTCGTCGGCAGTATCCCCGCTGTCAGTAGACAGGGGAGTCATTCTGTCATCTTCCGCACATCCTGTTATCGAAAGGCAAAAACACAGCCATAAGGCTTTACCGAGACACTCTCGCATAATAAAAGTTCTATTCATATACTAAGATATTAAAGTGAATAATCGTATCAAAGACGCATTGCGGACCTATACATCTTCGTATGAGTCCGGAAAGGCTGTTTGATACCACTTTTATTATGCGTAAGTTTGTGTATTACAATCAGATATAACGGTCTTGAATACACAATTGTGTTTCAAAAAACGTACGTCTTTTGAAACACAATTTTTACTCTCCGCACTAAATGCAAGGAGGATAGATAAATGACTGATAATTAAAACGATGTAGAAAAATTTGCACAGATAAAAAAAGCGCCTTATCTTTGTTGCATCAGACGTACGTCTTTTGAAACATGATTCTTATAACATAAGATATTTATTATTAGAGAAGTGAACTTTTCTTTTGTTTGAGTTTTATACTTGCTTTTTGGACGGTTACTATCAGAGTATTTAGGGTTGCTAATATCGAAAGACTTGGTGTATCCAGGGTATGGCAATGCTTGCAAAGTTGGTTCATAATAGATTCCTGACGAGTTGTACTGACTATCTAATAGTAGGGGATTTCTTTTAGACTTCTCCCTCGATTGAGGTGTTCGGAATTTTTTGGAGAAATGATTAAAATATAAATAAGGCAACTGATTCGAAATGAATTAGTTGCCTTGTATTTTGTAATTTACGGAATATCTCCGAAAAAACAGGCAGTAGGTTATCACCACTGTTTCTGTCTTTGTTTTTTTACTCTTCTTTTATTTAAGGGGAAATATTATAGTTTAGGTCCTTTGACACAACGAGTTGTGTATGCCATTTTCTTTGATGTGCTATTGACATCGGTTTTACCTTCACCGGGAGATATATCCAATCTATAACAATCATTAGTATTAATTGATTCATCTGTAAAATATTGACCAAACGTTCCAGGCCAGTCTTCTGCCGTTGTTCCCGAGTTATTATTACGCCAGCCACCTAACGGTAAAAAAATACCGGTTGTGGCATTTAGGAACCACAAACCATTCACTCCATTAGAGACCTTTTTTACATTATTGCATCTTCCCAATCTTTCTAATTCATTGCGTGTAGGTAGCCGCCAACCACTACCATAAGTTGTGGGATTTAGTCTGGCACATGGATCGATGTTGTTTCCATTATAGTCTTTTTTCCATTGGTAATAGTAGCCATATTCTTTGTTGGTTGCCCATACATAATTGTTGCTTGCACCGGTACTTTTTAAATTGCCGTCGGCAAATACCAATTTTGATAACTTTTGCTTATCATCATTGGTACATGCTTTTTTCGGATTGCTCAGATTGATGCTACCTGCCGGAACATTTATTCCGGGGCTTCTCTTAAACTGGATTTTCATTGTATAGCTCATACCCTCTTTCAATTGGACACTCTGAGTTGAAGCAATATCTATATTATCCGCATTATTGGCAATTAGATTTCCTACTGTCAACTTGTTGAAGTGTACTGTTATTGTCCGAGCACTTGCGAAAGGAACCATGCGTATCGTAGTAGTCTGGTTAGTGTTTGGGTTGAATGAAGCTGTGTTGCTGGTATTAGCAGCCACTGCTGAACTGCCAATTACCCACGAGGTTGAATTACCTCCCTGTTTTATGTATACCCCTGTACACCCGCTGATGGTATTACTTGTGAAGCCTGTTACACTAATGCTTATTGTCAGTTTACACAGTTTCTGTTTGAATGTTACCGGAAGATTGTAATTAAGACTGTTCACATTGGCTATGTCTCCTGAATCATAAGTCATAAAGTCATTATTCATGTTGGGGATATCTATCTTGGTGGTATTATATGTATATGATGCGGGGATATCCCCCAATGCCGCAGTTGTATTGAATGAGTATCCGATGACCCGGATCGTTCCTGAGCGTGTGAGTAATTTTCCTTTCTTCAGTACAGGTGAAGAAGCACCATTTGAGGTATAGTCTGCAGCCGATTGGAACACATAGTTATTCCCTGACTTTCGGAACACGATCAGACGAAAGTAAACACCTGTAGACAGAGTGTTTGCACGGGTAGTTAGGGTGGAAGGAGTATTTTCTGTCAGTTCCATAGATGCGATTCTGGGGCCATTATATTCCGGAGATTCTTTTGTACGGGTACGGCTTAGAGTTTGTACTCCTGCCCATTCGGCAATCAGAGGAGCATTGTAACGAGGAGCCATGTCGTTTTCCGGAGTATAGGAATCGTACTCTCCATTTTCAGCCATACTGATTTTAATAGGGATTACAGTACCGGAATCATAACCTTTTTCCGGAAAAAATGGATACTTTTCTTCTTGCGTGCATCCGCTCAACCAAAGGCTGGATGCCGTCATTACTCCGATCCATAGGAGGTGTGTCCGCATAATCAAAAGTTTGTTCATTCTAAATTTATTTAATGAATAATCAGATCAAAATCTCTTGCCCGACTTATACATAAGGGTATAAGTCGGTAAAGACTGTTTGATACAACTTTTATTATGCGTAAGTTTGTGTATTCCAATCAGATATAACTGTCTTGAATACACAGGTGGTGTTTCAAAAGACGTTCGTCTTTTGAAACAGGATTCTTGCTCTCTGTACAAAATGCAAAGGGAATAGATAAATGACTGATAATTAAAACGATGCGAAAAGATTTGCACAAGTAAAAAAAGCATCTTATCTTTGTTGCATCAGACGAACGTCTTTTGAAACGTCTTGTGGTGAGTAATGTGCTTATTGTTAATCTGTTATAGATCATGATCTGGATTCTTCATTCTTTGTTATTTTGATTCTGTTTTTAATAAAAAAGGGGACAAAGTCCCCCTCGACTTTGCCCCTTCCCAATCTTTTCCCCGCAACTAATACGAAGAAAACCCACTAATTAAAATTTATACCTTTGTGTGTCAGAAATTTCTTCCGGTGTCCCACCACAGGCGAGTGCCGCAGTTGTCGATTCCGCCCAATGCATTTACCAATTGGGTATATTGCTCGGGATTGGTCGTTTTGATACCTACGAAGAAGTTCAGTCGACGTGGTCCGAGGTTGGTATCTACCGTACCTTCACTTTGGTTGACCAATACAGGGAATAGTCTCGGATAGCCTGTACGACGTTGTTCTGCCCAAGCTTCTCCTCCTTCAGGGAACATGGCAAGCCATTTCTGTGTAATGATGCGTCCCAGCTTGTCTTCATTGCCGGCGGCATCGTCCCATTTGGGGGTCAGTGTGTTGACTGCTTTCACATTATTGGCTGCTTTGAAAGCGTCTACATAGTCGGATGGCTTTCTGTCACTCTCCAGATATGCTTCGGCACCGGCAGCACCCCATTGTGCAAATGATGCTTTTACGCCTTTTTCATAGCAATCCTTCGCCGATTCGCTGCTCCAGCCTCGCAGAGCTGCTTCGGCACGCAGGAACCATACTTCGGCAGGAGTCATCAGTACGGCGTCTGTCTGTTGGGTAATGGTACTTTTTGAATGTCCGTTGTAGTTTTTATGACTAAAGCCTGTTCCTTGGCGGATACCTTTGTAAGTACCTTTATAGTCGATAAGGCTTGTTGCATCAGAGCCGGTTGCTTTATCAAAATACTTTTCCATGCGGGGATCTTCGTAACCCACTAATAGAGACTCCATGTTGGCGTTCATAAACACTTCGCCCCATGCTTTATTGATTTCTCCGAAAGGATTAGTATAACCTGATGAGGTAGAAACGGCTACGACTTCATCATTGCCTTCCAGCAATCCTTCTTCATCCGTAAGTGCTTTTTGGGCTTCTGCCACAGCCAGCTTAGAGTCCGCCATGGCAATACGGACAGCCAGGCGCAGACGGAGAGAATTTGCGAACCGTATCCATTCGCTGAATGTGCGTTTTCCCTGCGGCATCAGGATATCGAATTTTGCAAAACTCTCAATGTCCGGATTGGCTTTCTGATATTCACGTATCTTGGCAATACCTGTATCCAGGTCATTGAAGAAAGCTTTGTATGCTTCTTGTTGCGTATCGGGTGTAGAACCCGTTTTTGATCCGAACTGAGTATAGACGATCGGTCCATACAGGTCGGATAAGCGGTGCATTAATTCCACTTTCAGTATCTTGGTAATACCGTAGAATCCTATATTGTCTTTTTCATTAATAGTCTCTGATTTCTGTACTTCCGGCATAATGTATCCATAGGTGTTATCCCATGTAGAACCGTTCCAGCCGTCCATCATGTAGTAAGTGCTGTTGTTCTTTCCTTCGTTGAAGGGATTGAAGTCATGCACATATCCCGAGAATAGATCTGCCCCCAGGTTTTGCATGGTCTGAAAAGGCCAGTTCTTGCCGCTTCCCCAGTCGTAGTTGAAGTAGATTCCTTGCTGAATGATTCCCAAAGGGATGCCATAATAATTGAAATCCTGTTTTTTTACTATCATTATCGAATCCTGCTTCGTTGGTGTTGAACGACTCAAAAGAATCAGTACAAGCTGAAAATCCGATCAATCCTCCTAAGAGTATGCCTGCTATATATTTGATATTGTTTTTCATGATGAATCTCTTTTAGAATGTGAACTTAATATTGAAACCTAAGCTACGGGTAGTCGGCATGCCGAATACGTCAATACCCTGATTATCGTTACCTGTCGAAAGAACGGCATCCGGATCGAACGGAGCTTTCTTTGAGATGAAGAACAGGTTGCGGGCTACAAATGACAACTGGACATCTTTAAATGCACCGCCGGCTTTAGCCAACCAGCTTTGGGGGAGTGAGTAGCCCAAAGAGAGTTCGCGGAGGCGAATATTGGTAGCGTCGTACATATAGTACTCCGTACATCCGTCACGTCCACTGACTGCGGTGTAGAATTTTCTCGGCTTCACTTGTGTTCCGTCAATATTGATATATCCTGCATCTCGGGCTTTACCGCTGTTCAGGCTGACACCTCTTTGGTCGAGTTCGGCCTGAGTCTGTGAGAGTACATCGCCACCAAAACGTCCATCGATCAAGAAGTAGAGTGAGAAACCTTTGTAAGTGAATGTATTGCTCCATCCTAACATAAAGTCCGGATTACAGTTGCCTACTTTTTCTGTATTGCCGCCACCGATAACGTTCGGGATCTTGTCTCCGTCTTTATCTGTAGTAAATGCCACTTTGCCATTTTCGTCACGTTCGAATGCTTTACCGTAAATGTCGCCGAATGAACCTCCTTCTACCAAACGCATGGAGTAAGAAGAAGAGAAGCTTTCGTCACCATAAACGAATGTCTTGAGATCCGGATGAAGCTTGATAATCTTGTTTTTGTTGGTGGAGAAGTTAAATTGGGTTTTCCAACGGAAAGCATCGTTCATTACCGGAGTAGCTCCAAGAGTGATTTCAACACCTTCGTTTTGTATATTACCGGCATTTACCATGTAATATTTATAGTCGGCACCTGCTGATGAAGGCAATGTGAATAACTGATTTTTGGTATTGGTGCGGTAATAAGTAATATCGAAATCGAGCCGGTAATTGAAGAATCTCCATTCGGTACCTATTTCATAAGAAGTACTCATTTCCGGTTTCAGATCGTTGAAGGGGGCTTTGGAGTAAGTCACGATGGCACCACCTGCTCCGATGATATCATTGCTGCCAGGGATCGTGTTGCTGATGAACAATGGAAGGTCATTGCCAACTTTAGACCAAGAACCTCTGATCTTACCGAAAGAAATCCATTCGGGAAGTTTCACTGTATTGTTCAGTACCCATGACAGACCTACCGAGGGATAGAAGAAACTGCTGTGCTTGGTATAGGCCAGTGTCGACGACCAATCGTTACGTGCGGTAACATCCAGGTACAGACTCTCTTTCCAACCCAACTGAGCGGTTCCGAACAAAGACTGCAACACTCGCTTCTGATTCATTTGTTCGTCGATGTAGGCAGCCTGTGTCATTTTAATGTTGGCTACCGTAAATACATTCGGATAGTACAGGGAAGCTGTTTTAGAATCCAGTCTCAGGGAGTTTACATTTGTACTGTTGATACTGCCGATGGCTCCGTTCAATGAAAAGTCATTCCATTTTTTGTTTACCATAGCCATGACGTCGCCGTAATACAATGTTTCAGTATGATTCAGGTCGATGTAACGTCCGTTTTGTCCCGCTAAGGCAGGAGCGGTAGAGGCATACATGCGCTGTTGATACTGGTCGTGTGTGTAGTCGGCTGTACCGCGTGCCTGGATATTCAGCCAGTCGGTAATTTTTACGTTGGCTGTTAGTGAAGCGATCGCACGTGTGCGTTTATCATTACTGTTGATGCGGTTGGTAATCCAGTAGGGATTTTGTTCCATGTCCTGATAAGAAGTATACCAATTCTGTACGTTCATGTTACGGGCAGGATCGAAGACTTCGAAATTATTCTTGTATTCGGATAAATCTTCACCTCTCGGGAAACCGTAGAGACCTACCAACGGATTCATATAATAGCCACCGGAGGTGGGACGGTTTTTGATAGTTTGTGTCATCAGGTTCACGTTGGCATCCAGCTTCAGGTAATCATTAAAGAAGTTAGCCGTTTCGCGGAAGTTGAGGTTGTGTTTTTGCATCTTATTTTTCTCAACGATACCTTTGGCTGTAGTATTGGCATAAGAGAAGTAAGTTTGCATCTTTTCGCTGCCGTTCATAAAAGATACGGAGTTGATGGCTGTTACGCCATTCTGAAAGAAATTATCGGCGTTATTATAATCTTTCAGTGTTTGATTCTTTCCCCAACTGTTTTTGGCTTCAGGGTCCATGGCGTAATTGTTCTGGAATTCGGGCAAACAAATGGCGTGGTCTACAGTCAGATTAGAAGAGAAAGTGATTTTTTGAATACCGGCTTTGCCTTTCTTTGTGGTAATTAAGATCACACCGTTGGCAGCCTGTGAGCCATAGAGAGCTGCTGCAGAGGCTCCTTTCAGGATACTCATACTTTCAATATCGTCCGGGTTTAAGTTTGAGATACCGTCACCGCCATCACGGTTACCTGCGTCGGCTGTACCACCAATAGCTGTGGAAGCTTGTTCATTGCTACTGTTCAGCATCGGTACACCGTCGATAACATACAGAGGCTGGTTGTTTCCACTGATCGAACGGCTACCGCGAATGGAAACTTTGGCCGAACCACCCAGTCCGGATGAACTTTTAGTGATTTGTACACCTGCTGTTTTACCGGCAAGGGCATTAATCATATTCGGATCTTTGGCACGGGTCAATTCGTCACCGCCCACTTGTTGGGTTGAGTAAGTCAAGGAAGCTTCTTTCTTCTTGATACCCATAGCGGTTACCACTACCTGTTCCAGTGCCATGGCTTCCTCTTGCAGTTTAACGTTGAAACTCTGCCGTCCGTTCACCTGGATATTTTGTGGCTGATAACCGATATAGGTGATTGCAAGAGTGGCGTTACTGGGTACATTGAGGGTGAAATTGCCCTCCATATCGGTGATACAGCCATTGGTAGTACCTTTCTCAAGTACATTGGCACCTATGATGGGGTCACCATTCTGATCAGTAACAACTCCTTTTACGGTTACTCTGTCCTGTTGTGCAGTTATGGCATTATCATTGTTTCTGGTCAGAACAATGTTGTTACCTTCCATCACATATTTAATGTTGGTACCTTTGAATGCTTGGTCGAGAACTTCGGATACAGCTTTGTTATCGGCTTGCACGTTCACCCAGCGTCTGGTGTCTACGTTTTTTTTATTGTAGACGAACAGGTACTTTGTCTGAGATTCTATTTTTGATAGTAATTCGCTTACTTTCAGACTAGAACGCGGTATGCTTATTTTAGTGCTTTGAGAGTATCCATTCTCACTGTAAGCTTGGAATGCTACGAAAAAGAGAAGGAATAAAGTGATCTTCATGGCTAACAATATTTGTTTTGAAACAAAATTTTTTGGGCATAAATGCCTCGGCAAAGAAATTTTTCTCATATCTTTGTAACGTGTTAAGTTAATAAATTGATTAAGGTCGATTTTTGACTGTTTCGAATCGGAAAGTATGGGGGTACTTTCCGATTCTCTTTTAATGAGATGCTATTGACTGTTATTCATAATTGTTATGCTTTTAAGGGTTAGTACTAATTTAAGGTATATATTTAGCGTGAGCTCATTTCTTTATTTTATAAAGATACTGTCTTTTTCGGCACTTATGGAGTAAATAAACGAATGATCTTTCTGAATTACTTTCAGTACGTGTTCCACCCCATCCTGATCTTTAAACTTACCCGTGCAACGATAATTCAGTACTTTCGGATTCTCCACAACGATCTTCACTTTATAATATTTCTCCAGTTTACCAAGCAACAGGTTAAAAGGAGTATCATCAAAACAGTATAAACCATCTTTCCAACGGAGATAATCAAAATCAGTAAAACGCTCCTTTCTGAACTTTCCGTCCCAGAAAATAAAAACCTCGTTCACCCCCAGACGTGTAAGCGAATGTTCGCTGCCTTTCGCATAGATATCGACAATACCTTCAAGCAAAGTAGTTGTAAATTCATTGCTACCCCGGTAAGCACACACATTAAAATGTGTTTCCACTACTCTCACCTGATTAGTTTCCGTATTTACATAGAATGGGATTTCTTTATTTTTCGCCACCTCGAAGTAAGCTCCTCCGTCTAGTTCCACATTCCTCTCATTCCGTCCGAAATCATGGGAGTATGTTAATGTAGGCTGTGCATTCAGCCATACTTTCGTACCGTCTGCCAAAGTAATCTGTGCTCGCTGGCCAGCAGGCACTGTCACTGTCTGCAGATGCGCTGTATTACCATAATGATACTCCTTGAATAAAAAAGCACAACTGATTGCTACTACTATAACGGCAGCTATAAGGGCAATCTTTCCTTAACAAAGGGATTTGTCTATACGGGCACTCTTACCTTAACATAGGTAAGATATGAGTACCCACAGCCACTTTCTCTCCCTTATTGTTTATTTTGGTATTGGTGAAAAGGGCAATATCGAACAACATATGTTCTTTCTGCAATGTCCGACGGTTTTCCTCCGATTCATTCACCCAGTTAAGAATACATTTTTCTTCCTCAACAGTAGTGTTACCCTTAAAATATTTATGTAATAACTCAACGGAAACTTTTGCAGAAAAGCAAAAGTTTAGACAAAAAAATAACCCGACTTCTAGTAATCGGGTTATTCTATATTATATTAAAACTGTCACTTTTTTACTTCTTTTCCGGTCTTGGCAACAAAACCTTTCTAGAAAGTTTGAATTTACCGGTTTTAGGATCAATATCAATCAATTTTACATCAATTTCGTCACCCTCTTTAATTCCGGCTTCTTCCACTGTTTCCAAACGTTTCCAGTCTATTTCAGAAATGTGCAGCAAACCGTCCTTACCCGGCAAAAATTCGATGAACGCACCGTAAGGCATGATAGAACGAACCTTACCTTTGTACACTTCACCCACTTCGGGAACAGCAACAATTGCCTTGATCATGCGCATTGCATCGTCAATACATTTCTTATTAGTACCTGAAACTTCGATACGTCCCACACCTTCTGTTTCTTCGATAGTGATGACAGCACCGGTCTCTTCCTGCATACCTTGAATTATTTTACCACCAGGACCAATCACAGCACCGATAAATTCTTTAGGAATTGTCATGGTTTCAATGCGGGGAGCATGTTCTTTCAAGTCTGCACGCGGTTCAGCGATTGTTTCAGCAATCTTATCCAAGATGTGCATACGCCCTTCCTTAGCCTGGTTCAATGCACGTTCCAAGATTTCATAAGACAGACCGTCTACCTTAATATCCATTTGCGTAGCAGTAATACCATCTCTTGTTCCAGTCACCTTGAAGTCCATATCTCCGAGGTGGTCTTCATCACCGAGGATATCAGACAATACTGCATATTTATCTTCACCTGCATTCTTAATCAGTCCCATTGCAATACCTGATACCGGCTTCTTGATCTTCACACCTGCATCCATTAATGCCAATGTTCCGGCACATACGGTAGCCATAGAAGAAGAACCATTAGATTCGAGAATTTCTGAAACAACACGTACTACGTACGGATAGTCAGCAGGAATCTGTCCTTTCAAAGCGCGCCAAGCCAAGTGGCCATGACCAATTTCACGACGACCTACGCCGCGTTGTGCTTTTGCCTCACCAGTGGAAAAAGGAGGGAAATTATAATGTAACAGGAAACGTTCTTTTCCGTGTTCCAATACATTGTCAATAATCTTTTCATCGAGTTTTGTACCCAGTGTGACAGAAGTCAGTGATTGAGTTTCACCACGAGTAAAGATAGCAGATCCGTGAGGACCGGGTAGGTAACCTACTTCACACCAAATCGGGCGAATTTCGGTAGTTTTACGACCATCCAGGCGTTTGCCTTCATCAAGAATAGAACGGCGCATTGCTTCTTTTTCTACATCGTGATAATAGCGGTCGATCAAAGCCGCTTTTTCTTCCAGTTCCTCTTCTGAGAACTGAGCCTTAAACTCTTCACAAATAGCTTCGAAAGCAGCAAAACGTTCATGTTTATTGTTATTTCCGGAAGCAGCAACAGCATAAGCCTTGTCATAACAAGCTTCACGAACTGCCTTACGCAAGTCTTCGTCGTTTACCTCATGGTCATATTCACGTTTTACGGTTTTGCCAACTTCTTCAGTCAACTCCATCTGAGCTTTGCAATGTACCTTAATTGCTTCGTGAGCCACTTTCATAGCCTCTAGCAATTCTGCTTCGGATACTTCGTGCATTTCGCCTTCTACCATCATGATATTTTCATAAGTAGCAGCCACCATAAGGTCCATATCAGCTTTTTCCAGTTGCTCAAAAGTCGGATTGATTACAAACTGACCGTCAATACGCGCTACACGCACTTCGGAAATCGGTCCGTTAAATGGAATATCTGAAACAGCAAGTGCTGCAGAAGCTGCAAGTCCTGCCAATGCGTCCGGCATATCTACACCATCTGCTGAGAAGAGGATGATATTTACATATACCTCTGCATGATAATTGTCGGGGAATAAGGGGCGGAGAGCACGGTCAACAAGACGGCAGGTCAGGATCTCATAATCAGAAGCCCGACCTTCTCTTTTGGTAAAACCACCGGGGAAACGGCCGAATGCCGCAAATTTTTCTTTGTACTCTACCTGTAAAGGCATAAAATCTGTTCCGGGAACTGCATCTTTAGCGGCACAAACAGTAGCTAACAACATGGTGTTGCCCATGCGAAGCATTACAGAACCGTCTGCCTGTTTTGCCAACTTTCCCGTCTCGAGTGTGATGGTTCTTCCATCAGGTAACTCGATTGTCTTAACAATTGGGTTAATCATAAAAATTGTTTTATCTATACTTTTTCTTTCAAAATTCCTGCAAAGATATACATTTATCGTGGTAATCAGGTGGAAATGAGGTAAAAAGTTAGTGGTGAACTGATTTTTTTTCAAAATTAGGATGAAGAACCCGGCAAAATGCTTTGACTAATCTCGAAAAGAAGTATATTTGCATCTCGTTAATAACACACACTATATGAAAAAGGTTACTTTTGCAGCGCTCGCCGCACTTACTATTACTGCTTGTAGTTCCGGTCCTAAATTCCAGGTGAACGGGGATGTATCAGGAGCCGACGGTAAAATGCTTTATCTCGAAGCTTCCGGTCTGGAAGGTATTGTTCCACTCGATTCAGTGAAGCTGAAGGGGGAAGGTACATTCAGTTTCAAGCAGCCTCGTCCCGAATCACCCGAATTTTATCGCTTGCGGATTGACGACAAAATCATCAATTTTTCTGTAGATTCTATCGAAACAATTCAGATCAAAGCGCCGTATGTGGATTTCTCCACTACTTACACGGTGGAAGGTTCGGAAAACAGCAACAAGATAAAAGAGCTGACGCTGAAGCAGATCCGCCTGCAAAAAGAGGTGGACGACTTGCTGGCAGCTTTACGCAGTAACAGAATGGGGCATGATGTATTTGAAGACAGTCTGGCAACGTTGCTCAACAATTACAAGGAAGATGTCAAAGTGAACTATATTTTCGCTGCTCCCAACACGGCAGCCGCTTACTTTGCCCTGTTCCAGAAACTCAATAATTATCTGATATTCGATCCGTTGAACAATAAAGATGATGTGAAATGTTTCGCTGCTGTCGCTACGAGCCTCAACAATGCGTTCCCTCATGCCGTACGTTCCAAGAACCTTTATAATATTGTAATTAAGGGGATGAAGAACACGCGCCAGCCACAGGCGAAAGCATTGGAGATTCCTCAAGAGAAAATTGTGGAAACCGGCATTATCGACATCGCCCTGCGTGACGTGAAAGGAAATGTGCGCAAACTGACCGACCTGAAAGGAAAAGTCGTATTGCTCGATTTCTCTGTATTCCAGTCGCCTGCCGGTTCTCCTCACAACCTGATGCTTCGCGAACTATATAATGAATACGCAAAACAAGGACTGGAAATATACCAAGTATCTCTCGATGCGGACGAACACTACTGGAAAACTGCGGCAGACAACCTTCCCTGGGTTTGTGTACGCGATGGAAACGGAGTATATTCTACCAACGTAGCTGTATATAATGTTCGTCAAGTTCCATCTATCTTTTTGATTAACCGTAACAACGAATTAAAGCTTCGCGGCGAAGATATCAAGAATTTGGAAGCAGCTGTCAAGTCATTGCTCTAAGTTGTTATAATTTAGCATATTTCATTTAAATATGTTACATAGCATCTTTTTTCACTTGACACGTATCACTTAAAAGTCTATCTTTGCAAAGAAATAATGATAAGAGGGTTCCAACATGGCTCATGTTGGAATTCTTTTTTGTTTATATGACCATTTAAAACAATTAAAGGAGGAAAACATCATGGCTTATATGTCAGAAGAAGGTTACAAGAAACTGATGGCGGAACTGAAGGAACTGGAAACAGTGGAACGCCCGAAGATCTCTGCGGCAATAGCCGAAGCCAGAGATAAAGGAGACTTGTCGGAAAATGCAGAATACGATGCCGCCAAAGAGGCGCAGGGTATGCTTGAAATGCGCATCAACAAATTGAAAGCTACCATTGCAGACGCAAAAATCATTGATGAATCTAAGCTGAAAACAGATTCTGTACAGATTTTAAATAAAGTGGAACTGAAGAATGTAAAGAACGGTATGAAGATGACTTATACCATCGTTTCCGAAAGTGAAGCTAACCTGAAGGAAGGAAAGATTTCCGTTAACACCCCGATTGCACAAGGTCTGCTTGGCAAGAAGGTGGGTGATGTAGCCGAAATCACTGTTCCACAAGGCAAAATTGCATTGGAAGTAGTAAACATATCAATTTAACGTAAAGGCAGGTCTCCTTGTGGGGCTTGCCTTCATTTATCAATAAAAGTTATGGCAACAATATTCAGTAGAATCATCGCAGGCGAAATCCCCTGCTACAAGGTGGCGGAAAACGAAAAGTTTTTTGCGTTTCTCGATATCAATCCGTTGGTAAAGGGACATACATTGGTGGTGCCCAAACAGGAAGTAGACTATATTTTCGATTTGAGCGATGAGGACCTGGCTGCTATGCATGTATTTGCAAAGAAAGTGGTCCGTGCCATTGAAAAAGCTTTCCCCTGTAAAAAGGTGGGCGAAGCGGTTATCGGACTGGAAGTTCCTCATGCACATATTCATTTAATTCCTATTCAAAAGGAATCGGATATGTTGTTCTCGAATCCGAAACTGAAATTGTCGGATGAAGAATTCAAGTCCATAGCACAAGCAATCAACTCCTCTCTATAAAACATGATGACGAAATAAGCAAGAGCGTTCTGTGAAGGACGCTCTTTTTTTGTTCCATGCCTTGAAACAAAGTGTTCCTCGGTGTGAAACGAAGTGTTCCTCACCGAGGAACAACCTGTTCCACACCGAGAAACTTTTATCGCTCCTTGCTTTCGGCAACTTCTACCAAATAAACTCCGATACAGATAAAAATAATGGCAAACGTCTGCGTCCAGCTAAAACGGTCTTGTCCCAAAGCAAGGGAGGCAATAGTTGCCACAATCAGAATCAGATAACCATAGATAGCAACCACCGTTGTCTTCAGATATTTCAAACCGACAGGCAACAACATATAACTGATAGTGGTCGGGAAAATCAATACGAACATCAAGATAAGGAAAGGTGTCCAATGGAACGGCATGGAGAATACCGGAGCATCAAATCCCGTAATGAACGTTACTATTATAGCAGATACAGCAGCACCGGAAAAGGTATAGCGCAACATGGTTATTGCTCCGATAGCAGTCAAGATACGCTGACTAAGAATCAGATAGACAGCATATACCACAGAGCTAAGAAGACAAAGCATATTTCCCGTGAAAGCATCGGACGCCAAATCATCGCTTTGCTGGGTTAAAATACAAACCAATGCTCCTATCAAGCCGATAGAAATTCCTATTATTTTTTTAGTGGTCGCCTTCTCCTTATAAAAGAATATCATCATGAGAAAAACCCAAATAGGCTGGAGGCTGGTAAAAATAGAGCTGGAAACAGGAGTTGTTTTACTCAATCCGGCCAGGTAAAGAAACATAAAGCCATAAAGTCCCAAGGCCCCCAACAGGAAAAGGAGCCATTTATCTTTGGCGGATGATTTTTCCGGAGGCATAAACCACCCGATTACCCAAAAGGCTGCTGCTGCAAACGTGCAGCGAAGGGTTGCTCCTGTCAGCGGACTCATCCACAAAGGCAGAAGATACTTCAGGGCATTCATATTTAACCCGCTAAAAACTTTCGAGACGGCCATGCTAAGATTGGCTTCCAGTTTCTTATTCTTCATTTTTTATTTCAATTGGTCGTTAAACAAAAAGGTATGACGGCGCCGATATGCCCAGAAAAGAGTGACAACAGTAATCAGCAGATTAAAGATAAACGGAAACTCTTGCGATTGGGTATGGAATACCCACTGGAAAAAATCGACGATAAAGGGATAGAGCAAAATAGCCAGGTAGTTCATCATCATCACAAATGCCAAAGCTAATGTGGTCTTTTGCGGTAATGCGGTCTGCGTGGTCTTGTCATAAAGCATGGGCTGGATAATGCCATACCCTAAACCGACCAGAATACACCCGGGAATAATCAACCACTCTATCGGAGCTATCCAGATTAATAATAGTCCCAATGCCATCGACAACAGGCTATATGCCTTCGTACGTTCTTTAAGCAAGCCTACAATTTTATCCAGACAGAAGCCCGGAGCCGTGATAGCCAGGAAGAAAAGCGAAATCATCAGTCCGGAATTACCACTGGAGAAATGATGCTTTTCCATTAAGAAAGGCAGATTGAAGATCACTACTATTACGATATATGTAATCACCCCATAGAAAAGCATCAGTTCTATCAGATGCTTGATGTGAATACCATATTTACTGCCTCCAATGTCTATGGCAGACTGTCGGGCAGCTTTGCTGTCGTCCGCTGAACTCGTCTCCGGCACAGTCACCGTCGCCGCATTCGCTGTTGCTACATTTGCCGCCGTAGTAGTAGCAGTATCAGACGAAGAAGATGCCGTTAAAGCGGCTTCTCCGGACCGGTCTTCTTTCAAATGTCCCACCAGCAGAATGGAAACCAACGGAAGAAGATAAACAAGAAAAGGCAGGTGCCAACTGACTTCTGCCAGATAGCCCGTCACGGCAGTTGCTATCACTAACGTAAAATTAGTTATGGCCGAACTCAACCCGAACTGTTTCACCCGATAAGTTCCCACAAAATATCTGGAAACCAATCCGGTAGACAAAGGGATAATAAGTCCGGACCCGATGCCGAGCAGAGCACTAACCACAATCAACTGCCACATTCGATTGGATATCAGATACAGAACACCGCTTGCGGCAAAAAGCCAGAGTCCGACTTTCAATACACGGACATAATCGACTTTCTCCGTCAGTTTACCACCCAGCAATATAAAAGGTATGATGAGCAATGATGGCAGTGATGTCAACATCTGTATGTCCAGATCCGTAGCTTTCGGAAATATCTTTGTAAGGTCACCCAATATAGGTGAAACAGCGAGTCCCGGCAATGAAGTCAATGCCGAAATAGACCAAATGGCAATTAAAGTGATAAGAGGAATTGTTCCTCGTCCCGTCTGTATCTTCATAATGCTTATTCGTTAAAAGTTTAGGTTTGAAGAAAACAATAGTCGCTTTATAAAGTTCATTTATTCACCACAGAGGACGCAGAGGCCACAGAAGGGAATCTTGTTCATGCCGGTACCGTTTTGAATAAAATAATGGAGTATTCTGGAAACGTTGTGGTAAATCTGAAAAAGA
>OGPS01001219.1_pt1 | contig 19915 bp, 12 predicted proteins | sample 1552931 | NCBI WGS metagenome assembly OGPS01 (sample SAMEA2580252, study PRJEB22360) | human gut metagenome | biome: human gut; feature: human-associated habitat; material: faeces | place: Denmark | collected 2008/2010 | reverse complement strand
GATCTAGGAGTAGCTATAATGTGAGTCCATAGCGCTATGTGGCAAGACTTAATCCTTTTATTCCTCGGTAGGCGTCAGCCCTGAGGGAGCGTGGGGATACCTTTATAACAGTCTCATTTTTGCTACCTTTGCGGTAGACATCGGCACTAAGCTGTTAATCATCATAAGAACTTTATGAGTACGCAACAATTCAAACGCACTTTAGTCACTACGGCCCTACCTTATGCCAATGGGCCTGTACATATCGGACACCTCGCAGGAGTCTACGTTCCTGCCGACATATATGTTCGCTACAAGCGTATGAAGGGCGACGAGGTCCTCTTCATCGGTGGCAGCGATGAGCACGGAGTACCTATCGCCATCAAGGCAAAAGCGGAAGGCGTCTCTCCCCAAGAGGTGGTAGATCGCTACCACACATTGATCAAGGAGTCGTTCGCTCGCCTAGGCATCGACTTCGACATCTATTCGCGCACCACCTCCGAGACACACGAGAAGACGGCGAGTGCGTTCTTTACCAAGCTCTACGAGTCGGGCAAGCTGATCGAGCAGACCTCGGAGCAGTACTACGACCCTGAGGCTAAGCAGTTTCTAGCAGACCGCTACATCACGGGTACCTGTCCGCATTGCCACAACGAGCGCGCCTATGGCGACCAATGCGAGGCGTGTGGCACCTCCCTCTCGGCGACCGATCTGATTGACCCTCATAGCGCTATCTCAGGGGCTAAGCCAGAGCTACGAGAGACGAAGCACTGGTACCTGCCACTGGGCGACTACGAGAGCTTCCTCCGCGAGTGGATACTCGAGGGGCACAAGGAGTGGAAGCCCAACGTATACGGTCAGTGCAAGAGCTGGCTGGACCTAGGACTACAGCCACGTGCCGTGACGCGTGACCTAGACTGGGGTATCCCCGTACCGCTCCAAGGAGCTGAGGGCAAGGTGCTCTACGTATGGTTTGACGCGCCTATCGGCTACATATCCAATACGAAGGAGCTACTTCCCGACAGCTGGCGCACCTGGTGGTGCGACCCCGAGACCCGTATGATCCACTTCATCGGCAAGGACAACATCGTCTTCCACTGCATCATCTTCCCCGCCATGCTAAAGGCAGAGGGTTCGTTTAACCTGCCAGACAATGTACCCGCCAACGAGTTCCTCAATCTCGAGGGTGACAAGATCTCGACCAGTCGCAACTGGGCGATCTGGCTCCACGAGTACCTCGACGAGATGCCTGGCAAGGAAGACGTGCTGCGCTATGTCTTGACGGCCAATGCGCCTGAGACCAAGGACAATGACTTCACATGGCGTGACTACCAAGCACGTAATAATAATGAGTTGGTCGCTATCTACGGCAACTTCGTGAACCGCGCCTTGGTGCTGACGCACAAATACTTCGACGGCAAGGTACCTCCGCTGGGTCGTCTCACGGAGATCGACGAGGAGATGCTCCGAGAGGTGGCTGCCATACCCGCAGAGCTGGACGATCAGCTAGAGCACTTCCACTTTAGAGAGGCACTCAAGACCGCTATGCAGCTGGCCCGCATCGGCAATAAGTACCTCGCCGACACAGAGCCGTGGAAGGTGATCAAGAGCGACCCCGATCGTGTTGCTACGATCCTACACTTAGCTTTGCAGCTGGTGGGCAACCTGTCGATTGCTTTTGCGCCCTTTACCCCCTTCTCCACACGTCGACTCCTCGCTATGCTACAAGTTGAGGAGGGAGGCTTCGCCTTCTCCCGCTTTGGAGCTACAGACCTACTTCCCGAGGGGCATCAGCTGGGCACGCCCGAGTTGCTCTTTGAGAAGATTGAGGACGAGGTGATCCAAGCACAGCTCGACAAGCTCGCAGCGATCAAGAAGCTCAACGAGGAGCAGAACCGTCACCCTGAAGCTCTGCTGGAGGATGTGCCGTTTGACACATTTACCAAGAGTGATATGCGTGCGGGACGTATCCTAGCTTGCGAGAAGGTGCCTAAGGCGGACAAGCTCCTGCGCTTCTCCATCGATGATGGCATGGGCGGACGAACGATCGTCTCGGGTATCGCTCAGTACTACAAGCCGGAGGAGCTGGTAGGTAAGACCGTTGCCTTCGTTGCCAACCTCCCTGTGCGCAAGATACGTGGCGTCGAGTCGCAAGGTATGATCCTCTCAGTCGAGGACTACAAGACGGGACAGCTGCAGGTGGTCACGCTGCCTGACACGATAGCTCCTGGCAGCAAACTGGTCTAGCCCCACAGCGACATGCGCATCCCTCTAGTCAACCTGCCCCAAGAACATAGCCCCTACCAAGCTGAACTTGATAGGGGCATCGGGAGGGTTGTCGCCTCGGGCGGCTACATTGGCGGTGAGGAGGTGCGTGCCTTTGAGGAGGAGCTAGCGAACTACCTAGGGCTAGAGCCGTGGAGTGTCATCAGCTGTGGTAACGGGAGCGATGCGCTTCTGCTGGCTCTGACTGCGCTAGATCTGCCCCGCGGTGGCGAGGTAATCGTCGCTACGCACAACTATGTGGCGGCTGCCGAGGCGGTCTGTCATCTAGGGCTCCGACCTGTCTGGGCTGACGTGATGCCCTCGCCGAGTAGCGAGGGGCGTGTCACCTTTCAGATGAATGGCTCGCTAGACTATCTAGAGTCTCTTCGCACCCCTCGCACGGTGGCACTCATAGCGGTCAATATGTACGGTATGCCCTGCCCCGCAGTTGAGCTAGCGCACTTCTGCAAGCGGCATCAGATCCCGTGGATTGAGGACAATGCACAGGGGATGGGTGGCTTAGACGAAATAGCTTCGGGAGCTTCAAAAGCTACTGCACCGCTAGGCACACGAGCTACGATCGGCACGACAAGCTTCTTTCCGACCAAGCCACTAGGCTGTATGGGCGATGGGGGCGCTGCTTTCGTACCGCATGACCAGCAACTGGCGGAGCGTTTGCGCCAACTGGTCAACCACGGACAGCGCACACGTTACCAGTACGAGCGGTGTGGCTACAACAGTCGTCTAGACGCGCTCCAAGCAGCTGTATTACGAGTTAAGCTACGTCACCTAGACGAGGCAAACCGACGACGTAGCGCACTAGCCGACCTTTACGATGGACTACTGGCGAACCTCCCGATGGTGAGACGTCCGTGGCGTAGTGGGGACCGGCCCGAAGCGCTCTATCTCTACACAATCTGCGTACCCTCTGACAAGCGAGACGGACTACTCAACGAACTACGCACCGCTGGCATCGACGCACGAGTCTACTACCCGCAGATGCTTCACCAGATAGCGGTCTACAACGCTGGCTCGTCTGAGGCTTCCTGTCCTGTAGCGGAGGTGCTCCAGCAGACGATGCTCTCGCTACCGATAGCCCCGACGACCACCTCCGAGCAGATTAGCGAGATCTGCGAGCGAATCAGACAATTTCTACTATAAAAGCTTCCCCCACTATGACAGCGAACCACAGCGACCTAGCGACCTCATCTCCTACGCCACTCCACAGCCCCCTCCGCTGGGTCGTCGTGGGGTGTGGACATATTGGCCGTCGGCACATGGAGCATATCTCAAAGCATCCGCAGACGCAGTTGGTCGGGATGGTCGACGTGCTGCCTGCTTCGGAGTGTGGTGCTGCGCAGTTTGCTGGGGTATCCTTTTACCCAAGCGTCGAGGAGCTGCTGGAGCGTGGGGGAGACACCTTTGATGTAGCTTCGATTTGCGTTCCCAACGGACTGCACTACCCGATTGCGCTAGAGCTAATCAAAGCGGGCAAGTCGCTCCTCATCGAAAAGCCCGCTGTACTACACCCCGATGAGGGCGAGGAGCTGATCGCCCTAGCGAAGGCGCACGGCTGTCACCTATATAGTGTCTTGCAAAACCGCTTTACGCCTGTCTCAGCTTGGCTCCACCAGATGATCGAGGAGAAGCGCCTCGGCAAGCTTTACCAGATCGAGCTACAGTGTCTCTGGAATCGTGACGAGCGTTACTACCTGCCTCGTCGCTGGCATGGCGATCTCAAGCTAGATGGCGGAACGCTCTTCACGCAGTACTCACACTTCCTCGATCTACTGATCTGGTGCTTCGGCATGCCTAAGGTGCAGGGCGGGAGCTTCTACAATTACAACCACCAGACGATGGTAGACTTTGAGGACTCGGGCGTGGTGCAGCTCACCTTCCCGCAGGATACGACGGGACTGCTGACCTACTCGACAGCGGTCTACGGGACCAACTGTGGGGTGCGTCTCACCGTACTCGGCGAGCGTGGGTGCATCGTCCTTGACGGTCCCTTTATGAACCGCTTAGCACACTGCGTCATCGATGGCTACGACCGTCCCGACCTGGGCGAGAGCGAGCCTGGCAACGCCTACGGAGCCTACAGCGGCTCCGCGCAAAACCATCACTTCGTCATCGACCACACAGCGCGCACTCTGCTGGGAGATCCGACCGCTCAGGCGGTGGAGATAGAGGATGCCTTACGTGTCGTGCGTCTCATTCGCAACATCTACCAGTACAACCCTTACCTTAGACAAGTAGTCACTAGAAAGCCCCTCACGTTATGATCAAATTTCAGCATCGTACTTTACTTTATTGTCTCGCTACGCTCCTCCTACTGGGGAGCTTCGCTAGTTGCAAGAAAGCGGAGCGGGAGATGCACACGCTTCGTATCCTACACACGACCGATGTACATGGCAACATACTAGGCTACGACTTCGTTCAGGACAGCTGCACCCCTAGCGGACTGGCGCGGGTCTCTACCTATGTGACCCAAGTGAGGAAAGAGTACCCAGCGAGCACGCTACTCTTCGATGGAGGTGATGTGCTACAGGGCAATGCGGCGGTCTACTACTCCAACTTCGTCGACACAGTGCGCACGCACTTCGTCTCTGACGCTATGACGCTGCTGGGCTACGATGCAGCCGTCGTGGGGAACCATGATCTAGAGGCCACACCGAGCGTCTATCACCGCTGGCAACGCGACATGGCGACACCGCTGCTAGCCGCCAACATCGTACACAGCGACGGGCCCCTCAAGGGCAAGCCTTACTACTCGCCTTATAGCGTACATACGGTGGATGGGGTCAAGGTCGCTGTTCTCGGACTGATCACCCCAGCTGTGCCGCAGTGGATTCCCCAGTCGTCTTACGAGGGGATGACCTTTGCCGATCCGATCGCCACCGCCCACGAGTGGATTCCTACGATCCAGGAACATGTCCATCCCGACCTCCTCATAGTCTTGATGCACTCGGGGCTGGGCGATGAGCAGGGAGGTGAGAACTTTGCCATGCAGTTGGCAAATAGTGTCTCTGGCATCGATCTGATCCTCTACGGACACGATCATCAGGCTAATCAGACGACCGTGCAGAGTCCGTCAGGCTCTCCCGTCCTGCTGATCAATCCTGGGAGCCATGCGAGAAACGTGGCAGACGTGACGGTCTCCATCACCAAGCAAGGTGACAAAGTGGTTGACAAAAAGATCCAGGGAGAGATCGTCTCAATGGCTTCCGTACCGGCAGACTCCGCTTTCGTCAGTTATTTCTCAGACTTTGCTGACACAGTGCGTAGCTTTATCGCTGAGCCTATCACACAGATCACCGAGCCACTAGTAGGTGTGGACGCGCTCTTCGGACCTTCCGCTTATATCTCCTTGCTCCATCAGCTACAACTGGATCTGAGCGAGGCAGACGTCTCATTCTCCGCACCGCATCGTCTCTCCTTATCACAGCCAGCTGACACGCTACGGGGACGAAACTTCTTCGACATCTACCCTTATGAAAACTATCTCTACAAGCTGCGCCTCTCAGGGCAAGAGATAAAGGACTACCTAGAGTACTCCTACGGCTTATGGTGCGGACCCGACTCCAGCTCTGGCGAGCATCTGCTCTATCTGAAGGATCAGGCTGACGAGCAACGCTTCCCGACGGTCAATCCGACCTTTAACTTTAGCGCAGCTGCTGGCATAGACTACACGGTGGATCTGCGCAAAGCTCAAGGCGAGCGGGTCACTATCGAGCACCTGTCTGACGGACGCCCCTTCTCGACTGACAGCGTCTACACTGTTGCGGTCAATTCATACCGCGCTATTGGTGGAGGTGGGCATCTGACGCAAGGAGCGGGGATTTCGCCCGAAGAGTTGCGCCAACGCATCGTTTGGGTTTCGCCTCACGATCTGCGCTATCACCTCATCGAGTGGGCAAAAACACATCAGCCGCTCACACCGCCCCGCTACAATAACTGGGTCTTCATACCTAAAGAGCAAGCTGCGCTAGCTATTGCGCGAGATCGTCGCATCATCGAGGAGAGCCTTGCTAAGTAAAGAAAGTTCTCTCCGCCAACGCACTGCTTAGCGTAATGACTTGGGTTGACCTCCTGCTCCTACTGATCTTAGCTGGTGGCATCACCACCTTCGGGCGTAAGCGACTGCGCAAGCACAACCCCGTCTACAAAGGCATGGAGCGAGACTTCGCCGCACATTGTGCACTCAGCATCGAGGAGTCTCCGCTCCTGCAGCTCAGCACAGCGCCCGAAGGTGCCATGCCCCGCTACTTAGTGGTAGACACCGAGACCGTATGCTATCTGCACGACACGCTCGACGAGACACAGCTCTCCGCTATCGACACACCGCTTCTAGCGAGTCTCTCGTGGCTTCTCCTAGACGAAGAGCTATGCGTCGTGCGGAGCGAAGACCATCTCCTGCTCAGTGGTGTGCCGATCACAAGCGAAGCAACCGACTACCACCAGCTAACGACCGAGTTTGTCGCTGGGCATGGCGAGCCACCCCAAGCCGTACTAGAGCTATTCCTCAGAGATCTAGAGACTACGCAGATGATCGTGGGGCATAGCCTCTCCTTCCACCTAGCCGTCCTAGCGCACGACCTGCAGCACTACCAGTTGCCCAGTGAGAACCTGCAGACCAAGCGACGCTTCTGCACCATGCGCCAAGGCATCAACTACCTCATCTCGCACTACCAAGCCGACCCCTTACAGACACGCATCAGTCTAGAATCGCTCTACAGCAGGCTCCTGTGGGGTCGTGAGGACCTAGAGATCATCTACCAGCTCAAGTCTCGACACGATGTCGTCCTCGCCACGCACTGCTTCATCAAGCTCTACAAAGAGCCGACCAGTGCAGCCGACTCGTGACCATGCAGCAGGTGAACGAGCGTGATCACGACGCCCATCACGACGAAAAGAAGAGATACTCCCATGTTGAGCCACTTGCGCCATCGTTGCATACCGCCAGCGAAGCGCGCTAAGCGACTCAAGCCCATCCGTATCAGACCATAGACGGGATAAGCGACACTAGCCGTCAGGAGTGCGAAGAGTCCCAGATAGAACAACCCCACAGCGCCCCCCGCCTGAGCAGTCATAGGCACCAGCATACCGAAGTAGATCAGCCCCGTAGCAGGGCAGAAGAAGAGAGCCGAGCTAAAGCCCAGCCAGAGGGCTCGCCAGCTCCACGCCTCCTGCCGCTCTAGCGGTTGCCCCTGCTCATGATCAAGCTCCTCCGCTTGATGCGCCGGCTCCGCCTCATGATGATGCCCCTCATGGTCGTGATGATCGTGACGACCAAACAGCCATAACAGTACTCCCAGTATGATAATCAGCGGTCCCAGCCAATGCTCCAGACCATACAGGATCTGCTCCTGTAGTTGAAGTGTCTGAATGCTCGTCCGCAAGAGCCAAGCCGAGAGCAGTCCGAGCGAGAAGTAGAGCAGCGCACGCCCCAGAGCATAGAGCGTAGCGATCCACCACCCCTGCCGTCTACTCGTCTGTCGCCCCGTCAGAAAGAGCAGCGAGGAGACCACCGTCGCCAGTGGACACGGATTGATTGCCACGAGGAGAGCCATCACCACCACCGCCACAAAAGACGTTGAACCTGAGACTAGAGCTAAGAGATCGGACTGCATAACGAAACAGATTACTTGGTTAGAGTCTCTTAGCGCACCACAATCTTGCCCGAAGTGTAGGCAGGCACCGAGTCACCCTGCGTCATCCTCAAGCGGTAGATGTAAAGCCCCGGCAGCAAGGCGCCACCCGTCTGTAGCTTAGGCTCCCAGCGTATCAGTGCCGGAGTATCGTAGCCAGAGCGAGCCACCATCTGTGGCGAGAGCGCAACGAGTGCACCACGATAGTCGTATAGTTCGATAGTCACATCGACCTCCACGCCTGGCGCATTGTTGTACACCTCCACAATCAGCGGATCATCAGCCGTCAAGACCCCAGGACGAGCACGACTCTCGACCACCGTCGGTGCTTGACCAGCACGCACGCGGAAGGCAAAGCTACGCTCCGTCACATTATTGCACACGTCCCATACCGTAAAGGTCGCTGTGTGGTCACCATCGGGCAACTCAGGCAGCAGGTAAAGCACCCGTCCCACACCAGCCTCCATCTCAGAGGCGGTGTAGCTGCTATTGAGGTTAAAGGTCAAGTCCTCACGACCATCCACAACCAGCGTCATGTTGTGCCCTACGCCCGTTCCCGAAAGGTTGATCCCTGAGGCATCAGCCAGCGTGGCAACGAAGAGTGGCGTCGAGCCGATTGGGTTCTCCATCGAGAAGTTTGGATGACCTAGGTAGAGTTCTCGTATCTCTGGCGGTATCGTATCGACCACGCTATGCTCACCCACTCCTGGCTTGACACAGATCGTATGGCTCACGCCCATCGCTTCGTAAGGTTCGCCACCCTTTGCATCACTGTAAGCATAGAGATTGATCTTGCCATTGCCCCCGCTATAAGGGAGGTCTTTAGGCACCACAAAGGAAAAGTCAAAGAGTCCCTCCTTTACCTCAGCGATACCCGCATAAAGCATCCCTGGGTAGTCCTCAAAAGAGGTAATCTTCTCAGGATCCTTGTCAGGCGCATTGTCAATGTGCGTCTTGACCTGAGCCTTAGCGTCAAAGACCGTCACAAAGAGCCGGCCTGTGAAGTCTCCCTGTACGACTCCCTGGCTGCTCGCTACATAGCCACGCACCTGAACACTATCCATTGCGTGGAGCGCCACCGCCTCCCCCTCCGAGAGGTTGTCAATCGAGGCACCCGCTAGCTCCGTGATAACCGTTTCGTAGGCTGGCATACGAAGGCGCAGAGCTGGATCACCGAGCAGGAAGAAGTTCAACTTATTCGTCGTATCGACTCTTATCAACTCATTCTTCGCATCCCGCATCACGATGCCCATAGGACGGAGGAAGCCATCCGCTTGGGGCGTAAAGAGACTCTCATGCAGCGCATTGTTCATCTGCTCATTCGCTATGTCCATCACTACACGCGTAGTTGTGTAGAGCGCTATAGCACCACTAGTCGGATTAAGCATAGCCGACTCTCCAGCCGAGGTCTGCGGATGGTCATAGTTGGTAAAGTCACAGGTCGCTGTGATCCACACCGGCAGGTGGGGATAGTCAAAGCGCACAATATCCGCCTGCGTCAAAATCTGCTCATCGCTCCACGCTGCGGGCCCCCCGTGTCCCGTATAGTCTAGGAGGAGTAGTCCCTTCTGTAGCTCGTCCATCAGCTTGCGATGCGCCTCTGGCACCGAGGTACGACCGCCCACATTCTTGTGCGCATAGGCATCCATATAGACTTTGGAAATCATTAGCTCAGGTTGCAACCGCTCCATCTGCTGAGCAATGCGGTCCGCCTGGCTTAGGTGCGAGTATCCATCCATATTGTCCGCTACATAGCAAGCCCGTGTGCGCCATACCCCTGGCACCTGCTCGCTATCGTAGCGGATTATTTTATCCACTACCGCCTCAGCCTCTCCCAGAGTCCGTACAGGCAGACGACCGATCCCCACCGAGAGCGTCTGCGCTCCGATACCGACACCACGTTGACCCTCCGAGAGGAGGCCAAAGTAGTCATCCGTCGAGTAGCTGTAAATGTTGGTCGAGTTCTCTCCTTGATAAGTCAGCAAGAACTCCGTCAGCTGAAAGTCCCGTGCGCTCCAGTCTTGCGACACCTTACGATTGTCGTAGGCGCCATCGCCCATTAGGAGCAGCAGCGGGTGGTAGCTCCCTGCGCCATGCTTCGCCTCGTAGCGCTGCTTATAGTTCCACAGCATCAAGCGATAAGCCGTTGCATCGGGCGTACCGCCATTATACTCATCAAAAAGCTCCTGCTGCGTCACCACCTGCACCCGCAGCCCCGAGTGCTCTCTGTGGTAAGTGGCCAAGCGCTCCGCAGCGGGGCGCAAAGCCTCCGTCGTAATCATCAGATAGTCAGGAACCGTGTCTAGACGCACCCCACCGTGAGAAAGTGCCACCACCTGCTCCACAGGGTAAGCATCTGTCAGGGCAAAGAGCGTGTACTCCACAGGACTCCCCGCCCCATCAGTCACCGCTCCTGTAAAGGTCACAGCCTTATCGCCCGCCTCCATCGGCAGGCTCATCACACGCCCCTCAGCGGTACGACCCCATAGTTGCAAAGCGCTCGCTGCGCCACTCACCCCGATGCGATGCTGCGCCACTGCTCCAGGGGTGGTGGAGAAGTTGCGAAAGGCTAGTTGCCCCTTTCCCCCATACTCTAAGGCAACGGGTGCTACCAGTGATACATAGTCGAGGTAGGCGGGTCGTCCTGCTGGCGAAACTTGTAGTCGTACATCCACGCTCTGACTTGACGCTGGGAGAGCTGTGGCAAAGCGCTTGGCGTGATAGATTCCTGCCAGATAGGTCCTATCCGACGAACCAGCTTCACTTAGGTGGACAAAGTCCTGGAAGGTCTCGCTACCCAGTTGCACCGTCAGCTCGAGCGGTTGCTCCTCCGCTGGTAATCCCACGTAGGCCACCGTCAGCTGACCCTCAGCAGCTGACACCAATGGTTCCGGTAGCGAGAGCGACACCGAGAGCGGATGCCCCCCGATAGGCTCGCCAAAGAGCTTACGCCCTGAGGCACGCAGCGAGTGGCGATCCTCCTCATGTACCACATGCGCCAAGAAGCTTGTCCGTACATCCGTCTCCGTAGCCTTCGGTGTTTCTTGCGACTTAATGCTCCGTGCCGGTAAATCCGTGCGATCTGTCGCTAGGTAGTACCCCTTGTTGCTGTAGATGTTTTGCTGGTGGCGGAAGGTCTGCTGCGACAGCTCTGGGATCCATTCCGTCGTACCCGTAGCGTAAAAGTAAACTGCCTCATCAGCCACATAGATGGGGACAGGTGTGAGCTGCAAACTATTGTCTTCCAGCACCTCGCTGAGCATCGCTCCGCCCCGCCCGAAGAGACGTACCTCGGCCGGGTTCGCAATGCCCGCCTCGCGCAGTGCCGCAAAGGTAACCTTATGCACGCCCGTACGTGTCACAGAGAGGCGCGCCCAGTGTCCCTCACGGAGCGGTGTTTCGGTTGCGGACTGAGCTGCCAGCCCGAGCAGAGCGACAAACAGCGTGACCAGCAGCAGGTAGATAGGTCTGTATATATAGAGGAGTCTATGTCTCATAAGCATTCTAATAACGTGGGTATAGCTACTTATAGTATATCCATTGCCGTGATCGACAGTGCAAATATACCACAATCTTCCCTTTAGTTTCCGCCCCCCTACGAAGGGCTATCCTTTCTTTATAAGGACACTTACTTACTCTCCATTCGCTCGAAAGGTTGTAGGGACCCTCTAAAAAACTAGTGAGGCATCTCGACTAGTCGAGATGCCTCACTTTATTGGTCTGAGCTAGCGACTCTATTACTTGACGCTGGCAGAGAGTGTGCGACGCTCACGGATACGAGCAGCGCGACCACGGCGATCACGTAGGTAGTAGAGCTTAGCGCGGCGTACCTTACCATGACGCTCTACGTGGATCTCCTCGATGAAGGGGCTGTTGAAGGGGAAGATACGCTCTACGCCCACACCGTCTGAGATCTTGCGTACTGTGAAGCGACGCTGGTCGCCATGACCGCTGATGCGGATGACCGTACCGCGAAACTTCTGGATACGCTCCTTGTTACCCTCCTTAATACGGTAGTCCACGACGATCGTGTCACCGGGGGCAAACCTAGGTAGCTGCTTGCCACTCTGAAAGTCTTCTTCGACTAGCTTGATAAAGTCCATAATAATGATCTGTTACTTTTTTGATTAGCTATGAGCTAAACGCAATATACACAGGCAACTGGTGAGAGTCTTGCTTTAAGCCTAAAAACACTCTTCCTGTCAGAGATTACGCAAAGCTGACGACAAAGGTACAAAAAACTTGGGAATGAACAAGTCTCAGTCTTCCTCGATCTTAGAGCATCCATTCCTCCTTGAGGTGATGTTACCTCCATATCCCATAGAGAGGCTAAGGGAGCGACCGACACCGTAGTTGTAGCTCTTAGTCGCAATTACTCGATCAGGAGTCAGTGTAGCAAAGCTACCGATGTTGTCTTTAGTCTCTCCTTGGGACCCCAGAGGGGGCTTTGTACGCTTCGTATTGCACTTATTACTGGAAAAAGCAATTGAGCAAGTCAGAGGAGGAAGGGTATCCTCTCTGACCTGCTCAATGAGCTAAAAAAGAGCTGTCGTATAATTTCTGTTTGAGGCTCTTATTCGTTAGATCATCTCTAAGTCGCCTTGGTTAGAACCAATAAGAGAGTCCCAACTTGAGTGCATTAGGCTTGACAGCGGGCTTGAAATTGATAGAATCCCAAGAGTCTACGAGATCTCCCATATAGTAAAGGGAGAGATCCAGTTGCTTGTAGATATTGACATCTATCGATGCAAGAACTCCCAAGCGATGCTCATTTTGGGCTAGAGATATGAAGTTGCCTTCATACCCTGTGGCTCCCTTGATGGTATTTGACTTGTAGCTGTCGAACTCAGGGAACGTAAGACCATCTGGTGTCTCATTGTATTGCACCTTACCTGTGATACCTCTACCATAGTAGCCACCTACACGAAGCGACACCTTACCATCCAGTACGTTGTTGAGACGTACACCCACGGTCAGGGGGAGACGTATCATATGATCCTGCCAAGCAAAAGCGAACCGATCATCTTGCTGACCAAAGCGCGCATGCTGTATGACATTCTTACGAACGGTCCCTGCATAGAGGTACCCGTAAGTAGCATCTAGACGAAGCTGTATGCTGACGGGTGCATCCTTGAGGAAGGTGTAGCGAGCTGAGACGCCTAAGTCAGCTGCGAGTCCTGCGCCCTGGATTGGCTTGTCCATGACGGCACCAACGCCAGCCGTGGGACCGAATTCAAACTGAGCCTTGACTGGCAGGGCGCAAAGTGTGAGGAGTGCGATAGCAAATCCTACTAGGAGATAGTTCTTGTGTGACATAGTATTGTTAGTTGCTTAGTGATAATACTTACTTAAGAGAAACAGGTCCATCTATGAGAGAAAGCTTGTGAGACACTCTTACTGGAAGAGTATATCTAATTCCATCAGCATGATGCATTACCCACTCTTCAGCCTTTTGATCCCAGTTAGCTGTGGACATCAAGTAATCACCCGTGTAATCTATTCGATTAATATCCTCTCTAGAATTTGGAATGGTAGCATCTATAGCAAACTTAAACCCTTTATATTCGAAATCAAACTTAATCTTTCCTCCAGGAGCTACAAAAGAGTCGTCTTCATATGCGAACCAACCAATGCGATCTAAATTTGAGTCCCAATCTACAATTAGCTCGTAGTCAAGGTGTAATACTTCCTTGTCACTTATTTGGTCTCTAGTTACTTTGCGATATTGGTAGGTGGTTCTTTCTTCATAGTGAAATTGCCCATTCTTGTCTATATGTACTTTAGGGTAGGAAACTACGAAGCAAATCTCTGAACCACCATTAAAAAAGTTGTCAAACTGACGCTCTACTACCAAATCTCCAAGATAAAGTGACGTAACCCTCTTTGAAAAAAGAGGAACTGTAAGGTCATCGAGTTTTGGAAATTTAATTGTTGAAACGTATCCCTTAGGACGAAGAGGAATGGGCTTTCCTATTGGTTTTTCTTCTGCCCCTACAATTAAGGTCGGATGATTAATTGTATACTCCTCGTCAATCATAATTGTATTAACGATGTTACCATTTTCATCCATTTCAAAAGCTGGGATTGTTTTTGCATCATTTGGAGTGTCTTCAGAGACATATGCAATGACAGGTCTCTCTTTTCCATCCCACTTTTTACAACTTCTCCAATAAAGGGAAAAGTCGTTTGGTAAACTACTTCTCAAAGAAGAAGTGTTTAACTTTTGGAGTAACTTGGTTGCAAAGCTGTTATCAGTAGATCTAAGCGTAGATAGATCACTAAGGTAGACCTTCTCATCGTATCCAATCTCAGCATTGGTTTGAATTGACGAGGCAAGAGATGCAAAGTCAGAAATAGAGAAGTCTCCATCAGAAAGAATCGTTGCGATATCTACCGAGCGCAATGTCCCTTGAGGCTGCGTTTCTTCGACATTTTCTTGAGCCTTAGGCTCTTCATACTTTTGGGAACAAGACCCCAATAGCATTGGAATCATAGCAATTAGGAGTACTATGGCTCCGAAGTTTGTACAAAGTTTCATTTGTATAGTCTGTTGTGTTGATTATGCCTACTCTTACTTTTAGGTGCTTTTTGACTTACGCACCCCCTCCCGAAGGAGAGATGTCTTTGGTAATACTTTTCGGCACTTAAAGGGACTACCAACCTTTACTGCGAGAGGTCGTTTGCGCACACGACTTTTATAGCAGACTTGAGAGGATACGTCCTCTGAGGTTCAAGATGTGCCAATCTCTGAATCGTCTGTACAGATTGATTCGTTTTACAGAGACGAAGTTCGTGATTTTTCATTGTTTACACAATACCTAAAAAGGGGGATTTTGCTCCGCACATTCCAGTGTCAAGTGCAACACGGTTACCAAAATCGACCTCTTTCAGTGGATAAATGAGCCGTTCTCACCGCCTCCAGACGAAACCGAAATAGCATAGGGGGGGGGCCCCCCGTTTTTACAGCAAATGCCAAGGGGCGATTGACCTACTTGACAGCTATTTTACACCCTTCGCCCTCCAAAAACGTTTAGGACACTATTGGTTCATCACCTTCTTTCCTTATGATTCCCTGGAACTTAGAAGAGGTGATGTTGGATATTTTGACCCTCACGTCAAAATCCTTCCGAGGAGTGGTCGATATCCTCGGAACTATTTTGGAAATTTCTCGGGAGGAGTCTGACTCATCGGAGAGGTAAGTATAATCAGAGAGAATTCTTAGCCGCTGTGTTGCAAAACTCGAAGCGTGTATTCCCCTAATTATCGTCATGTGCAGCGCCTAGCAGACTGCTTATAATGCGTCAGTCCTCATTATATAAGCAGGGCTGACGCATTATAATATAAAATGAGCAAGCTCATCTCAATCTCTTCCGAAGAAATCGCGAAATTCTTCCGAAGAAATCGCAAAATACTTCGGAGGTATCGTTTGATTCCTCCGAAGTATCATTTGATTCCTCCGAAGTATCGTTTGATTCTTCCGAAGTTTTATTTCTTTCCTCCGTGGAGAATTTTCATTTCCTAGCGAGCTATTGGGAAATAGCTCCCTGGAGGTTTTAGATAAGATCGTTTGGAGGGGCTCTATCGGTTAGGAGTTAGAGGCTTTTGGTGCAGGGGTGTTGGGGAAAAGAGCCTTTAGTACTTGCGTCATGGTGCGACGGGTGGTACCCCGATGGCGCATGTCGTTGGCAAGGAGCGAGACACAGTAGGTGTGCCCGTTGTAGCTGACGTACCCAGCATAGTTTTGCACGCCTCGTATGGAGCCACTCTTGAAGTAAGCGGTGATCTGCGACGCTGAGAGCAAGTTACGGACAGTGCCCTCGCGGCCCACTTGAGGCAAGGAGAGGATGAATGGGTCGGAGACTGGCAGCGGTAGGTGGTAAACTTGTCGCAATGCTGCGGTCAGCGCATAAGGTGATAGCTTACTACGGCGTGATAGCCCAGAGCCATCGTAGAGCTCCAGCTCGTCAGCCGATAGGGTGCAGGTCTCCCGCCAGTAGTTCATCTCTTGTCGCAGCGCTTCGCTTGTTGAGATGCATCCACCCTGCTGTACGGAGCCAAAGCGATTGCCGATGCTGCGGAGGAGAGCCTCAGCGTAGAGGTTGACACTGTGATAGTTGCAGGTGCGTATTAGCTCGCTCAGGTGCGGGCTTAGGTAGATGTCGAGTAGGGTAGTGAGTGTCGGAGCGGACTTGTCATAGTAGGCGACACTCTGGCAGTCTGAGAGCTCTATGCCACGTCGCTGTAGATGCTCTGCTAGCTGTAGCGATAGTGCCATAGCGGGATTGCTCAGATCGCAAGAGATGATCTGTCGCGTAGAGTTGCCACGAGCTAGGCGACCCGTGAGACGGCGTGTGGTGCGGGAGTCGCGATCTGCCGATATGGCTAATTGACTGCCACGCTTGACTAGCTGTATGTTCATCTGCCACGCATGACCGGGTGTGGAGGGGTGGAGAAAGGTGGGTGCCGTAGCCCCTTTTGCTACTTCCTGTGCGGAGATGCCGACCTGCATGATGTTGTCGCAAAGGTTGACCCCATAGACGGCTGGTGCATAGCGTCTGCCCCAGTCTTCACGGGGCCACGCCTCCAGATAACCCTCGTCGCAGTAGGCAGAAGCGTCGACGACGATGCGCCCTCGTATCTGACGAATGCCTGCTTGTTGTAGAGCTAGGTAGACTTGATCGTAGAAGATCCCCTTGCGGCGTGGGTAATGCTTTGACTCGAGTGAAGGATCGCCATGCCCTACGATGATGAGGTCACCATCTAGTACGCCATCGCTTGTGATGGTGCCGCGGTAACCGATCTCTGTGGGAAATTGATAGTCGGCTCCTAAGGCGATGAGTGCCGTGGCGGAGGAGAAGATCTTGGTCACGGAGGCTGGTGTAAACCGCTCCCTGCCTCGGTAGTCAAGTAGGGGCTTAGCTTCGTCGATGCGCCACACGGAGACTCCATAGCGAGCCTCCCCACGCTGCTCGGCTCGCTGCAGTATTTGCACGGCTTGCGTGGTGTCTATGAGATCTTGTTGCGCCCACCCTGACAAAGGTAGGAGTAGTAAGAGTAAGGCATAAAGAGTCGTCAATCGTAGTCGCATCGCTATGAATGGATCAAATGTGACGAGAGCAAAGCGCTTCCGAAGACTCACCTTGCTCTCTTATTTATTTCATGAATAATGTTTGTTGCTCTCAGAGGGGGGGCGGGGTATCCGCTTTTAGATTAGCTCCTGAGAGCGTCTTGAAGCTGTGTGCTAGCTAATACTTTAGCGCTTGCCCTGGACGTAGTGTAGCTCGTGAGGACATGTTGTTTGCCTTGCAGAGATGGCTCACGGAGACGCCTGTCTTCTTAGCAATGTTCGAGAGTGTGTCACCCTTCTTGACACGGTATATGCGAGGCGAGTTCGATGCCTTGGCACGGCTCTTTTGAGCTTTTGCTTTGTACTTAGCCTCACCAGCCTTGCTCTGAGCGTTTACGTCCTCGTAAGCATAGGTCTTATATCCCCTAGGAGCAACAAAGGTGTAGTAGTCACTTTGGGGAGCGCCTACTCCAAAGTCAATGATGAGTGCGGGGTTGATGTCGATGCCTAGGAAGCGGGTCTCGAAGTGTAGGTGAGGTCCGGTACTACGACCTGTGCTACCGCCCTTGCCGATGACTTCACCAGCCCGGACTATTTGTCCCTCCCGTGCAATGCAACGGCTCATGTGTCCATAGACAGTCTCTAGACCGTTGGGGTGTCTTATCACAATGTAGTTACCATAGCCACCACGCTCGTAGCCTCGGATGCGCACCTTGCCATCGAAGGCTGCTCGTACGTCATCGCCTGTGCGGAGTGCTAGGTCGATGCCCTTGTGCTCGCGACGATAGCGGGCACGATAGCCATAATTGGAAGTGACACGCATAGTACCCTCTAGAGGCATGACGAAGCCCGAGCAGTCGATATTATATGTAGCGGGGATACGTGGGCTACTTTTACCCGCAAAGGGGTTTACCCAGTCAGTCCACGAGTCTTCGCCATATAGATCTATTGCAGGGTATTCGAGAGCCTCTCTCTCGAGTGCGCGCTCCATCTCAGCGCTAGATATGCGTGTCTCAGCATCTTTTGCCGTCTCTATAGTGTACCCATCTGCCAGCAGATTTCTACCACTGAGGGAGTCGCGAGAGGTTACAACTCTCATAGGGGACACTAGTTTCTGTGGAGGTTGTGTGGTCTTCAGTTGGGGCGAAGGCGCTGCAGCTAGTTGGACACAGGCTACAAAAAGAAGCCCCACGAAGGCGACAAAGCTATTACTCTTACTAATCATGAGTCTAGTCGATATTTAATTTGCTTCTGTCGATAGTTTGTGAATTAAAGAATTGATATACTGTAGATAGTGCCTCCTGTGCCGGTTACTTACGGTAGGAAACAACACCTACTTTCCCGCCAAAGGTCGGAATAAATTTCGAAACAGCCAAATTTCAGTCCGATGAATTTATGCCGTGTGCCTCCGAAGAGTGACAATAAGAGAACGACTTCGAGCGGGATTTATTGCCTCGCTAAGGCATTAGTCGACCCGCCTGGTGAAGCCTGCAGCTTAAGTCGATACTAAAAAAAAAGAGCCCCCACGTCAGCCTCTAGGACTGGTGTGGGGGCTCCTTAGTTGTCTAGCGGGGAGTGATTACTTCAGACCGAGCTTCTTAGCAATAGCTGCGGGGATAGCGTCACGGTGTACGACGATATTCATCGTGCGACCTGCTACGTAGTTTCTAGATACGTACCAGATGCCCTTGTACTGACCGCTCTCACCCCATGAGTTCTTGATCATGTAGAAGGGGCGACCGTTCTGATTCTGCGCCTTACCGATCATAACCATACCATGGTCGTCGGTGAGGGTGAAGTTGTCAAAGCCCTCCTGACGGAACTCCTGTGTAGGCTCGATCTCGGGGCAGTCAGCGCGATTAATCATACGACGGATCTCAGCAGCCTTGTCGCTATAGCTGAGACCGACCCAACGAGCCTGGTCAGAGCCTTTCGTCTCGATAGCCTCTACGTCGGCCAATACGCCGATACCGTCACGTGTGAAGCCGACCTCGCTGACATCAGCACCCCAAGCGATGGGATAACCCTTGTCGATAGCGTTGTCCATGACCTGCATGAGCTCGTCGATGGGTAGATTCCACGAGCTAGACCAGCGCCAGTTGTCTTCGATCTCGATGGGGAAGGCGGTGTAGAAGGGGTGGTGTGTGTAGCTCGTCAGTGAGACATAGTCAGAAGCCTTGATGCCGAGGCTCTCAGCAAAGCTCTTGGGCGTGTAGCGCTTGCCGTTGTAGGTAAACTGCTCGGGGAGCTCGCCTAGATAGGTGTCTAGGACCTTGTCGTAAGCACTCTTCCACGCGGTGGAGAGACGACCGTTGTGGTTCTCAACGACAGCGTCGAGCATACCCTTGAGTACAGCCTCCAGCTCGCTGTGAGCATTCTTTTTTGTGCCGTAGTTGAGACCAGTCATAAGCTCCTCGGGAACGGCTCCATAGTTGTCAAATACGTAGAGTACGTCATAGAAAGATCCGCCCTGAGCGAGGTTGCCCTTGCCATGTAGACGCACATACTTCTCTGCCTTGTCACGATAAGTATGATTGACGACAAACATATCGGAGAGGTCTACCTCGGGACCGCCCTTACGAAGGATCTCAGACTCGAGGAAGCCAGTCGTAGAGTAAGACCAGCAGGTACCACTGTTTGCCTGATCCTTGATAGAGGTGATGGGTAGCTGCTTGATGATGGTGAACTCGTTGCTCTCACCGTCTGTCTTGGGCGTTTGTGCCATCATGACGAGACCTGAGAGGAGTGTGAGGAGGAGTAGAGAGAATTTTCTCATAGCTTGTTCCTGTTTTATAGTTAGAAAATGAATTGTCAGTGAAGCGGCCTTTAAGACCGTCGCAAAGATACGAATAAAAAACTGGAGATGCAGAATCCTTGCCGTCTGGCTAAACGGTTCCTCTATCATTTTTTGGTTTCGGGCTATCTGGCTGAGAAGTAAGAGGTTACCGTTTGGAGC
>OGPS01001198.1_pt1 | contig 20255 bp, 17 predicted proteins | sample 1552931 | NCBI WGS metagenome assembly OGPS01 (sample SAMEA2580252, study PRJEB22360) | human gut metagenome | biome: human gut; feature: human-associated habitat; material: faeces | place: Denmark | collected 2008/2010 | reverse complement strand
AAGGGGATGCAGACCCGCCGCAGGCGGCAAGGCTCAGTGCCATCGCACCGGCCAGAAAAGCAGATACCAGACGTTTCATGTTGTAATTTCCTCCCTCAGTTTCAGCAGAAGCAGCGCTTCGTTTTACCGCTTTACCATGCTAAATTGTTAAACTGTGACTATAGAATAGCGCGTTTTGCCCCGTTTTGCAAGAGGAAAACCGATTTTTTCGCGTTTTGCCCGCAGACCGCCCCTTTCCGATCGGGTTTTCGGTGTATTTGTACAAAGGACAAAAAGAAAACCGCCACCTCACGGTGACGGTCAGACTTTCCGTTCAATTTATAATGACGCATTCTCAAACGCATCCCCTGCGGCCTTTTGCAGGGCGTCGATGGAGATGGTGCAGAGGGCCGCGAGGTCGGCGTCCGAGCCGTCGGCAGGGATGTCCGCCACCTCTTTCTCAGTCTTGCCCTTGAGGTAGCTGCAATAGCCCTCGCTGTGCTCGTACCACTCTTTGCCGAGGCTGGATGCGTTCCGCATCCCGTAGCTGTCGCCCAGCTCAAGCTTGGAGCGGACGGTGTCCGGGGCGGTGACGCCGCCGTCTGCCGCGATGGTCAGCGCAGGCTCTGCCATGTCGCCGATGGCGCTGGTCACACGGCCATCGGCATCCAGAGTCAGGGCCACGACGGTAAGGTCAACTTCTGCGTTCACATCCTTGTCGTCGGTGGCGGTGATGTCCGAAGAGGCATTCTCCGCCTCCACGCCGAGGCTCACCCGGTCGCCCTTCGCCGCGCCGAGGGCGGACGCATTCGTGCAGGCTTTCGCCACGGCGTCGCGGTACTGATCCACCCGGATGGTGCAGCCGGACAGCAGGTCGGCGTCCGCAGCCTTGCCGTCCTTATCCGTTTCCAGCATGGATGCCTGCTCGGGCGTCATGCCGGTGAGGTAGTCGGCGAAGTCATCGGCCTGCTCGGCCCAGCCCTTTTTCAGCGAAGATGCCGCTGCCAGCGGGTAGTCGTCCCCTTTCTGGCGCTTGGTGCGGTAGTCGGTGGGCATGGTGACGACGCCTTTGCCGTCGGCGGTAACTTCCACTTCCAGCTCATCCAGCATCACGTCGGCCAGCTTGCCGTCTCCGTCCAGCAGGACGGCGGCAGCGATGGTATGGATGGTGCCGGTGCGGGCCTCATCGGAAGCCTCGGTCAGGATGCCGAGGCCGGTCTTCCAGCCGCCGGTCTGGGTGGTGCTGGCACTGCCGGACGAGCCGGACATGGCGTTCGAACTGCTCATGCTGCCGGAATCGCTGTTGCCTTTGCGGCAGCCGGACAGCAGCAGTGCCGCCGCCACGGCACAGCTCAGAAGAGCTTTTTGTCTCTGTGTCATAAGCGTTACGCTCCCTTTCATCTCTTTGGGAGTAGTATAGCCCGACAGGAGTCTATTTATTTATGTATCTTTTTGTTGGAAACTGTGTTATACTTGTCCTGCGGCCTACCCCGCCCAGTTTTATGGGAAGGGAGGTGTTGTCCAATGGCGTATATTTCCACATTTATCCTGTCCGTCGGAGCAAATGTAGCTTCTCACTATATCTGCAAGTGGCTTGACGGATGGCTGACGGGCCGTAAGCACTAAAAAGGACCCCCTTTCGGAGATTGCCGCTCCGGGAGGGGGTCTTTTCCTTTTGGGTGTGCCAATGACATATTGGCTTCCACATTTACCATCTTTATTATATGCGATTCCCCGCAAAAGTCAAGCACCGCACAGAAAATTTACAACTGTGCTCTGAGACCGACGTGTTATCTGGCGAAGTGGGCCAATATTGACGTTATATCATGCAAAATCGCACTTTGCCACTGTGGCAATCTGGTAAACAGCTGGCACTCTGACCCCACTTTGCCAAAAGGGGCAGAATGCCAAGTTGGCAAACTGGAAAAATATAACGTATCTATATTATTAAATAGCCATATTGCCACTTATTCCACCGCAGTATCGCTCACATCAGCGGGCTCAGCAGGCGGAGCACACTGTCCAGCAGCGTCCCGGCCAGCGAGGTGCGGCAGTCGGCCAGCTGCACTTCCCGGCACTCTGGCAGGGTGCGAAGCACATCGTCCCGCAGCGCAATGACCTGACTGTTATAGAGCAGCAGCGCCCCGCACTCAAAGTGGAGGAAGAGGCTGCGGTAATCCATGTTGATGCTGCCCACCACGGCGGCGCGGTCATCGCTGACGTAGCACTTGGCGTGGAGGAAGCCGGGCGTGAACTCGTAGATGCGCACCCCCGCCCGGAGCAGCGGCACATAATAGGAGCGGGTCAGCCGGAAGATGAGCTTCTTGTCCGGGATGCCCGGCAGCACCAGCCGGACGTCCACGCCCCGCTTTGCCGCCGCCTTGAGGGCTTCCAGCATGGTCTCGCCCACCGCGAAGTAGGGCGTATAGATATAGACGTACCGCTGGGCCTGATTGATGATATTCAGGTAGACCGTCTCGGCCAGAGCCTCTTCGTCCAGCGGGCTGTCCCCGTAGGGCTGTATCACTCCGTCCGACTGGGCAGACAGGGACTCAGCCTGAGGCATAAAAGGCGCATAATCCTCCTCGCTGGGGCGGAAGGCGTTCCAGTGGTCGAGGAACATCACCGTGAAGTTCCAGACCGCCGCGCCCTCGGTGCGGAGGGCTGCGTCCTTCCAGTAGCCGAACCTCTCTTCTTCATTGATATACTCGTCGGCCAGATTGATGCCACCCGTATAGGCTGTATTTCCGTCCACGACCACGATCTTCCGGTGGTCGCGGTGATTCATGACCAGCGACACCAGCGGCACCACCGGGTTGAACGGGATGCAGCGGATATGCGCCCGCTCCATCTTTACCACGAAATCGGACGGCAGACCCAGCAGACTGCCGAAATCGTCGTAGATGAGCCGGACGTCCACCCCCTGCGCCGCCTTGCGGACGAGGATGTCCTCTACCCCCTTCCACATCTTGCCGGTGCGGACGATGAAGAACTCGAGGAAGATGAACCGCTCTGCCTTTTCGAGGTCGGCCAGCAGGTCAGGGTACATGGCCTCACCGCAGGGGTAATATTTTGCCGTGGAGTTTTTCCATGCGGGGTACGGCCCGTACTCCGAAACATACCGGCTCAGTCCCCTGCTGGCGGGGTCGAGGGCGTCGGTCTGGCCCGGCTGCTGGGCGAGGTCGGCGGTGTGCTGGCGCTCCACCGCCTGCATCCGCTGGCGCATCCGCTTGGCGGGGGCCTTGTTGCCGAAGGCCAGATAGAGCGCACCGCCCAGCAGCGGCATCATGCCGATGAGGACGAGCCAGATGATCTTATAGTCGCTGTTCTCGTCCTTCCGCACGAGGTAGAGGGTGATGAAGAGGCTGAGGACGTTCAGCCCCGCATTCACCCACACCTTTCCGGCGGTGAGGGAGAAGAAGGCCCAGAGCAGCCAGCCGATCTGCAGCAAAACAAGGGCCACTGTGACCATGGCCCTGTTGATGACACGATTGAAGAACCGTACGACCGGCAGCCGAAAGAACATCTGCGCCTCCCCCGCTGCCTTTCGGCAGCATTTTTATGGGAATAGTATAGCGCAGAGATGCGGAGATTTCAAGCTCAGGCGTCCGCGTCCTCGAAGCCCACCATGAGGCCGCCCAGCTCGGCGTAGTAGCTGCACAGGCCGCCGCACTCGGTCACCCGCACCTGTGCGCCCTCGAAGACAGCCCGCACCATGTGCATCAGGCGCTCGGCGGCGGCGGGGTTGCCGCAGTGGGCAATGATGACCTTGCCGTTCGTGTAGCCGTGGCCTTTGAGCTCCAGCACGATGCGCTCGAGAGCGCCGTGCTCGCCGCGGGTCTTGCAGAGGACATCCAGTTCGCCCACATCGCTGGCCTTGCCGATGACCCGGATGTTGAGCATCCGCGCCACAGCAGCCACAGCGGGCTTCACCCGGCCATTCCGGGCCAGATTCGCCAGCGATTCCAGCGAGAACAGCAGATGGGTGTGGTGACGGTAGCGCAGCATCTCTTCGCACACCTCGTCAAAGTCCCTGCCCTCTTCGATGAGCGCACGGATATGCTCTGCCAGCAGCACCAGTTCCGGGCCGGCAGACAGGCTGTCCAGCACAAAGACCTGAGCACCCGGGTGCTCTGCCTGATACTCTTCTGCGGCCAGCTGGGCGGCGTTGCAGCTGCCCGACAGGGTGCCGGTGATGGTGATGGCATAAATTTCATCTGCGCCCTCATAAGCCTCCAGCCAGTCGCCGATGTTGGGGCAGGAGGTGCTGGTCTTGCCCTTATAGGTGCGCAGGGTAGTCGCCATTTCCACGGCGTTCAGCGTGCCGTCGTCGAGGTATTCCCTCTCGTCGGTCACGATCTTCAGAGGCACAGCAGCAAAATCCACGCCGTCCAGCTTGTACAGGCTGGCGGAAGAGTCCACAACGATTCGTTTCATCTCATCTATCTCCATTCCGGCGGGTGTCCGCCGCATTTTTTACGTTCGGTGAGTCCACTATATCAGTTTTTCAAAAACCTGTCAAGCGATTTGTAAAATTCTTAATATTGTTTTCATAAACGGTTGACCCCGACTCAAAAATGCGCTATACTACCACCATGAATCAGGAAATGAAACGCCGTGTCACGGCCTGCGCCGCCGGGTTTTCCCTGCCGCGCTACCGGGAGCTGCCCTCCGTGGGGCTGTATCTCGACCAGACCGTGCAGCTCGTCAACAGCTGCTTCCGGGGCTTCCCCGGGGTGGAGCTCACCCCCTCCATGGTGAGCAACTACGTCAAGAAAGGAGTCATCTCCCACCCCGTCAAAAAGAAGTATTCCCGCGAACAGCTGGCTTCTCTCATCTATATCGTATTGTCTAAAAATGTCCTCTCGCTGGAAAACATCGACACCCTCTTTCAGATGCAGCGGGCTCACTGCACCGCCGCCGAAGCCTACGACTACTTCTGCGACGAGGTGGAGAACTGCCTGCCCTACATCTTCGGTGTCAGCCGCACCATCTGCGGCCTCGACCCGGATGCCGCCGACGAAAAGCGTCTGCTGCGCGGTACCATCGTCGCTGCCGTAAACAAGATGTACCTTGACTGCTGCTTCGTCGCCATGCGGCAGGAGGAAGCCCTCTGGCCGGGGATACTCGGCGACCTCGAATAAAAAGAAAAACGTCTGTACCTCCAAACGAAGTACAGACGTTTTTGTTATGCTCTGATTTTAGGTATCCTGCAGCTCACCACGGCTTGCGGCCTTGAGGTAAGCGAAGATGAAGCCGTCGAGGTCGCCGTCCATGACAGCGTCCACGTTGCCGGTCTCGTAGTTGGTGCGGTGGTCCTTGACCATCGTGTAGGGCATAAAGACGTAGGAGCGGATCTGGTGGCCCCATGCGATCTCGTTCTGGACGCCCTTGATGTCGTCGATCTTATCCATGTGCTGCTGCTTGGCGATCTGGTACAGCTTTGCCTTCAGCATTTCCATCGCGTAGTCGCGGTTCTGGAACTGGCTGCGCTGGGTCTGGCAGCTGACCACGATGCCGGTGGGCTTATGGATGAGTCGGACAGCGGAAGAAGTCTTGTTGATGTGCTGGCCGCCGGCACCGGAGGAGCGGTAGACCTGCATCTCGATGTCCTCGGGGCGGATGTCCACCTGGATGGTGTTGTCCAGCTCGGGCATGACTTCCAGCGAAGCAAAGCTGGTCTGACGGCGGGCGTTGGCGTCAAAGGGAGAGACGCGCACCAGACGGTGGACGCCGTTCTCGCTCTTGAGCAGGCCGTAGGCGTTGGCGCCCTTGACCATCATGGAAGCGCTCTTCATGCCGGCCTCGTCGCCGTCCTGATAGTCCAGGACCTCGACGGTCATGCCGTGAGCCTGCGCCCACTTGTTGTACATACGGTAGAGCATCTCGGCCCAGTCCTGTGCCTCGGTGCCGCCGGTGCCTGCGTGGAAGGTCAGGATGGCGTTGCTGTGGTCGTACTCACCGTTCAGCATGGTCATCAGCTGCAGCTCGTCCACAGCCTTGCCCACGGCGTTGACGGCCTCTTCGGCCTCCGGCACCATCTCGGGGTCGTACTCCTCGTCCAGCATGACCAGCATGGTCTCTGCGTCATCGTACAGGCCCTGCAGCTTCTCGAAGCGGGTCAACTTGCCCTTCAGGTCGCCCACCTCGTCAAAGACCTTCTTGCTCAGCTCAGCGTCGTCGTAGAAGCCGGGGCGGGACATGGTGTGCTCCAGCTCCTGCACGCGCTTGCGGGAAGCGTCGATGGCCAGCGCCTCCTCCAAGTCCTTTACAGCGGTGTGGTATTCAGCCAGCTGTACTTTCAGTTCATCAGTGGTGATCATCGTTTTATTCCTCTCGTCTCAAAGAACAGGAGCAGCCTCTTCATCATCAGCCACGCACACGGGCAGGCCCGTCTTAGTACAACCTCTCAGTCTCGCTGACGCTCGACAGCTCCCCTAGTAGGGGAGCCTCTGGCGAAACCGGGGACTTTGCAGGGACTGCCAAGGCCTCCCCTACTAGGGGAGGTGGCAATGCGAAGCATTGACGGAGAGGTTGTACGAAGGAAGACGTAAGATGAGGAGAGATAGAGTATGACCTGCAAAAATCGCGCCAAAAACTGCGGCGGGTGCCCGCTGCTGGAAGTTCCGTACCCGGAACAACTGAAACAAAAAGAGGCAAAAGTCCGCGCCCTGCTGGGCAAGTACGGCCCGGTGCACCCCATCCGGGGGATGGAAACGCCGACCCATTACCGCAACAAAGTGATCTCCACCTTTGCAACGGGTTCTGGTGGAAAACTGGTCTCCGGCATCTACGCCGCCAAGACCCACAAAGTGCTGCCGGTAGAGCGCTGTCTGCTGGAAGACGAGGTGCTGGACACGGCCATGGAAGCCGTCCGTGCAGCGGCAGCGGCCTGCAAATACCAGCCTTACAATGAGGACAAAGGCACCGGGCTGCTCCGGCACTGTCTGCTGCGCCGGGGCGTCGCCACCGGGCAGGTGATGGTGGTGCTGGTCACAGCTCAGCCGGTGCTGCCGGGCGCGAAAAACTTCGTTCGCGCCCTCCTCGCCGAGGCGGAAAAGCGCAGCGTCCCCGTGACGACCGTGGTCCAGAACTACAACCCCCGCCGCACCAGCGTCGTGTTGGGCGAGCAGGAAAAGGTGCTATACGGCAAGGGCTTCATTCTGGATACCCTCTGCGGCAAGACCTACGCCCTCAGCCCCCGCAGCTTTTATCAGGTGAACCCGGTGCAGACGGCGGTGCTGTACGGCCTTGCCGTAGATGCCGCCAAGCTGACCGGAAACGAAGTGGTGCTGGACGCCTACTGCGGCATCGGCACCATTGGACTGACCGCCGCCGACAAGGCAAAGCAGGTGGTGGGCGTGGAGCTGAACCGCGACGCGGTGCACGACGCCATCGGCAATGCCAAGCACAACGGCGTGAAGAACGCCCGCTTCTTCGCCGCCGACGCGACGGAGTGGATCAGCGCCGCCGCGGCTGCCGGGGAGCGGGCCGACGTCATCTTCATGGATCCGCCCCGCGAGGGTTCGACCCCGCAGTTCATCGAGAGCGTCGCCCGCATGGCCCCGAAGCGGGTGGTCTACGTCAGCTGCAACCCGGAGACCATGGCCCGGGACCTCGCCCTTCTGACGAAAAAAGGCTACCGCGCGGAAGGCTTCACCCCGGTCGATATGTTCCCGAACAGTGAGCATATCGAGGTGGTCTGCGCCCTGTCCCGACAGGAACAACGGAAGCAAAGCCGCCGATGAAGCGTTCCGGGGGCCTTTGGCCGCGAAAATGTGAGAGGACGCGGACCATGGTTGAGAAAGGCACTGCAACGTGATATACTAAAATGGCATATACGAGCCTTGATTACAGAAATCCAAAGGTGAAATGTCTTACAATGAACGGTTATTTTTATGTATTGACGGCCATTGACCTTTTTGTGCTGAGCTTCATGTGCATCCTCACAAAGTTCAGCGAGTCCCTGAACAAGGAGCAGAAACGGGGATTTTTTCTGGCCTTTGCGCTGATCGCGGGGATCTCAGTGCTGGAGGTGGTGACGCTGGCGGTGGATGGCGCACCGGCGGGCTACCGTTGGCTGAACATCCTGTCCAACTATCTGGGGTTCGGCCTCTCCCCGGCGGTGTCCCTCTGCCTAGTGTACGTCATGGACCGAAAAAAGATGGTGAACTTCTGGTTCCGGGCGGCCGTGTGCTGCGAGGGGGGCTACCTGCTGTTCCTTGCCCTGTCCATCCCTGCCGGGCTGGTGTTCTCCGTTAGCGAAGACAACGTCTATTCCCGCGGGCCTTACTTTTGCATTTACATCCTGATGTACCTTGCGGCCATCGTGTACCTTTCGGCGTCCACCATCGTCACGGCGCGGGAGTTTCAGAACCGCAGCCGGGCGCTGATCTACCCCCTGATGCTCTTTCTGACCATCGAGACCATCATTCAGGTGGCCTTGCCGAGCCTCCACGTTACATGGCTGTGCGTTACCCTGCTGTCGGTGTTGTACTTTATTTATTGCAGTGAGATGTGGAACCAGCTGGACGCCCTCACCGGGCTGCTGAACCAGAACAGCTACCTGAACCGCACCGCAGAGATGCGCCGCAGCGGCGGGGTGCTGGTGGTGTTCGATGTGGACGACTTCAAGCAGGTCAACGACCGCTACGGCCACTTACAGGGGGACGTCTGCCTGGCCGAGATCGCCCGCTGCATCAAAAAGGCCTATGCCCACTGCGGCTACTGTTACCGCATCGGCGGCGACGAGTTCTGTGTGCTGCTGAAAAACGCAGACCGGGAGGCCCGGTGCGCGCAGGAATTTGAGCGTCGGCTGGCACTGCGGCGCGAGGTCGTGCATTGTCTGCCCAGAGTGTCCCTAGGGTCGGCACCCATTTCGGGGGAGGATCTGCTGGCTGTGAAAGATCAGGCCGACCGGGAGATGTACCGCTGCAAAAAGGCCCGGAAGGCTGCGATGGAAAGGGCCGGAAGCGGAAGGCCCTGACCCATAGGCTATACAAAAGGGGAGAAAGCCATGAACGATTTTTCACACTTGAAAAACAAGCTGCTGGCCGAACAGGTCGAAGATCAGATCTATCACTACATTCTGGATACCCCCATCGAACCGGGGGCAAAGCTGCCCAATGAATTCGAATTGGGCGAAAAGTTCGGCGTGGGCCGCAGCACCATCCGGGAAGCCGTCAAGCTGCTGTCCAGCAAAGGCATCGTGGAAGTGCGGCGCGGGTCGGGTACTTACGTGGTGACAACGACCAAGGGCCTGTCCGACCCGCTGGGTCTGCGTTCGGTGAAGGATAAGAATCGGTTGGCGTTGGATCTTGTCAATGTCCGTCTTTTGCTGGAACCGGGCATTGCGGCTATGGCGGCACGGAATGCGACAGAAGAGGACATTGAGCGTCTGCGGCGGCTGTGTGAACGGGTCGAGACGAAGATCCACGACAGTGAACGCTATATCGAAGACGATATTGCATTCCATACCTGTATTGCCGAGAGCAGCAAAAACACAGTGGTGGAACAGTTGATCCCGATCATTGACACAGCCGTTATGATGTTCGTGAATGTTACCCACAAAAAGCTCATCCATGAGACCATTATGACCCACCGGATGATCGTGGAAGCCATTGCGGGCCATGACCCGATGGGGGCGCAGTCCGCGATGGTGATGCACCTGAACTTTAACCGCACATATATCAAAAAGGTTTATGATGGCGAAGACCCTGAAGATGGAAGCATCGGCATTGCCCAATTTGTAAAGTGATGAAGTCCCTGCACGGAAACGCTGTGCGGGGATTTTTTACTGTCTAAGTTATCTGACGACTTTGAAAAACGAATTTGATGCAAAAGCGCTTAAAAAGCCGGGGTCAAGTGTTGTATCCCGGATAATTGGACGAAATGCTAGATGTATCCAAGATTTTTTGAGCACAAAGTGGGATATATCTGTGACAACTTGCAAAGAAACATCTGCTGGATTACAATAAAGCCATAAGATGTCCGACGGATAAAGGGCAAAAAGAGAGAACTTTTTGGAGGTAAGGATTATGGAGCTGCGTTCGCAGGAAGTCCGCACATTGGCACCGGAAAATGACCCGCTGAAGATGGGCATGGGTTGGAAGGTCGAAGACCTTGCAAAGCCGCAGATCATGGTGGAAAGCACCTTTGGTGACAGCCATCCGGGCAGCGCCCATCTGGATCAGTTCGTAAAGGAAGCGGTTCAGGCAGTCAACGACAACGGCGGCAAGGCTGCCCGCTACTTTGCCACCGATATGTGCGACGGCATCGCACAGGGGCATGACGGCATCAACTATTCCCTGCCCCACCGTGACGCCATCGTCAATCTGGTGGAGGCACAGGCCAACGCCAGCGTCTATGACGGCGGTGTGTTCATTGCCAGTTGTGACAAATCCGTTCCCGCCATGCTGATGAGCATTGGCCGCCTGAAAGAGATGAGCGCCATCGTGGTCACCGGCGGTGTCATGGAAGCCCACACCCTGCCGAAAGAATATGTGGTCAACGACCCCGCCTGTGCCATCAACGAGCTGCTGACGCTGGAGCAGATCGGCAAGTTTGACGCATGGGAAAAGACCGGTGTTATCCCCAACAGCCAGTTGGATTACTACAAGCACAACGCCTGCCCCAGCTGCGGTGCCTGCTCCTTTATGGGAACTGCTTCTACGATGCAGATCATGGCCGAAGCACTGGGCCTGATGCTGCCGGGCACCGCCCTGATGCCCGCCACGGCTCCGGAACTGAAACAGGCTGCTTACGATGCCGGAAAACAGTTGATGGAGCTGGTCAAGAAGGGCATCACCGCCAAGGACATCGTGACCAAAGAGAGCTTTGAGAATGCCATCATGGTGCACGCTGCTATTTCCGGCTCTACCAACGCCACCATGCACCTGCCCGCCATCGCCCACGAATTTGGCATTGAGATCGACGCCGACACCTTTGACCGGATGCACCGGGGTGCCCACTACCTGCTGAACATCCGCCCCTCCGGCGACTGGCCCGCCCAGTATTTCTACTATGCCGGCGGCGTGCCCCGCGTGATGGAGGAGATCAAGTCCATGCTGCATCTGGACGTAATGACCGTCACCGGCAAGACGCTGGGGGAGAATCTGGAGGAGCTGAAGAAAAACGGCTTCTACCAGCACTGCGACGCCATTCTGGCCGAAAAGACCGCCGGTTTTGCCCGCCCGGTCAGCCGGGAGGACATCATCCACAGCTTCAACAACGCCAAGGGCACCGACGGCAGCATCGCCATCCTGAAGGGCAACCTTGCCCCGGAGGGCTGCGTCATCAAGCATACCGCCTGCCCCAAGAATATGTTCAATGCGACCCTCCGCGCCAAGCCCTACGACAGCGAGGAGGAGTGCATCTTCGCTGTGCTGCACGGCGAGGTGAAGCCCGGCGATGCCATCTTTATCCGGTACGAAGGCCCCCGTGGCAGCGGTATGCCGGAGATGTTCTACACCGGCGAGGCCATCTGTGCCGACCCGAAGCTGGCTTCCAGCGTAGCGCTCATCACCGACGGTCGCTTCTCCGGCGCAAGCCGCGGCCCGGTCATCGGCCATGTCAGCCCGGAAGCGGCTGTGGGCGGCCCCATCGCTCTGGTGGAAGAGGGCGACCTGATCGAGATCGATGTCCACAACCGGAAGCTGGCCATCGTTGGTGTGAAGGGTGAGCCCAAGACCCCCAAAGAGATGGATGCCATCCTTGCCCAGCGCCGCGCCAACTGGAAGCCCAAGGCTCCCAAGTACACCAAGGGTCTGCTGAAACTCTATTCTCAGCACGCTGTCAGCCCCATGAAGGGCGCTTATATGGAGTAAAAAACTCCGTGTAAAAACAAAAATGCTGTTTTGAAGATCAACTGTCCAGCGTGATTTTGCTGGACGGCTTAGGAAAGTGCAGCCAAAAATAAAAATGGAGGAACGTCTTATGACTGCTGTTGCCACTCCCGATGCTGCGCGGCTGGTATTTGCTGCCGTGGCAGGGCTTATCCTGTTGCTTATTCTTATCATCAAGTTCAAGGTTCACGCGATGATCTCCATTCTGATCGGTGCTGTGGGCATCGGTCTGATGGCTGGTATGCCGCTGGCCGACATCATCGGTTCCGTGAATGATGGCATTGGAAATACCTTAAAAGGCATTGCCCTTCTGGTCGGTCTTGGTTCCATGTTCGGTGCGATTCTGGAGGAATCCGGCGGTGCGCAGACATTGGCAGTGACCATGGTACGCAAATTCGGCGATGAAAAAGCCGCGTGGGCATTGGGCATCACGGGTCTGGTCATTGCAATGCCCGTCTTCTTTGATGCGGGCCTGATCATCCTCATCCCGCTGGCTTTCTCGCTGGCAAAGCGCACGAAGCGCTCCGTTTTGTACTATGTTATCCCTCTGCTGGCAGGTCTGGCCGTCGGCCACGCCTTCATTCCTCCCACGCCCGGCCCTGTTCTGGTCGCTTCCATGCTGGGTGTTGACCTTGGCTGGGTCATCCTCATCGGCATCTTCTGCGGTATTTTTGCGATGATCGTCGCCGGCCCCATCTGGGGTTCGCTCTGCGGCAAAAAGTACATGATCGAGGTTCCGGAGCACGTTGCACAGCAGGAGGACATCGACGAAAGCAAGCTGCCCAAGTTCGGCACCATCGTTGGCATCATTATGATCCCTCTGGTGCTCATCATCGCAAACTCTGTGGCAAAAGTCGTTCCTGCACTGGCAGGGATCCAGCCTGTTCTGGCTTTCCTTGGTGAGCCGTTCATGGCACTGCTGCTGGCGACCATTGCTGCGATGTATCTGCTGGGTACCCGTCATGGCTACTCCAACGCACAGCTCGAAAAAATCATGACCAAATCTCTGGAGCCTACTGGTATGATCCTGCTGGTCACTGCCTGTGGTGGTGTTCTCCGCTATATGCTCCAGAATTCCGGTCTGGGCGATGTCATCGGCAACGCCGTGGCAAGCGCAAGTCTGCCGCTGGTTCTGGTGGCCTTCATTGTGGCTGCGCTGGTCCGCATCTCGGTCGGTTCTTCTACCGTCGCAATGACCATGGCCGCCGGCATCATTTCTGCAATGCCCGGCATCAGCGAACTCAGCCCGCTGTATCTGGCCTGTGTCACCGCTGCGATTGCTGGCGGCTCCACCGTCTGTTCCCACTTCAACGATTCCGGTTTCTGGCTGGTCAAGAGCCTTGTGGGCATGGATGAAAAGACGACCCTCAAGACTTGGACCATTATGGAAACGCTGGTCGGCGGCGTGGGCTTCCTCGTGGCACTGGTCATCTCCTTCTTTGCTTGACCGACGATTTGATTCTCCTTCAAGTTGTCGTTCATCGTTCTCCTAATTCATTTACCTTCTAAAATGCACAGCCGCTCCGGTTTATGCTTTGCCCGGAGCGGCTGTGCGTTTCCTATTTTATTTTACGTTCTGCTAGGGGAGAGTTAAATAAAAATTAAAATGCTTGACGAAGACGCGGATTTGTGGTATTTGAGAAGCGGCAAAACCGCTCAGCGGAGTTTTGGATGGGGCGGGACAGGAAGAGGGCAAGGCTATGGCATCCAGTATGATCCATCTGGCAATTACACAAGAACTGCTGAAAAAAGGAGCGTTCGCTCGATGGGACCTGAAGGACCCGGCGCGTCTGCGGCTGGGGGCAGTCCTCCCGGACGGGGCTGTGCGGGGAAACAGCCATCTGAAACAGTGCATCTGCGAGGGAACCCGGTTTCATTACGATCTGGAATTCTACCGGGAGCATTACGGTCCCCGGATGCGGATGGATGCGCTGTATTTGGGATACTATCTCCATCTGGTGCAGGACACCTTTTTCCGGAACTTCATTTATGGCGAGTGCCATTTTGATTCGTCTGTTCCGGGGAATGTGGAAAACTGCATCACGATTATGCGGTCACGAATTTTGCGGTGGAAGAACGGTATGGGGTGGATAAAACGATGGTCGTGCCGCTGGACCTGACAGGGGAGTCCATCAACGAGCTGGCGGAATTTGATGTTCCGGAACTGGTGCGGGAAGTGCAGACGCAGTTTGCGCCGACCCCGGAAAAGGAAACTTCGGTTTTTACGCAGACGATGGCGCAGGAACTGGTGGAACGTTCTGTATCGCTTTGCCGGAAAGAACTGCAAGATCTGCGCGCCGGTCTGCCGGGCTTGAACAGCGCTGAATGGAGCTGGAACAACTGCGGGAAAGCATAAAAGAGGTGTGGCGTAATGACAACGAAAGAGTTCTATGAGAAGCTGAAGGAGGATGTCGGCGAGCTGGGGGAAGTTAAAACGGAAAAGGATACGGAGATCCAGATGCCCGATGAACAAATAGAGATGCTTCGCGCACTGTTTGCTGAATGGGCCAAACGGATGTCGATACAGGGACTAAAAAAATATCTCAACGATTTTTTGAAAAAGCCGACGCAGGAAAATGGAAAAGTATATGAGCTGCTCGTCTATGCGTGGCTGGAACGAAATTTTCCCTGCTATGTCCCGCAGATTCATATTGAACGGGAAAAATGCTTTAAAGCTTCCGAGAACGGGTATGATGCCGACGGCAGAATAGAAGAAACAATCGTTTTTGATGTAAAACAATTTGGTATCACGCTGCCACATATTGCGACCTTACAGAAAAAACTACAGGAAAAAATCCCGGAGGAGTATTGGCTTTCGATCGAAGGAGACGAAAGTCTTTCCAATGCGGAATTTCAGAAACGGTATTTGAACTGTGTCGATGATCTGGCGGCCAAGATCATGAACGAGGAAAACAGCCTTTTGGGGGATTACCTCTATCGGGATAAAGTAACGGGTTGGAGCTTTCGTTTGAGAAAAAAGGAGAAAAATCCGGTAAACGTATCTATAAGAACATATGATGCCTATCAATGGGCAGAAAATAATGAGTTTTATTTTATGAATCACGCATCACAATTTTGTGTGGATGTGCCCTATATTATATTCTGCCCCTATGATAAGAACATTCTGGCAATGCTATGCGGGGACCGGGAAATCGCAATAACATCGTTTCGTGCGCTTTGCCGAAGAATGTTCATGCGGCTGACCCGAATCGAAGATCATACGATCGACCAGTGGGATGGAAAGGCTCGGAGTGGGATCACAGTGGCCCAAGCGGCAAGAAAACTTTCCGCCATGGTGTTCTTGGATGTGAGCGAGAACTTTGACGGAAAAGTCGGCCATGCGTTCATGTTCAAAAATCCGAATGCGGATCATCCGGTTCCAGAGCACTCGACCGACGCCATCTTCCGCGCAGCATCGGTTCTCATCGATGATTTCAGGTGTGATAACTATTGAGCTCGAATAGAACAGGCTTTATTTTCAAATTGTTCAAAAACCTCACAAAGAAACTCCATTTTTATCCGGTACAATGTAGATGTACTTAAGAAAACACTGTCCCCCGCGAATGCGAGGCAATAGCCAATGCGGCGGGCAGACTACCAACCATCTCCTGACAGCCGCAAATGTTTGGGAGTTCTCATATACAGGCAGCGCCGCTTTCTCCTCCTTTCCACGGCGCTGCCTGTTTTAGATTCTGCGCAGCAAAAAGCTCTCCGTTTCAACCGAAGCGGAGAGCTTTTTGCATGTTCGGGATCTGGTGTTCAGCGCAGGTCCCGCAGACGGGCGGCGGGGAGAGTGGAACTCAAAAACGTCCACACAGCGTCCTGACTGTCGTTCACGAGGTAGGCTTGGGTCTGCTGGACATAGAGGTAAACGGCATCGGGGGTGCGGTAGGCGATGTGGAGGTCCTGCCACGGGTACTGGTGGCTGGGCTCCGGGCGGTCCTGCTCGCCCGCCATCCAGACGGCAAGGCCGGCGTCATCGAACCGGAGGCGGTAGAACGGGCGGGGGAGGCCCAGCTTTTTGATGGTGGTGCGCAGGTCGCGGAAGAAGGTGTAGAAGTACACGGCCGGGAGCCCCAGCGCCACTACGGCCAGCACCACAGCCAGCAGGGCGGCACCTTCCCGCACGCCCACCTGCGACAGGCAGATACAGGAAAACACCAGCAGGATGGCCGTAAAGGTCAGCGGGCGCCGCCAGCACTTCTGGTGGCGGAACAAGTCGAAGGAGCGGAACTTGTGGAACGATGCGGCGTCCATGGTGATGGAAACGCTGATGGGCTGCGACATGGATAACATCTCCTTTTTTAGGCATAGTACCATATTTTTTTTCGCGAGGCAAGCGCAATCTTGCGCAAATGGCAGAAAACGTGGTAGAATAAGACGATTCATGGTTTGAAAATTTTGCCGGGAGGGGAAGAAAGTGCATCGACAAAGTACGCTCAAGCAGCGGATGATCCTGTGTCTGGCAGCTTTTTTTGTGGCCTTGGCGGCCCAGATCGTGCTGAGCTTTTACCAGTCCGGCACGGTGCTGCGGGAGCTGGACGACCAGATGGGCAACTTCAATGCCATCAGCCGCTTTCAGAACGGCGTGGAGCGCAGCCTGACGGCGCTGGACGAATACCGCTGGGAGTACGGCGACACAGATGCCTTCTTGACAGAGCTGGACAGCGCTTTCTCTACGATGAACGCATGGCTGTGGCGGATCGACGGCAGCCTTGACACCGTGAGCGAGGAGCAGTATCTGCTCTACAGCGCCGTCTGCACCACCTATAAAAGCTACGCAGCCCTCATCGACGAGGTGAAGGCGGATGTTGCCGCCGGGGCCGACGCCCAAGCAGCCCAGCTCTATTATAGTAAAGTCTCGCCCTGCGGCGGATATCTGCGGCAGTATGCCCAGCAGCTATTGAACACCGCCATCTCGGACGCGCAGGGCACCTACATGACCGTCTCGGAACTGAGCAGCCGGGTCAAGTGGGCCCAGACCGTCGTGGTGGGGCTCTGCCTTGCGCTGGGCCTTGTGATGGCGTGGTCGCTGATGCGGCTGCTGACGCCGGTGCAGGAGATGATCGGGGCCTCACAGGCCGTCGTCCGGGGCGAGCTGGACACGCCGGACATCCCGGTGCCCCGGCAGGACGAGATGGGCCGGTTGATCGACGCGTTCAACCGGATGAAACACTCGATGGCCCAGCAGGTGAACACCCTGCGGGAGAAAAACGAGATGGAACAGGCGCTGCACCAGCAGAAGACACAGGCGCTGGAACTGCAGAACCGGATGGAGCGGAGCCGTTTGCAGCAGCTGCGCAGCCAGATCGACCCGCATTTCCTGTTCAACACCCTGAACGTCATCCTGCAGACGGCAGGGCAGGAGACGGCCTACCGTACCCAAGCGCTCATCACGGCGCTGAGCCATCTATTGCGGTACAGCCTGATGAGCAACGACGAGCAGGTGCCCCTCTCCCGCGAGGTGCGGATCGTGGACGAGTATTATTCCATCTACCACGTCCGCTTCGGCGAGCGGGTGCAGATGGAATGGCGCATCTCGGACTCCATCGACCTGACCGAGACGCTGGTGCCCTCGTTTATTTTGCAGCCCATCGTGGAAAACGCCTTCAAGCACGGCATCGCCCCCAAGGAAGAGGGCGGCCGGGTCCGCATCCGGGTCAACCCGCTGCGGGACAAGGGGCTGCTGTATATCAGCGTCTGCGACAACGGCGTGGGCATTGCGCCCGAACAACTGCACGAATTGCAGACGGCGCTGGGATCCCCCGACGAGCGGTGGGAGCATATTGGTGTGTACAACGTAGCGGCGCGGCTGCGGCTGCTGGATCAGCGCTGCGCGTTGAAAGTTCGTTCCCATCCGGGGCGGGGCACGGCGGTGAGCCTGTACCTGCCCCTTGTGGAACCCACAGAAGAGGAGGAATTGGATGATGATTCGCTTGTTGATCGCGGATGACGAGCGGCTGGAGCGCGAAGCTCTGGCGGAGATGGTGACGCGGCGGTTCGTGGAGCATGAAATCGTGCTGGAAGAAGCCGAGAATGGCCGCAAGGCAGCAGATACGGCGATCCTGTGGGGGGCGGACCTCATCCTGATGGACATCGAGATGCCGGGCATGAACGGCCTTGATGCGGCCCGCGCTGTGCTGGCGCAGCGGCCCGGCTGCAGGGTCATCTTCGTAACGGCCTACAGCCTGTTCCAGTACGCCCACGAGGCGGTGCATCTGGGGGCGTGCGACTATCTGCTCAAGCCGGTAGACCCGGACGAGCTGGAAGCGTCCATCCGCCGGGCCATCCGGCAGATCGAGACCGAACGCAAGCTGGAAGCGCTGGCCCCCATCCAGCAGGAGCAGGAGCCTGAAGCGCCCGCCGCGCCGCACGAGGAAGGCGGGGACGAGAGCAGCCAGAACGCCCTTGTCATGGCGCATGTGCGGCGGTATCTCGAAGACAACTATATGTTCGACATCTCGCTGGACAGCGTAGGCGAGATCCTGCACATCAGCCCGGCCTACCTCTCGGCCCAGTTCAAGAAATACCAGAAGATGAACTTCCTCGACTGCCTGACCGAACTACGGATCAACGCGGCCAAGGAGCTGCTGAACGACCCCTTCCGCTCCTCGGCGGAGGTGGCCTCCATGGTGGGCTACGAGGACGCCAGCTATTTTGCCCGCGCCTTCAAAAAGCGGACGGGCGTCACCCCCACCCAGTACCGCCGCCAAGCCGCCAAGGCTGCCAAGGGCGAAAAACAGGGGGCGCTGCTGTGAACCGGAAGCTGACCCGGCGGCAGGTGCTGACCGCCGCGGCCGCTGGGGCGGCGCTGACGCTCTGCGGCTGTAGGCAGCAGGAGCCGGAAGAGGCCAAGCCGGAGCTGATCCTGCGCTACGCCGAGAACCAGCCGGAGGACTACCCCACCACACAGGCGGCGCTGGCCTTTGCGGGGCTGATGGCCGACCAGACGGACGGCCGGGTGAAGGTGGCCGTGTACAGCGGCGGAGAGCTGGGGGCCGAGCAGAGCGTCATCCAGCAGATGCAGTTCGGCGGCATCGATTTTGCCCGCGTCTCCCTGAGCCAGCTGGCCGAATACATCCCGGCGCTGAGCGTATTGCAGCTGCCCTACCTTTACGAAGACGCCAGCCAGATGTGGCGGGTGCTGGACGGCAGCATCGGCGACGATTTTCTGGCCATGCTGGACGAGATGGATCTTGTGGGCCTGTCGTGGTTCGATGCGGGCGTCCGCAGCTTCTACACCCGCGAAAAGGTCACGGATCTGGAACAATTGCAGGGGCTGACCCTCCGGGTGCAGGAGTCGGATATGATGAGCGAGATGATCACCGACCTTGGCGCAGAGCCGGTGCAGGTGGTGTACAGTCAGGTCTATGCGGCCCTCCGCAACGGGCAGATCGACGGGGCCGAGAACAACTGGCCCAGCTACGACGCCATGGGCCATTACGAGGTCGCGCCCTACTTTTTGCAGGACGAGCACACCCGCGTGCCGGAGATCCAACTGGCCAGCACGGCCGCCATCGAAAAGCTGGAAGCCCTTGACCCCTCTTACCCGGAGGTGCTGCGCACCTGCGCGCGGGAGTCCGCCCGCACCGAGCGGCGGCTCTGGGCCGAGCGGGAGGCCCGCAGTGAGAAGGAACTGCGGGAGTGGGGCGTGGAAGTGACCACCCTGCCCGACGCCGAAAAGCAGAAATTCCGCGCCGCCGTCCAGCCCCTCTATGACCGGTTCGCCGATCAGGCGGAGCTGCTGGAGAGAATCAAGGAAAGTTGAGAAAAAAGCTTGGAAAATCGAAATGAATTTTATGTTGCATCCTACCTCTTGTCGAGAACGTCAAATTAAACTATAAAAACTTGTGCATATCATCCAAAAGTAATTTTCACATTCTTTCGAAAATCAGGACATTTTTTGAAATCCCTTGTCCCGGCTTAAAAAATTTGCTAAAGTGTGAACAGTGAATGAACGACGGCGCGGGCCCTGTGCAGGACGTACCGTCCAGAGAAAATTTTAGGAGGACTTACTTATGAAAAAGATCACTCGTCGCAGCTTCCTCGCAGCAGCCGGTGTTTCCGCCGCTGCTCTGGCTCTGACCGCTTGCGGTGGCTCTTCCAACAGCACCACCAGCACCGCTGCTTCTTCCGCTGCAGCTTCTACCACCGCCGGTGATGCAGCCGCTGCTGCTTCCGACCCGAAGGTGACTCTGGTTTACGCCGAGGTCAACCCGCTGGACACCATCGTTGGCCAGACCGCTACCCACTTCAAGGAGAAGGTCGAGGAGCTGACCGGCGGTTCCGTCGTCATCGACGTGCAGGCTTCCGGTGTTCTGGGTTCTGAGAACGACGTTCTGGACGCCATTCTGGGCGGCTCCACTTCCATCGATATGAGCCGTATCTCCGCTTTCGCACTGACCAGCTACGGCTGCAACAAGTCCAAGCTGC
>OGPS01001189.1_pt1 | contig 20355 bp, 12 predicted proteins | sample 1552931 | NCBI WGS metagenome assembly OGPS01 (sample SAMEA2580252, study PRJEB22360) | human gut metagenome | biome: human gut; feature: human-associated habitat; material: faeces | place: Denmark | collected 2008/2010 | reverse complement strand
GCCGTCATCATCGCCCGATTCAACCGGTTTGTTTTTGGTAAAACTTCCGGCAAGCGCAATTCGCAGCTCCGTAAAACCGCTGTAGCCCGCCCGCCGTACAAGCCGCGTCACGGTCGGCATACTGACCCCCGCCCGCGCCGCAATCTGCTTTATCGAAAGATGCGGAACCGCATCCGGATCGGAAAGGATAAAGTCCGCCGCCTGCCGCTCCGCAGGTGAAAGCGATGGGTACGCCGCAATGATTTTTGTCCTCGCCGGCATGTTTTGCACCTCCTTAAACACTTTTGTGTCCTTTGTCCAATATTCTACCATTTCTTTTTCTATTTTCAAGAGGAACCCGATTTTTCTCCTCAAAAGCAGAAAATTGCACCCCGGGCTGCCGTCCTCTTCGGCTGCCGTCCGAAAAACATCAGTACCCGGCGCCGTCTCCAAGATATATTTCATCCCGCCCGCATAAAGTGATTGACTCTTTTTCAAAAATAAGATAGAATAATTGTTGGTAAATGTCTCCGTAGCTCAGCAGGATAGAGCGTCCGCCTCCTAAGCGGAAGGTCGCGCGTTCGAATCGCGCCGGGGATGCCAAAACAGCCGTCATGCGACGGCTGTTTCGTTTATTACGGCATTCAGTTGTCATTCATTTAGCAAACGGCATCGTTTAATATCATTTCATTGCTGTCAGCATTGCCTTGCTGCCATGGCGTGGCATTTTCTCCGTAATTGCGAGACAGTCCGTCCCCTCCGGGCATTCATCAAGGCTGTCTCGCAATGTTTATTATATTAACCCTTAATGCATGATGCGAAAATCGCGTCTATTTCGTCCCCGGCAGCATAATCATCTTTGAGCAATTTTTCAATAAGCTTGTCTACGGCTTCCCGATTCTCACTGATAATTCGTATTGCCTTCTTCAGCTCAATGTCCAGTATGTTGTTAATACTCTTTCTTATCTCGTTCGAAAGCTCTCCGCTCACTGAATTCGGATCTACTGCTGCAAGGCCGAACTCTTCAACCATGCCGTAACTGCATATCAAGCGTTTTGCCAAGGATGTTGCAGTTTCCAAGTCTCCCGCTGCACCGGTTGAAATTCCGTCTTCGCTGCCGTAATAAACCATCTCAGCCGCACGCCCGCCCAGAGATGTTCGGATCCTTCCAATCAATTCACGCTTTGTGTAGATTGTTTTTTCCTCGTTGTCTCCGTGCTGCATATAACCGCCATGATTCGCTCTTGCAACCACTGTAACATATGACGGGGTTTCACCGCCGTGCCAGCAAAGAAACGCATGACCGGCTTCATGTCGAGCTACGCGTTCAATTGTTGCACTATCCCATTTTTGGGATTCCCCGCTATTAAATGTTTCAAACGCCTTTTCAAAAATTTCATCCGCTACTTTCATTTCTCCGTCACGAATTGCCATTCTCAAAGCGAGTTCCGCAACTGATTCCAGTGCAGCAAGACTCATGCCGGTTGAGCGCACAACAATGTTTTCAAGTTTACTGTCGGACACGTTAAAAACATTGTTTTTGTTTATCTTCATTTCGAGATACGTGCGTCGCTCTGCTTTGTTGGGAAGATCAATTAAAACTCTTCTGTCAAATCTGCGCATGAGCGCAGGATCAAGACTTTTGCTTCCGCCGGATTCAACATCAAAATTAGTTGCCGCAAGAACAAATACAGGTTTTGAAAGATCCTTATTGAACCCATCCATCTCCGTAAGGAACGCCGTCAACGTTGCCTCTGCTCCTGTTTGATCTTCTCCTCGGCGTTCTTTTGCAATAGCATCGATTTCGTCGATGAACAGAATGGACGGTGCGTATTTACGTGCTGTCCGAAAAAACTCGTGAACCTTTTCAGAACCGCCATCCGCATATCTGCTTAAAAACTGATTTCCCTCCGCAAAAAGGAATGTTGCATTCGACTCACTTGCCATTGCCTTTGCAAGCATTGTTTTGCCCGTGCCCGGAGGGCCGTAAAGAATTACGCCTTTTGGTGCACTTACTCCTGTACCGATAAATTTTCCGGGATTTTTCAGGTATTCAACAAAGTACTTCAGTTCTTTCTTTGCATCTTCCGCTCCGATTACGTGTTCAAAGCGTATGTTCGGCCTTGAAACAGTACTCATTATATTGCTTGAATCCTCAGCTTCTATTGCGGTCTCCGTCTCAAAATCGAACAAGGTTATTACCGCATGTTTCCCGTCCTCACTCACCTTCTGTGATGTTTCAAACGAGATAAGTTTGTTCGCTCTTGCCAGCATATTCATACTTTTCTGCTGATGCACCCGAACGCATATATCTTCAATGCTTCTGTCAAAGGCTGCTGCATTATCACCAATCTGCAGGATTCCTCTTATTCCCTGTTTAAGCAAAGAACGCTTTTCTTCTTTACTCAGTGTTTGGGAGTTCTTTTCAAGGACATATATCGGCAGGTTCGGCAGGTTCTCGCGGAGATACCAAAGAATATCCCTGCCCGTTGATTCAATATCCTCCTGATTCAACAATTCAGAATCACCGCGTTCTCCCAACGATAAATCCACAATGGCAAAACTCAGCTCGTTATTGTGCACGATGCTTTTTGCGCTTTCTGTATCATCAGCGCCCAAGAAATAAACACTCGAAGATTGTTCCCTGCAATTTGCAATAATATCCAATGTTGATACTATCAGAACGTTCTGCGTTTCTGTATTGTTGAACAAACAGTTAACATCATCGTTGTCAGCGGGCAAATTAACTTCAATCGAAATATCCTCGAGCTTTCCAATATCTGTTTTGCTCCGGTCAGAGCTCAGCAATCTAAGCATCTCATATATCTCGTTGTTCAAAAACGTCCTTGCCTGTGATGTTACTGCACGTGCGTCTGCCGCTCCTCCCTCTGCCAGAAGCAGTGCCGTGTATGCCTTTTCGTCTACGGAAATCCCGATTCCGGTTTCGTTTGTAAAGGATTCGGCACTTCTCAGTACTTCACGATTCGCTATTTTCCAAAGTTCGTGCGCTCGAATATGGTTGAACATAACAACATTTCCCGACGCAAATCTTGAGCATATCGCGGCAGGGAAATACGGCATTTTCGTGTTTGGTTCAACGTCCTTTTGCAATGCCTTTAAAATTACTTTGCGCGGTAAAACCGAAAAATCAATCGACTCGGAGTTTTCGTAAAGCTGTTTGCCCGCATTGGTTGTAAAAACCATTATTGCGCTCGCAAGGGATACTTCTTCGTCCGTTTTGCTGTCTCGTATCCTTCCTGCATCTAAAATTTGAAGGAATAAATGGATAATTGAAATGTGCGCCTTTTCAACCTCGTCCAAAAGAATTAAGCAGCGCGGATTTTTCTTCACAAAGCTTGTGAAATTGCCTGATTTTGAGCCCTTGTAAACACCGTCACTGCCAATGAATTCAAGTGAGGACTCTTTGTCGCAGTATTCGCTCATATCGAATCTAACAAACGGAATTTCTTTTCCTTCCGCATAGCTGATAGCTTCAGCAGCCTTTTCTGCAAGGAAGGTTTTGCCAACTCCCGGAGGGCCGGCAAACAAAAAGGTTGCTCGCGGTCGATTGCTGCTTTTGTCCGTCAGTGACGAAAGCTCCGCGCGAAAATATCCCTCAACGAATACACTTACCGCATTATCCTGACCAAAGACTCTCTCGCTCAGATACTCCTGAATCTGTTTCGTTCTTTTGATTATATCCGCAATACTTTTTTGTGCCTCTTTTCGAGTCTCCTTCTTGCATTCTCCGCTGTGGGATGATTTTTGTGCTTCAGCAGTGTCGTTGCCGAATATTCGTGTGTAAGCATCCTCGGGCTCTTGTGTGCCGGGCACTGTCTGCTCCGTCTCGAAGAGATCATCGAAAACTATATAGTTACGTATAAAGTCGTTCGGCTCGTCAAGGATACATTTCAGCAGCTGGTACGCATGCACCTCTCCCGAACCCTCGCTCGCCGCAATGCAGCGCGCCTTTTTAAGACACCCTTCAATATAGCTTTCGTCAATGCGCCTTGACTCGGGTGTGGCTTTACTGGTAGCATGCAAAATGAAGTCTGTTGCAATATTGTTCGGATCGCTTATCGCTGTCGGAAGTTTCAGCTTCAGCATGTTCTTCAGTCTTTGGCTGTCCGGATCGCTTACATCTCTGACATAGCAAACGACCGCCGCAATAAAGCCTTCTGCTGTTAACTTATGATTCGGTCCGCCGTCAAGTTCTGTTGCTTTCTCAATAAGTCTTCTCAGAAGAGGACTGTACTCAAGTTCTTCCATTACTCCTCCTTTTATGCGTTTGAATCGTCAATGCTGATTTTATCACTTTTCCTTTATAAGTTCAATGACTTCATTTTCGTCTGTAAGTATAATCGTATTTCCTTTAAAATCAATGGAATACTCTTTTTTTGAAACATCAACGCCTATGATGCTTGTTGTTATCAACAGTTTATTGTCTTGAACCTCGTATGTAAACGGAATTTCGGCGGCTCCGCATTTCTTGCCTGTTCCGTTTTCATCAAAGACATACGTTGTTTCCACAACTACTCCAAGCACTGTGCTTTGCGTTTTCCACTCCCCCACAATTCTTTTTGCGGGAGAACAGGCGCAAAGCGCAAGCAGAACAACGATAAGTGCAATCAAAACTAATCTTTTCATGACTTAGTCTCCTTTCAATCCTTCAAAAGTCACCTGTTTTTGAACTTAAACTTTATAGTTATTGTGCGTATTTCAGCATCCCATGAATAAGAATATGTTGAACCATCAATCTTTCTATTCGCCTTTGCTGCCGCACCAACAGCCGAAAACCCTTCTGACGAACTCACGAACAGTCTGTTAATGGCCTCTCTGTAAACCGCAATACTGCCGAGTCTTTCATATGAAACGCTCAGGCCGCGCTGTTCCCTGCGGGTCAAATTCGGCTTATTCTTCGTCGTCCGTTTCGTCGCTTTGGATCAGCTCATCCGCTTCTTCGATGACTTTGGTCAGCTTTCGATCGGTTTTTTCCATGATTTCAAACATTCTGATCAGCATTCTCATCTCGCGATACGCTCTGATTTTTTCGCGCAGCTGCGCAAAAAATCCGGGTTTCTTCTGTTCCATATTCTTTCCTCCTTGTTCACTGCATTGATTCAATCGGTTTTGAGCAATCTCTCTTCTCTCCGCATACAATTCATATCCCGTTTGTTTGTAAAGCTCCTCCCAAATCGCGGCAGCGCTGCGCAGCATCGCTTTTTGTTCGGATGAAAGCTTTCCGTCCGCGCTGCATGTCCCGCACTTGAAAAGAGAAACGGCGAGATCGTCCTTCAGCATCGGAACTCCCGGAAACATTTTCGCAAGCCTTTCCCTGATTTCAAGAGCCTTTGCATAATACCCTTCCGCAGCGTTATAATCGTTCAGGGCTTCCGCAACATCACCGAGTCTACTATACGAAACGCTCAGGTTGCGCTGCATTTGCGGGTCATCCGGGTACTTTTCCGCAAGCCTTTCGCTGATTTCAAGAGTCTTTGCATAATATCCCTCCGCAGCTTTATAATCGTTCCGTGCTTTCGCAATATCGCCGAGTCTTTGATACGAAGCGCTCAGGTCGCGCTGCAAGTTCGGGTCTTCCGGGTACTTTTCCGCAAGCCTTTCGCTGATTTCAAGAGCCTTTGCATAATACCCTTCCGCAGCTTTATAATCGTTCATGGCTTCCGCAACATCACCGAGTCTACTATACGAAACGCTCAGGTCGCGCTGCAAGTTCGGGTCATCCGGGTACTTTTCCGCAAGCTTTTCGCTGATTGCAAGAGCCTTTGAATAATAAACTTCCGCAGCGTTATAATCATTCCGTGCTTTTGCAATACCGCCGAGAGTGCCGTACGAAACGCTCAGGTCGCGCTGCATTTGCGGGTCTTCCGGGAACTTTTCCGCAAGCTTTTCCGCAATTTTCAGCGCTGCATTTGCAGCAACTTCCGCTGCGGTATAATCGTTCATGGCTTTCGCAATACCGCCGAGATTGTTATACGAACCGCAAAGGTCGCGCTGCATTTGCGGGTCATCCGGGTACTTTTTCGCAAGCTTTTCCGCAATTTCCAGCGCCGCATTTGCAGCGACTTCCGCTGAGGTATAATCGAGCATATCTACCAGTGCATCGCAAGCATAAATATTGCCCCAAACGGCTTCATGCGCCTGATCCGGATCACCGCTGTTTTCGCATTTTTCCTTAAATATTCGCGCATATTCAAGATAGAGTTCCGCCGCTCTTTCATGCTGCCGGTCATCCGCATAGGCTTTTGCGAGGTTTTCGAGTGCGGATGTGTATTCCGAAGAATCCGTGAGCTGTTCGTATTCCTTCTTCATTCCCGCACTGCGCAGCAGGCGGGAAGCATTTGCAAGCTCATACTCATCCATTTCATCAGCACCCTGTTCAAAGGCTTTGAAGCAGGCAGCGGCAAGACTCCGTATGCCGTCCGCCTGCGGCGCATAGAACGCAGCGGAAGCCTCGCTGTCGTTCAGCCAATCTGTGAAGGATTTGTGGAAAAGGCGGATGAAGCCGCCGCTGAGGTCGAGCATCGTTTCCAGCGGGCGCAGAAAATCCTCCAGCCGGGCGTACGTCCAGCCCTGCATCTTTTGCAGCGTTTTGAGCGGGAGGGCATAGGGGGAGGCGGCGACCATTGAAAGCGGTTCGCGCACGAACGCATTGTATTTTTCGACACTGCCGGAAGCATCCGGTTCCCCGAATTTTCGCAGGAAGGTTTTGAGCAGCAAGGCATTGAGCCCCTTCGGAAAGGTCATGCCTTCGAGCGGCTCCCCTTTTTCAAGCGACTCGCGCAGCTGCGGCAGGATCGTGAAAGCATAGTAGAAGATTCCGCTGCTTGCTTCAACAAGGCGATTCATGAAAACATCGCAGCCGGGACGGTCCTTCAACAGGTCTTCGAGATTTTCTTCATAGTATTGACGGATATCGGCATCGTTCATTTCGGCATAATCATCAAGATTCAGCTCCGTGCAGCTGAATTCGGCGGAAGGTGCAAGCTGCCGCCTGAGCATGCGTTCGGGTCTCGCGGTGATAAGTATGCGGATATAAGGTTTCAACTTGTCATGATAGCTGCGGATAAACTCGGCGAGCGCACCGCTCTTCGCTTCGTCCAATCCGTCAATGATGATGAGCTTTGCAGAGCGTTCACCGTCTATAACCCTGCTGAGCGGGGTTGCGATAAGGGTGTTGAACCTGTCGTGTCCCGTTTTGGTCAATGTGCTTTTATCTGTCAAAATATACATCAGCTGCCGGCGATAGTCCGGCAGTCTCAGGGCGATAAGGTAGGCAAGGCGATCGGTGATTTTGTCCGTTTGGCTGTATTCCTCGCTTCGGCTGTCGCAGGCGAGTGCAGCGATGACGTTCGGGTTTGCAAATTGGAAATGTGCCGAAAAAAGTGATTTGCCCGCGCCCGGGTCGGCATAAAGGGTCATAACGCGCGAACCGTTTTTGTCGTTCAGCCAAGTGTTGATTATGTTCTCAAGCCAGCCGCGCCCCGTCATTTTGAACTTCAGCAGTTCGTCAATGCGGGTCATTTCGTCAACGGCGGAAATTCCGAGGGATTCCTTCAGTTTTTTCACTTCGTGATTGAAACGCAGCGTTTCCGGATCTCTCAAAATGCCAATCAATTCGTCCGCAGCATCGTTCAGAAAGCGTTCGAATTCCGCTTCGCCTTCATCCCGCTTCTTTTTCCAATCCGAAAGGTCGATCCACTGCCGCTCGGTAAACTCTGCGGGAGGGTTCAGTGTGCTTTCGCCTTCAAGCAAAACGCAGCTTATGATCCCGTAGCGGCTGCCGACGGCGATTCCGAGTTCATCTCTGCAAACACCGGGGTCGCGCAACGCCTTTCGGGACATGAAACCCACAAAGCGATCGCTTTCGACAATGCCGCCTGTTATGAGCTCGCGCCAATCCTTATTCCTCGGAATGGAATAGGTATCCAGCCAGATTTTGATTTTTCCGTCTGATTTTTCCTCAATGAGCTGTTTCAGCCTGTCAACAACGACTGCACCGTTTTCTGAATTCTCATCGTCATGCGCATAGCTGAAGAAAACATTAATTTCCTCCGTCATCCTTTCACGTTCGTCGGGATCAAATGATTCGCCGCAATCCTGACATTCCCATATGTGATGAAATTTTCGATAAATGACATCTTCCGAACCGCAATATATGCATTTCATATCGGGATCTCCTTTCGTTTATGCCGTAAGAAATTATTCGTGGATTATCAAACTATTGACAAAGTGCGCACGCACTGTTTAAATACAGTTGTATTATAGCAAAAAAAGGTGAAAATTCAAATGTTGTTAAAAATATATTCCTAAATTAAAGTCCGCAGCCCGTCGATTGACAGACTGCGGAGGGTTCAATGCGAATTCCGTCTTTGTTTTCGCAAAGCCGCATTACTCAATATGTTTTGCATCAAAACAGCTGCTCCCCTCACCCCAAGGCGACATCGAGCAGCATCATCAGTGCGAACCCGAGGGCGGCACCGACGGTGCCGACATTGCTGTGCTCATCGGACCGGGACTCGGGGATAAGTTCTTCGATGACAACATAGATCATTGCACCGGCGGCGAAAGCGAGGATATAGGGCAGCACAGGTGTTACGAGAGAGGTTACGAGGATGGTCAGTATTGCGCCGACAGGCTCGGCAACACCGGAGAGGGTTCCGCAGGCAAAGGCTTTGCCTTTCGAGGTTCCGCTTGCGGCGAGGGGGGCTGAAATTATTGCGCCTTCCGGGAAATTTTGAATCGCAATACCGACAGCGAGAGCTATTGCGCCGGAGGCACTTATTGCATTGTTTCCGTTAAGCATACCCGCAAGGACGATGCCGACGGCCATGCCTTCGGGGATATTATGCAGCGTTACGGCAAGCATCAGCATAAGGTTTTTTCCCATTGCGGAGGGGCGGCCTTCCGGGCGGGCGGAATTCGTATGCAGATGCGGAATCAGGCTGTCCAACAGCAGCATGAATCCGATGCCGATAAGAAAGCCGACAACGGCGGGCAGCCATGCCGCAGTTTTGCCCGCAGCCTCCGCCATGTCAATTGACGGAATCAGCAGCGACCATACCGAAGCGGCGATCATAACGCCCGCCGCAAAACCGCGCAGAAGGTTTTGAAGCTTTGAATTCATTTCTTTCTTCAGAAAGAAGACTGTTGCGGAACCGAGCGTTGTTCCGAGAAACGGCAGAACTATGCCGATGATAACTTTTGTCATATTGCTCATTGTTTTATTTCCTTTCGGGCGGCATGCAGTGCATTCCCGCTGCAAAGCGGTGCGCATATGTATTTTAAAAACCGCAGCAATTCCGCATATTATAACATAATTTTGGGGCTGCGTGAACCCAAATGCAGCAAACGCGGTTCAATATAAAATCTATTCGTTTTTGAAAGCAAATTTGACAACGAAACGCCGCCGGAGCAAAATGTTCTCCGTTCGGCGAAATTACGCAAACATTGCCTTTATCTGTACCTTTTTTTCATCATTTTGAGCGAAGTTGTCCGTTGTCCATCAATGCAATATCATGGTATTTATGTATCGGAAAAATTGACCTTAAAATTGTACCGACAGCTGCGGTTGTATTCAGGAGACAGCGAACCTTCTTACGGTAAAATCCGAAGTCGGTGTGCAGCCCTGCCGTATACGGCGCATGAATCCGTATAAAAATACAATTGCACAACAAAAAAAGCAAAGAAGGGAGACTGCATGCCATGTTGGGTGATAACATAAGGCTGCTGCGCAGCGTTCGCGGCATCAGCCAGGTTGAACTCGGAGAAAAACTTAATGTATCCAAACAGAGCATTTCAAACTGGGAAAACGGAAATATTCAGCCCTCGATCGAAATGCTTATGAAAATTGCGGATTTCTTCTCCGTATCAACGGATTTTCTGCTCGGGCTGGACAATCGAACATCCATAATCGTTGACGGGCTGAGCACGGAGGAATTGTCACATATCCGTGTTATTATCGATGACCTTGTCGCAGCAAAGCGACGAATGGGGATTGAACAAAACGACGATCGTCCGCGCGAATGACACTGCGCGGAAAAGCCGGAACACCACCCGCTGCCCTGCAATTTCGGGACGGATGATGTTCCGGCTGTTTTAAAAAGTTTTTTATCGTTCTTGTGCCGATACGGCACAGCATAACGAATTATGCATTCCCGTTTGCGTCAACGGTCTCAAGATACTCTCTGCGGCCTTTTTCGTAAAGGTTGTTTCCCTCGCTGTCTATAACCGCAACCACGGGGAAGTTTTCAACCTCAAGTCTTCTGAGAGCCTCCGCGCCGAGATCCTCGTATGCAATTATCTCCGCCTTTTTGATGCAGCTTGAAAGCAGCGCACCTGCGCCTCCGATTGCGGCAAAATAGACCGCACCGTATTTTTTCATTGCCTCGATGACCTCCGCATTGCGCTTGCCTTTGCCGATCATGCCCGTTTCGCCCTCGCGGATAAGCGTCGGCGAATATGCGTCCATGCGGTAGCTTGTTGTCGGGCCTGCCGAACCTATGACCTGTCCGGGCTTTGCGGGAGTGGGGCCGACGTAATAAATCGTTGCGTTTTTAACATCAAAGGGCAGCGGTTCGCCCTTTTCAACAAGTTCGCAAAGCCGTTTATGCGCCGCATCCCTCGCAGTGTATATAACGCCGGACAGCAGGAGCTGTTCGCCGCTTTTAATGGTACGCGCTTCCTCACGCGTTAACGGCAGGGTGATATGTCTTTCCATTCGTTTGTTCCTCCCGAACTCAGATTATCGCACTCTTATGCCTTGTAACATGGCAATTGATGTTCACCGCAACGGGCAATCCTGCAATATGCGTGGGCATAGCCTCGATATTGACCGCAAGCGCAGTGGTTTTTCCGCCGAAGCCCTGCGGCCCGATGCCGAGAGCATTGACCTTTCGGAGCATTTCATTTTCCAGCTCCGCATAAAACTCATCCGCATTGCGCTCGTCGGTGCTGCGCATCAGTGCTTTTTTTGCAAGCAATGCTGCTTTGTCGAACGTTCCGCCGATACCGACGCCGATAACGATCGGAGGACACGGATTGGGGCCCGCCTCTTCCGCCGTTTTAAGAATAAAATTCTTCACGCCTTCAATGCCGTCGGAGGGCTTGAGCATTGCAATACGGCTCATGTTCTCGCTGCCGAAGCCTTTCGGTGCAACGGTAAGCTCGATTTTATCGCCCGGAACAAGCTCGATATAGAGCATTGCGGGAGTGTTGTCGCCCGTGTTGCGCAGCGGGTCTTTGACGACAGATTTACGCAGATATCCGTCGCGATAGCCGCGGCGAACACCCTCGTTGACGGCCTCCGTAAGGTCGCCGTTGATATGGACATCCTGCCCGATCTTCAAAAACACACAGGCGACGCCCGTATCCTGGCAGATGGGTGCGCGGTTTTCATCCGCAATATTATAGTTTTCGATAATTTTATCGAGTATGCCCTGAGCCGTTGCCCACGGTTCGTTTGCCCTTGCATCCTCGATGCGCTTTCTGATATCGCAGGGAAGGCTGCAATTGGCGTCAATGCAAAGCTCCGCAACCTTATCGGTTATGAGCTGCGCGTTAATTTCCCGCATGGTTTATCTCCTTATGCTGTATTTTTTGGAACGCACGGACTTCGAATCTCCGCACTTTGTGCTTCGAACGATTCTAACCGGCATTTATGTATTCTGTTTGTGCGGGCGAACGCGGCTGTTTTGTTTTGCCGCAACGCTCGCCCGCAGCTGTTCAGTCAGTTTTCGGATCGCAGTTTCGCTCAGTCCGCGACCTGCTTTATCGTGTCGATAACCGTTCCGTCGCGATAGATGACGTTTGCAACGATTCTGTCGCCGAGAGCGGGCTTTTTCGGCACGCCGCTCGTGCGTTCCGCCAGGGCTTTGAGCTCGTTTATGTCAACAAGTTTTATGCCTGCCTCACGCAGTCTGTCATGCAGTTCCGTGTTTTTCGGGTTCACGGCAACGCCCTTTTGAGTGACAAGCACGTCTATCGTGCTGCCCGGAGTGGATATGCAGTTCACCCTGTCCGTCACGATGGGAAGCCTTGCACGGGAAAGCGGCGCGATTATCATTGCAAGTTTTGCACCCGCCGCCGTATCGCTGTGTCCGCCCGAGCCGCCCATTATCCTGCCGTCGGAATCCGTATGCACGTTGATATTAAAATCCGTGTCTATCTGCGTTGCGCCGAGAATAACAACATCCAGGCTGTCCGTCACCGCGCTGCTTGCACCGGGAGAAGCATAGTGCGTTGCGGAAATCTCACGATGGCGCGGGTTGCTCCTTATGGATTCAACCGCCTTCAAATCGAAGCACTGAACATCCAGCAGGGATTCGAAGCAGCCTTCGTTGAGCATATCCACCATATAGCCCGTGATGCCGCCGAGGCCGAAGCTGCCGCGTATTTTTTCGGCAAGCATAACATCCTTAAGATATTTTGCCGCCGCAAGGGATGCTCCGCCCGCGCCCGTCTGGAACGAGAAGCCTTCCTTCAGCAGACCGGAAGCTTTTATAACGTCCACAGCCGTCATTGCCATCAGCAAACCGACGGGATCGCGGGTGATTTTTGTTGTTCCGGAAACGATTCCGTTCGGGTCACCGATGGACTCCACCGCAACGACCTGATCAACATCCGTTTCGGGGATCGACCATTCGATGAGCGGATAGGGATGCAGTTCGTCGGTGATAACAACAACATGCTTTGCACATTTTGCGTCCGGAATTGCATAGCCCAGCGAGCCGCAGGCGGATTTGCCGATTTTGCCCGTGCAATTGCCCATTGCATCCGAAGCAGGCGCGGCGATAAAAGCAACATCTATCGGAGTTTTTCCGTTTTCAATATCGCAGGGTCTGCCGCCGTGCGTGCGGAATTGAACGGGGTTTTTCATTCCGCCGGCAGAAATAAATCTTCCGAGTTCCCGGGACATGTAGTCCGTTTGGAGCGTTGTTACAACACCGTTTTTGATATGTTCCTTAAGCGGACGGTGCGCATCAAAGAGTGAGCTTGCGTTCACCGTCAGATCGCCGATTCCGAGTTCCGCAATCGCTTCAAGCACCATGTTCAAAACATAGTCGCCGTTGCGCAGGTGGTGATGGAACGAAATTGTCATTCCGCTGCGGAGTCCGCTGTTGACAATTGCCTGTTTGACCGATTCGGTAAGCTTTGTTTTCATTATTCGGCACCTCCGTCCAGCCCGAGTTGTTTTGCGATTTCAAGCGTTTGCCTTGCACGCTCAACAATGGGCTTGTCTATCATTTTGCCGCGCAGCGAGACTGCGCCCTTGCCCTGTTCCTTGCCGATGCGGATCGCCTCGAACACAAGCCTTGCGTACTCAATATCCTTTGCGGACGGGCTGAACACTTCGTTTATTACGCGCACATGGCGCGGTGCAATCGCGGATTTGCCGCTGAAACCGAGGCTTTTTGCATATTCCGCATCGCGCACTATGCCCTCGTCGTCGTTAACGTCGGTGAACGGAGTGTCATAAACATCGATCCCTGCCGCACGGGCAGCGCAAACGAGCCGCGTGCGGGCATAGTTTATCTCGTTGCCCTGCTTTGTGCGCTTGCAGCGCAGATCAGCCGTCAGATCCTCGCCGCCGAGGAATAATGCCGCAACGCGCGGACAGGCCGAAGCAATATTGAATGCGTTTTCAACACCGAGAGCCGTTTCGATAAGCGGAATAAGTTTTACCGTTCCGACTTCCATGCCGCAGCGGCGTTCGATTCCCGCAATGTATTCATCAATAATGCGCATATCCTCCGCGCAGCTTGCCTTGGGGGGCATAATAAGGTCGGGCTTAAGAGGAATCACGGCCTCAAGATCGTCCTTCCAGTAATCGGTATCTATTGAATTTATGCGGACGGTGATTTCACAGCCGGCAAAGCCCATATTTTTCATTGCGCTGCGAACGAGCAGCCTTGCGGAATCCTTTTCATCCGGCGAGACTGCATCTTCCAGATCCAGAATGATACTGTCGGCACCGAGCGCATCGCCGTTTATGATCATGTTCGGCGTGTTGCCGGGCAAAAACAGCATACTTCTCCTCATTTTCCGTTTTCTCCTTTCGTGTCGGATGCGGTGCAGAGGCAAATCCTCCGAAGTTCGCAAAAACTCCGTACCGCTCCGCATACTCATACCATATTATAATACCCTGCGCGGTTTCTTTCAACTGTCGAACGGGATTTTTTCGGCCGGATTTTGAAGAAAGCGGCGTTCGGCATGTGTTCGTTGTGTTTTCGGCATGTTTTCGGACGCGGCGGACAAAGCCTTATAAAAACACCGACGGGAGAATGAACGTTCCGCCCGCCGGTGTCAATGCCTGTTATTGTTTTGTTTGGGGGCGATACATGCCCCGGTTCAATTCATTCAAATGCCCATTCAAATGCCCATTGCTCTGCGCAGAACCGTAAGTGCATCAGCTGCGGAAACATCGCCGCTGTTGTCAATGTCGGCGAGAACAAGCTGCATTTCGGTAAGCTCGCCCGCGCCCATTGCATGACGCAGGATGAGAATCGCATCCGAAATATCCACGGTGCCCGACATATCAAGGTCGCCCGGCAATGCGAACAGTGCCGTAACGGTCATATCTTCGGTAACGCATGAAACATCAGCATTCCAACCGAAGGAGAACCAGCCCTCGTGAACGGGAAGTTCGGGAAGTTCCGCGGCGGAACCGCCGGCAACGAGCTGCGTGCCGATGGTTTCCCCGGTTGCACCGTCAATAAACCTTACAACGTACTGTTCATCATCGTAAACCGTGAGATCGACCCTGTCGCCGTTGTTTTCGAATTTAACATCGAATACATAGGTTTTGCCGGCTTCAAACTCAAAATCGTCCCCCCTGCCGCGGCAGCTGCCGTCGTTGCTTGCGATCCAAATGCGGTCGCCGGGAGTGGGGTTCGTGATGCACCAATCGTAAACGCCTGCGGGGATATAGATTTTCATCATATCATCGCAAATGATGTTTTCTGTTGAGCAGCGTCCGTCCGCATCGAACGGAAGGGTGTATTCGAACAGTTCGTAGTCTGCGGGATCGGCATCGCCGAATTCCGTGAAGCCGCCGAACGGAGGGATCACCTGAGTCTCGCCGAGATCATCGGGATCGGCAAAGCCATCGTAATAATATGTGTTGTGATCCGCGTCAAGAAGCATCTGATAGCCCCCGCCGTTGCCCCACACATCCGCTGCACGCAGAATAACAGCTGCATCGCCCTCATGGCGGAGGCGGGTGTATTTTGCTTTCACAACGGTGTCTTCATAGACCTCATCACCCGCTTCAACGCTCCAACGACGGAATTCAAAGCCCTCATGCGCGGGAGCTTCGGGGTAATCCTCGGCCGTCATTTGTTCACACTGCAGTTTTTCTGCCGTGCCGAGAGTTTCGCCCGTGACTTCGTCAACAAAGGCAACAGTCACCGCGCGGGGTGCGGGAGGTTCTGCGGAAACGCTCTCGCTGACGGTGAACAGACCGGAAATTTCGGTGGGGTTGCCGCCGATCATGCCGAGGCATGTGCCTGCACCTGTCACGGTGTCAATAAGGTAGAACGCGGATTGATCATCCATAACATTTGCCCAGTACAGCGTGTTCGTATCGTGGTCAAATGCCATTGACTGAACATGTGAACTCGTATTCAGTCCCGACCAGCCGATAGCGTTTGTTGTGCCCGTTTCAAGATTCAGCGTGCGGAGCTGTCCGAAATTATCCATTACATATGCCGCACCGTCGGCGGAAATTGCAATGGCAACCGCTTCAACGCCGTCGCCGCAGTCAATCAGCTTTTCATCGTAAAGCTTGCCGGAAACGATATCGACTTTGCACAGGAAACGTTTCACCGTTTGAACGCCCACAAGGTGGGAATGCACGTTCAGCGCATACATCGTGCCGTCCGCATAGTTATACGCCATATCCATGACATACTTGCGATTGTTGGGCGCGCCGTGCGGAATGGGAGACAGATTGTCAAGAGTGCAGGTATAAAGCTGCATTCCGCCTTCCGTCAGCGCGTAACCGTAAATAACCCCGCCGACATATTCCGCCGCATAACCCGTGGGAAGTGCAGGTCCGAGGTTTGCAGCCTCCGTTTCAAGGCTGCGATTGGTAAAGCTTATCCAATTGCCCGCATATGTGCCGGATGAGCTGCTGATGCTGTTGCCGTAAAAAGTGATCTCGCCGAGTTCGCTGACGGTCACGGTGCAGCTGTCGGTAAATCCGCCGTCCTCCGTTGTGACGGTGACGGTCGTTGTGCCCGGTGCGATACCGGTAACAACACCGGTTTCGTAATTAATTTCCGCAACGCTCCAGTCATCGCTTTCAAAAACGACTTTCTTGTTGGTTGCTTCAACGGGGGAAACGACGCAGGTCAGTTTGCGGCTTGTTCCCACGTAAAGTTCAGCGTCCTCCACGGAAACGCCGGTTACCGAAACACGCTCGCCGAGGCGGATGTTGTCGATGCAGGCATAGCTCGTGTCGTCGCCGTTCTTTGAGAAGTTGATGTTGATATCATAGCTGCCGGGTTCCCAGCCCATAAGTTCAAGAGCTTCCGCAAGGTCAACATTGCCCGCATGCCATGTTCCGTCGTATTGATTGACAGGGCTTTCAACGGTGAGAGCAAACATGTTGTACGGATCGCCCGCGGGGCCGAATTCAACCTGCAGATTGCTGGTGCCGTTGTACATAAAGAACCATTTGTAGTCCAGCTGCAGCGTTTCGTTGCCGCCGAGTTCAACATTCTTCAGGCAAAGATATGTGCTGTCCTCCGTGCTGCTCATTGCATAAGCCTCGTGTCCCTGTTCGCTGCCGGTTTGAACCGTCCACTCGGGCCATACAACTTCACCGGGCATATAGGGTTCAAAATGCAGTGTGCCGCCCGCAATGTTGAGGGCCTCGTCAAGCGTCGGAGCCGTTTTCGCCGCCGCGCCCGGGATTGCTGCGCCTTCCGCTGCGGCGGTCGTCATTCCGACTGCGGCGGTGAACAGCATCACAAAAGCCAGAACCGCAGCCGCGAGTCTTTTGATACTTTTCATTTTTGTTCCTCTTTCTCTTTTTTCTGCGCATGATGTCTCGATCATGCGTGTATATGCATTTTAGCACATAAAAAAAGAAAAGTCCATACATATGGAACAATTATTCGGGATTTTGTTCCATGGATATGGAAAGTGCCTGTTAAGCAAACACCGAAAAAGACGAAAATACATGCACAGGGCAATATATTAGGACAAAGCCATGAGATTACATAAACAGCGAAACTGTTTCAAAAGTATGCGAGAGCCGAACGACCGAAAGTAGTTGTGCGTCCACTATGCAAATCAACTTTTAGTTAAATAATAAAAGAGCGACTGTTAAGCCGCTCCGACGCATATACTTGCAGTTTTTATACATTCTGCAACTATATTTCCGCTGTACTGCGTATTCTCGTCATTCCTCCTCTGCAAGCGGAAACGTGCATTGCAGCAAGTGAATAAAATGCTGCATTTTTTTGTTGTTAAGCGAGTAATAAACACGATTGCCGATATTATTTGATTCAATGAGTCCGGTACTCATAAGGATGCTGAGATGTTGAGACACCGCGCCCGGGGTAATATTCAAAAGCTTTGCAAGCTCCCGACCGTAAGATTTTTGCTTTGCAAGTCGAAGAACAATGTTAAAGCGGCTCGGATCCCCCAGCACACTCATAATCCGCGAAAGTTCCGCTTCCGAGTTTGACTCCAGCGTCGAAATCTTCAGCAAAGTATCATAGAGCACACCTATAACCGCCATACAGTTTTCCTGTCCCGGTTCGGAAAAAAACACTTGTCGGAATCCCGTGACTGTCGGAACAGCATAGTATTTTTTCGCCTTTGGGACAATGTCGCCGAATCTTTCGTGAAGAATATCGGCGTATTGCTCCGGCAATCCGAAATTCGCATCGAAAGCCTCGACAAGCGGCTTCCAGAGTCCCCGGCATGCCTCAAATGCTGCAGCAACAGGGATGAGAGCGCGTTCAAGAATTGAGATATATTTTTCCGGATTAAACGCAAGCTCTATCAATGTCAGCTTTGAACTTTCGCGCCAATCACATCCGTTAATCAGTGCGAGCAATTCCGCTGTCCCGCAAACAGCAGGCGGTTTTTCGTCCGGACAGACCGCAGCGGCAATGCGTGTTGGAATATTCGGCTTTTCCGCACGGAGGTGCGCAAAAAAATCATTGCAATCTGTGCAATTATAAGCCATTATGTCCGGTATGAGGATATCTGCAAGTCCGTCCTGTGCAACAACAGCATCTTCATCATGCTTTATTGAAAGCGGACAGTACAGCAATTCCGCTTCCTCCCGTGTTATCGCAATATTAAGCGTAAGCTGCGCATCAACCTGCAGCAAAATATCGAACTGAGCTTTGTACTCCGCTTCATTTTTCGGAAAACGTTTTTTAATTATCTGATAAAACCTTTCCGTTGTGAAGCCATTTATGTGGTTTTTAAAGAAGCAGTTTGCCTCAAAAATAGGCAGAGGGCTCATCTGTTTCATACGATCGTTGATACCATACTTTCCTGCCGCACATAAAAATGCAGCGGCAACATTTTAATATATTTCCATTATACCATATTTTTTTGAAAAAAGCTATTGACAAAAGCTGTGGTCAGAGATTATATTTAGTGTACGGTAAACATCATCGAATTGAGGTTAAGCATTCAATCAACATATTTGGTGTTCTTTGCCGCAGAGCCACAGCCCGCTGACGGGCAAATAAAATTAACAACAAGGAGAAAAAAATGAAAAAGTTTTTTGCACTGATCGTAACTGCCGTGACACTGCTTTCGATCGTTGCCGCGCCGCTTGCAGGAGCTGCGCCGTTCTTAACGGACCCAAACGGGCTTACCGCCGGCACGCGGGATGCACAGACTCTTGACGAAGCACTGAACGTTGAAGGAGGAGAGCTTACTTTCTTTAACGGAGATTCCGACAACGCACTCGACTGGTCCATTGACATCGATGCAGCAAAATCATCAAACCGCGACTTGGACAGCTCAAAATCAAACGTCTCCACAACCGTTTTTGCGCAAGCAGGGCAGATTCTCGAATTCAGCTATCGAGTTATGTCTCAGCAGGACTGTGACTTCCTGATTTTTTATTCCAACGGTCAGGAAATTGCGCGTTGGTCCGGCATTATGAATTATTATGCTCCGCTCGAAAAGTTTGTCTTCCCCATTCCTTCCTCGGGAGAATACACTTTCAGCTGGGTGTATGAAAAGGACGGCCAATACAGTGAATCCTGGGACACGGCATGGTTGGATGAGGTTCGCGTTTTCGATATGATTCATGTTGAAAGCATCATCGTTGATGAACCCCGTGAAATTCCCGAAAACGGGAAATATAAACTCAAGTACACTGTCCTTCCCGAAAACGCAACCGAAAAGGCCGTTACGTTTGCTTCATCGGATCCTTCCGTCGCCACCGTTTCTGAAGACGGCACAGTTACGGGAGTTTCCGAAGGATGCGCCGAAATAACCGTGACATCCGTTGACGGCGGTATCAGTTCCGCCGTAACTGTAACTGTCACTAACGATGCACGGTTTGCCAATCTTTATGCATACATCCAGTATGATCCGATCGGCGGCAATCAGGATTTCATCGCTCATTTTACCGACCTTGCCCCGGATATTATCGAGCATGTCCTCGACATTCCCGACTGCCCCGCTGTTCGACCGGGCACATCAAGCGCAGCCGTTGCAGGCAATTATGTCTACGGTTATACCAAGCCCGGTATATACAGCGGCGATTTTTATATTATTGATCTTACCACATGGGAGATCACATTCCCTGCCGGCGAGGAAGCAGGCGACTACCTTGTTTATGACATGGCTTATGATCACGAGCGGCAGCGAATGTTTGCAATGGCAACTCATTACGGCAGCGACTTTTGGCTTGTCGAAGTTGATCGCCGCGACGGTTCTATTACTACCATTGCTGAAATGAATACCCTCGGCAAAAACGCATGGGGTTTTACCATCGATTCCGAAGGAAATGCCTACACAATTCTTGCAAGTGATACCGGTTCCTATGACAGGACAGACACCGGCAAATTGGCAAGCGTCAACCTTGAAACAGGCGAATGCTCAATCATCGCCGATACCGGTATTCCGACCTATTTCGCAAACACAATGGAATTCGATCACGACAACCAGTGCATTTACTGGTGCAACTCCCTGTCCAACGGTCTCTATATTCTCGACTATCATACCGGAGAAACTGAGTTTTGCGGAGGGCTTTACAACGGCGGTGATTATATGGCAATGTTCCTCCCGAACGATCTTGAAGTTTCCGATCCTGAGCAGCCGACAGAACCCACTCCGGTGCCTCCTACGGACACTCCGGAACCCACACCCGTA
>OGPS01001184.1_pt1 | contig 20406 bp, 16 predicted proteins | sample 1552931 | NCBI WGS metagenome assembly OGPS01 (sample SAMEA2580252, study PRJEB22360) | human gut metagenome | biome: human gut; feature: human-associated habitat; material: faeces | place: Denmark | collected 2008/2010 | reverse complement strand
CCTTCAAGCCCTTCACGCCGCACTTCTGCAGCCATTTCATCTCTTTCTTGCGGGCTACCGAATTGCTCATGCATTGCTTTGGGTTCTGTGGTGCATCATTCCAGTAACCATTAGAGTTATACCATAAGAATATATCCACATTCTTACTCTTAGCGTAATTGACAAGTTTTTCCATACGCTCACGACCAATATTGCTTTCCCACCAATTATCTACAAGCGTATATTCATAACCCATTTCACTGGCCAAATCAATGAAACGAATCTGGTCATCATAGTTGATACTCGGGTCCTGCCACATAATCCAGCTCCAGGTAGAACGGCCAAACTTGTATTCCTGCGAAGGCTCATATAGCGGTTCCACCACATCAAACGGTATGGTAGTTTCCACAATCGGCTTCAGTCCGTTTCCCACCGTAATGGTACGCCAGGGAGTAACACCCGGCAAAGCCAGTCCCGGAGTAGAAGAACCCAGACCATTTATCTCGCCCGGATTTGGGAAAGCAATACTGTAAAGACCGTCTTGAGTAGCATCGCTTAGGTGAGAGGCGCAATACAGGCTGCGTACACCGGTCTCCGATACCAGTGCCCAGTTATCGCCTACATGGAACAGCGCCGGGAAAGTATAGCCTTCACCGTACTTGGAAGGAGTAGCTACCGGTTCATCGGGTACATATTCCTCTTCGTAGCTCGGTTTAGTGCGTTGCCATCCAATCATCGGGTCACTTTGCGGAGAAAGAAACGTGGTAGTGGTAGAAGGAAAGTCAAAGCCAGTCGCTTCCTTTTCAATTACCATACAGGCCGTTTCGCCATACTGCGGCATCTCATAGCGAAAAGCTATGTCATTATTACTCAACTGAAACACGATATCCAGTTTCTTCTTTTCCGCATTTTCCAGCGTTATAGTCAGCTTGTTAGCAGAATAATTTACCGTAGAACACTTGATACGGTCTTGCGTGTACGTCTTTTCCACCTTGTCTGCCTGCTGACCGACAAAACTCATCTGACGGCTGAAGTCGCCAATATTGGATACAAAGCCGAGAGGAGAATTCTCCAAGACGGTTTTTCCGTCGTATGTCACCGAATAGACAGGCTTGCCATCCTGCAACTGAAAGTCGAGTTTCAAGCGAGAATCAGGGCCGGTGACCACTGCCTGCTGGGCAAATGCTTGAGAGGCCAACAATGCCAATACACCCAAAAGTACTTGTCTTTTCATAAATACATGTCAATAAATGCTTTATATAATAAAATGCATACAACTTACCAAAGCATGAGTATAGATTTCAAGAGAAAGAGAAATGCAGAATATAATCTGCATTTCTACTATCTTTTATAATCCTTTTAATCCGTATAAAGAGGATTCTGAACTAATCCCGGATTTTTATCTCGCTCTGTTTTCAGAATCGGCAACCAATACATTTTATCATCCCATATTCTATCTCCACCTACATCACTTCTTAAATCTGAAACTTCATAAGTTTTATGTCCGTCAGGATATTTTTTCACCGTAATGGCATGCATAGTCCGTCCTAAATACTTATCAGCTTCCATCCAGCGACGTACATCAAAATAACGATGTTCTTCAAAAGCTAACTCAATACGACGTTCATGCTTTATATCTTCTAAAAGTTGTTCGCCTGTAGAAGTAATATCCGGCATACCTGCACGATTGCGGACTTCATTTACAGCATCTCGTGCACCATCTTCATCACCAGTATGATATAATGCTTCTGCCTTATTTAAATACAATTCTGCAACTCGAAACCAAATCCAGTTTTTAGCTTTAAAATTCCATGAATTCGGTACATAGTCCTCATCTAAGAATTTCTTCAAGTTATATCCCGTAGGAGAAGTATTCCAGTTATCCACACCATATTTTGTATCCCGGCCTCCTCCTATTTCTTTTCCTGAAGCATCCACATCAAAATAAGTTTCTACTGTACGTTCTTTCCAAGGAGCACCATCATATAAAATGCTTGCATAAAAACGAGGATCTCTATTTTCGTAAGGACTGGCAGCCTCATCAGGATTATTCCAATCAAAGCGAGAAGCCACCCCATTTTTAACAATCTCGTAATCATCTACCAACTCTTGTAAGGGACAGTTTCCACCCCAGCCATTCCATCCGTTAGGATAATTATATTGCTCTAATGAAGAAAGTCCTTCTCCTAGATTACTGGCAGTACCCATACGAGCAAATATAACCTCTGTATTTGTTGATGTATTATCCAAAAATATATTCTGATAATTTGCTGATAAGTCTTCTGTTACAGTAGAAGATGTTTTCAATAAGCCATAACCATTATTTAAAGCTTCTGTCAAAGCTTCATCAGCTGCTGTAGCAGCCTTCTCCCATCGTTTAGGATCTGGAGTGGTATAGCCCACTTCTGGCATCTTTACATTTACGTTCATCAAATCACTTGCCGCATACAACAATATACGAGATTTTAAAGCTTTTGCAGCAACACTTGTAGCACGTCCATAATCATCTCCAGAGTAGCTTGCAGGTAATTCTTTTGCAGCCTGATCCAGCTCTTCAACCATAAAATCAACGCAGTCCTTATAGGAAGCACGAACCTGCTGTTTTATCTTATCCACATCATCAATAGTATAACTTTCAGTTATCAAAGGGACACCGCCCCAACGAGTAATCAAATCATTATACTCCAATGCACGAATAAAACGCACTTCACCTTTCAAGCGTTCTTTTAAATCAGCATCAGTAAAAGGTGCATCTTCTATTCGTTCAAAGAAAATATTACAATTGGCAATATTATTCCATTTAGTACTCCAGGAACGGTTATCCCATCCCCACCAAGCTCCGTTCATTCGACCTAAGTCACTGGAACTTACACGCGCAAAATTATGTACTTCACAACCACGTAACCAAGTCAACTCTGTTTCATCCACTATAGAACTCTGCATAGACTCAGTCCACCCATGTCCCACCTGATTATAACGAGAATTTACAAAAGCCTGTATCAATGCAGGGTCCCCCCACAACTGATCTTCTCCAATTTCGGTTAATGGTGCTTTATCCAAAATATCAGAACATGAAGAAAGAACCGGGGCACTCAGCATCCCCATCAATATATATTTAATAAATCTTTTCATACCGCATTTATTTAGAATGTTACATTAATACCAAAGTTATAGACTTTAGACTGAGGAGTATTCCAAGCAGCCCATCCCTGACTATTTTCCTGTGTCTCCGGATCAATGTTACGAATACCCGTAATCGTAAACAAATTATATCCACTTAAAGAAAGACGAACTGCAGATATAGGAGTATTCTTTAACCAACTCTTTGGAAAGTCATAGGCCAACTCAATACTCTTCAAACGTAAATAAGACGCATTGTTCAACCAGAATGTGTTTCTATAGTTTCCACCTCCTGTTACAGTAGCATCTCGATTATACGTCCGAGGATATTCTGCATTTATATTATTCTCTGTCCAACGGTTTTCATAAAAGTCTTTTGTAAAGTTTCCAATTGTTCCTGCTTCCATAAATGTATATTGCCAAACCTGTGCAGCTCCCTGGAATAACATATTCAGACTCCAGTTTCGATAATTTGCTCCTAAGTTTATGCCATACATTATACGAGGTATAGCTGGTTTATCCTGGCGTACCTTATCTTTAGCATCTATTACACCATCTTCATAAACATCTTTGAACCTAACATCTCCCACTCGAGCTTCAGCCAAATGAGGATAAGAGTCCAGTTCTTCTTGCGTGCGGAAAATACCATCTGCTTCATACATTAGATACATATCTCCGTCAGTTCCAATAGACAACCCTGTTCGCTTCTGCCAATCCAAAGTTCCCTCTGGTTCATCTATGAAATCAATTGTACTATGATTATAGGTGAAATTACCACTAGCCATAATTGACCAGTCTTTATTCAGTTGTTTACTAAAACCTAATGTCAACTCTGTTCCTATGTTCGAACAAATTCCAATATTTTCGTCAGGCAAAGTCAAACCTGCATATTCTGGAATAGCCGCATTACGAGTGGCCAAAATATTGTTTCGCTTTGTTTTGAAGAAATCAGCCTCAAAATTAAAATATTTCAAGAATCTTGTTTCAATACCTACATTGTAAGTATTGGCAACCTCCCATGTAATATTAGGATTAGCAGTTCTTAAAAGCCAAAGTCCACTTTCAATGCCACCACCTAAAATAGCCGGATTATCAAATGTGTAAGCTGTCAAATACTGAAAAGCATCCACTTTATCATTACCCATTTGTCCCCAAGATGCACGAACCTTTAAATAATCCATCCATGAAACATTTTCTTTCCAGAATTTTTCTTCAGAAACTCTCCATCCTACAGAAACTCCAGGGAAGAAACCGAAACGCTTACCTGCAGGGAAGTTCTCAGAGCCATCATATCTCCAGTTGAACTGGAACAGATATTTACCAGCATAATCATAGTCCAAACGACCAAAATAGTTCATTCGTGCTGTTTCTGATGCTTTACCGTCATTTGTAGCACTATTTATATCTCCAGCAAAAATCTCGTCGATTGCTGTTGAAATAAAGTCCTGACGTCTTGCCTGCATGTAATCATAACGACTTTGATATTGTTCATACGCTACAAAGACATTCAAATTATGTACCTCATTAAATGTACGTTTATAATTCAAACGTGCATTCATCGTGACACCCAAAGTCTGATTCATATTCTGGTCAAGAATATTTGAGCCTTGTTCTTTCGCTATATATTCATCTCCACTTTGCTCATACATATAATACTTTTTCTCAAATTTCTTGTAAAATGCATCAGCTCGGTCTACATATAATCCCGCATCAATAGATAGTCCTTCAGTAATCCACGGTAAATCCCAGTGTAAAGTCAAATCTGCATTTAAATATGATTGTCTATCACGTTGATAACCTGTAGTACCATCCAATCCTGTAGCTGGAGAGAAGTTATCTTGCTTAGAAGAAACATTGCCATAATTTGTTCCAGGGAACCAAATATTCACCATGGGATTGTATTTAATCAAATAACGCCAAATGTCTTCTGAACCTGTAATCGGTGAATTTCGGTCTTCTTGACGAAAAGCTACATTCAAACCAATCTTTACATCTTTATGAGGAGTGAAGTCAATATTTGTACGGAAATTATACTGGCTATAATTACTTGCACTGTTTTTATAATAATTATCCTGATACTTATAACCTAAAGAAGCATAGAAGCTAATGTATTTACCTCCTGCCGAAGCAGAAACATTATGCTGAGTTTGAACAGCCTGTTTCAATAATATATCAAAAGCATTTACATTAGGATAGTTCACAGGATCACTTCCATCTTTAAACTTCTGAATATCCTCAGGAGAGTAAGTATCCGGAGTAATTTCATTTATCAATTCTGCATACTGCCATGAATCACACATTTCGGGTAATATAGTAGGAGAGCTAATACCTATGTTTCCATTATAATTCACTGTGAATTTTTCTGACTTAGCACGCTTCGTGGTAACCAATATAACACCATTGGCAGCACGAGAACCATAAATAGCTGCAGATGCATCCTTCAAAATCGTAATATTTTCAATATCATTAGGATCTATTCGTCCTAAACTTCCGGCACGATCAGCTACTCCATCCACCACAATCAATGGAGATGAATCTCCCGTCGTACTTGCTCCACGAATCAACAAACCAGCATCATCATATCCAGGCTCACCGCTTCTATTATAAGAAATCAATCCAGGCAAACGGCCTGCTAAGGTATTTGTAATATTAGCAGTTGGCACTTTTGCCAAATCACTACCTTTCGTACTTGCCATTGCGCCTGTTACAGATACTTTTTTCTGGGTACCATAACCAACGACTACCACTTCATCCAAGGTTTCCAAATCTTCTTTTAATGTCACAGCTAAAGCCTTTCCTGATTTAGCTTGTAACTTTTGAGTCTGATACCCAATATAAGAAATATCCAACTCAGCACCATCTGCTACTTCCAGGACAAAGTTACCATCAAAATCAGTAATCGTACCATTAGTCGTACCTTCTTCCATGATAGTAGCACCAATAATTGGTTCACCATTTACATCTTTTACTGTTCCACTGACTTTTCTCTTCTTTTTAGAAGTAGCCTGCTGTGTTCCCTTTTTAATAACAATATTTTTACCTTGAATTTCATATGAAACATTCTGCCCTTTCAAAATCTGGGCAACTGCCTCCTTCAACTGGCTGGCATTTACAGAAATAGTACGATCTGTATCCACATCACCTGCAATATACACGAACGAATATCCACTCTTGGCTTGAAGTTCTGTCATTGCATTCCTAACCGATACATTCCTCATTTTCAACGATATACTCTGTGAGTACAAGCTTAAATTAAGGCATAGCAAAGCCCCGGCCATTAACATGGCTTTTTTCCTGTAATTCATAAATTTAAGATTTTAAGATTAAAAACTTCTGATAAAAGGCGTTTTACAAGGAATGTTTTTATTACTTTTGCCGCACTCCTTAGAAAACATCTTAAAAACTAACAAGTTAGAAAGAACTAAGGTATTTGCCGGAGGAACTTCCCCTTCTTCCGGCTTTTTATGTTCTTTCGTCAAATACTAAATTTAAGTATCCACTTTCTGCATAATTTTAAGGTTTTAGTGTGTTTAACAATCGGTTAATATAAGGTTATTTCCCGGTTTTTCTGCGTATAGCGCACTTTTCCGGTTTTTTCTAATGCTTCCAAAATATCTTTTATGCCTTGTTCACCACGGCCAAAGCATCCATAAAAGCAGAAGTCCCGAAGAGAATCTGTAGCAAAAGTGATATGTACATCGTAGCTTCTTTCCAAAATCTTCACCACTTCCGGCAATGGCAGTTCATCAAAGAACAACTTACCGGAAGTCCATTCCAAAACTTTCTTCACTTCTTTTGCTTCTTTTGTCATACGGCCTTCCGCTTTATCCAACGTCACTTGTTCGTTCGGAAGCAGAATCATCTCTGCTTCTGCCCGCAGACGATTGCCTAATGCTACTTTTCCTTCCAACAAGGAAACTACAGCTTCTTCATCGTTCGGATAGTCACGGAAATTAAACTTGGTACCCAACACTCTGACCGACAAAGAAGGAGTCTGTACATGAAACGGAAGTTTCTCATTACGCTCTACCTCGAAATATCCTTCTCCACTTAATTCCACCTCACGGTTATCTACTCCAAAATCCTGCGGATAGACCAGACGTGAACCGGCATTCAACACTACCAGCGTACCATCGGGCAAACGGAGGCGTGTCTGTGCACCGAGAGGAGCTTCTACCTCTACCTGAGTCAATGCATTTTGCAGGTTGTTTTCTCCCTGGCGGTAAGAGAAGAAGGAAATAAGTCCTACCACCAACACAGCGGCTGCATATTTATAGATTGTTTTCCAACCTATGACTTTCTTGGATTGCTTCTGAACTGTACTTGCAGCCACCCGTTTCCGGAAGGTTTCAAAAGCGCGGTCGGCATCATAGCGCGTACGTTCTTCCTCCTGTACGGCAGAAAACCAGATTTCCTGCTGCCGCATGAAATAACGTCGGTTTTCTTCTGAACTGGCAATCCATGCGTCCAGTTCTTCGCGTGCTTCCTTGCCCAGACCTTTACTCAGAAAAGCGGCAATCAGTTCGTCGATATGTGAATTTCTTTCTTCCATTTTCAGGGTTTCTATAAGTGAGACGAAATTTTCGCCTGAGCGGGTAGGCGAAAAACGTATTTTTTTACTTGAAAGTCGAAAAAAATAAAATCAGGATAATCAAGTACTTCCCAAGTTCTGAATGAAGAGATGATAATGCACTCTTTATGTGATACTTGACCGTATTAACAGAAATATTCAGCTCTGTAGCTATTTCTTCGTATTTTTTCCCCTCGAAACGACTTTTGATAAAAACTTTCCGGCAGACTTCCGGCAAATTTCGGATGGCATGATGAATTTCTTCCTCCAATTCATGTTCCAGCAAACTTCCCAAAGGATAATCGTCAGAGAGCAGATAACGCATCTCTCCTTCTTCCGGAATAGAAGAAAAAGCCACTTCCGTACGCTCCTTCTTGGAGGACAGGTAATCCATGCAATGATTCCGCACGGCACGCACTAAATAACTGCGCAAGGAAACTTGAATGTCGAGTGTCTCATGTACTTCCCACAGATGAAAAATCACGTCGCCTACCAGCATTTCGGCCAGAAAATCATCTCCCACATATTCATGAGCTATATGACACAACAAGGCATAATGATGACGGTAGAGGTATTTATAAGCCTCTTCATTTCCTCGTTTCAGTTGCTCTATGATAATTTGCTCCTCGATTTTCATCTGTTGTTGTAGCGTAAATTCAATTCATTCAAACAGTTTTCGATAATAGGTGGCTTTATCTGATATTTGTTTCCATTGTTCTATCCCATTAATAGAGGAAGAATGCACCCGCTCATAAAACGCGATTTCCTCATGAAGCGGACGGAAATCATTTTGCATCAGTGACAGGTTCAGCGCTTTTTCGATTCGGGCAAAACCATACATCAGAGAATCCTGTGCTACTTGCTGAATTTTTATCGCATAAGCAGAATCAGCTCGCAGGAAATCTCTTCGGGCAGTAAGCGTATCTCCCTTATAATCTTCGAGTACAGCTTTCAGGTGAAGCAATTCGGACGACATGGAATCACTCATACATCCATCCATTTCACGCAATAAGTCCAATACTTCCAACAGACGCCAGCTCTGCAACAAATAACAGTATTTCAACAAATAAGTCTGCTTGTCAGGACGTAAAGCCAATGCACTGTCCAGTTTCTGACGGATGAGTGAATCATGGATGCATACTTGCGGATGCGACTTGTCAATTGGCTGATTCCAAAATAAAGAATCACTTTGCATCAAGCTGTCAGCTTCGAATACGAGTGTATGCACAGCCTGCTGAATATCAGATGCGCTATCCGATTTTTCATGCATACACGCAGAAATGATTCCAGCCAGGCAACCAGCCATCAAAAAGAGTTTTGCATCCATAGTTCAAAGATTGGGTTTGCGCAAAGTTAATTTTTTTCAGTCACATCAACCATAAAAATGCAAAAAAATCTAAAACAAACGACCTTCTTTTTATTTGAATCCGTCCTTACATCTTTCTCATTTCGTTTTTTTCTATTCTACGTTTCCCATACCGAAAACCTTCGTTTCGCACGAGGAAAACGTACGTTTCCGCACCGAGAAACATAGGTTTCCGAAAAGGAAAACGTAATATGCGCCTAATGGTTTCCTCATTATTTCTACAGGGTTTTCAACTCACATAGCTACCATCATTTTTTAAGGCTTCTTTTTATCACTGCCGGCACGCCAGCCGCCAGAGAATCATCGGGAATATCTTTGGTTACGACACTGCCCGCTGCAATGATGCAGCGATTACCAATGGTCACCCCCGGACATACCACCACATTTCCGCCCAACCAACAGTCCTCCCCTATCGTAATGGGATAGGCGGTTTCCTTTTCTTCACGGCGCTCCACATAATCCATGGGATGCTGAGGAGTATAGAACTGACAATGGGGACCTATCAGAGTGTGTTTCCCAATACGGATATAGCCTCCATCGAGCATGATACAGTCATAGTTCATAAACACATTTTCTCCTAAAATGATACCTGTACCATGGTCACAATGAAAAGGCGGACAGATGGTAGTGCTTTGCGGTATACCGGGAATCAGTTCTTCTATCACCTGACGGTAGTCTTCATCGTAGATGGTCATGGAACGCAAGCGGGCACAGACTTTCTTGGCGTGTACCAGACTGGCATGTATCTCAGGGTCGGAAAAATAATAGAGTTCCTGACTGCGCATTTTTTCGTATTCTGTTTTCATAGGCTTTAATTGCTAAAATTACCAGACTCAAAGGTAGAAGGATTTTTGTTTATCTGCAAAAAGATATTCTGAACAATCGGTAAACTTACTGTTTACGAAAATAGGCAGAGGGAGGCTCACCTGTAACCTGCTTGAAAACCCGGGTAAAACTGTTCGGTGAATTAAAACCCACTTCGTATGCGGTCTGTTCAATGTTCAGCACATTGTCTGTCAGAATCTCAATAGCCCTTACTATCCGCTGATAATTGAGGTAATGTACGAAACGGATACCTGAACTGGTGAACAGGCGGGTCAGATTTCGCACCGAAAAACTGAAATGAGAAGCTACCTGCTCAATGGTCAGTTCCTGATGCAGATTGGCTTTGATGTATTCCAATACGGGCAGTAAACGACTGTCTTTTGCCAGAATAAAGGGCTGCATGGAAAATGTGGCTTGCTGACAGATGCAGGGCAACATTTGGAAAAAACTTTTCGCAAACGAAAAGATTTCCGGTTGTTGCAATTTATGCAAATGTGAAAATGTACTGATAAATTTCAAATTACGAGCTATCAGCTCATCAGTGTGATACACTGCGACTTCTTCTGCTGATTGATTTTCCAGCAAGAAATAACTTGTCAGTAAAGTAATCTGCCGGTTATTGCTCGACAGGCGATGCTGTGTTTCGCTGGGTATCCACACTAAATGACGGTCGGTCACAAAATAACTGGTCTTTTCAATTTCTACATGAAGCGTACCTGAAAGGACGTAAATAATCTGATGACGATTGTGGCAGTGAGGACGCAAACTCACTTCCTCCCGTCCGGTAACTTTGGTAAGCACCTCATAGGCCGACAGACCTTCAATCAAGGAAATCCGTTCTTCCGTTACCGATTCACATGGCGTAAATTGCATGGTTTATGTCTTGAAATGTAATTTAGGAACAAATATAAATAAACATCTTTGCGGCGTCAAATAAAATTGTAACATTTAATGGAAGAAAGTCGTAAAAAGAACAAGGCCGAACTCCTTCGGCGATACCTGGTCTTTGGTATCTCTCTCTTTATCATCGCATGTGGCATCAGCCTCATCACTCGTTCCAATTTAGGAACTTCACCAATCACGAGCGTGCCCTACGTAGCCAGCCTTCACACACCTGTCACCTTAGGTACCTATTTTTTTCTGTTTACCATCGTACTGATTTGCATGCAATTGTTGCTGTTAGGCAAGAAAGGCATTATGGAACGGAAAATGGAACTGCTCATGCAGTTTCCGGTAGCTTTCGTGCTGTCTGTCTTCACCGATCTGGGTATGTGGCTTACCTCCAGCTTCTCACCGGAAGCATATTACGTAAAAATTATCTCATTGGTCATCGGATGCGTGGTACTGGCATTAGGTATCTGTCTGGAAGTAATAGCCGACGTAACAATGATTAGTGCCGAATATACCATACAGTTTGCCACGATGCGTTTCAAGAAGAACTTCGGCAACATCAAGATTTGTTTTGATGTGACGCTGGTAATCTGTGCCATCCTGTGCTCATGGGCTTTGTCAGGACGTATTGAAGGAGTTAGAGAAGGTACCGTAATTGCTGCCCTGATAACCGGTCCGTTTGTTCGACTGATTATGCCCCATCTGACATTTGTCCGTCACTGGCTGGCAGAACCGAGCGTACCAGTTACTGTATCAGCTGCCACCCCAACACACTATCCGCTGGTCATTACCATCTCCCGCGAATATGGCAGCGGCGGACATCAGATTGGAGAGGCACTGGCCAAAGCGTTAGGCATCACTTTCTACGACAAGGAACTGATTACGCTTGTAGCCAAGGAGAGTGGTTTCAGCGAAGAATTCATTTCACAGAATGAACAGAAGATGCCCAGCGCCCTACTCTATCAGATGATTATGCAGGACTATGAGGCTCCGCTGGACAAAAGCCTTTCGTACGATGATGCCTTGTTTGTGGCACAAAGCCGGGTCATCCGTCGTTTGGCAACGGAAAAGCCATGCGTCATCGTAGGACGATGTGCCGACTATATCCTGAGAGACCGCTCACATACTATTAATATTTTCTTGTTTGGAGATATGAAGAGCAAAACTAAACGCGTCATTGCCGAATATGGCATTTCCCCCGCACAAGCTCCCGGCAAAATTACCCAAGTGGATAAATTCCGGAAAGAGCATTACTTCCATTATACCGGCCGTCAATGGGGTGATTCACGGAATTATCACGCTACATTTAATACCAGTATGATTTCTATCACTCAAATAACAGAAATTATAAAGAATATTTATGAGAACTGGAAGTAAAAATATCTTCACCTGGTCTTTTGTATGAAAAGGCTGTCACTTCTTTGAATTGCTGTAAATTTGCTTCTCAAAAACATACAAAAGATTTACATGAAGAAGATATTTCTACTTCTTATTTTGCTTGTTTTTATTTCTGGGAAGCATTTTCACATACCTGGATAAGAAATTTTTTCTTTTGCGATGATACAGCCTCGTAATAGGTAATCTGACTGCAAGGAAGTATAACTGCAAAGACTTCTACGGGAACCTTACCATCTGTATTCCTATCAAAAATATAAAGTTTGTCACCGGTAAAATCCACATACATCTGATCATCAGCTATATGCTCTATGCGTCCAACAGGCATTTTTACTTCCTTTTCACGTCTGATATATAAGCAAAATGAACAATAGCTATAACCTTGGGGACGATTTCTCAGATACTCCTATAAGGACCTTCTTGTTGTTCCACGTGATTTAAGTCGTTTAATGCAAGGTATATATTCTTAAAGATACGCATACTCTACAAATCCTGAGGATTTATTGTTAGGATCTGTGCCTAAAAGCTCATACAGATGCTACTCGTCCATTTTAACAGGCACTCCAGTTCTATGCTCATGTCTTCATATATACGGATATACCGTTTAACTGTATTTCGTGAAATCAGAAGAGAAGACCTGATGCTGCGGATACTCATTTCTAACTGATAACACCGCAGTATGTACTTGATTCTTATTTTCATTCTTTACAAATTTTATTCGTTTAATAATACCAGAGTAAAATGCTTTTTAAAGCACAAAAACAAGGATGAAATATGGCAATTATATAGGATCTATTTTTATTATAATCCGAATGGGGCAGTTTGGATTATATAGGTAGATCAGGTAGCTTTTATAATAGTGGGGCAAGCAACTTTAAATTTTTCCCAAAGATTCTGGTTGCAAAATAAAGTTCAAGATATACCATATCAGTACATACGCCTTAAAATTTAATGAGAATATGGTAAAGTATAAGCATAAATTCTTTCATCTTGTGCTTCGATGTTGCATATCTTCGACCGAATTTTACAACAAAGAATGTTTTCATTTTCAATGAAAACATTCTTGAGATAAATGTCTATATTTATATTGCTAAAAAGAATTATGAAAGAAGAATCGGATATAATATTTAATTTTCCTCCGCGTACTTCAGAATATTCCTCCATTATAGTGGGCATTGGAGGAGGAGCAAGTCGTATAGTGGAGCAAATGCGAAAACATTGCCTACTTGACGTGGAACTGTATGCATTTGGCATGAACTGGAAAGAAATGAAAGAATTATCCTTGCATAACAAATACCTGATTGGGCAAGAAGGATTGGGCAGTGGAAAAGATTGTTTCCTTGCGGAGCATGAATGTAACAATTCATTTCCTGTGATAAAGAATGTACTAAAAAACAGACTAATAACAGTGTTTGTGGTATGTCTCGGAGGAGGAACAGGAGAAGGGTGTATAAGGTCGTTTCTTTGGAAAGCAAAAGAGATGCAATCCAGGGCTATCATTTTAGTAGCTACAATTCCACATTCGTCTGAGGAAAAAGAAAAACGAAAGAATGCCTTGGGGTTGTTAAAAGCATTGGAACCGATAGTAGATGGTCTTTATATAGTAGATTATGATGAATTTCAATGTGATACGTTCACAAAAGTATTTCAGATGGCGGATAAGGAAATTATCAAATTTACAGATGCATTTGTGGGAATGCTACTTCGTTATTGCCTAATATGCTTCGACTTTAATGACTTTAGAAGCTTCTTAGAATGTCCGACTCCTTCTAAAAGCATCGACTTTTTTACGCTTACCGGTAATGTAAACTTCTTGAAAAACGAATTATTAAAAGACTGGTACAAAAAACTTCCGCCAAAATATTCGTCTATAGATGACGTGGCAATGCTTGTACTTGCAATCGAGTATGCTATTGATTCAGAAAAAGACTCAATTGAACTCATGAATGCGATACATGATTTTATGCAACAATTTTCCGCTGATACTGAGATTAAATGGGGCATATATATAGATGAAACTATTCCATCACATCAATATCGAATAAATATATTCACAAAATGCAAAAAACAATAAATTTAAATGAATTACTAACCTTTAGTCAAACTTACAACAAATGGAAACATTATCAAAACAATTAACAGATCTTTACAACAAGCATTGGGAAGACTTAATGGAGCAACTGGAAGCCAACAAATTGAAAGACCAACTGCAATGTCCGTTTTTGATTTCTTTATTGCGATCAGGCCTGAAAAAAGAAGAAAGAGACGCTGACCCTAATTGGTATTCCAAAAAAGAAACTCCTGAACACGAAGAATGGTACACTAAGGCTGATATCAAGATTATGTTTTTTGGCAAAGAACCACATGGCTGGGAAAAAGACTCAGATATTGGCGACCTCATGGGATTTTATGAGAACTTCCTTGACGATAAATATGTGATGGAAGGAAATGGGGGGTACTTTAACGAGGACGAAGTAAGCAACACACGAATGTTCCGCTTTGCCATCAATGGAATCATGTCGTGTATGAGAGAGGATATATTGCAAGCTTATCCAAACAAAAGAATCTCAATGATATGGAATAACATTTCCAAATTATCGACTATGGAAGGAGGACCGGTAGATGCAAGAACACACGAGATTGAACGCAAATACTTTCATGTCATACCACAAGAAGTTGAAATTTTAAAACCAGATATCCTCATATTTTTTACAGGGCCGGGAGAAAATACATACTATAGATACATCAAAGAAAACTTTACCATAAACGGTGAACCGTTACCTCTTGGCGGACTGTCAGTGCATGATGTAGCTAAGTTACCAATTAAGGAAGTGGACTTAGCCTACAAGACTCACCATCCCAACTCTACAATATCAGATAAATGCCATTGGGACAATTATAAAGCCATCCTTGCTGACATCAAAGAAAACATAGGCAAGATTTTAAAGGAAGAATAGCTTGTGAACCACTTCAGCACAACTTTACCTCATCTTTGCATTGAAACAGATGGAAAAATGAGGTTTTGTTTTTTATGTGCAACTAAAATCAGAAGAACATGGAAAAGAGAAACAAAGTGATTAGCAAATACCTGCAAAAGCAACTAAATGAGTTGGTGCGTAATAAGCAATATGACGAAGCAGCCAAACTATTAGAAACTATTGCCCAGAAAAGAAATGCCGATACGCAATATAAGATGGGGAAACAGCTTTATTATAAAGTGACAGATCAAGTAGAAGCTGAATTCAAAGATTATTCCAAATGTGAAAAAGCGATATTTTGGTCAGAATTATCATCGAAGCCGGAATTATGTAAATCACCGTTTTTCACCTTAAAATGCGACTTGAAGCAAACTCTATCTTGGTATATGCGAGCATTGGAAGCAGGAAATGACGATTTCTTTATGATGCTTGCAGGTAATCTGCTTCATTCACCTCATGTGCCCCCTAAAATGAAAGATAGAGTAGTAAAAAGACTTTGTGATAAGATAAAAGAAGGGAATTGGCAAGCTGCTAAATTGATTTTCAATATAATAAAAATTCAACATCGTTTCCCTGAAAAGGAACTATCTCCTGATATACAGATAGACAAACATGAATTATTTCATACAGACTGGTTCCAGTTATTGTTAAACCATGAGATAGAATGTGAAAAGAAGGAAGAATACTGTGGAAAAGATGCGTTGCGTCTGCTGTCAGATTTAGCAGATAACGGCAACCAGGACGCATTGGATATGTTGACAAACATAGGGATGCAGACGGGAGGCTTGCCAGCTTGGTGGGCTGGGGATATTCATTATAAACTCCATGAATATGAAATGGCCCTGAAATGCTATCAACGTGGTAAAGCCCATTGTATGTTGGCTCAAATGTATGAACGTGGCGAAGGTACTGCAACTGATTTGGAAAAAGCATTCCATTATTATACAGAAGCGGAAGATTATTACAATATGGGCCGGATGTATGAACAGGGCATCGGCACAGAAAAGAATTTACAAAAGGCGTTTGAGTGTTATCACAAAATCGTTCATGAGAAAATTTATACATTCGCTTCAGAGGAAAAGAAACAGAAAATTCTGTCTGTACGTTGTTCATTCCGTCGTTTGAAAAAGATTTTGTTTGCACAAAAAGATGAAATAAGAATAACGGTTGTTACAAGTGAACCGAAATCCGATTGTAACTTCTCGTTCCTCAGTTATGGTGATTGCCTTATCACAATAGATTGGGGCGATGGACAAGTTGAGGAAATAAACAATCAAAAAGGCGAAAAAATTCATGCGGAACATACGTATGCGAAGGAAGGAGAATGGAACATTTATTTGAGAAGCGATGAGACACATACTCTTACCTCTTTCCATTACACTTGTGAGATATGCACACTGAAAACATTGGATGTAACTCAATGCCCGATACTAATAGACTTATACTGCATTAATCAAGAGTTAAAGTGCTTGGATGTTTCCAAAAATCCAAGATTGGAACGTCTGGTTTGCCGTAGAAATAAACTAAGTGCATTGAATATCCGGAAAAACAACCGCCTTACACAACTTGATTGTTCGGATAATCCATTGCGTCATTTGGATTGGCATCCGCGACATTCGGCACTATCTAAAGTTTGCATAAAGAATACTTTAAACCTTGGTCAGATTGCTTCTCTAAGTATTTTATTGAAAAGCAACAAAGGAAAAAAATGTGAACGTATTACGGAAACACAACTTGAATCCGTGTTTTTACCACTCTCTTACTATATGCGTTGCTTGAATTGGAGTGAGGTGAAAGCCAAAATAAAAGAAGGCGGGTATCCCATTATAGTGCGACATTCTTTGGCAAAGTATAAATCAGCATTTAACGATATGCGCTCGCGGAAAGATTTCTGCTATACAGGTATTGACCGCATTGTTTGTGAAGGAAGTTATACCTATTATTGGCTTTATAGTCATCGTGATAAGGAATACGTCCACCAAGACTTCGAAGATGTTCTTATGAATTCCACTCCTTGGAGCGAGACACTTGATATGCCTGTGGAGATAAGAGAATATGAGGGATGGATGATGCTACCCCAAACGACTTGTACAGATGTGTTTTGCCCTTGCTTCACTGAAATGACTTATTCACATTGGAAAGAAACGGAAGAAATTGTTCAGAAAGAGCGTGAATTTTGGAAAAGGTTTCGCCAAAAACAGGAGAAATACGAATGAGATTGGATTATAAAGGAAAACGTTTGTTTGCATTTTCGGACATTCGGTATGCACAGAAAATTAAGTACCCCCCAAAGGCACAGATATTTTGATTTGTGCCGGATATGTCGTATCGGATTTTCAAAAGGACGGGTTGAATGATTTCTTTAAGTGGTTTTCTTCCTGTCCGACACAGTTTCGTTTATTTGTGCCTGGCAATCACGAAATTATTTTTGAACTTTGTCCAAAAGAAGCCTACCGACTGATACCTGCAAATATAACCTTACTTGAAGATTACAGCATAGAATATGACAGCATTAGTTTCTATGCTATTTCCGCAGAATAATTCAGCAAATGCAATGGCTAGGAGGAGAATGCGGATTGCCTTATGAAACAGATTTCTTGATTACCCACATCCCCCCGAAAGGCGTACTTGATGAAGGTATGGATCGCAAGATATTGCAGCGAACCACAGATGAGGTAATCGTCATCAAAAGATTTATCTTTGGGACTATCTATTAACGTGCGATAGAGGTTTGCCATGCGGCGATACATTTTCTTGGTCAGAACTATTCAGTAATTCGTTTACCACCTCAAAATGTTTGATTTCTGTAGAGTAGCTTAAAACATTCGGTTTAGAAGCAGACTTCGTGTACCTACTAAATCCTCTATCTTTTCTATCTGTGTTACACTGATATACCTCAAAACAATACTTTCCCTTTCCTGTTCGCCCATGAGTTTCTTGATTTCCGTTTCCACTTCCAACAACAATACCCGTTTCTTGTTCACATCATTTTCTTAATAGATATAATCTGCCAAATCTTCCGCGTATAAATCCATAATCGTCTTATTTTTTAATGATATAGCAAAAATAAATTGACCTTATACCAAATGGAAGCATAGAAATGATTTTCCCTCATAATAACAAAATCTTTTTAGCTTATGCTTTAATATGGCATAAATTTATAGGATATTTGTATTATCAAATTCAAAACTCCACATTATGGAACAACTGACATTCAAATCTTTGCTTACTCGGTTCAGTTTTGATAACATCTTACCTGAGTATAAGACTTTATGTCAAAAGCTAAGGTCTGATTTACTTGAACAGACAGATTGGAATATTTATCGGGACATATATCAAGACTTACGAATACATAAAGAAAAATCAAGTATGCCATTCAAATAAGTAAACATTGGCGGGAGTCGCAATTTGCAGATTCAAACTGTTGCTTGTATTATGAAGAGGGAAATGATTACGACTATCGGGAAATAGGTAGCTATTCCTATCTGTCAGAGATTTTAGGCATGGAAATCATTGTCAATAGCAATATTGCATTTTCGTTAGAAAAATTGACAGCAGGCTTGCTTTGGGAAATTACTTATTACGGAACAACGAAAGAAATAGTTCAAGAACATCTTGAAGAAATGTTCAAATAGCTTCTTTTGTAGAAAGAACTCACAAAAAGAAATGATATGACAAAAGATTTATTTGACAAATACATCTGGCTAGTAGACACCATCTACAGAGCCGGAAAAATTACATTTGAGGAAATCAACGAGCGTTGGCTTCGTTCACGATTGAGCGAAGGGGAAGATATTCCATTAAGAACTTTCCATAACTGGCGTATTGCCATCGAGCAAATGTTTGATATAAACATTAATTGTAACCGAAAGGGAGGTTATTACTACTATATCGAGAATGTAGATGATATACAAAAAGGAGGCATCCGCAACTGGTTGCTCAATACGTTTGCGGTTAATAACCTGATAAACGAAAGCCATTATTTAAGGCGCAGGATTCTGTTTGAAGAGATTCCTTCCGGCAGAAAATACCTCACGCCTGTCATTGAAGCTATGCGTGACGGATTGGAAATAGAATTGCATTATCAAAGCTATTGGTACGAAACCCCAAAAACTTACACCTTGCAACCCTATTGTATCAAAGTGTTTAAGCAGAGGTGGTATGTCATCGGTTTCTGTAAAGAACGAAATAATATTCGCACCTTTTCTTTGGATAGAATACTGCAACTGACTACTTTGGACACAAAGTTTGTTTATCCAAAAGATTTTGACTCAAAGGCTTATTTTACAGATTATTTCGGCATTATGATTGAAAACAAAAAGCTAGAAAACATTCGGATTAAAGTCTATGGAATGCATGTACAATATATCCGCGCTTTGCCTTTGCACCATTCCCAATACGAAATTGAAACAACGGAAGATTATTCCATCTTTGAGTACCGCATAAAACCAACCTTAGACTTCCGGCAGGAATTACTCTCAAGAGGGGCGGATGTAGAAGTACTTTCTCCTTTATCCTTTCGGGAAGAAATAATTCAGTCGGTGAATAAAATGAATTCATTATACAATAAACAGTAATCTTAAATATAAATGAAAAAAATATACTGATGCTTAATCCTATTTTAAAAATTGGGCACAAGCCAAAAGACAGAAGTACAGGATATGGAAGAATCTATGAGGGAGAATCCGTTATATTAGAAGGAAGTGAATCCAATGGATGATGAAACTTGGTCAAAGTAAATGTAAAGGACTCTCCCCAAAAAATGGAAAGCATATCAAAAGAGCATAAGACAAGACCACTTACAGATTAGGGCAATGTTCATAAATGAGAATCCAGACTACGATTATCATTATGAGTGTTTCACCATCGGATATTAATAGACCAATGTATAACTCCTAAAATTAGGAATACTAAGCAAAAAGCCTTGAAAATGCGAATACACACACTTCAAGGCTTATACTTATATGTTGAGAATCTTTTACAAGCTATAATATCTTATAATCATATCATTGCTTTATCAGTGTCATTGTATATTCTGTATCACTATCCCATTCTCCTGCATAATCATGCCAAGTGTATTTATAAGTGGCCTGATTGCCAGAAATAGAGATTGTGCCTTCTATATAATCATCATGATTCAGAATAATTTTCAACTTATCGTCGTTCAAGGTATAAGAACAGTCTGAAGATATTTCATCATCTTCCCAGATTAAACCTCCATCAGCTTTTAAAGTAAACGCAGCAAGAAAAAGCAAGGTTGATGATAATACAGCAAGAATGCA
>OGPS01001153.1_pt1 | contig 20860 bp, 28 predicted proteins | sample 1552931 | NCBI WGS metagenome assembly OGPS01 (sample SAMEA2580252, study PRJEB22360) | human gut metagenome | biome: human gut; feature: human-associated habitat; material: faeces | place: Denmark | collected 2008/2010 | reverse complement strand
TTTTATTTTATAATAAATTATAATTATATTTATGCTTTTAAAAAAGTAAAAATGACTTTTGAATAAATTTTATATTGTATTATAGCAAAAAAGATGATAAAATTTAACTTGTTAAATACTATATTAGAGGAAGGAGAAGTTAAAAAATGAAAAGTGAGGAAATTTTTAATGAACTTATAAAAATTATTCAACCATCTAATATAAAAGTAAATGAAAGCATGAAAAAGCATACAACATTTAAAATAGGAGGAAATGCTGACTTTTTTGTAACAGTAAGAACAATTGAAGAAATTAAAAATATACTTGAATTTGTAAAACAAAATAATATAGAACTAACTGTACTAGGAAATGGAAGTAATATTTTAGTAACTGATAAAGGAATTCGCGGAATCGTATTGAAAATAGATTTGCAGGGAATTGAAATACAAAAAAAAGAAGAAGATGTAGCTATGCAATTAACAGAAACAATGGTAGCAGAAGAAACAGAGGTATATTCATATAACTACAACCAAGTTTTTGTAACTGTGGGTGCTGGAGTCAAAATGGGAAACTTAGCACAAATACTTTTAAAAGAAGAAATAGAAGGATTCGAATTTGCAGCAGGAATACCGGGAACAATTGGCGGAGCAATTAGAATGAATGCGGGTGCTTATGGAAAAGAAATGAAAGATATTGTTTTAGAAACAACATACATAGATATGGATGGAAATATTTATACAATATCAAATAATGAGCAAAAATTTGAATATAGAAAAAGTATATTTTCCAATGATAAGTTTATTATTTTGAGTACTAAATTGATTCTAAATTATGGAATTAGAGAAAAAATAAAAGAGAAGATGAGTCAATATGCTCGGAAGTAGAAAAGAAAAACAACCAATTCAAATGCCAAGTGCAGGAAGCACATTTAAAAGAGGCAATAATTTCATTACAGCGAAATTAATTGATGAATGTGGTTTAAAAGGATATAAAATAGGAGACGCTGAAGTTTCAAAAAAACATGCAGGGTTTATTGTAAATACAGGAAATGCTACAGCACAAGATGTTTTAGATTTAATAGAATATGTAAAAAATACTGTTTACAATAAAACAAATAATTTAATTGAATTAGAAGTTCAAATAATTGGAGAAAAATAAAAAAGAAGGGTTTGAAAAAAATGAATGGCTTTTTAAAATGGTTTAAATCAAATACAAAAATTAAGAGGTGGATATTTTTAATATTAGTAGGAGTTTTTTTTCTTTGCTATGCTATTTCAAATATCTTAGTTACAAAAGAATTAAATTTCTTTGAAGTTGGAAAAATAATTTTGAGTTTTATTATTGGCTTTATTTGTATAATAGTTGGAGTTATTTATATACAAAAAAGAACATTGGAAATTCTTGTTGAAGACACTGATTCAAATAATAGTGCAAATGCAAAAGCACTTATTTTTAATAAAAAAATCTATAGCCAAGGACCTAAAGTTGTAGTTTTAGGAGGTGGAAATGGATTAAATACAGTATTAAAAGGGCTAAAAGAATATACAGATAATATTACAGCAATTGTAACAATTTCTGATTACGGAGAAAAATTGTCATCATCTAGAAAAATTCTAAATAGTTTACCATTGGACGAAGTAAAAGGTGGAATTATTTCGCTTGCCAAGGATGAAAAATCTATGAAAGATTTAATGAATTTAAAATTTAGTACTGGAGCATTAGAATCTGTTTCTTTTGGAGATATATTTTTATTAGCGATGAATGAAATTAATAAAGATTTTGCACAATCAATTGAAAAAACAAAAAACATATTAAATATGACTGGAAAAGTATTGCCAGTTACACTAGAAGAAATTAAAATTTGTGCTGAATTAGAAGACGGTACTGTAATTGAAAATAGAAACGATATTCCTGATGTTGTTAACAGCAAAACAAGCAAAATTAGTAGAGTATATGTTCAGCCATATCATGCAAAACCAGCTCCAGGAGTATTAGAATCAATAAGCCAAGCAGATGCCATAGTAATTGCCCCTGGAAGTTTATATACTAATATTATTCCTAATTTACTAATAAAAGGTGTGGCAAGAGAAATTAAAGAAAGCAAAGCCTTTAAAGTATATGTTAGTAATTTAATGACAGAACCGGGCCAAACATACAATTATACATTAGCAGATCATATTGAGGCAATTAATGCACATGCAGGAAGTGGAATTATTGATTACTGTATATACGATACCACTGAAATTATTCCAGAGTATATTAGAAAATATAATATGGAAGGATATGAATTAGTAGACCAAGACATTCAGAAAGTAAAAAATATTGGTGTAAAGTTAATTCAAAGGCAAATATCATGTGTAGATAATGGTTATATAAAACATGATCCATCTAAAACAGCACGGAGCTATTATGGAACTTATTTGTGAAGATTTAAAATTTAGAGATAAGCAAAATGATTTTAAATATATGCTAGTAAATGATAGATTAAAGAGTAGTAAAAAACAAAATAAAAAGAATAAAAATATAAATCAAACTAAAAAGATTCCAAAACAAGTCAAAGGAAAAAGCAAGTTTTATACTAAATATCAAGATAGAATTGAATCTATACAAGAAAGTGATATTAAATTAAAAGAAAGAACTAGATTAAAAGAAAAAGATAATTTAACAAAAATACAAGAAAAACTAAAGAAGAAAATAACTAGAGATGATAAAACTAAAAAAAGTATAAAAAGTGAAGAAAACAATATTCAACCTGTAAATAAAATTAATAAATTAGATGATGAAGAAAGAAAAAAAATTATTGATACAATTAATAAATTAAGAAAATAAATTCTCTAATCTAGTAAAGCGGGAGGACACAAATGAAATATAGTAAAAAGTACATGAACTTAGAAAAGGGATTAAAAACGGAATGGATAATTACAAATGGTTTAGGAGGATATGCAGCAAGTTCTATAATAGGTGCTAATACAAGAAAATATCATGGGTTACTTGTAGCTCCACTTACTCCACCAGCCAGAAGATTTTTAGTACTATCTAAATTAGATGAAAGCATAGAAATAGTAAATAAAAAGTACAATATTTATACAAATATAGGTAAAGATTATGTTACAGATGGATATAAATATCAGAAATATTTTGAAAAGTCAGAGATACCAGTATATTATTATGAGATTGAAGATGTTAAAATAAAAAAATCTATTTGTATGCAATATGGAAAAAATACAGTTATTGTTCAATATAATATTAAAAATGGAGAATACAATTCTAAGTTAACATTAGCACCTGTTGTAAACTTCCGTGATTTTCATACTACAAATACAAATCATAATTTTAAATTAAAGCAAAATAATGTAAATACAAAATTAAAATTAATAATAGATAAATATAACGAGGTTCCAATTTATATGAAGGTATCAGAAGGGAAATATATAAAGCATTATGATGACATTTTTAAAAATATGTTTTATATAGAAGAAGAAAAAAGGGGATTCTGTGCCGAGGAAGATCATATAGTTCCTGGAAGATATGAAATAGAAATTAAACCAAATGAGCAAAAAGATATTACATTTATATGTTCTCTTGAAGAAAATATTGATGAACTAGATGGAAAAGAAGTTATTAAAAAAGAGAAAAATAGAATAAAATCTTTAATAAAAAATTCTGAATTAGTACAAGATGGAATAGATGAGGATTTAATTAAAACTTATATAATTGCAAGTGACAACTTTGTTGTTTATAGACCATCTTTTGGATTGCATACAATAATTGCTGGATATCCATGGTTTTTAGACTGGGGAAGAGATACATTGATATCATTTGAAGGGTTATTATTAATATCTAAAAGATTTGATATTGCAAAAGAAGTTTTACTTACAATGATTAGAGATGTAAAATATGGTTTAGTTCCAAATGGATATTCAGGATTTGATAACAGACCCCTATACAATAGTGTAGATAGTCCATTATTGCTATTTGAACAAGTGAAAAAATATTTAGAATATACTAAAGATGAGGCATTTATAAAAGGCAATTTATATGATATATTAGTAAAAATAATTTATTCATACATTGATGGAATTGATATTGACGATAATAATATTTATATGGATAAAGATTATTTAATAGTATCAGGAACACAAAATACACAAAATACCTGGATGGATGCTAAGGTTGATGGAGTTGCTATTACACCCAGAAATGGAAAAGCAGTAGAAGTAAATAGCTTATGGTATAATGCACTTAAAATTATGGAGGAAATTACAGCTAAATTTTATGGAATAAAGTATGCTAAACAATATGGAAATTTAGCTAAAGAATGTAAGAAATCTTTTGAAAGTAAATTTTATCAAAAAAGAAGAAAATGCTTATATGATGTATTAGGTGATAGTAAAATAAGGCCAAACCAATTATTTGCACTAGGTTTATCTTATCCAATATTAGATTGCAGTACAGAAGAAGCAAAGAATTGTTTTGAAACTGTTACAAAAAAATTACTTAATTTATATGGTTTAAAAACTCTTAGCAAAGGAGAAGAAAACTATACAGAAATATATGAAGGTGATAGTTTTAAAAGAGATTCTAGTTATCATCAGGGTATTACATGGCCATGGCTTTTGGGTATTTATAATGATGCATTTAAAAATATCATAAAATATGAAAAATCTAAAATCAAAAAGAAGGAATTAGAGGTTCGACATAGTAAATTTGTAAATGATGTAAAAGAAACCTTCACAAAAGAATTGAAAGAAGGAAAGACAGTTGGTAGTATTTCAGAATTATATGATTCTAAAAAGCCTTTTGAGGCAAAAGGAGCATTTGCCCAAGGTTGGAGTGTAGCAGAAGTATTTCGAATTATATTAAAAGATTAAAAAGTAAGAGAGGTTGTAAATTATAATGTTAGTTGAAGAGCTAGAAAAAGAATTAAAAACAGGTAAATTAAATGCATTATATTTATTATATGGAGAAGAAACTTTTCTTCTAGAAAACTGTTTAAAAAAGATAAAAACTAGTTTTGGAACTTTGGTAGATGGAATTAACTATATAAAAATTGACGAAACAAATATTGATCAATTAATCCCTAATATTGAAACACCTTGCTTTGGATTTGAAAAAAAATTAATTATTGCAAGAAATACAGGTATAATGAAAAAGGAAACAAAAAAGAAAGATGGTAAATCAACAATAATTCAGAAAAAAATAAGTAGCTATATTGAAGAAAATATAGATAATATTAGATGTTCTGTAGTTCTTGTTTTTATTGAGCAAGAAGTAAATAAAACAGATACCTATAAAACTATAGAAAAGTATGGTGTTACATGCAATTTTGAAAAGTTAAAACCTATGCAAATTGTAAAAAGATTAAAGGCAATTTGCAATGGATATAAGGTAAATGTAACTGAAGATACATTAATGTATTTAGTTGAATGTTCTCGGAAGTAATATGCAGGATTTAATAAATGAAATTAGAAAACTTATTGAATATGCAGGAGAAAATGGAACAATTAATAAAATAGATGTTGATAAATTAGCAACAAAACAAATTGAAAGTGTTATTTTTGATTTAACAGATAATTTAGGCAAAAGAGATATAAAAGCGTCATTAGAAACACTAAGTGGACTAATTTATAATAAAGAACCAATTCAGAAAATTTTAATTACATTATATAATCACTTCAAAAAGTTGTTTTTGTTAAAACTTGCAATAAAGGAAAATAGAAATTTAGCAGAAAGCATGAATTTAAAGCCAAATCAGATGTTTTTGGTAAATAAATATAAAAGACAATCCGATTATTTTTCTATGGCAGAATTAAGAAAAATAATCGAGGAGTTAATTAATTTAGATGCAAATTATAAAATTGGTTTAATAGATATAAATATAGGTCTAGAATCAATCTTATGTAAATATTGCGCTAAATGAATAAAAATCTTTCTTTCTTCAAAAAATAAAAGAAGAAAGAGAGGTTTTTTTATGTACAATTTTAGAACAGATATGGCTGATGAAAGAAGAGATATATATAAGAAAATAAATAAGCTAAATGATGTTCCTGGAATAGAAACAGAGGAAAGAAATGATAATGAAAATATTAAAGTGACAAAAGTAACAGTTTTAGATGAAAAAGGTGCAGAAGCAATAGGAAAGCCAAAAGGAAGTTATATAACAATAGATATTAAAAATCTAAAAATAGCAGGAGAAGATGAAATTCAAGTAGCATCAGAGAGTGTTACAAAGGAATTAAATGAATTAATTTCAAAACATATACAAAAAGAAGATGGAATTTTAATAGTTGGGTTAGGAAATGAGCAAGTAACACCAGATTCATTAGGGCCAAAAGTTGTTTCAGAAATAGATATTACAAGACATTTATTAACATATGCACCAGAATATGTAAAAGAAGGTACAAGAGCAGTTTGCGCAGTATCCCCAGGTGTTTTGGGAACAACAGGAATTGAAACATTAGAAATAATAAAAGGAATTGTAGATAATGTTAAACCAAAACTACTAATTGTAATAGACAGTTTAGCATCCAAAAGTATAGAAAGAATAAGTAGTACTATACAAATTGCAGATACTGGAATTGTTCCAGGTGCTGGAGTTGGAAATAAACGAAAAGAATTAAGTGAAAATACATTAGGAATTCCAGTAATTGCAATTGGAGTTCCAATGGTAGTGGATTTGGCAACTATTACAGATGATTGTTTAGACTTGTTTATTACAAAGTTACAACAAGAAGCAAAGTCAAATGATTATTTGAATAAATTAAAAGAGCAAGATAATTATGAAGAAATAAAAGGTGCGCTTATTCCAAATGACTTTAATATGATTGTTACTCCAAAGGAAATAGATGATCTGATAGAAAACATGGGTAGTGTGGTAGCTAGAGGTTTAAATTTTAGCATAAATTAAAATAATGTTGTTTATTAATAATACTATAAAATCAGATTTAAAATAAACGTTACTTATTAAAAAAGTAGCGTTTATTTTTTTCTATACTATATTAATAATTAAAATTTGATTTACTTAAATTAAACGGTAAAGTTTTTAATTTAAATGTCTTTTCATTTAGATATGCAAGGTGTTTTGGACTTTTTAGATGAAATGTAAGGCTATAGCTATACAATTGTTGATATTTACAAGAAAATTGTTTGTTTATTTTATTAATACCATATTTTCCGTCGCCAAGAATTGGTAAACCAATATGAGCAAGGTGTGCTCTTATTTGATGAGTTTTTCCTGTATGTAGATGGATATCTAAATAAGAAAGGTTATTCTTAATATCAGTATCTAGTAATGTATATGAAGTAGTAATTTTTTGATATCCCTTCATCGGAATGTCTGATATATACACTTGTGATTTCTTTTTATCTTTAAATAAATAAGCATTTAAAGTAGCTTTTTTATTTTTCGGCAAATTATACACTATACAGCGGTAATGTTTTTCTATTTCTCTATTTTTAAAGCCATTAAGTAGTATAGATAAAGAATGTTCATTTTTAGCATATAAAACAAGGCCACATGTGTTTCTATCTAATCTATGACAAGGTTCTAAAAAGGGGACTCCATTATCTTGGTATTGAGCTTGTAAGATACTAGATAAAGAATTTTCACCTGTAACTTCAATGTTTAGTGGTTTATTTACAATTAAAATATTAGAATCTTCATATACAATCTCGAAGTCTTGCTTAGACGACGAAGAAAGTAAACCATCTACAATAAATAATTTCACCTCATCTCCAGTATTTAGTATTACATTTTCGTTTATTTTGATATTGTTAATTCTAATATCTTTTTTTCTTAATGCTTTATAAATTGTATTTATTGATAAACCATCAAATTTATCTAGCAAAAAAGTATTTAATCTTTTTTTATTATATTTTTCTTCAACAATTAAACTTTTCATAAAAATATTATATAGGTAACAAGTTAAAAATACAATAGTTTATTTTTCAAAAAATGTATGATATAATTCAAAATAATTAGTTTTGTGAGGTTATTTATATGAAAATATATGATTTGAAAGATAAAAAAGAGTACCTAAGAGAGGTAATGATTCTGGAACATAATGAATGGGCTAAAAATTCAAAAGATAATTTTGAAGAGAGAATCAACAAAAAAATTGACAAGTATGAAAAAAATATAGATAATTTGTTCTTTTGTAAACTAATATTACTAGATAATAATAATTTAGTTGGCTTTATTTCAATATTTCCTAACGATTCAGATGAAGAACCAAACTTAAGTCCTTGGTATGCTACTATGTTTGTGAAAAAAGAATATAGAGGAAAAGGATATTCAAAGTTACTTAATGATGCTATTGTGAAAGAAGCTAAAAAAAGGAATATTAAAACATTATATTTGAAGACTGAACTGGTAAATTATTATGAAAAATTTGGTGCTAAATATATAAAAAATTTAAGCAGTAGTGAAAAGTTATATAAAATAGATATAAACGGGTAAATATAGCCAAGTAAAGTCATACATCTTTGCTTAAATACAAATTATTAAAATATCTAAAAAAGAAAGAGTGATATTATGAATTATATTAATAAAGGAAAGAGAGACATTTTAATATTTCCTAACTTCGAAGATACATATAAAATTGAAAATATAAGAAAGCAATATGACCAATTATATGGCATAATACCTCCACATATAACACTAGCATTTCCATTTGATAGTCAGATGGAAAATAGTAAATTAAAAAAATTACTAACAGAAGTATTAAAAAATATAAAGCCATTTGAAATAGAAATGGAAGGTGTTAGCTTAAGGAAAGACGATAAAATAAAGATCAATTATATATTTCTAAATTTGAAAAAAGGACAAGAAAAGATATTAAATATTCATAATCTGATATATGAAAAGGTACTACAAACTAAATTAAACTTTACATATGTACCACATATTACTTTGGGGTGCACAGATAATGAACATGAGAAAATTTGTCTTAATGATAAATTTAAAACAATAGTAGATAGAATTTTTGTCGAATCAATTGGCGAAAATGAAGAATCCAATATTGAATTTGAAATAGTATTAAAATAAATATTGAAAAAAAGAGAACAAATAAATTCGGGAGTAACAAAATAAATTTCGAAAAGGAGTTATTTAGATATGAGAAAAAAATTAACTAGTAAAACGTATTTAAGAGATGTAGATAAATATATTGTGAAATTTGATTTATCAAATGATGATTATTATATTATAATTAAAAAAATATTAAGTTGTAAGCCGTTTATATTGGAAAGTGGTTTAAAATTGATGGATAATAATTATTATATGTTAGAATTAATACCAAAATTAGAAAATTATACAATGAGAGTTTTTTTTGATAATAATAAGAAGATATTATTGTATTATTTTGATATAACTTTAGAAAACGGCATAGATGAAGAAACAAAAGTGCCATTTTATGATGATTTATTTTTAGATGTTGTTGTAATTGAAGGAAAGATTGAATTATTGGATGAAGATGAACTAATTGATGCATTTGAAAAGAGAGCAATTACAAAAGCTGATATAGATTTGGCTTACAAAGCAAAAGATAAATTGATTAATGAATTAAAAAATAGAACAAATAAATTTATGAATATGAATTTAAAAGATGTATTAAAAGATATGTAGGTAGTAATAGAAAAAAATGTTATGCAATTTGTATAATATATTTAATGAAATATTTGAAGACGAAAACGAATTAAAAGAATATTTAAAAAATCAGCAAAGAAAGGAATGGTAGGTAATAATGAAAGTATTATTTGCAACAACAAACCCAGCAAAAATAAAGAGATATGCAGATAAGCTACAAGAAAGAAACATTGAGGTATTAACAATAAAAGATTTAGAAATTAATCTTAAACCAGAAGAGACAGGAAAAAACGCAATTGAAAATGCGTACATAAAAGCAAAGGCATATTATGATGTTACAAAAATAACAACAATTGGTATGGACAATAGTTTATTTATAGAGGAATTACCAGGAGAAAGACAACCAGGAACTCATGTTAGAAGAATAAATGGTAAAGAATTAAATGATGATGAAATGATTGAGTATTATTGTAATTTGGTTAATGAATATGGAGAGAAATTAACAGCTAAATGGGTATATGGAATGGTAATATATGATGGAAAAGAACCAAAAAAATATAGTTGGAGTAAAAGTCATTTTTATTTCGTAAGCAAACCTTGTGAAAGAAGAAATCCAGGATATCCACTAGATTCAATATCAATTATGCCAGAGTGTAACAAATATTTTGTTGATCTAACCGAAGAAGATAGAAATAAAAACAGGGAAAATTATAAAGAAGATGATGTTATTGATTTTATAGCAGATAATGTATAAATAAGAGTAATAAATCATGTAAATAGAAGATTTAATGGTCTTCAATACGATAAGTTTCAAGACTAAAAAATTAAAGGTACAGATTATTATTTAAACGAGAATTAAAGGAGAATAAGATAGCATATGAACGAAAGACCTAACCTAGATCTAAAATTGAATAGTAAAACATTCAAAGAATATTATTATTTAAAAGAAGAATTAATTGATTTTTGTAGAAAAAATAAATTACAAACAACTGGAGGAAAAGTAGAGTTAACAGATAGAATTGCTAGATTTTTAGATACTGGAGAAAGAACTTATAAAATTCAAAGTACAAGAAAAAATAAAAATGTTAATGATATAACACTTGATACAATTATTGAGGACAGCTTTGTTTGTTCAGAAAAGCATAGAAAATTTTATAAAAAGCAAATAGGAGATAGTTTTTCATTTAATGTCGTTTTTCAAAAATGGTTAAAAAACAATTCTGGAAAAACTTATCAAGACTCAATAGTTGCATATTATCAAATATTAGAAGATAAAAAGAGAAATAAGACAACCATTGATAAACAATTTGAATATAATATCTATATTAGAGACTTCTTTAATGATAATAAAGATAAAAGTTTAGAACAGGCAATTAAGTGTTGGAAATATAAAAAAAGCTTAAAAGGACATAATAGGTATGAAAGAAACGATTTGAAAGTTTTAGATAATTAATATATAAATTGATAGATAAGTAGTATGCTGTAAAGAGAAAAGATATGGAATTTAGCAAAAAAATACAAGAATTAAAAACTAAATTAAACTTTACACATGTACCACATATCACTTTAGGGTGCACAGATAATGAACATGAGAAAATTTGTCTTAATGATAAATTTAAAACAATAGTAGATAGAATTTTTGTCGAATCAATTGGCGAAAATGAAGAATCCAATATTGAATTTGAAATAGTATTAAAATAAATATTGAAAAAAGAAAGAGAATTGATGTTATGAAAATATTAATAATTGGCATAGTTGCAAGTGGTAAAACAACATTAGCACGAAGATTATCAAAAGAAAATAACATTACAAATTACGAAATAGACTCAATAGTTCATGATGATATAAACAAAAGAAAAAGAACAAATGAAGAGCAACAGAAAATAATTGAAAAAATTAATAAACAGGAAAATTGGATAATAGAAGGCACATTGAGAAAGAATTTATATAATTTATTAGATATAGCAGATAAAATCATATATCTAGATATTCCACTAAAAATAAGAAAAAGAAGAATATTATATAGGTATATAAAACAAAGATTAGGACTTGAAAAGTGTAATTATATGCCAAATATGAAAATGTTAAAAAATATGTATAAATGGACAAGTGAATTCGAGAGTAATAAAATAAATTTCGAAAAGGATTTATTTAGATATGAAGAAAAATTAACTATATTGCAAAGCAAAGGAAAAATAAAGAAATATGTCAATGGGGACGGTTCTATTTGACACTGATACTAAATTATAAGTAAAAATAGGAGGTTATTTTATGAAAATAATTTTGGCATCATCTTCAAAACAAAGACAAGATATATTAAAAATGATAGGACTTAAATATGAAGTAATTATTAGTGATGTTGAGGAAATAAGCAATGAGAAAAAGCCAAATAGATATGTAGAAGAGCTTTCATTGAATAAAGCTAGATCAGTTTATAAACAAATAAGTGATAAAGGAATTATTATTGCTGCAGATACAATAATTTATTATAATAATAAAAAATATGAAAAACCAAAAACAAAAGAAGAAGCATTTAACAATTTAAAAGAGCTATCTGGAAATAAAAATTCTGCATATACAGGAATAACAATAATGGACTTATATAAAAATAAAACAATATCGTTTTCTTCAAGAGTAGATGTTTATTTTAAGAATATGACTGATGATGAAATCAATTGGTATGTAAATAATGAGCCAAAAGTTTTTGACTGCTGTGGATACGTTCCAGAAGGAAAAGCGTCAATATTTATAGATAAGATTGATGGTGATTATAATACATTATTAGGAATTTCTCCAAGTATTATATTTGAAAAATTAAAAGAATTGGGTTATAGTATTAATGATTTTGACTTTGAAAAAGGCAACTAAATATTATGAAACTTAGGTCAATTTATTTGAAAAAAATAAAGACATAAATAGTAATTTGTAGGAGGACAACTATGAAAATAGATATAAACAAAGTAAAAGTAAAAAAACTATATACTGAATTACTAGATGAATATTTAAAATTATATGATAATGTAAAAAAACATATGGAACACCCAGAGTGGTTGGGAGAGTTTTCAAGAGATGATTACATATATTTACTTAATAATGGAGCCAATATCTTTGTATGGACATATAACAGTAAGATGATTGCTGCAGGAATGACAATACCAACAAAACAAAAGGACTTAGATAAATTCTTTATACAAAATTTAAATTATCATGAAGTCATAGATTTTGGACCAGAATTAGTAGATATAGATTATGTGGGAAATGGACTACAAAATGAAATAATAAGGTTTTTAATAGAATATGCAAAAGAAAACGGATATAAATATGGGGTATCAACAATTCATCCAGAAAATAAATACTCGATTAAAAATTTTGAAAAGAATGGATTCGAGTATATTGAAAGAGTAGAATTAAAACGTGGTATTAGAAATGTATATAAAAAAGAATTAAGAAAAATTAACAGTTGAATAGGTATATGGAATGGTAATATATGATGGAAAAGAACCAAAAAAATGTATAATGGACTACATGTTCATTATACGAGTAAGTTGTAGAGGGAGTAGTAAGTGATGAAAGTAGTAGGTACAATGTTTTTTAAAGACAATAAATTATTGATAGACAAACCTAAAAAAAGGCAAACTTTTCAGATGATAGGAGGAAAAGTTGAAAATGGAGAAAGTGTATTAGATGCAGCTATTAGAGAATGCCACGAAGAACTTGGAAATAAAGTTGTTTTGGATAATAAGCTATTTGAATTAGTAATGGAATTTGATGAAATAGCAACCAGCGATGGAAAAACTCCTATACATTTTTATGTTTTTAAATATAATGGGGAATTACAAGGAGACTTATCTACTTCGGAAGAAATTGAAGAGTTTAAGTGGTATACTTCTGCAGAAGGAAAAGATATTTTATCCAATACATTAAAAAATGAGGTGGTTCCATATTGTTTAAAAAACAATTTAATAATATAATTCAAAATTAATCAGTTAGACAAATTACATGTTATAGAAAAATGCGAAATTAATGAAACAGAATAATTAAAAGAAATTATTAATATGATAATGATAGTAATTGGGGAGATAAAATTGTAGATAAATTAGAAGATTTTATGAAAAGAAAATGTCCCACAATGAGGGGATTTAATAAACGTGGAATTTATAGAATGAAACAATTTTATGAAACTTATAAAGACTTTCCATTTGTGTCACCACTGGTGACACAAATTAGCTGGACTAATAATTTACTAATTTTAAGTGGTACTAATTCAATGGAAGAAAAAGAATTCTATATAAAGATGTGCATAAAAAATAATTTTTCTTATTATTTATATAATTATTTTATTGATTTTTTTTCAATTATGAATTATGCACTTCCACCTATTGGGCTTGTATTAATTTTAAATTAAATTGGGAAAACAGATTATTCTAATAAAAATATAAATATTATAAATTGTGTGGCCATTATTATTGGTGGAATATCAGTTTTTTTAAAAAAGTTTGAAATATCTTCAATAAATGCAATTACAGTTACAAGTTTGACAACAATAGTTGGAAATTATATTAATAATAAAATGATGAATAAAGGTGGCAATAGTAGTTATGAAAATAAGTGAATTAAATTCAGAATATGATAAATTACAATTACAGTATGGAGCAAAGGAATTAACATCTATATATAATGGAGGGTGTACTGACAATCCTGACTTTTGCTTTGTTTTTATGAATCCTACTGGAAAAAATATTGCATCAGATCCAAAATGGAAAGGTAGAAGGTCTCCGTGGATTGAAACTAAAAATATATGGAAATTGTTTTATAGAATAGGATTACTTGATGAAGAAATATATAATGATATTGTATCAAGGAAATCTCAAGAATGGAACGAAGAATTTGCGGATATAGTATATGATAATGTGGAAAAACACAAATATTTTATTACTAATTTAGGAAAATGTACCCAGATAGATGCTAGAGTATTGCCAAATTCAGTTTATAGTCAATATTTAGACCTGTTATGCAAAGAAATAGAAATAATTAATCCAAAAACAATTATAACACTTGGAAATCAAGTAAGTTCTATCGTATTAAATAGGAATATATCAGTGTCACAATGTAGAAAACAAAATTTTTCAAAAAATATAGCTGGTAAGAATTATAAAGTATATCCAGTTTATTATCCTATTGGAAATGGAATGATGAATATAGATAAAGCAATAGAAGATTTGGCATACATTATAAGAACAAATTTAAAAAGTTAAAAAGATATGGATGATTTTGAAAGATAACTAAAAATAAAAAACTGTATACAGGTAGACAAAAACTACCTGTAATTTACTATAATAACCATCTCGACAAATTACAGGTATATTTTTAGATGTAAATAATTTAGTTTACATCTAATTTTGGGGTTGTAAAATTATTTACATAAGAATTTAAGTTAGAACATCAAATTACAGAGGTCATAGAATCTACTAAATTCACAGTTTGACTTTTATTCCTATTATTAATTTAGTTTTAGATAGTGAGGGCATATGACTCTATATAACAAGCCTGATGAAATAATAGTAGAAGAAAAAGACTTAAGTTCAAAAAGAAAATAGGTGAAGTATTAGTCGCAGAACTATTAGGAGAGCTAGGAGATATTACGAGATTTGATAATCATAAACAGTTAATTGCATTTTGCGGATTAGATTCAACGATTATTCAGTCTGGTAAAAGTATTAATGTTATAGGGGCAATATCAAAATGAGAAAATAAATATGCAAGATGGATATTGTTTAACATAAGTCAAATGGTAGTAAAATTAGGTCATCAATGTCCTAATCACCCGGTTTATAATTATTATTTAATAGAAAAAGCAGAAGGCAAACATTATTATGAAAGCCTAACTGCTTGTTCAACAAAAATCTTAAGAATGTTATATACAATGTGCAAAAATAATAAAGCATTCTCAAGTAATTAAATAAAGTTTAACATAAGTTAAACGAAAAAGGTAGACTTTTTTTAAAAATTGTATCATTTTCGCTTGTTTGCCATGGAAAAAAATAATATAATAAATTTATAAAAAAAATACTTGACAAAAATTAGATAGTCAATTTATAGAGAAGGAAGTGACAATTTATGGATATGTATCAAAAAAGAAAAATGAGAGCAGAAAATAAAAAAAATAATAGTCAAGAAAGTTTTTCAAAAGTTTCTATTTCGTGGTATATACCGACTTAAGGAAAACTTCCTAGAAAGGTTTATAAATAAAGGATTTAAATAAGATTGCTTTTTACATTTTATAAGCAAAAAATGATAAAATTCAAATAAAATAGAGGTAATTACGACTTAAGGAAAACTAATATAGTAAATATATGTAAGGACTAATTATGCACATTGGGGGAAATAAAAATGAGTGTTAGTACAAAATTTGAAAATTTTTGTGAAAATATTAGAATTAGTGATTCAGATAATCAAAAAATAATAAATAGATATCATCAAATAACCAAACGAATTAATTTAGATTATTATAATAGTGATTCAGATGTAAATCATAGTTTATATATTGGTTCATATGGTAGGGATACTGAGATATTTACTAGTGACATTGATATGCTTGTACAATTGCCATATGAAGTATATCAAAAATATAACAATTATACAGGTAATGGGCAATCTGCATTACTTCAAAATGTAAAAAATACAATTGCCAAAACATATAGTACAACTCATTTAAAGGGAGATGGGCAAATTGTAAGTATAAATTGGGTAGATAACATTAATTTTGAGATATTACCTACTTTCATCAATAAAGATGGCAGTTATACATATCCAGATTCTAATGGTGGAGGAAGATGGAGAACTTCTGATCCGAAATCTGAAATAAAAGCTATAAAAGAAATGAATGATAATTGTAATAATAATTTGAAAAATTTATGCAGAATGTGTAGAGCCTGGAAGAATGAAAATAATGTCGATATTAAAGGTATAACAATAGATGTTTTGGCGTATAGATTTCTTTCAACATATTGTTATAAAGATAAATCGTATTTATATTATGATTATATGACTAGGGATTTTTTTAAGTATTTATCAGAAATTGATATAAATCAAAATTCATGGAAAGTTATGGGAAGTAGTCGTTATATCACAGATACTGGATATTTTCAATATAAAGCAAAACAAGCATACAATACATCTTTAGATGCTATAAAATATGAAAGCGAAAACAAAGAATATTCAGCAAATATAAAATGGAGGGATATATATGGAACGAAATTCTAAAAATAGCCATGGATTTAAATTAGAATCACAGTTGAGAGAGGCATATGGGAAAATAGTTTATACGTATACTTGTCATAATAAAAAAGCTACAAGACTGTTAAAATTAAATGATAATATAAAAGTTTGGCAAATAGTATTATCAGCGTTATCTGCTGGTGGTTTTATTACTACGATTATTTTTAATGATACATTAGTTAAAATTATTGGTGCAGTTATTTCTTTTTTATTAGTAATTGTTAATTCATATACAAAAAATTTTAATTTAGTAGTAGAGGCTAATGAACATATTAAAACAGCTAATTTGTTATGGAAGATACGCGAAGAATATATATCATTATTAATTGATTTTGAAATTTTGTCAGTTGAAGAAATAATGGCGAAGCGTGATGAACTTCAGAATAGAACTTTTGAAGTATACAGTAGTTCATTAAGTACTGATAAAAAAAGTTATAAAGAAGCTCAGAAAAGTTTGAAAACTGAAGAAGAACAAACTTTTTCCGAAAAAGAAATAGATGTTATGTTGCCAAGTTCTATAAGAAGAGAAACAAGAGAATTTAAAGAAAAATAATTATAGATTAGTATGTATAAATAAAATAAGAGGTAGATTAATGAAGTATAAATATAAGGTGGCAGCATACCTTCGTTTATCAAAAGAAGAATTTAGTAATGAAAAAGAATCTAATAGTATAACTAATCAAAAATTAATTATAGATAATTATTTAAAAGAACATAGAGAACATAAATTAGTTGATTATTATATAGATGATGGATATTCGGGTACTAATTTTGATAGACCAGAATTTCAAAGAATGTTAGGCGATATAAAAAATAAGAAAATAGATGTAATACTTATAAAAGATTTATCAAGACTTGGCAGAAATTATATTGAAACTGGTAATTTTGTAGAAGTAGTATTTCCTGCTATGGGAGTATCTGTAATTTCGGTAGATGAAAATTATGAAATAGATTCATCGGATTACTATGGTAATGATTATGTTGCATTGAAGAATTTATTTAATGATATGTACGCAAAAGACATATCAAAAAAAGTAAGAAGTTCTCTAATTGTGAAGAAACAAAATGGTGAATTTGTTGGAAAATTAGCTCCTTACGGATATATAAAAGATCCAAAAGATAAGCATAAATTTTTAATTGATAAAAATGTATCACATATAATTAGAAAAATATTTGATATGATACTTGATTGCAAAAGTAGAAGACAAGTTACTGACTTTTTAAATGATAATGATATATTAACTCCAAGCGAGTATTTAAATCTTAATAAGAATGAAGATGTATCAGTTATGAAAAAATGGAATCCTGAAATGGTAAACACAATATTGAAAAACGAAAATTATACAGGAACATTACTTCAGGGCAAGAGAAGAAAATTAAATTATAGAGTTAACAAACAAATTCAATTAGAAAAGGAAAATTTGATTATAACTCCTAATCATCACGAAGCAATTATAAGTAAAGAAAAATTTGATAAAGTGCAAGACATTTTAAATAGACAAGCTAAAGTAAATAAAGATGGAAGTATAGGTATTTTATCTGGCTTTTTAAAGTGCAAATGTTGTGGTGGTAATATGATAAAACGAACTTCAAAAGAAAGAGTTTATTACTATTGCTCTAACTACTATAGAAATAAAACTTGTGAAAATAATAAATCTATTAGAGAAAATAAGCTAATTGAAATTATAAATGAAAAATTAAATTTATCTAATATTACTAGATTAGAATTAGAAAATAAAGTAAAATGTATTTATATTGATAAGAATAAAAATATTAAAATTGATATTAAATAAAAAATTTAAAAGAAAGGAGAATAATAAATGGACAATAAAAACTTACAAATAACGAATCATGACTTTTTAATATATAGAGATTCAAACAATGATATTAAGGTTAGTGTAATGTTAATAAAAAATGACATATGGCTTACTCAAAATTTAATTGCAGAATTGTTTGGTGTAGGAAGAAGCACAATAACAGAACATATTAATAATATATTAAATAGTGGTGAACTTGATGAAAATAATACCGTCGGAAAAACCGACGTTGATAATTCTAAAAAACCTGTAAAGATATATAACCTTGATATGATTATTGCAGTTGGATATAGAGTAAATTCAAAAAAAGCAACCAACTTTAGAATTTGGGCTACTAAAATATTAAAAGAATATATGATAAAAGGTGTAGTTATGGATGATGAAAGATTAAAAAATCCTAATTACATATTTGGCGAGGATTATTTTGAAGAAACACTTGAAAGAATTAGAAACATTCGTTCAAGTGAGAGAAGATTTTATCAAAAAATAACCGATATATATTCTTCTTGTAGTGTTGATTATGATAAAGATTCAGAAATAACAAAAGAATTTTTTAAAACAGTTCAAAATAAATTACATTATGCAATAACTGGTAATACTGCAGCTGAAATAATATATAACAGAGTTGATTCAGAAAAAGAAAATATGGGATTAACCAATTGGAAAAATTCTCCTGATGGACCAATCTATAAATATGATGTGGACATTGCAAAAAACTATTTAAATGAAAAGGAATTAAAAGATTTGAATAGAATAGTAACAATGTATTTAGACTATGCAGAATTACAAGCAGAAAATCATAATGCAATGACTATGAAAGATTGGATAGAAAAATTGAATGCATTTTTGCAATTTAATGGTAAAGAAATATTACACAGTGCAGGGAAAATATCGGCAAGTGTAGCAAAAGAATTAGCTTATAAAGAGTATGATAAATTTAAAGTTAAACAAGATAAATTATATAAATCAGACTTTGACAATTTTTTAAATGAAACAAGAATGATAGAGAATGGAAGTGATAAATAATGGATATGTACCAAAAAAGAGAAATGAGAAAAAATAAAAAAATGAACGAAAATACAAAAAGTTTACCATCTACGAGTATCAACTGGTATAAACCGAATTATGGAAAACTTCCTATGAAGTCTTATAAATAAAGACTTTTAGTCTTATTCCTTTTTACATTTTATAACTGGAAAATGATAGTTATTTTAAATAAAATAGAGGTAATAACGACTTATGGAAAACTTTTATATGAAGCAATAAATAAGGAGGTAGTAATGAAGAAAATTGTAGATAGATATACTAATAATATTTTTGAAAATATTAAACATATGGATGAATATGGAAATGAATATTGGTATGCTAGAGAACTTTCAAAAGTTTTAGAATATAAAGACTGGAGAAACTTCTTAAAGGTTTTAAATAAAGCAAAAGATGCTTGTAAAAATTCTGGGTTTAATATTGATGAACAACTTGTTGAGGTCAACAGGTTGTCAAAAAGAAATAATAATGCCACTGCTAATATACAAGATTATAAACTTTCAAGATATATATGTTATTTAATAGTACAAAATGCAGATCCAAGCAAAGAAGTTGTTGCTTTAGGACAAACCTATTTTGCTATACAAACAAGAAAACAAGAAATAACAGAGCAAGAATATGATTCATTATCAGATGATGAAAAAAGATTTTATCAAAGAAAGTTAACGAGACAAGGTAATTATACCTTGCAAAAAGTTGCGTCTTCTGTTGGTGTTAAAAATATGGCTGAATTTCATAATGCAGGATATAAAGGATTATATAATGGTGAAACCGCTGATGATATATTTAAAAGAAAAAAATTACGATATAGAGAAGATATTTTAGATAATATGAATGAAGATGAATTAGTTGCTAATTTATTTAGAATAAATCAAGCGAAGCAAAAACTTTTAAAAGATAATGTACAAGGTGAGAAAGAAGCAAAAGATGTACATTATGAGGTAGGAAAAAAAGTTAGAAAGGCAATTGCAGATATTGGTGGAACGATGCCGGAAGAAATGCCAACACCTAAAAAGAGTTTAAAAGAACTTGAAAGAGAAAGGAAAAAATTAGAAATAAAAGAGCAAAAGAAACTTGATGAAATAAAATAGTAATTTTTAGAGGAGAAGTAAGAATGAGTTTAGAAGAATTAAAAAAAGATTGTAGTAAAAAGCAA
>OGPS01001149.1_pt1 | contig 20946 bp, 17 predicted proteins | sample 1552931 | NCBI WGS metagenome assembly OGPS01 (sample SAMEA2580252, study PRJEB22360) | human gut metagenome | biome: human gut; feature: human-associated habitat; material: faeces | place: Denmark | collected 2008/2010 | reverse complement strand
TCATTCAGGAGGCATTATGAAAGGAACGAATTTCAGAAGAATACTCTGTATTCTCATTGCAGCGATGCTTTGCATCGGGCTTTTGCCCATCGGTGCTGCGGCGGACAGCTATGCGGCAGCAGCTGAACTTCGCAGTATGCAGAAGGTTCGTCGTGAAATTGACGGCGAGCTCTTTGAACTCGAAAGCGAACTTGACTCCGACCTGTCCGCTGTTGAAACGGTTGACAGCCTGTTCGAATATCTTGACGGAGATTCACGAATCAAGAGCATCAACCGGCAGAACGGAACAACTTTCGGCTACACTCTGAAATCCGGAATGACCGTTGTGTATGATTACAATATCGTTCACGGCATCAGAGAAGGTTCCGAACCTGTTAAAATCGAGCTTTCCCCTGCGGAAGAGGTTCGCGGTATTTTGGATGACGGTGCGGTCACGGCCTCAAACAGGAATGTTGCCGTTTATGCGCCCTATTTGGGAATTGATGAGGGTGTCGGCGCTTACTATTCGGAAACTTTCGCTCCCGTGATCAGCAGCTACACGGGCGGAACTTTGACCGTGTACGAAGGCAACGAATGTGATGTTACCGATTTGACAGAGATGTATAAATACGGTGTGATCATGTTTGACTCACACGGTTTGGAATATGATGGGCTGAGTTATATTGCGATTCACAATGAGAACGGTGTCACGGCAAGCGATTACAGCAACGGCTGGGTTGTGGAACTTGCCGGCGGCGGCATTGCCGTGAATTATCTCTATCTGAATCACTATGCAACCGCAACCATGCCGGGCAGCTATGTTCACCTTGCAACATGCAGCGGCGGCAAGGACGGCAATCTGCTGAACTATTTCACTTCACACGGTGCTTCCGTTGCTTTGGGTTATGATGAAACCGTGACCGTTGCATATGATGTTTACATCTTCCAAGATATTTTGAACTCCATGCGCGGATTGGGCGTGTCCGAATGCTACAATATCGGGCAGGCACTTGACTATGCGAAGAGCCGCCGCGGTGAATACGATCCTTATTATTATGAGGATGAGGGTATATACACCCATCCCGTACTTGCGGGCAACAGGAACTGGTACTTCCCTCCGCTTTACACGGTGAACTTCATTGTTGAGGGACAGACTGCGGCGTTTGAATCCTTTACGGTAACAAAGAACACGGTGCTGAACCTCAGCGACTTCCCGACGCCGCCGACGATTCCGGGGAAAAACTTTTCTCATTGGAGGGGTCCGAACGGAGAGACCGTTGCCGGAAGCCTGACAATAACAGCCAACACAAATATAATTGCTTCGTACACCGTTCCGACCTGCACCGTGCAATGGGTGGACGGCGCGACGGAACAGGTGCTGAAAACTCTGAATATGTCCATCGGAGATACCGTTATGGCAGAGGCTTTTCCCGAGCCGCCGGAGCATGAGGGCAAAACGTTTGAATATTGGTCGGTTAACGGTTCCGAATTTTTCGGCAGCAGTTACTATCTTACGGGTGATACGACTTTCCGCGCAGAATACAGCAACGAAGTCTACACGGTAAGCTTTTATTCGGGACTCACCGGCGAACTCATCGGAACACGCACCGCAGAATACGGCACGGAAATTCCCTTGTCCGAATTTCCGAAAGCTCCCGATGCAGTCGGATACAATTTTGCCGAATGGCAGTATGCGGACGGAAGCGCCGTTTCGGGAAGCATCAATGTTACGGAAAATACAAGCTGCTATGCGGCTTATGAAGCGAAAATGTACACGGTCAAGTTCTGGGATAATCACACCGACGTCATTCTTCGTACCGATACTGTGCCTTACGGAACAGTGATCAAGGCGGAAGATTTCCCCGAACACATTGAACATGAAGGCTATGATTTTAAGGGATGGTACGGCTACGGCGAGTTCCTTGACGAAGTTACGGTCGTGTCAAACGTTATAATCTACGCTACCTATGAGCAGCACCCTTATACGGTCACGTTCGTTGACGGTTACAACGGTGAAACGCTGCAATCCGTAACCGTGCTCTATGACAACGGCCTTTACAGCGACGAATTCCCCGTTCCGCCCGTTCATGAGAATGCGGACTTTGTCGGCTGGTATGTTGAAGGGACCCTGTTTGAAGGCTCCTATCTCAGAGTGTTGGGGGACATGACGGTTACAGCGGTTTACAGCGGGTTCGAAACGCATACGATCACGCTTGTTGACAGCGATACCGGCGAAACATATGAGACTTACGAAGTTCGAGCCGGAACGGAAGTTGACCTTGCGGATCTGCCCATGCCGCCCTATCGTGAGGGAATGGTGTTTGTGGGCTGGCTTGTAAACGGCGAGCTGATGGAGTCGGGAACCGTTATCGTAAACGAGGATATGGTCATTACGGCGGTATTGAGAAAAGAGACTTTTACCGTGAGATTCTATGATACCATGGCTGACAGCTTTTTTGTGACCATGGAGGAGGTTGAGTACGGCACGGTGCTGAGAGTCAGCGATTTTCCCGCGCCGCCCGTTCACGAAGGAATGGCGTTCGCAGGCTGGGATTACAACGGACGCATAATAACCGAAGAAACCGTAACGATTACCCGGCCCATGGTTTTTGCGGCGGTTTACGCTCCGCGCACGTGCAATTTGACGGTGATTGACGATTACACGGGAGAAACGCTGCTTGATACCCCTGTCAGTGTCGGCTTCAGCTTGGAAGTCAGCGAAATACCCGTTCCGACCCATGAGGGCATGGTATTTGTGGGTTGGTTCATCAACGGAGAGCTTGTCACGGATGAGATAATCACCGTTGAGGAGGACACGGTTATTCACGCGGTTTTCGAACCCGAAGCCCCCGTTATCGGCGATATTAACGGCGACGGCACGATTGGAATTGACGACGCGCTTATGCTTATGCGCTATGCAATAGGAACGGAAGGCCTCACCGATGAACAGGCTGCACGTGCGGATCTTAACGGCGACGGTGCGGTTGACGTTTTCGATGCTCTGCTGGCTCTGAGAGCGGCACTTAACGGTGAACAGCCGCCGTGCATAAAACCGCAGAACACGGCGGGCAAGGCGGAGGCATAATAAATCCTAAGAAGAATAACGTTTTGCACTAAAGCGAACGGCGCGGCAGGAATAAAATTTCCCGCCGCGCTTTATGTTAACTCGTCCGTTGAGTCGTTTTATTAATGTTAAATCAAATATATTGGGGTTTGCAGTGCATATGCACTTGACTATTTGCGCTTAAAAATGTATTATACGACTGTAAAATGCGGCACACAATGTTTCTTTGTGTGCTTGGGTTATGTAAGGACACTTTATCATAATAATGAGAGGTCAAAGTGATGGATAAAAAGACTCTTGTTATCGGCGTTATCGGCGCCGATGTTCACGCGGTCGGCAACAAGATCCTGTATCATGCATTCACCGATGCGGGTTTCAATGTTGTCAATCTCGGCGTTATGGTTTCTCAGGAAGAATTCATCAACGCCGCAATTGAAACGAACGCCGATGCAATCGTCATCTCCTCACTCTATGGTCAGGGTGAGCTGGATTGCCGCGGTATGCGTGAAAAATGCGATGAGGCAGGTTTGGAAAACATCCTGCTCTATGTGGGCGGCAATATCGTTATCGGCAAACAGCCGTTTGACGAGGTTGAAAAGCGTTTTAAAGAGATGGGCTTCGATCGCTCCTTCCCGCCGGGAACCCCGCCGGAAGTTGATATCGAGGCATTGAAACAGGACCTGCACGTTGAGGAATAACCTGCGGCTCTGATTGTTTACTGATTACGATTGCAAAGCGGGGAAAAAACATGAAACCTGTTCTTTTGATCGATTTCGGGAGCACATACACAAAGGTCACCGCGGCGGATGTTGATGAATGCAGGCTGCTGGGCACGGCAAACGCCTACACGACCGTTCAGTCGGACATTAACAACGGACTTTCCGACGCGCTTTCAAAGCTTGAAAAAGTGACCGGAAAACTTGATTTTTGCGAACGCTACGCCGCCAGCAGCGCGGCAGGCGGTCTTCGTATGCTTGCAAGCGGGCTCGTTCCGGAACTGACGGCGGAAGCCGCAAAGTGTGCAAGCCTCGGTGCGGGCGCAAAGGTGCTGAAGACCTACGCCTTCAAGCTCAATGAGGATGATGCGGACGAGATAAAGGCGATAAATCCGGATATTTTCCTGCTTGTCGGCGGCACGGACGGCGGCAATACCGACTGCATTCTGCATAATGCGCACGTGCTTGCGGATATAGGCGGAGATTTTCCCGTCATAATTGCGGGCAACCGAAATGCCGTGCGGCAGTGCGAGCGCATTCTTGACGGGCGCGAAGTGCATATTTGCGAAAATGTTATGCCGAAATTCGGTACGCTTAACATTGAACCGACCCAGAAAGAGATTCGCGAAGTTTTCCTTAAAAGAATCGTGCAGGCAAAGGGACTTACCAAGGCGAGCGAACTTATTTCCGGCATTATGATGCCGACGCCTTCCGCAGTTATGGCGGCAATGAAGCTGCTTGCGGAGGGAACGGATAATTCCCGCGGGCTTGGGGAACTTGTTGCCGTTGATGTCGGCGGCGCAACAACGGATGTTTATTCCGTTGCAAACGGAATGCCGACCGACCCGCGAACCATGCTCAAGGGTTTGCCCGAGCCGTATATCAAGCGCACGGTTGAGGGCGATATCGGCATGAGATACAGCATTCGCGGAATTGTGGATGCGGCGGGAATAAAAACGATTGCAGAGCTTGCAGGCGTGAGCGAGGCGCGTGCGGAGGAAATCATCAGTATGTTTGCCGCAAACACAGATCTTTTGCCGACGGACGATGAAACCGAACGGTTGGATGAAGCTCTTGCATGCATGGCGGTGCGCACGGCGGTGACAAGACATGCGGGCCGCATCGAAGAAGCGTATTCAATGATGGGCACGACCTATGTTCAAACCGGCAAGGATCTGCGTAAAGTGCAGAAGCTCGTTGTCACGGGCGGTTCACTGATCCACACAACACACACGGCAAAGATCGCGTCATTTGCGCTATGACCAAAAGGATCCGACATCGCTGAGGCCGCTCAGGGCGGATGTGCTTGTCGATAGAAAGTATATTATCGCCGCAATGGGTCTGCTTTCCGAAAAATATCCGGAACAGGCGTTGAGCATAATGAAACAAGAACTATGCAGAGCCTGACGAAAACAGGTTCGGTGCCGAACCTGCCTTCAGGCGATTTCCCAATAAAAGAGGAGCATTTAAACAATGAACAACCCCAATATCAAAAACAAGCGCATTCCCGATGACGAATTCAACGCGATCCGCGCCGACGTGCTCAAGCAGTGGCCGACCGGCAGGGAAGTTGATCTGAAAGAAGCCATCGAATACCACAAGGCCATGCCCGCTCACAAAGTTTTTTCAAAAAAACTTGTTGAAGCAAAAGAAAAAGGCATAACGTTGATTCAGCCGCGTGCGGGCGTTGCGCTGATTCCGGAACATATCAAGCTGTTGACTTATCTTCAGGATAACGGCGAAGCCGATCTGCTTCCGACAACAATTGACAGCTACACCCGTCAGAACCGCTATGAAGAGGCCGAAAACGGCATAAAGGAGTCCCAGCGGCTCGGCCGTTCCCTGCTTAACGGCTTTCCCGCCGTCAATCACGGGGTTGTGGGCTGCCGTATGCTCATTGAAGCATTGAACACTCCCATTCAGGTGCGCCACGGCACACCCGATGCGCGCCTTTTGACCGAAATTGCCTATGCGGGCGGTTTCACAAGCTATGAAGGCGGCGGCATTTCCTATAACCTGCCCTATGCAAAGAGCGTCCCGATGGAGGAGACGATCCGCGATTGGCAGTATGTTGACAGGCTTACGGGCATCTACGAAGAAGCGGGTGTTTCCATCAACCGTGAACCCTACGGTCCGCTTACGGGAACTCTTGTTCCGCCCTGCGTATCCCATGCGGTTGCGATTATTGAGGCTTTGCTTGCAGCAGAGCAGGGAGTTCGCAATATCACCGTCGGCTACGGCCAATGCGGCAACCTTGTTCAGGATGTTGCGGCGATCCGCACCCTTGAAGAGCTGACAAACGAATACATGCATAAATACGGCTATGATGATGTTATCATAACCACGGTTTTCCATCAGTGGATGGGCGGTTTCCCGCAGGACGAAGCGAAGGCATTCGGCGTTATTTCCTGGGGCAGTGCAACCGCTGCACTCTCAAAGGCAACAAAAGTCATCGTCAAAACTCCGCATGAAGCGGCGGGCGTTCCCACAATGGAAGCAAACGCACAGGGTCTGCGCTGCACAAAGCAGGTCATCAGCATGCTTTCCGACCAGGTTTGCACCGCAGCCAACCTTGAGGAAGAAAAAGATATTATCCGCAGAGAGACGCGCTGCATTGTCGATAAGTGCTTTGAACTGGGCGAAGGCGACATCGCGATAGGTTCCGTTCGCGCTGTGCTTGCGGGCGTTCTTGATATTCCGTTTGCGCCTTCCCGCTACAATGCGGGCAAAATGCTTCCCGCACGCGATAACGACGGCGCGATCCGCATTCTCGACATGGGTGCGCTGCCCTTCACCGATGATATCAAGGCGTTCCACCGCGCAAAGATCGAAGAGCGCGCAAAGGCCGAAAAGCGCAATGCAACCTTCCAAATGGTCATTGACGATGTTTACGCGATCAGCAAGGGCCGTCTTGTCGGAAGGCCGCAGGCTCTCCGCAGATAAACGGACGCAAATCGGCTTCGGCTGAAAATGCACGGCGGCGCGGAATGCTTTCGTGCCGCCCGAATACTTAAATTTCATTTTTGAAATAAATTTTTGAAGAACTGAAAGGATACTTTTATGAAAATTATCGATGTTATCTGCTCCGCAGGCAGAACAGGCTTCTATTTTGACGATCAGCGCGCCATTAAAGCGGGCGCAAAAAGCGACGGCGCCGCATACGTCGGCGAACCCAAAACCCCCGGCTTTACCTCCGTTCGTCAGCCCGGTGAGTCCATCTCCGTAATGCTCGTTCTTGAGGACGGCCAGATTGCATACGGCGACTGCGCTGCCGTTCAGTACAGCGGCTGCGGCGGACGCGATCCCCTCTTCCTTGCAAAGGACTTCATTCCCGTTATCGAAAACTATATCAAGCCCGAACTCGTCGGCAAAGAGGCGGACAATTTCCGCGCACTTTCCGAAATGGTCGAATCTATCCATGTTGACGGCAAACGTCTGCACACCGCAATTCGCTACGGCATGACTCAGGCGATTCTTGACGCTGTTGCAAGGTCCACCGGCAGAATGATGTGCGAAGTTGTTGCGGACGAATACGGCTGCACCATTTCCGACAAGCCCATTGATATTTTCACCCAGTCCGGTGACGATCGCTACACCAATGCGGATAAAATGATTATCAAGGGCGCACAGATTCTGCCCCATGCGCTTATCAACAACGTTAAGACCAAGCTCGGCGAACACGGCGAACTGCTCGAACAGTATGTTGCATGGCTGCGTGACCGCGTACTTCAGCTCCGCACGGATGAAAATTACAACCCGATTTTCCACATTGACGTATACGGCACAATCGGTGCTGCATTCGGCAACGATAACTACAAGGCAATGGCCGATTATATGGCGCGCCTTGAAGAAGCCGCAAAGCCCTTCCACCTCCGCATTGAAGGCCCCATGGATGTTGAAGACCGCGAAAAGCAGATGCGCGCACTTGCAGCAATCACCAAGGAACTTGACGATCGCGGAATCAACGTTGAGATCGTTGCGGACGAATGGTGCAACACTCTTGAGGACATCAAGTACTTTGCCGACAACAAAGCGGGTCACATGGTTCAGATAAAAACTCCCGATCTCGGCGGCATCAACAACACGATCGAAGCTGTTCTTTACTGCAAAGAAAAGGGCATCGGCGCATACCAGGGCGGCACCTGCAACGAAACCGACCGTTCCGCACAGGTTTGCACCCAGTGCGCAATGGCAACCCAGCCCGTTCAGATCCTTGCAAAACCCGGCATGGGCGTTGACGAGGGCTATATGATCGTTTATAACGAAATGCAGAGGATTCTTGCGGTTCGCAGGGCAAAACAGGCAAAATAAGCCTTAGCGGCAAAATACGAAAAAAACCATAAAAAGCGGCTCGCCCCGACACATTGCAAAATGCAAACGGGATGAGCCGCTTTGATTATTTCGATTCCTTGTGAATGCAAAGGAACCGTTGTTTTGCCGACAAAGGCCGATTGAAGAAGTGCTTCAAAAAATCGCCGCAGACATGATTCTGCCTGCGGCGATTCGGACACTTTGGTTTCACATTAGACGCAAACAGACTGCCGCACTATAGATAAAGTGCAATTGCGTGCGAACGACAATAAACAATAGATTGCCGCAAAAATATGAAAAGTCATATTCTTAATCCCAATTCTCCTCGGAGGGATCCAACGGAGAGAGGCTGCTTTCAGGAAAAATCGTCAGCTTCTCGACCAAACGGACTTTGTTCGATTGAAGCAGTGCCTGAGCCTGCGCACCTGTCAGCGTCAGTTTAACTCCGTATATGCGATATCTGCCTTGCTCCATTGCTTGTTTCAGCATGACAAAGTTATCATGGAATTCCTGCAAGTCAGCCAAGTCTTCTGCCAGCTGGAAGTCTGTGTCATCGCTGCTGTAGGAGCTTCCGGGGACTTTAATATCGGATGTGTCTATATCCTTGCCGAATGTGTCAACAGGGGGCTGCGTAACAAAAGGCTCGACAGTCTCATCATACATATAAGACTCCCGAATTTCCGCAGCCTGTTGATCATAACTGTCCAACTCGGAACAGATGCTGTCGTAAGTGTCCGCATAACACTCGGCGGCAAGCTGCGCCGCCGTTTTGCCTTCACAGTCGAGATAACCGCCGTACATCGGGTCGTCAACGCCTTCGGTTATACAGTCGTATACCTGGGTGAAGCCGCCGCAGCCGGTGAAGAGCTGCGTAAACTCCTCCGTTGTAACACTGTCGAGCGAGACAAGAACGTTATAGGTCTTGTTCGGGTTTTTGCTGAATTCTTTGTAACATGACTGCGCATATTCAATGCGCTCCTGTGTGTTGTGAATCATTTGCTCTTCCGGGTCTATGCGCTTTTTAAAGGCCTTGTAAAAGAAGAACACGCCGACTGCCAATGCCGCCGTAAGCACAACGGCAAGGGCTGAAATGAGAAATTTGCGTTTTGATTTCATAAGATTTAACCTCCTGTCATGAAATCGTCGAGCGGGGGAAAAACAATGCCGTGAGCGGACAACCGAAAGATTGTTCGGCGGTAAACACGAAATTACGCGGAGAAAATCAAATGCGCTGTCCTTGCTCCTTCCCAGTATAACACATATACCCGATATTTGACAACAAAAAACAAGGCATTAATAAAATATATCAAATGCACAACAGAGATATTTCAACGGATATTAAAACGTCAAAAAGAAAAATCACCGCAAACATGATTCTGCCTGCGGCGAAAATATCAAAAGCAAAAAAGCGGAACAATCATTTTCAGCGGGCAAACTGACTCTCGTAAAGTTTTTTATAAAAACCGTCGGCGCGGAGCAATTCATCATGAGTTCCGCTTTCAACTATTCGCCCGCTGCGCATAACAAGGATAATATCCGCCTCGCGAACGGTTGAAAGCCTGTGCGCAACGATAAAGCTTGTTCGGCCGTGCATAAGCTTTGCAAAAGCATCCTGAACGAGAAGCTCCGTGCGCGTATCAATGGAAGAGGTAGCCTCGTCAAGAATCAGCATCGGGGGATTCAAAAGCATAACGCGCGCAATGCAGAGGAGCTGCTTTTGCCCTTGGGAAAGGCTGCCGCCCGCTTCGTCAAGCACGGTGTCGTAACCTTTCGGAAGACGCATTATGAACCCGTGCGCGTGACAGGCCTTTGCGGCGGCGATGATTTCGTTTTCCGCTGCCTGCGGCCTGCCCATTGCAATGTTTTGCCGAACGGTTCCCGCCTGAAGCCATGTTTCCTGAAGAACCATGCCGAATTTTTTGCGCAGCTCATGGCGGGGCATGGAACGGGTTTCCACTCCGTCAATAAGAATTTCACCTGAGTTAACGTCATAGAAACGCATGAGCAGGTTTATAAGCGTCGTTTTGCCGCAGCCCGTCGGGCCGACGATTGCAACGCGCATTCCGCTTTTTACCTCAAGCGAAAAATCGCGGATCAGCTCCGTGCCGGGCGTGTAGGAAAAACAAACATTGCGGAAACTGATATTGCCGGTGCTTTCAGCCTTTTCATTGCGTTGAGCAGGGTTCGGCGCAGCGGCGGCATCGACTTCCGCAGGGGTGTTGATAAGCTCAAACAGCCGCGCCGCACAGGCAAACGCGCCCTGCAATTCCGTAATGACTCCGGAAATTTCGTTGAACGGCTTTGTGTATTGGTTGGCATAGCTTAAAAAAGCGGAAAGTCCGCCGACGGTCAGCCCGCCAGCAAGCACGGAGAATGCGCCGGAAACGGCAACCCCTGCATAGATAACGGCATTCACAAAGCGCGTACACGGATTTGTGAGAGAGGAAAAGAATACGGCGCGGAGGGAAAACTTTTGCAGCTTCTCGTTAACTGCATTAAAGCGTTCTTCTGCGCGGGCTTCGTATGAAAATGCACGGATGAGCTTTTGTTCGCCGATAAATTCATCGATCAGCGCAGTTTGCTCCCCGCGGGTCTCGCTTTGTTTGCGGAACATGGAGTAGGTTCGCTTGGAAATAAAGCTTGCGACCGCAAGCGAAAGCGGCGTCACGGCAACAACAACGAGTGTTATCAGCGGGTTGACGGTGAGCATGAACACGAGTGTGCCAATAATGGTCATAATCCCCGTGAACAATTGGGAAAAGCCCATCAAAAGCCCGTCCGCAAGCTGATCGGCATCGCTGAGCATACGGCTCACGGTTTCGCCCGCCGGGTGCGAATCGAAATAGGCGAGAGGCAGTTTTTGAATGCGGCGGAATGCTTCTGCACGGATATTGCGAACGCAGCCGTAGGTTATGCTGTTGTTGCAAAGGCTCACAAGCCATTGAGAAAGTGCAGCTCCCGCCGCAGCTGCACCGAGTTTCAGCAAAAACGGTGAGATCTCGGCAAAGTCAACCCTTCCCGCGCCGATGATGCAGTCAATAATTTTTCCGGCGAGAACGGGGATCAGAAGCGTTAAAAACACATACACGAGCGATAGCCCGAGTGAAAGCGCGAATTTAAAACGATAAGGTTTCAGCCGGCGCAAAAGCTCCGCAGCGGTGCCGCGTCCCGCTGAATCAAGTGTAAAACGTAATTCTTCTGAGTGCGCAGATTTTCCTTTTTTGTTTAAACCGTTTTTGCTCATTTTGCCGCATCTCCTTCGGGTATGTTGTTCGGAATGCTGAGCTTTGCCGCTTCGTCCGGGAACTGAGAGGCATAAATCTCGCGATAAACAGCGCAATTGCGCAAAAGCTCTTCATGCGTGCCCTGTCCGACGGCGCGCCCTTCATCCAGAACGATTATGAAATCCGCAAACATGACCGAGGCCGCGCGTTGGGACACTATGAAGGTCGTCGGCGCAGGGGAAAGCTTTCGAATTGCGGCGCGGAGTTTTGCATCCGTCGCAAAGTCCAGAGCGGAAGCACTGTCGTCAAGGATCAAAATTCTTCCGCCGTGAACAAGGGCGCGCGCAATGGACAGCCTTTGTTTTTGCCCGCCGGAAAAATTGCTGCCGCCGCGCAAAACGGGTTCATCAATGCCGTTCGGTTTTGTGCGGACGATTTCCGCCGCCTGAGCGGTTTCAAGTGCCGAAAAGAGCTCCGCTTCGGAGGCATTCGGGTTGCCCATTAAAAGGTTGCTGCGAATCGTGCCCTCGAAAAGCACTGCTTTTTGAGGAACAACGGAAACTGCGGAGAGCAGTGCGGCGCGGTCGTATTCATCCGCATTCACGCCGTCAATAAGCACCTGCCCCTTTGTTGCGCTGTAAAAATTCGGAACAAGGTTCACAAGCGTGCTTTTTCCGCTGCCGGTGCCGCCGATAATGCCCACGGTCTGCCCGGGTTTTGCAAAAAAGCTTATGTCGAACAGAGCTTCCGCTCCGGCGTTTTTGTATTCGAACGATACGTTTTTAAATTCCACACTTCCGCAGGGCGAATCGTTCGCAGGCAGCTTATTGCCGCCGTGTGCGCCGCTGTCAAGCTGCATGACTGCCGCAACTCTGTCAGCACAGGCGAGGGATTTTGTGATGGTTATGAACAAATTGGCCATTTTTATCAGTTCAACAAGAATCTGCGCCATAAGATTATACAGCGCAACGACCTGCCCCTGAGTCAGAGAGCCGGAATTAACTCGAATTGCACCGCTTTGCAAAAGAATTATAACAGCGGCGTTGATAATTATCAGTGTGAGCGGGTTCATCAGCGCGGAGAGTTTGCCCGCGTTGATTTGAAGACCGAGGAGCTTTCCGCTTCGACTGTCAAATGTTCGAAGTTGCTCTTCCTCGCGGCAAAAGGCACGCAGAACACGAACGCCCACAAGGTTTTCGCGCACGGTGCCGGTAACGCTGTCCAACTCCGCCTGAACTTTTCGGTATTTCGGGATGGATGCCAGCATGATCGAAAAAACAACGGCGCAAAGCAGCACTATAACGCCCGCAAAAATGAGTGCGCAGCGTGTGTCGATTGTGAACGCCATTATCATTGCACCGAAAACAACAAACGGGGAGCGCAGAAGCAGGCGCAGAGAAAGGTTGACGCCCGTTTGAATCTGATTGATATCGCTTGTCATGCGCGTTATCAGTCCGGAAACGCCGAGAGTATCAAGCACGGTGTAGGAAAAACTTTGGATTTTTTTCAGCAGAGCGGCGCGAAGGTCGGTGCAGAAGCCGATTGCAGCCTTTGCCGCGAAAAATTGTGCCGTTACGGAACAGAGCAGGCCGACCGCCGCAAGTGCCAGAAGCAAAAGCCCCATATTAATAATGAAGCTTTTGCTTTTGCCGTCAATGCCGTTGTCAATAATTGCAGCAACGATGAGCGGCACAAAAAGCTCAAATGTTGCTTCCAAAAGTTTGAAAAGCGGAGCCAGAATGCATTCCTTTCGGAACTTTTTCATGTATATCAAAAGTTTCTTCATTTTCACTTCCACCTTTGCATTCAGCTTTTGCGGGAGGCGGTGCATCCCGACGGCACAATGCGGCTGCATCCGTCTGCGCGGCGGAATTGTGCCTTATTTGAAACATTATACAGCAAAATCAAGGCTGTTTCCATATAGAATGAGGCAATGCCGCAAGATAAATTCAATTCGTGCGGAAATAGACAAAATTAAGCCTTGCGAATGCTGTAAATAACCAATATAATATTAACAGGGACGGAGAAGAGCGGCTTTTGCATCGAAACGGGCTTTCCCGCAGGAATAACGGAAAAGGAAAGGATGAACCGAATGGTAAAGGAACACAAAAAACACGGACGGCGGGTGCTGTGCATTTTCACGGCGGTGATTGCGGCGGTTTCAATGCTTTGCTTTGCGGGCTGCGACTCAAAATCAACCGAGGAAAAGACGGTTTCGGGAATTATCACCGTTATTGCCGACGGAAAGTACACTTTGCAGCCGGGGACGATCGAAAGCATTGAAAATCAATTTCCCGGCGGAATGAATGACGGATCCCGCCGTGACGGTTCGGCTCCGGCCGCACCGAACAACAACGGTAAAATTTCGGATAATGACGGCGCCGAACCGGCCGACAGCAGCGCGAAAGATACAAATACAAACGATAGGAACGATACAGGCAAACAGAGTGAAGGCAATCCTCCGGAAGGAAATCCCCCGGAAGGGAATCCCGGTTCGGGCATGAACCCGGGCGGCAGCAAAAAAAGTTTCACCGAAAACGGTGAAGCGGCGATTGAATTCACCGTTGCGGAGGGTGCATATATTGCGAGCGGCACGGGATTCGTTTCGGCGGACAAACTTGCAGTCGGCAGCATTGTGACAGTTCGATTGAACGAAAAAAACGAGGCGCAGGCGATGATAATTTGCAGCGCCGAGGCGGGCGGTGCGGATGCAGCGATTCCGAACGATCCGAACGGACAAAAAAATACAGCGGCTCCGAACACACCGACGGTGAGCGATGAGCCGACGGTGAGCGATGAGCCGACGGTGAGCGATGAGCCGAGTTCCGAGCCGAACACAACGAACACCGGCTCAGTCAGAGAGAAAAACTGATTTTAAAATATATTTCTTCATGCCTCCTACACCATAGACTAAAGAGCCTGCCGAAAAAGCAGGCTCTTTTCCGAATCCCGTGCGGTCTAAAGCTTTTGATTACAGCTCATTAAGCATTGCGCAAACAAAATCCTTTGCAATTTCGGAAGCACGGGAACAGTTTTCTTCAAATGTGCCGACTCCGCTGTGTTTTGCGGTGTCCGTGATGCAGCGCACCGCGATGAAGCGAACGCCGTTCAAATAGCAGACATGAGCGATCGCAGCGGATTCCATATCAACCGCAAGCGGTGCAAGGCGGGAATTAATATCCGCACGTCCCTCGTCGGCAATGAACGCTTCACCTGTTGCGGTACGCCCGAAAAATATCCGCTGTCCGCGCACGGCAAGGGGTTTTGCTGCGGCTTTCGCTGCCGAAACAAGCTCCGAAGAGGCGGGGAAGAACTGTGTTTTCATAAACGGGTGATAATCGGTCAAAATGCGTTCGTGAACATCGTGATAGCAGGCTTCGGCTGCAACAACGGTGTCGAACAGCTGAAGGTCTTCCGCCATTCCGCCGGAGGCTCCCGCACTGATGACGGTGTCCGCACCGTAACAGTCTATCATAATTTGTGCGGCTGCGGCGGCATTAACTTTGCAAACGCCGCAATAAACCGCCGCGACTTCAAACCCGTTCAGCCTGCCCTCGTGAATGCGCAGCATTGCCCGTTCGGAAATTGTCGGGTTTTCAATCAACGGAAGAAACGGAGCAAGCTCACGCTCGCTCGCACAGATAATTGCAATCTTTTTGAATTCGGATTTCATGATCATAACCTCATCTTATAAAATACTTTAAATTAAATATTACACGCAAAGATATATTTTGCAGACTAAGACGTAATACGCGCCGCAAAACGCAAAATCATGCTGCGGGGCTCGTCAATCAGCCACGCGGGCAAATCTTCAACATAGACCGTGCGTTCAACGGAAAGACCCTTTGCTTCTGCAAGCTCAACAAAGCGTTTTACCCACGGCGAGATATAAAAAATCTGCTCATTGTCCGCCTCGTGCAGGAACATGCAGGCATATTGCCCGGCGGGAAGGAACTCATTGGCGGTTTCCGAACGGCAATGCTTAAAAAAACGGCGCGGATGAAGGGCTTCGGCATCCTCTTCAACCCCGAGATAATGACCGAGGGAGAAGTAACTTATGCCGAGGGAATGATTGCTGCCGACATTATCGGCGTTTATTGCGGAGATTGGCAGTGCGGGCGTGTTTTCCGTAAAAATCTCGCCGGGCGCGTGCTCAAGATAACTTTTGCGCAGGGCAATTCTCCGCTCAATATAGCAGAGTCCCGCCTGCATATCCGCCATTTGCTGCATGACGCGCTGACGGCAGTCGTTTACAATGTCGATATTATGTCCGCTTTCGCAGAGCAGCATGGATTTGATTTCACGAAGATTCAGCCCCGCCGATTGCAGCAGGCGGATGGATTCCATGCGCGGCAATTGCGAAAAATCGTATTCACGGTAGCCGTTGGGCAGTATGCGCGCAGGCTTGAGCAAATCGATTTCATCATAAAAGAACAGCGTCCGCTTTTCAACTCCGCAGAGCTTTGCAAATTCCTTTGTTGTCACGGCGGCTCCTTCCGCGGCTGAATGTTTTCGGCATGAAAACATTGCGCGTCCAAAAAATTTTTTGAAAGGGCTTGACTGTAACGTTACGTTATACCCTATATTGATTGTATCACCGAAATCGACATTATTCAACCCCAAAACGGAGGTTTTTTCGGGTCGCACGGTTCGAGTGCGGCCCGGAGCTCCTCCGAAAACGGTGATGAAGCAAAAGGCTGATAAAAGAGGCGGGGTTCCGTGGTTTTTTTGCATAATCAGATGACTCCTTTCGAAAACGGGGCGGCGCGGCTGCCTCGTTTTCGAGTTTGCATAACGGAGCGCGGAGTGGCAGGCTTGAAGAGGTTTCGGTTAAATCCGCCGAAATTGGGGCGGCACCGGGCTGAACCTGCCGCGAAACCGCACCGAATTAAAACCGAGATTATTAAAGCAATTATAAAAACAAAATGAAAACTCCGCATAAACGGCGGAGTTTTTCGCATGAACAAGGGGAGATTATTCCGATTGAATTGATGTATGCTGCAAGAATAACAGGAAATATATTTTACTTATTCTTTCCCGCGTTCCTTTTGTCTGCGGAACGCTTGCTCCCTGCGCTCATTTTGTTGAGTGCGGCAACGCAAAGAATCAAAACGCCCGTAACAACAAAGATGATGATAAGCCCGAGCAGCATGACCTTAAGCGAATCGACAAAGCCGAAACCATCCTTGCTGAAATCAAAGAATCCGTTCATAACGAGTGAATTTGTGCTGAATAACGTCATAATATTCGCTCCTTTCCGTCAACCGAGCATGGAACCGAAGATGCTGAGAATCAAGCCGCCCGCAATGACGGACGCAATCTGACCGGAAACATTTGCGCCGACAGCGTGCATAAGCAGAAAATTCTGATTATCCTCTTCCTGCCCAAGCTTGTGAACAACCCTTGCAGACATCGGAAAAGCGGAAATGCCCGCCGCACCGATCATTGGATTTATCTTTTTCTTTGCAAACAGATTGATGAATTTTGCAAAGAAAACGCCGCCGACCGTGTCAAACACGAATGCAACAAGGCCAAGCCCCAGAACAAGCAGCGTCTGCGGACGCAGGAATTTGTCCGCGCTCATCGTGGCTGCAATGGAAAGCCCGAGGAAGAGAGTGATAAGGTTCGCAAGCACCTTCTGTGCCGTTTCGGAAAGTGCATTCAGAACGCCGCATTCGCGAAGCAGATTTCCGAACATCAGGCAGGCAATGAGCGGCAGACCGCCCGGCGCAACGATGCCGACCACAAATGTGATAACGATCGGGAACAGAATTCGGGTCAGCTTTGAAACATCCCGCTGTTCGTATTCCATGCGGATAAGCCGCTCGTGCTTGGTTGTGATAAGTTTTATTACGGGTCGCTGTATAATCGGAACAAGGGCCATATAGGAATATGCCGCAACAACGATCGCACTGAAAAGCCCCGGGTTGTTTGCGCTGATGCCGAGGTGGTTTGCAACAACAATGCTTGTCGGGCCGTCCGCCGCGCCGATTATCGCAATGGAAGCGGATTCCATCGGACCGAACCCGCAGAGGGTTGCCATGCAGAGCGTGAAAAATATGCCGAACTGCGCCGCCGCACCGAAAAGCATAAGTTTCGGGTTGGTCAGCACGGGGCCGAAGTCGATCATTGCACCGATGCCGATGAAAAGCACCAGCGGGAAAAATTCGTTTGCAATGCCGCAGTCGTAAAGAATGCGGATGATTCCGCCGTCCGCCGCAATTGCGGAACCCGGCAGGTTCACAATGATCGCGCCGAATCCCATCGGCAAAAGAAGAGTGGGTTCCATATCCTTTTTGATTGCAAGATAAATAAGGATCCCGCCGATAACCCACATAATGGCGTTGTCCCAGTTCGCGACGGCAAAATCGCGTGCGATTTCCAAAAGACCCATAGATGCTCCTTTGTTTTTTGTTTTTGCGGCTGCGCACTGCGCATTGCACAGTCTGCATTATACCCTTTTTTATATTCACAAACAAGTGCAAATTTGCAGCTTTTTTCCGAAACGGTAAATTAATGAAAAATTTACGTTCAGCAAGGCTTGACGGATGTAAATGTTTTCGGTATAATATCAAATGTGACAACACAAATATGTTGATATTGGGAGGTTCATGATGAAAAAGAGGCTGCTTTGCATTGCGGCGGCGGTTTTGATGGTTCTTGCTGCGGTTTTTGCTTTCGGCTGTGAAAAACAGTTCCCGAGCGAACAAGAGGTGCTGAAATCGCATCTCGATAAGTATTGCAGGGAAAACGGCGAAAAAATCATTGAAAAATACAAAAACTATTTCAGCGGCGCCCAATGCTCCGCCTGCTATGTTGACGATTCGGCTCTTGTGATCGAGTTCAGATTTGACGAGAAAATATCCGATCCTGAGTTTCAGCAGAGGTTTGCTCCGGATACGGAAAACATCATTGCCGAGTTTCGGCCGATCGCTCAGGAGATTGCCGATGCATCGGAAATCACATATACAGGCGTTGTCCTGATGTTTTTGGACAGCGAAGGCGAACGGGTTCAATCAATTCCGATTGGTGCAAATAATTCGAATATGATTGTCGATTTTTCGGATAAGGGTAATAAACCGACACGGGCATGTTCGATTGAATAAAACATCGGGCAAAAGAAGAATCGGGCAGACGGTGAAAACCGTATGTCAGATTCTTTTATTTTTGCTTTGGAAGAAAAATCTAAAATATAGTGTAATTGGATATGATATGGTACTTGACAGATGTCAATATTTGCTGTATAATATCAAATGTGGAAACACAAATCTATTCAGAACAAGGAGTGCAACATGAAGAGAATTATCTGTTTGACCATGATGGCAGCAATGCTGTTCTGCTCGGCATTCGGAATCGGATCGAGTGCAACAGCAGAACCCGGCCAAGAGCCGAACTTTGAACTTCAGCCCGTAGCTCTCGATGCCTCAGATCCGGATTATAATCCGTACACTGTGTGCCGAGAAATTACCTTCACCCCTGTTGACGATCCGAACATTTCCGCCCGCGAACTCGGCATCATGCGCATTCAGGAATCCGGCGGTTCCGATTTCCTTGACTGCTTTGACGATGAATTTCTTGAATTGATTTCAACCGCAACAAGTGTCATTGTCACTGAGGCATATTTCCTTGAAGAGGGCGATTCCGAAGAAATGGAGCTTGTCGCTGTTTCTTATGAGGAATTCATGAATGCCGAACCCGACGACTCCGTCGGAGAGGACATTCCCGTTATTGTTCCCGGCGATAACGGCTGATACGTTATAGCAAAATGCGATAATTAACCCGGTTGAACTTTCGGCACGGAGGCAGGCGCAATTAAAAAAGAGTTTGCTTCCGTGCCGATTTATTTTGAAAGATTCAGCGAAACAATTTACAAAACAACCCTCCGCAAAAAAGAAAGAAAGGAAGCTTTCGACACTGCGAAAGCGATGATAACAAACATGAAAAACATGAAAAGGATTATTTCAGCGATTTTGATTTTGCTCCTTGCGGTTTCAATCTGCGCCTGCAAGGACTCTGCCGAAAAAAACGAAGACCCGATTGCAAAAAAGGTAAGCGAATACGCCGAGCTTAAGAATAAGGACCTCTCCGAAAGCATTGAAACATTGCCGACGGGCTTGGAATATGATGAAACAACAATTGAATGCTACAAAGCGGAGGGGCGCGACCTTGTTTATGTTAGGCCGTTCGATTCGTCTGTGGCTTCCATGTGGACGCAGGAGATTTGGGAGGAATACGCTCGCACTGATGATCTGTACAACAATACCCTGTTCAAGAACCTTACGGAAACCGTTGGGGACGACAGCGTAAGGCTGATTATCAGATTCATCGATAATGACGATAATGTGCTGTATGACCACATAATTGACAAAAACTATAAATCCTCCGCCGGAACGATTACGATTATCGATGACACGGACGAAGCCGAATATGCGGTAAAAGCCGCCGCGAAATATTGCAGCGAGAATGCGGAGCGGTTGAATGCGGAATTAAGCACGTTTATGGAGGAGGATGCAAAGTGGAACGGATGCCATGCCGAAGAGAGCGACATTGTGTTTGAATTCAAATACAACAAGGCCGTTGACAGTCAGGAGTTCGAAAGCAAATACAGTCAGGCCGATATCACAGCGGCACTTCAGCGATATGCGGACGAGATTGCATCCGAAACGGGAACACCGCTTGTGAGGCTTGTTTTCCGCTGCATTGACAGCGACGGAAACAACATTGCCGAGATGCATATCAAGGATCGAACGTTTGTTCATGATGAGAATTAAACCGCAGACAGCGGGCTTAAACTGAAAAACGGCAATCAAGCATGAACTTTTCGGGCGGACGGCAAAAGCTGTTCGCCCGATTTGCTTGCTTTTGCGGGGCGGCGAATGTATAATGAAACAGAGAAAGCCAAAAGGGAGGGCTTGAAAATGATGCAAAGCGGTGCGGACGAACGAATTCTTGATATAACGCCCGAACTCAGACTGCTGAGGTACGCGGGCGAATGCGATTTTGCACTTGAATGGTATTCGGACCCGGAACTCGTGTTCCTTGTTGACGGCGTTCGTGAACCGTATACTTCGGAAAAACTGCACAGGATGTATGATTATTTGAACGTTCACGGTGAGCTGTATTTTATTGAAGCAAAGGAAAACGGTGAGTTTCGCCCTGTGGGGGATGTTACGTTTTCCGTGCAGGATATGCCGATTGTGATCGGCGAGGCAGAGTATCGCGGGCGCGGCATAGGCAGGGCTGTTGTAAGCTTTCTTGCGGCAAGGGCGAAGCGGAACGGCATTTCGGAGCTTTTTGTTCAGGAGATTTATTCGTGGAACATCTGTTCGAAACGCTGCTTTGAGTCGGTGGGATTCGTGCCGTATAAGCCGGCGGAAAAAGGGTTTTCCTATCGGTTGGAGTTGCGGCAGTTTGAACCGAAAGGGCTTTTGCCGGAACAGGATTATGCCGTAACAAGGTGAACAAATGCAAACAAAACCCTTCCGTCAAACGTTCGGCGGAAGGGTTATTTGTCGGGCGCGGTGCCGAAAGCGAAAAGTCAATCGCTGTGTTCGGCGGCAAAGCGTTTAATTGCCTCAAAAGTTTCATCGGAAATAACATGCTCGATTTTGCAGGCATCCTCTGCGGCAATTCCGGCGGAAACACCGAGCTT